>Ga0075019_10000582_pt1 | contig 21117 bp, 21 predicted proteins | sample ColStrG_CSR_2013_FD_71473 | JGI IMG/M metagenome (GOLD analysis project Ga0075019, IMG submission 71473) | Freshwater sediment microbial communities in response to fracking from Pennsylvania, USA - Cold Stream Run_MetaG_CSR_2013 | ecosystem: Environmental > Aquatic > Freshwater > Creek >...
GCCGATCGCGTCACCAACGCTGATCGAAGCCTTCCACAGCATGCTGGCTTCGGACAAATTACAAAACCTCGCCTCCGAAGCGGACAGCCTGGTCGTTCGCATCTTCAGTTTTTCGTTCCATCGCGGCCTGCCCAAAGACGAGAGCGGCAATGGTGGAGGTTTCATCTTCGATGGCCGCAGCCTCCCGAATCCCGGGCGGGAAGAGCGTTTCAAGGCGCTCACCGGGAAAGATGCGCCGGTCATCGATTACCTGAACCAGCAGGAGAGTGTGCATCAGTTCCTCGCCAGCGTCATGTCGCTCATTGATGGCAGCGTGAGCAGCTATCAGCGGCACGGCTTCAAAAATCTGATGGTTTCATTCGGCTGTACAGGCGGCCAACATCGCTCGGTTTTTCTCGCTGAGCAGTTGGCGAAGCACCTGCGCGACCGTAACGGAGTGGAAGTCGTCGTTCACCATCGCGAACTCGAGGGCATGCGCACCGGAGTCGTGGCAGAGAAGGTCGAAGGATGAAGGCGATGATCCTGGCAGCCGGCCTCGGCACGCGCCTGCGCCCGCTGACCAACGACCGCCCCAAGGCGCTGGTCGAAGTGGCTGGGCGCACGTTGCTGGAGATTACGCTTTCCCGCCTGCGCACCTTCGGCATTCGCGAAGTGGTCGTGAATGTTCATCACTTCGGGGACATGGTCGCTGCTTATTTGAAGAAGAACGCCAACTTCGGCATGCGCATCGAAATCTCGCGCGAGGATGTTCTGCTCGATACCGGCGGCGGACTGAAAAAGGCCGCATGGTTTTTTCAGGAAACACCCGCCGACGCCGAAGAACCGTTCATCTTGCATAACGTCGATGTCCTCAGCACAATCGATCTGAAAAAGATGGCCGATTTTCATAAGCAGCGGGGAGCGCTGGCGACCGTCGCGGTTCACGATCGCGAGACGTCGCGCTACTTGCTCTTTGACGAGCACAATGAACTCTGCGGGCGGAGTGCGGGAAAAGACGGGCCCCCGGAGATGGTTCGACCTGCCCAGAAGGTGCACGCGCTGGCGTTTTCGGGTGTCCACGTCATTTCGCCTCGTTTTCTCTCCCTGCTGACCGAGGACGGGGCCTTCTCCATTATTAATGCGTATCTCCGGCTTGCCGCTGACGGGGAAAGGATCACCGCCTTTCGCGCCGATGTGTACTATTGGCGCGATCTCGGCAAACCAGAAAGCCTTGCGCAGGCCGAACGCGACTGGAAACAGAAAATTGTCAACCTGTAAAAACATCGGGTAGTGGCTCAGTTTAGTTTCTCCGCGACCTCTGCGGATTTTCTTCGCGTACTCCGCGGTTCAAGTGCTTTGATTTGAGAGTCGAAAACGACCGTTTTTTGACCGCAGAGTACGCAGAGAACGGCTCGCTGAGGCCGCCGAGAAATTCAAATTGAGCCACTACCAAACATCGACGAGGTGTCCCCGGAACGCCGCCCGTGTACAATTTTTAACTTCGGCATGAACGACCAATCGACCAACCAACCTTCCCCGCGCAAACTCATCATTGCCATTGATGGCCCGGCCGGCGCAGGCAAGAGCACCATCGCTTCGCGCCTGGCACGCAAACTCGGGTATGTAAATCTGGAGAGCGGCGCAATGTATCGCGCCCTGGCGCTGAAGGCCATCGAGAAGGACGCCTCGTTCGACGACGAAGCCGCACTGATGAAGCTGGCGCGGAAGGCCCGCATTCAACTGGAACCTACGCTCGGGGGAAACCGCACGCTTCTCGACGGAAGAGACATTTCCGCACGTATTCGCGAGCGCGATGTGACCGAAGCCGCTTCGAAAGTGTCGGTGCATCCGGAGGTCCGGAGGTGGATGGTCGAACATCAGCGCGAAATGGGCCTGGGCGGCGGCGTAGTCATGGAAGGACGCGACATCGGAACCATGGTCTTTCCGGATGCCGACCTGAAGATTTTTCTCGATGCCGACCCGGTGGTTCGCGAGCAGCGACGTATGGATCAGCAGAAAGTTAAAAGGGAACTCGCGGCCAGTGTAGCTGCGGAACTCCGCCAGCGCGATCAACGCGACCGCACCCGGGCTACCTCACCGCTGGTGGCCGCCGGCGATGCCGTGGTGATAGATTCAACCGCGATGACGGAAGATCAAGTACTGGAACGAATCGAGCAACTAGTCGCGCAAAAAGTACTTTGATTTTATTTTTGTCATCCTGAGCGAAGCGAAGGACCTCTGCACTTTGCTGGCTGTACCGTCGACGCTGGCAGAGTACACAGGTACTTCGCTTCGCTCAGGATGACAATCGCATTTTAAGACGAAAAAGTTCTCCCTCAGTTCTCCGTAGGCTGCACGTTTTGCTTCGGCGCCGGCAGTGCCTTAGCCGGCTTGCCCGAAATGGCCGGAGGCACCGGCGGCTTCGGAGGTTGCGCGCTCGCCTTGCGTATCTCGATGTTGTCGTGCTCGTTATTCAGCACGATGTGCGAGGTAGCATTGCCCACGCTACCGTTGGCTTTCGCCTCGTGCTCGGAGTTGTTCACCTTCACTTCGGGGAAATCGGACTGAATCTCCCCATCGCGCGTGCGTGCATCCAGCCGGAAGCTTGCTTTGTCCGGCAAGCTCAGCTGAATATCGCCGCTCCGGTTATCGATCTGGATGTTGCCCAGCGTCCGCATCCCCACTTCAATCGAGCCATTGTCGTCCTGCAGGCGAACATCGCCCGAGACGCTATCCAGCCGCAGATTCTTCGAGCGCGTGTTCAGGTGCAATGGACCGGTAATCTCGTCCGCGTGCAGTTCGTCCGAATCGAGGTCCAGCGAACCATCGATCCGCGAGAACTCCATGTCAGTACGCGCGGATTTGAAAGTCACCGTCTTCGCGATGCGCGCCAGCTTGACGATCTCCTGAAACTCGCCGTCCAGTTGCACGCTGCCGGTCACATCGCTGACCGAAACTTCGTTCACCCGGCCGTCCACATGCACATCGCCGCGGATCTGCTCCACTTTGACCGAGCCTTTTTCCTGGCTGACTTTTACGCTGCCCGTCACATCTTCCACGCTCGTGTCAGAATGTTGCGCCGCGATGTCGATGCTGCCCTCGCGATCCACGACGTTCACGTCGCCTCGCCGCGAAATAACGGCCACCGCAACTTTCCGCGGCAGCGAAATGTCCAGGTCGGTTTCGATCGGATGATCGCCCGCGCCCTCGGCCTTCGCGTCCACCGTGACCAGCCCGCCGATCGTGGTGATCGTGGGCTTGGTTTCGCTGTTGTATTTATCGGCGTCGCTCTGGCTCTCGGCCCCGACACGCTTCCGCACCGCCACCGTGATGTTGTTGTCGTCAGACGCATGCACGCTGACCGCGCCGTGATTGTCGATGATCTTCAGGCTGGCTCCCGCGGGAAATGCCTGCTGGAGATGATCGTTATAGTTGTACGCCTCGCCGAACAAGTTCGAAAAATCGCTGTCGTCCAGATTGAGCTGGTCATGCAATCCGGACCAGTTCACATGTTCCAACTGACTGGCGATCAATCCAAAGACCACGATGATCACGATCAGGAAGATACCGCCCACGCCGATGCCCGAGGCTCGGCTGCCATCGCGCTGCGCTTGCTGATGCTCAATCAGCTTGATCACGCCCCAGAAAATCAACAGCACGGGCCAATAGTGAGAAAACAAAACTCCGATGCGTCCCCATGACAGCATGTGCAGATTGCCCAGCAGAAAAATTACGCCCAGGATAATCAGCACAAACGGGCCGGCAAAGGAGCGGTGACGTCGCGGCGGCAACGGCGCAACGGGGGGCACAGGCGTGTACGCTGGTCCGGGTTGAACAGGGCTAGACATTGTTCACCTCCCCAGAAGGAGTCGGCTGCGGCGGTGCCGGAGCCGCGGGTGGTACCGCAGGTGGCGGCATGGTCGGTGGATAAATCGTCGGAACTGGCGGCAGCGGGCCCACGTGTCCAGCGTCGGACGCATTACTCTGCCAAAGTTTGACTACGCCAATCACCAGCAGGATCGCCGGCCACGTCTTACCAAAATCCAAGCCGGAGTTATTGTCCAGCAGGAACAAAATGCCGATCGTCACCAGAACCGCCGGCCCCATGAGCTTGCGCGTCCGGCAACGTTCGCACACACAGAATGGCCGATACGTTCCCAGCAATCCCCAGTGCTTGGCAAACAGCCACACCCCGAGCACGATCAAAATGAGTGGCCAGAATCGGTGCAGGCTGAAGTCAAACACCGTGTTGATCAGAAAGAGCACGCCGAGACCGATCAGAATCGCCGCGCCCACGGGAACTTTCGCGCCTTCCATTCTCTCGCCCGTGCCGAACATCTGCTCCAACCCGAACGGATCCGGCGCAGGCTGCCCCGCTTGAATCGCCTTGGCCGTCCGAATCGAATCGGAAATCTGATAGAAGTAGAAGAACCCCATCGTAATTCCGAGCATCATCTTCACGTACCAGGGCACGTCCGAGCTGACGAGAACAATCAGCAGCACGGCAATTCCCAGATGCGACAGTCCCTTGGTGTACTGGCCGGTATAGACGGCGCCCACGCCGATGGGAAAGAACCCGGCAAGGATTCCCGCCACGGCAGGATTGGGCCCGGAATTCGCCGCGGGGGCAACCCTGGCTGCCAGGTTCGGATCGACGACCTGCTGATAAGCGGTCTGCGGAGGAATATATCCCGCGGCTGGCGGCACATATCCTGCAGCCGGCTGAGCATATGCCGGAGCAGACGCTTGTCCTTCCATGCGCGCCGCCAGGCAGGACTCGCAATAAATCACACCCCGAACATCGCGGGTGCATTGGTTACAAAGTGGCTTGCCGCACGTGCGGCAGAAGGCCACTGCAGCTGTATCGCTGTGTGTGGCGCAGTTCATACGAACCTCCTGTACGTGGTCACCGACACTACAGGCAGATCGTTCACAGATGGACCCACAGGAGCCGCCGCCAGAATAACCTGACTCTCGCTCTGGCTGTAATTGCGCTCCTGTTTCTGCTCGGGCTGTTGTGTTGTGTCGTTCTTGTCGTCTTTCTGTTTTGCGGGTCTGGTATTCCTCAATCCCGGCTCGGCAGGCTCTACATTGCGCTTCACCTGACGCGCCAAAGATTCTACCTCGTAGACGATCCGCACGTTCTCGTAGTAGTGCACCACGCGGGCTTGCGTGCGGTAGTACGTCAACCGGATCGCCGCCGGACGCAGGCTGATTTGGGCCAGGTCGGTCGGTTTCACCCCGGCGACCGTCAAGCCCACCGACAGCGCAAAGAATGCCATGCCGAACGACATGGCGAAGCGCGGCTGGCGGACCATTCCCCAGATCGGCTCAAAGAATCCGGAGATCGATCCCTGCACGTGCTCCAGCCGCGAGATGCGTGGCTGAACCGCGCGCACGGGAACCCGTAGGCGTTGGCTGTCAACGCCCGTCGTGGATGCCAGAATACTTGCCACCAGGCTGGCCGGAGGTTCCACCTCTATGAGACCTTTCAGCCAGTTGCGGCCCGCCTCAGCTTCGGCGAGCAGCGGGCCACACGCCCGGCAACTGCGGGCATGCGCCTGGAAGCGCTCGAGCGCGATCCCGGTCAAGACGCCATCCAGCGCGTCCGTGATCAGCAGATCGAACTCGTTACAATGCATTCCGTTACTGGTCTGGTCTGGCATCACATCACCTGCCTATAGGTACGTTGTAAAAGGCGAGCTAGTTCCGCCCGCCCACGATTTATTCGAGATTTCACAGTTCCCTCCGGAACCTTCAAAACCGAGGCAATTTCGCGGTAGTCCATGTCTTGTAAGTCCCTTAGAATCACAGCTTCCCGAAGTTCGGGAGAAAGTTTGGCCAGGGCCGCGTGGACGGTCTCGCTGACCTCCCGGCTGCGCACATGCGCGTCCGGGGGCGCGGATTGGTCCTGTATTTGCTCACTGAGTGGCTGCGCGTCCTCGTGCTCGCCCGCCACGGTGTCCATGGAATCGGTCACCCGGTCCTGCTTGGTCTTGCGGAAATGATCCACCAGCAGGTTGCGCGTAATGGTCGTCACCCAGGTCACGAACGCTCCCTTGGTGTGGTCATAGCTTGGAAGGGTGCGGTACATCTTGATGAAGACCTCCTGGGTGAGGTCTTCGGCGTCGTCGCCCGATCCGGCAAAGCGGTAGCAGATGTTATAGATACGGCGGTTATAGGTCTGGACGATTTCCTCCCAAGCGGCGGCATCGCCAGCAATACAGCGCCGGACCAGCATCGCGACCACTTGGACGTCTTCCACTCGGGCTCCCCGGAAATCGAAAGCTTACGAACCGCTGTCATTCCGACCGGAGCATGGCCTTCCGCTTAGGAAGGGCATGCGCAGTGGAGGAACCTGCTTTTTCCGGCTCGTCACGTTCGCCACACAAGACAGTACGCCGTTGTAGGCGTTGAAGTTCGCCGCTCATCTCAAAGCTTAATAGGAACACGGCATTGTAGCAGCGTAGCGCCGCCGTCTCGGCGGCTGTTGTGGCGGCGTCTCGCCGCCACGCCGTCACGGCAGGCGCATGGTCATACCGTTTTGGGCGGGGAGGGAAGAACTTGGTCAACGAGTGTAATCCCGATGTTTCGCCAAGTCTGAGTCGGGTGGCATAATGTCGTTCATGAGACGAGGCTCAATATCAATAGCTTGCGTGCTTGGTGCAGTCTTGTTTTGTCACGGCATTCGCAGTCTCAACTCACAAACAGAAGCAGAGTGGGCTTGGACAGGCAAACACTTCGGTTCGGTTCTGGATACCCTAATGCCGTTGCAAAGGCGCAGCGGTGTGTACGTGAGTTATCGTGCCAATAGGGACTACGCGACGAGCACTCCTGAATACTGGTTCATGATTGGCCGTCAACCACGCGAGAAGGAATACGGATTGAACTCGTATCTCTCAGCACAAGCTCGTCTGGCCGAACCAGCCTCCATTTATGACCAGCTCATGGCAATTCACCGAAAGAACCTGCGGTTCGGGATACGAAACTTATTCAAGATCGCATCAAATTTCGGAAATCTGACTTCACTGAAATAACCTGTCCTGCCATTAAGGACCAGCTCGAAAAGCTGAAGAATCTTACTGTCAAACTGCCTGACATCAATGGCGACGAAGTAATCATTCACCCCATGATCCACGCGTTCTACATCAGCGGTGCGGACGGAGATGCAAATCTGGTTTTGACCGACGATAAGAATGCTCTGGTTCGATGGGCACAAGAAACCCGTCGTGCGCTCGACAGTTGCGGCAAGGTCCGTTGACTGCTGTAATCAGGCCGTTACACTAATTGAGGTTGGCGGACTGGCCGACCGGGGTCAATGAGTGTAATGGCGATTTATCGTCAGGCTAGGGATTGCCCGTGCGTTCGGAAGCGCTTTTGCCCGCCCAAAATCTCTCCAAGTCATCCCATGCCTCACGCGATTTGGGTCCGAGGAACGGAATAAAAGCGTCCTTACCGAAGGGCTGCTGTGAAGCCAGATTCTGGAGGTCTTCAAGGAATCCGATTACAACCAATTGTTGGACGCTTACGTGGCCGTTCTTGAGCCAATCCTCCATCAGATCAAACGCACGCTGCACTACTTCGGTTTTCCCGCTTGGATAGAGGTCTTGGACGACAAAACGAACGAACAGGCCGATGTCGATGTAGCTGCCCGGAGATTTCCCTTCCCAAGATTCGAGATGCTTCTCCCGTTGGTCGCGCAAGTCCGGAAATTCCGCGATTAAGCGAGGCATGACCTCTGATTCGGTTGCCCCTCATGATGGTAGAAAACCCAATCTGGATTGTTTCCCATGGCCGACAATGATAAATGTTGAAACCAGGCGATAGCACTCCAAACCCCGTGGCACGGGGCAATCAGTGATACGGCGTCACAACCTCACCAGAGATTGCCGTGCGATTTACTAGGTCGGGTTCTCCCACAGCCGGCCAGAGGCCGGCGCTACAAAGGCGTTACTCGCTGGTGAAGTAATCCACAGTGACGGGATTTTCGAACAGCGAGTAATCCCGCGTCACCACGGTGATTCCGCTGTCGGTGACGAAATACCGAAGGCGGTCAGCTTCGGCGTCGTAGCCGATGGTCGTGCCTTCGGGAAGATGCACGTCGCGATCGATGATCGCTTTGCGAATGCGGCAGTGGCGGCCGACGCTAACGTGCGAAAACAGAATGCACTCGTCGACTTCGGAATAGGAGTTGACCCGCACATCCGGCGACAACACCGAATTCTTCACGCTTCCGCCCGATACGATGCATCCCGCCGATACGATCGAATCCAGCGCCGTGCCCATGCGTCCCGTCTCCGCGAACACGAACTTCGCCGGAGGATATTGCCGCTGGTGAGTGCGGATCGGCCACTCTTCGTCGTACAAGTTGAAAATCGGCGACACCGAAACGATGTCCATATTCGCTTCGTAGTAGGCCTCGAGCGTGCCCACATCGCGCCAGTACAGCGCTTCTTTCTTGTTCTCGTCGACGAAGTCGTAGGCGAAGACGCGGTAATCCTCCACCATCTTCGGCAGAATATCTTTTCCGAAGTCGTGGCTCGACTGCGGGTTCTCGGCGTCTTTGAGCAGCACCGGAATGAGCACGTCGGCGTTGAATAAATATACGCCCATCGATCCCGCGACCTTTTCCGGATTGATCGGAGAGCGCAGCGTGGTGGTTTTGGGCTTTTCCTGAAAACCGTTGATGCGGCCGTCTTTGTCGACGTCGACCACTCCGAATTGATAGGTTTGCGAGGGATCGATCTGAATCGTCGCCAGCGTGATGTCGGCGGCGGAATCCAGATGCTGCGCCATCATCTTGCCGTAATCCATCTTGTAGATGTGATCGCCGGAAAGAATCAGCACGTGCTTGGGCTGCTCCGAGCCGATGGAATAAATGTTCTGATAAACCGCGTCCGCGGTGCCTTGATACCACTGGTCGCTCACGCGCTTCATCGGCGGCAGCACTTCAATGAACTCGCCCACTTCGCGGCCCAGAATGTTCCAGCCTTCACGAATATGGCGGTTGAGTGAGAGCGCCTTGTATTGCGTCAGAATGTAAACGCGGCGCAGATCAGAGTTGAGACAGTTGGACAGCGTGATGTCGATGATGCGATAGATGCCGCCGAAGGTGACCGCGGGCTTGGCGCGATCGCGAGTTAGAGGATACAGGCGCTCTCCAGCGCCGCCTGCCAGGAGAACCCCCAGCGTGTCTTTCATGGCTGCCCCTTGAATTCCAGCGCGACTGGGGCCGGAATTTTACAGATCGCTCGGCAGAAGCGAAAACAGATGGTAGCACAGGGACGGAAGTCGCGAGTGCGCCGGCGGAATCGCCGTTCGGGAGGCTGCTGCTATTCCTTCTCTTCGTCGATTTTGATGCGGAGGGACTTCAGGAATTTCAAATCCTGGTCGCTGATTTTGAATTCTGGATTCGTCGACAGTGTGGTCACCAGCGAAGTCTTATCCGCCGGTTTCTCGCCTTGCTTGCTCACGCCGATCGTGGCCTCGAGCACCAGAAAAATGTCGTAGCCACCTTCTTTGATGCGAGCCACCACTTCGGAAATCTGCTCGGAATCGGAAAGGGATTCATTGATGGCGTCGCCGAGTTCTTTCATGAGTTGCTTCAGTTGCGGATCCACTGAGTCCCCCTGCTTACGTTACCAATTTGGATGCGATCGACGGCGCAACGGTTCGCCTTTCTATGCGGCTGCGTCATTGTAGCGCTTGGGACTGTTAAAATCGAGGCCGTGAGTAAAGTTTCATCCTGGCGCAAAGCGGGCATTGCGGCGCGGGTGGCGCGCCAGCAAGCCGGACGCAGCCGCACGGTGAACGCCGTGACTGGCGCGGTCCGCACCACGGCGCGCTCCTTCGGAAAGGCGATCCACCAGCTCTGGCTGGAAGTGACCGGCTCGGTCTTCCTGTTTATGGCGCTCTTTGGCGCTATCGCCTCCGCTCGCGAGTACATGAAGTACACCGCCGGACGCACCGCTCCCAGCCACGTCGCGATTGCAATTTGTTTCACACTAGCTTTTGGATGGTTCGGCATCAGTTCTTTCCTGAAAGTAAAAAGGAAAGGCCAGCGCTCATGATTTCGTCCGCATAATTGGTAAGTTGTTTTCGGGGGCACCATGACACAGAAAGTGAAAACGCACCCTGAAGTTCCCGAGATCGAAACCTCCTCCCATATCCCGGTCAATCCGCTCTACACACCCGCCGACCTCAAAGGCTGCGACTATGAGAGCGAAGTCGGCTATCCCGGCGAATATCCATTCACGCGCGGCGTGCAGGCTAGCATGTATCGCGGTCGCCTCTGGACCATGCGCCAATACGCCGGCATGGGCGACGCCGAAGAATCCAACAAGCGCTACAAGTATCTGCTGGCCAACGGCACGACGGGATTGTCGGTCGCTTTCGACTTACCCACGCAGATCGGAATGGATTCGGATCATCCGCTGGCTTCGGGGGAAGTAGGGAAGGTCGGCGTCGCCATTGATTCCATCGAAGACATGCAGCGGCTGTTCGAGGGCATCGAGCTGACCAAGATTTCAACATCGATGACCATCAATGCAACGGCGTCGATTCTGCTGGCACTCTATGTCGCCGTGGCGCGGCGGCAAGGCGGGGACATCCGCAAGCTCTCCGGCACCGTGCAGAACGATGTATTGAAAGAGTACATCGCGCGCGGGACATACATTTATCCACCCCAGCAGGCGATGCGAGTCATCACCGACATGTTCGCCTGGGCCAATGATAACGTGCCCGAGTGGAACACGATTTCGATCTCCGGCTACCACATGCGCGAGGCCGGATCGACGGCCGTGCAGGAAGTCGCATTCACACTCGGCAACGGCATGGCCTACGTGGAAGCGGCCATCAAAGCCGGACTCGACGTCGACAAGTTCGCTCCGCGTCTCTCGTTCTTCTTCAACGCCCACAGCAATTTTCTGGAAGAGGTCGCGAAATTCCGTGCTGCCCGCCGCATGTGGGCGCACATCATGCGCGAGCACTTTAAAGCCAGGAATCCCCGCTCGTGGATGCTGCGCTTTCACACGCAGACCGCAGGTTCGACACTCACCGCGCAGCAACCGGAGAACAACATCGTTCGCACGGCGATTCAAGCGCTGGCCGCCGTGCTCGGCGGTACCCAGTCGCTGCACACAAACTCTTACGACGAAGCTCTCGCCTTGCCGACCGAGCAGGCCGCACGCATCGCGCTGCGCACGCAGCAGGTGATCGCCTACGAATCGGGCGCCCCGCAGACCATCGATCCCCTCGCCGGATCGTATTACGTCGAGTCGCTGACCAACGAGATCGAAAAGCGTGCCGCAGAATATCTCGGCAAGATCGAAGTCCTCGGCGGAATGCTGAAGGCAATCGAGCGCGGCTACGTCCAGCAGGAAATTCAGAACGCCGCCTATGAATACCAGCAGCAGGTCGACAGTCAGGAAGCCATCGTAGTCGGCGTGAATCGCTTCGAAGTGGAAGAAGAAAAACCAATCCCCATTCAGCGCATCGATCCCGCCCTCGAACCGAAGCAGGTAGAGCGCGTCCGCGCCCTGCGCGCCAAGCGCGACTCGGGTCCATGGAAAGCCGCACTCAACGCCGTGGAAGACGCCGCCCGCTCCGGCGCAAACGTCATGCCGAAAATTGTGGCTGCAGTCGACGCCTATGCAACGGTAGGAGAAATCGCCGACGCCATGCGCCGTGTCTTCGGGGAGTATCACGAGGCCGTCGTTATCTGAGAGGCCACCCGAGACGGTCGCAATTTGTTGCATCTTGACCGCCTCCCCGATCGGACGGATAATCCTTGCCCAACCCTGCAGGAGGCCGTCATGAATCACCTCTCGGGCCGCAGATCTTCCAAGCTCTCGAATTCAACGCTGCAATCGCTGAGTACCTACGCCTTGGCTGCGAGTGCGGCCGGAGTCGGTGTCCTCGCACTCACCTCGGCGGCGGAAGCCAAGATTGTCTACACACCCGCGCATGTCGTTCTGGGGCCGAGCGGTCCCTTCAGCTACAATCTCGATCTCAATCACGACGGCATCACCGATGCCGTGCTGGAGAAAACCAGTTCCTGCGACACGGATCGCTGCTTCTGGTACTTAGCAGCGTTCGGGCAGAACTCCGCCGCCCTTGCCGTCGGCCAGCCGGGGTTGGGCTTGGCTCTGCCAGCCGCCGCGGTGATCGGACCGAAGCGACAATTTGCCAATGGCTTTGTCGATCTTGCCGGCTATTTCTCGCATAGCAGCAGCCGCAAGAACGTCGGGAACTGGGTCAACGTCAAGAATCGCTACCTCGGGGTGCAGTTCCAGATCAACGGACAAACGCACTACGGTTGGGCGCGGCTCTCAGTTACCGTGAACGGATCGGCCATCACCGGAACCCTCACCGGCTACGCCTATGAAACGGTTGCGAACCAGCCCATCATCGCGGGTAAAACGGCGTCGGCTGCTGTTATTGCTTTACGTGAATCGGACATCGCCACTCCACCGCAGCAAGAGCCCGCGAGTCTTGGCCTGCTGGCGCAAGGCGCAGCAGGACTTCAGGCCTGGCGCCGCGAAGATGTGTAGGAATTAGGAAATCAGGACGGCTTCAGTTAAGGGTCTCGAGATTTCCCGGGGCCTTTTTCATGTTGCCTGGCGCGAATCGGCTACGCCGGCTGCGCTTCCATCTCAGCAACCGCAGCCTCAAGATGCTTTAGCGTCTCTTTCACAGTCAGCGAATACATCTCGCGCCCCAGGCCTTCGCCCGCCTCCAGCGCCGTCTTCAAATAATGTCCGGCGATTTCGACGGCCAGCGAATCAGTGATCATCTTTCCCGTGCGCTTCTTGTATTCGACCCATGCCGGATGCGGCAGCGCCACCCACACCTTGCGCCCATCCACCAGAAACTTGTAGTCGACGGCATCGGCGTGCCGGGTGGCGATGGCGACGATCTGCGCCTGATAGACACAATGGACCTGCTTCTTCGTCCAGCGGTCGGTAGCGGTAAAGTTCTCAAACATGCTTAGAACTATAGCGAAGAGCATATCAACGCGGCAAACCAGGTCCGTATAGGGGCACGCCTTCAGGCGTGCCGAAAGGGCCTTACTGAAAGGCCGCTTTAGCGGCTGCGCGGGGCCAGCGGCTAAAGCCGAAAACATTTGCCTGTCGAGCGGCACCGCTAAAGCGATGCCCTGATACGAATCTTTGCTGCTCACCGCTCCCTTTCTCACCAACGCCACGCGAACTTAAGATAAACTTCCATTCTTTGCGAGGACCACTCATGATCCAGAAGACCACGACAAAGTTGCTCTCTTGCTTCGCACTCCTCTCATTCATTCCGCTTGCGCAAGCGGAATCAAAGAAACCGGCCCAGCCCTCCAGCCCCCGTTTCGAAATCTCCTTCCCGAAAGAACAGAGCGCCACGCCGCTCGACGGCCGCATCCTGCTGGTGATTTCAAACAATAACGACAAAGAGCCGCGCTTCCAGATCAGCTACAACACCGTCGAGTCGCAGCAGGCCTTCGGAATCGATGTCGATCAACTTGCCCCCGGATCTCCCGCCGTGGTCGACAATTCCACCCTCGGATATCCCGCCGAAAGTTTGAAAGAAATTCACGAGGGCGACTACTGGGTGCAAGCGGTCATCAACATCTACGAGACTTTCCATCTCGGCAACGGCCACACCCTCAAACTTCCGCCCGACAAGGGCGAAGGCCAGCACTGGCAGACCAAGCCCGGCAATCTCTACAGCAAACCGCAGAAGATCCATCTTGACCCCAAGTCCGTGCAAACTATCCGCATCTCGCTCACGGAAAAAATTCCGCCCATTCAGGATGAGGCCAAAGATGTCGACTCTCTGCTCGGATGGGACGGCTCCAACGACCAGCACGCCATCGTCGACAACAAGTGGGTCAAGCACATCCGCCTGCAAAGCGACGTGCTCACGAAATTCTATGGACGGCCCACCTACATCGGCGCGGTCGTGCTCGTTCCCGACGGATTTGACGAGCATCCCGACGCGCACTACCCGCTGATTGTCGAGCAGGATCACTTCGCCCGCAGCCTGCCCGGCGTGGTCGCTTTCCGCAGCGAGCCGCCTGATCCCAAGTCAGAAGGCTCCGAGCGACGGGTGGCTCAGATGGGCTACAAGCTCTATCAGGATTGGACTGCCGGCCGCGTGCCCCGCGTCATCGTGATGAGCATCCAGCACGCCACTCCATACTTCGACGATTCGTATGCCGTGAATTCCGCCAACGTCGGCCCCTACGGCGACGCCATCACTCAAGAGCTCATCCCCTACGTCGAAAAACAATTTCGCGGCATCGGCCAGGGATGGGCCCGCGCCGTCTATGGCGGCTCAACCGGCGGCTGGGAGAGCCTCGCCTCGCAGGTCTTCTATCCCGACTTCTACAACGGCGCGTGGGTTTTCTGTCCAGACGTGGTCGACTTCCGCGCCTACGTCACTACGAATATCTACGAAGACAAGAACGCCTACTGGACCGAGACTCCCTACGTACGCGAGCCCAGGCCTGCCATGCGAAAGGCCGACGGCGCGCTGCTCTCCACCATGGAAGAGATGAACCGCTTCGAACTCGTGTTCGGCACGCGCGACCGTTCCGGCGAGCAATTCGACATCTGGGAAGCCGTATTCAGTCCCGTCGGCGAAGACGGATATCCCAAGCGCATCTTCGACAAACGCACCGGAGAGATCGATCACGAAGTCGCCAAATACTGGAAGGAACACTACGACCTGAGCGCCATCATGCAACGCGATTGGAAGACGCTGGGGCCGAAGCTGGCCGGCAAGCTGCATTTATACGTCGGCGAGTCGGATACGTTTTATCTCGACCGCGCCGTGCATCTTCTCAAAGACTTCCTCGACACCACGACGGACCCGTATTACCAGGGCACGTTCGACTTCGGCATGCGCAAGCCGCACTGCTATGCCGGAGACTTCGACCGCGCCGTCGGCCTCAACCAGCATTACTGGCCTGAGATGGTGCAGCACATGGAAAAGACCGCTCCCGCAGGCGCAGACCTGAAAAGCTGGAAGTATTAAGAATGAAACATGTAGGGACAGCCGCCTCGGCTGTCCAGCCTCGGAATGCTCACGTGGGGACGGGCGCAGCTTGCCCTGAGCGCAGCCGAAGGGCCCGTCCCGCGAGCGAAGCGAGCCAGTTCAGAGCTGAAGCCGAACTCGTATAACATTGAACAGTGGCGACCAGCGAAATTCCCAAGAAGCGGAATAAACTCCAAATCCTTCGCGCTAAAAACTTGGCCGCCTATCCGTGGCTGCTCCACGGATTCTCCACTCGCACTCACGGCAATCTCGGATTTACCCCGCACGCCTCGCGCGCCGCAGTCGAACGCAATCGTGCAGCCTTCATGAGAATAATCGGGGCATGTCGGGACAGCCGCCCCAGGCTGTCCGGTCGAGCGCAGTTCGACCGCAAAGACCTGTGGCCCCTGATCACCCCCCGGCAAATCCACTCCGACGTGATCCACTGCGTAGAATCCGTCCCCGATCACCCGCTGGTAGGCGACGGCCTCATCACCACAACTCCCGGCCTGCTACTGGCGATTCAAACTGCGGACTGCCTGCCTGTGATACTGGTGGACACTAAACGCCACGCCGTCGGAGTGTTTCACGCCGGATGGCGCGGCACCGTTAAGCGCATCGTAGAAAAAGGCATAGGAGAGATGTTCCGCTGCTTCGGTACCCGCCCGCGCGATCTGAAAGCCGTCATCGGTCTGGGCATTCAAGGCTGCTGCTACGAAGTCGGAGAAGAAGTTCGCATCAAGTTCGAATCACAGTTCGCATATGCCGCCAGCCTGTTCCGCGAACTGAAAGAGTCGGACCCGGTCCGCGAAAAATATCCTCTGCTATTTCTGACCGCCCGCGCCCCCGGCCACGGCGAACTGCCGCCGAAGATTTTTCTCGATCTCGTCGAAGCCAACCGCCAACAGCTTCTAGCCGCCGGCGTCCCCCAGAAAAACATCGAAGCGTCGCCTCTCTGCACCAACTGCCACCCCGAGTTGTTGTTCTCCTACCGCGCCGAAAAAGGCAAAACCGGCAGAATGATGGGCGCCGCCGGAATCCGCACGTAAGGGACGAACGAGGCAAAGAGCGCAAACGCCTGTTTACATCTGTTGAGAATGGAGTCATATTTGACCGGAGACAGTTCGAGGTGGTGGCGGAATGAAGATCAATGTCGCCCGGCTGGTAGGAGTACTCTTGCTGTCAGCGAGCCTCCCCGGAGTCACAGCTCAGACTCGCACGAACGGCTCGCACCTGCAATCGGTGGACTACAAGCCGGGTCAGGTGTGGACGATGAGCCAAGGCATCACTCTCACAATTCTCGCGGTCGAGGATGTTCCCAAAGCCGGTAAGGTCGTTCACGTCAGGGTCGACAAAATACCAATCTGTGGGGATATTCATCTGACGACAGCAATCGAGCATCTCGCTGTGACTCAGAAGATGATGCTAAAGAGTGGTCTTGTGCTGTTAAGGGACAACATCGAATTGCCTGAGTCGTCTATCGAGGAGTACAGAAATTGGCAGACGCAAAAAAAGCACTTAATAATAAAAGTGCCCCTGCAGACAATTTTTGGTCAAGGCTCGGTACCAGCACCAATGATCTGCAATTTTGTTCCGAGCCAAACGTGACTAGCTGTTGAAATATCGTCGTTGCCCGTACGCATCGTCCCACCTTCCGACATCTGCTATCGTGCCCAAGATCCCGGCGTCTAAGCCGTCCAAGGACTCGCCTTGAAAACCAACCTCGCCCTGATCGCAGCCCTGGCCCTCTCCGCGATCACCGCCTTCGCCCAAGTTTCCCCCACCCAGATCGACTCCATCTTTTCCTCCCTGAAATCTACCACCGCCCCCGGCGCCGCCGTCCTCATCGTCCGCAACGGACGCCCTGTCTTCCGCCGCGGATACGGCGTCACCGATCTCCGCACCCTGCATGCCATCGACGCGAAAACGAATTTCCGCCTCGCCTCGTTCACCAAGCAATTCACCGCCGCCTGCATCATCCTCCTCGCCCACGACGGCAAGCTGCGCTACGACGACCACCTCACCGACTTCTTTCCCGAATTCCCCGCGTATGGCAAATCGATCACCGTCCGCAACCTGCTCAACCACACTTCCGGCCTCGAAGACTATGAAGACCTGTGGAGCAAACTGCATCCCGATGGGCGGCAGATTCACGATGCCGAAGTCCTGAAACTCCTCGAGCAGCAGACCGCCGCCAGATTTCCCGCAGGCGCGAAGTGGGAATACAGCAACTCCGGATACGCCGTTCTCGCCATGATCGTCGAGAAAGTTTCCGGCAAGCCCTTCGGCCAGTTTCTGCACGAAAGAATTTTCGTTCCGCTAAAGATGAACCACACGCTGGCCTACGAAAACGGCGAGAACGAAGTCCCCAACCGCGCCTACGGCCACACCAAGCTTGGCCAATCCGAAAAAGCCGCCTGGCAGCAGACCGACCAAAGCCCAACGTCGGCAGTCCTAGGCGACGGCGGCATTTACTCCAACCTCGACGACCTCGCCAAATGGGACCGCGCCCTGCGCCAGCACAAACTGCTCAGCGAATCCGAGATGCGGCCCGCACTGACGCCAGTGCAGCCCACCACCGGCCCGGCAAAACTCGACGACGGCTCCAGTGTTAGCTACGGCTTCGGATGGTTTCTCGATCCCTACCATGATCATCAAAACCAGGCCCACAAGCGCATGTCGCATGACGGAGGCACCATCGGCTTCCGCACCACCATCCAGCGCTTCCCTGACGACCAGCTCACAGTGATTGTCCTGGCCAACCGCACCGACATCAATCCAGAAGAGCTGGCCCTGAAGGTAGCCGACTTGTATCTGGGAAAGTAACGCGTAACCCCAGACGCATTCGTCCGGGGAGGTTTTAACGAAGGTCTGTAGTAGACGCCTGCCGAGCCTGCCCTAAGGCAGCAAACCTCTCTAAACTGCAGACCGGAATACCCACCGGTCGCTCACCAGAAAGTTCATGATTGAACAGGCCGCGATACTGATCAAATTCGCAATGAGCGCCCCGATATGTGCCTCTCCAACCAGCCAACGCATGAGCAACAGATTGCCCCCGATCGACAGCGCTCCATTACTCAGATTGAATCGCAAAAGGCGGGTTGCGATCTCGCGACCCGGCCCAACAGATCTGTCCGCCCAGGTAAAACGCTCGTGCCACATAAAGTTGTGCAGCACCGCACCCTCAACGGCCAGCGCGGTTGCATACAGGTAGCCCACTCCCAGACTCGTTAGGAACCACAGCGCCGCGAGCTGCACCCCAATGCCAACCGCTCCTACCAGGTTGAACTTCATCCAGCGAGCGACAGATCGCCACCGCTTCGGACCGCTCACGGCAACCGTTCCTCGTGATACAGCCGGGCGGTATGGCTCACCGTCGCGACAATCGCCATCCCGAGCATCCCCACAATCGCAACCGCGCCACCCACGTCGAAGAGCAGGAAGGCATGGCCGAACAAGTGTGCATTCGGCCGGAAGATCAGCGCCACATTGCCAATCATCAGCAGAATGCGAATTTCCGTCGGTCCGAACAGCGCATACGACATACGGAACTTCCCGATCGTGTAGGTCGTGAGATAAGACTCGACGGACAGCACAAGAAAAGCCACTAGCATGCCGGCCGCGATCTGCCAGTGCAGAAATCCCGAAAGCGCCAATCCAGTCATCAGAAAAACAGAGCCGAACGTGTCCGCCATGTGATCCACGTAGAAGCCATACCGCGGGCGCAGCCGCTTCCGGCAGCGCGCCAAGGTCCCGTCAAGGCTGTCGCCGAGCCAGTTCGCGGCAATGAAAAATGTAGATGCCAACAGGAAATACTCGTTCCATCGCGCCAGCCCATAAGAAACGCCAGCCAGAAATTGCGCCGCGAACCCGAACATCGTCAAGTGATCGGGAGAAATCGAATCGGGCACTCGTTCCGCCAGCCATATCAGTACCTTCCGCTCGATCGACGCAGTGATCGACTCCTGGATTCGAGTGGCATTGCGAAATTCAGTACCCGCAATTCTGGTGACGCTCGCAGCGGCAGACATAGGGCCTCCTCAGTCTAGCTTTCGTGTAACCAGTGTTTTTCCGGCCAACGCAGCCTGGGTTGCGCTCAACGTAAACTGCAGCGACTCTCGCGGGATGCTGTTCACAAATGGACCGACCAGCCAGCCCAGGCCCGTCGGTATGTCGCGGGTCAATGAGATCGCTTCGCACTGCACGAACACTCCGTCTTCGGCCTGTTCGAAAGCCCAGTAGGTGTTCAGCCGCCACATATAGCCGTGGTCGTGCCCGTCGGGCAGAGCGTGTTCCGAGGCACCGCCCGCATCTTCAATCTCGGAGACGCGCGTGCTTCGCGAGGTGCTGAAATGGTGCAAGGCATCGAGCCGGCCATAGCGCACGTCGTACTCCGTATCGAGCACAACCGTCACGACCTTCTGTCGTCTCAGCCGCATGAAAACGTGCAAGTCGTCGCCGTGAGCCGAGACAAGCCGAGACTGCACAACATCCGGCGAGTAATAACGCGTGAGATGGTCATAATCCCGCACCACCCCGACAGCCTGCGAGACGGTGACGCCGGGTACGAAAACCACCCCAGCCCAGTCGTGGATCAATCCCCCGGAAATTTCTTCCGGCGTATCTCCGCGTTTCTCGATCACAACCTCACCTCGCCGCAGCCGCGCGATCATCTCCGCCCGCTGCGGAGTCGCGAGCGATTCAAAGCTCAGAAACGCCTTCACATCGCTCCGCGCAGCGCCGATTCTGATTTCCGCCTGAGCGATGTAATGATCGAACGCTTCCACCGTCTCCGGCTGCCGCTGTGCAACCAGGCCACCTACTGCTGCCAGCAAGAATGCCAATACCGCGGCGATCGAAACTCTTGTGTTCAACATGCGCGCTCTCGAGTTGCAGAATGCTCGCGACCTCGCTTGATAGCAATCGATTCGCTCTCCAGCCCGGATCAATTGCATATCATTCGCTAACCTTCGGGAAATCTAACGCTTAGCAGGTACTATCAAAAGGTCGAAACGAGCGGTAGGTTGTAAACTAGTCACCGCAGATGGAGGAACTCCCTCACAGCCGTCTCGTCCGCTTCGGAGTCTTTGAGGCCGATCCGCAAACCGGGGAGCTCCGCAAGCAGGGGCGTCGTGTGCCTCTGCAGGGCCAGCCCTTCGACATTCTCATGATGCTTTTGGAGCACCCCGGCGAGTTGGTGTCCCGCGTTCAGATCCGCGAGCGACTCTGGCCAGAGGGCACCTTCGTCGACTTCGACCACAGCCTGAACACGGCCGTAAACAAGATTCGGGATGTGCTTGGAGATTCCGCCGCCAGTCCGCGCTTCATTGAGACTCTGGCGCGCCGGGGGTATCGCTTCATCGCCCCGGTTCAAGTCGATGGAGCGGATTTCGGTGCGAACCCCGGGCAGGCCGCGCCGCAGCAATCCTCACCGCCGGTCACCCAGGAAACAACGGAACGAAATTCCAGCCGCTTACAGAGGTTTCTGACTGCTGCTCACGAAATGCCGCCAGCCTCGCGCAGGCTGGTGCGGATTCTGTTTCTTCTCCTGCAAGTGATGTACTTCTGCTTTTATCTCATCTCACTCGCCCGCCTGCATGATGTGGAAGAGGTGATTGCCGCAACCTTTGCCCGTCCCAGTTGGATTCTCGTGGTGCTGATCATCACCGCAGTCGTGGGCATCCCCACCCGCCTCTATCTCATGACTGCCGCAGCCTTCAACGCGCCCGGGCTGCGGGAAAAATTTCTTCGCCTGTTTGCGGTGATCTTTCCCTTGGACGAACTCTGGGCTCTGGCCCCGTTCCTGCTCCTTCCGCAAATCGGCTATGGCTTGGCACTCGGCCTTACGGCCATTCTGCTCTACGCGCCCTTCGCACAGCGCTCTCTCATCCTGATGGGCGCCGGTGGACCGTCGGGCGTTGAACCTGCAGGATCGTAATGCGGACAAAATAAAAGAGACGTTATTGGCAACGTCTCTTTAGGACTGCGACCGAATTCTGATGCGAACCTTACGCCGTCGGAGCCGCAGGCGGCGCTGCCGGAGGCGGAGGAGCAGGCGGAACCGCAGCCGCCGACTCGTTTACCAGATCCTTCAACTCCTTGCTGGGCTTGAAG
>Ga0075019_10000587_pt1 | contig 21070 bp, 19 predicted proteins | sample ColStrG_CSR_2013_FD_71473 | JGI IMG/M metagenome (GOLD analysis project Ga0075019, IMG submission 71473) | Freshwater sediment microbial communities in response to fracking from Pennsylvania, USA - Cold Stream Run_MetaG_CSR_2013 | ecosystem: Environmental > Aquatic > Freshwater > Creek >...
GCAATATGGGCAGTGTACGCTGTGATACATTTTGGAGCCGGTAAACAATAAATAAAACAACAAACAATGAACAATGCACAATACGTAAATGTTGTAACGACGATCGTTCAGGTTGGTATTGGAGTGCTCGTTACAAAAGGCTTCCTTAGTGGAAGTGAAAGTGAACAGGTTAGTGGAGCTATTATAGCAATAGCTACATTTGTATTATCACACAAATGGCATGGAGCTAACAATGTTACTCCTCCTACTAACACAGGAAACAAACCATGAAGAAACTAATCATTATTGCTGGGCTTGCTGGAGTATTCACAGGCTGTGCCACAGCACCTTATCAAACCGTAGCTACTACACAAGTAGCCGCTGAGACTGCTGTACAAGAGTATGACGCTTGGGTTAAGAGTCAGCCGACTCAAAATCTCGCACAGAATGAAGCCGTTAAGCAAGCCTATGATCGTTATCAGGCTGCTATGCTAGCTGTTGCTGATGCAGGCCAGATTTGGCAAGCACAATATCAGACTAATAGTTCAGTATCAACAGCTGTACTACAACAAGCTGTGTCAAATGCTAACCAAGACTTAACAGATCTTGACAACTTAATTGCTGCTTTTGGAGTTAAACTACAATGAGTGCTACTATCATCGCCGGTATTATCAGTCTCGTCGAACAGTTGATTGCTTCGTATCCTGCCATCTATTCTGAGTTGCAGAATATTTTTAGCAAGACTTCCTACACTCCTGCTGATTGGCAGGCATTGCGTGATAAGATTCAAGCTGACTCTTTTACCAAGTTGGCCCCTGACGTTCAATTGCCTCCTGTTCCCTGATTATGCCACAGCCTAACTATCCTCCTTTTGCAGCTGGTGCAGTAAGTGTGCCTAGGCAGCTTATTCGTTGGTTGGACATTAACCCTCAAGGAGGGTCGTTAGAGCGTACACAAGCCTTTATCACTGTACCTGCGTTTAGTGTTAACTATACATGGCGCGGGTACAGTGATATTGTAGCATCTTTCAACTACGAAGGAGCAAATAACTTTTCTTTGACGAGTCTGTTTGGTGAACTACCAAGCAGTCCGAACTACACTTTGTGTATCTCTTACATTGATTCGAGTAATGTGGTGCACAGATATTCTTTAGTTCGTGGTGTTAACGATTTAATCTACGAAAGCATCACACCTTATTCTGGACAACTTATCCAAAAGAACTTTCGCATTGAAGTGTGGTCAACTTCTGCTGCTACCTCCTCACAGGCTACTGCTTTGATACTATATACCACAGTCAAAGGTGGAGTAGACTATCGTTATGGCAATGACTTTAACTTAGTAAGCAGTGATGCTATTTGTACAAGCTTTGGTGACAACTCACAAGCAACTGTAACATTTCCTACCAACAGTTTAGTTGCTCATTGGAGAGCAGATACAAACTTTGTTGTGGGTGTTTATTGGAATGACACAGTTAGTGGTCAAGTATTAACAGTGTCAGGTCCTACACAAGCAACACCTGCCGGACTCAATGGACAAAAAGCTATTGACTTGTCAGTAGGAACACTAAGTGGTAGTGGAATAATCAACTCTCCTTTAACCTTTGCAAGTGGAACACTGTTTCTTGTTTATGCACAAAAAAGTGCTGGCAGTGGTGCAACATTTTTTCAAATAGCTGATAACACATCTACCAATGTTATCTCAGTGGCTTCAACTTCTGCACTTGGAAAAATTCAAGTAAATGGAACCAACATTACTGACGGTACCGCAACTTCCTATCCAACATTTAGGGTTGCTTTGATAGATTATGAAGCAGTGCTACTATACAACTTTAATGGGGTATTGCTTGACATAGAATACCCTTCTGGAGGGTCAACAAACAACATAACAAAACTAAACACAACCGCTTCTCCTGTGTATCTTGCTGAGATCTTCTTTTACTCTGCTCTTGTTAACCAAAACGATATAGCACAATTTTACAGGTATCTTACGCAACGTTATGCTGGTGCAAACCAGTTTTTGTTACCTTTTACATTTCCGTCTAATTCCGTGTCACAACCAAACATAAAAATCTCAACAAACTACAATACTAACCCAGGTAATTACACAGGGCCGGCTGGCTTTGTAAACTAACTATGAGTGCTCAACTTCAAGACTTACTTCCTCCTTTTGACCCAACAGCTTACATTAGCATCACAAGTGCTCAGTTGTTGCAGCTTATCACAGGTACTACACCCAACAATGGAATTGGTATGTGTCTTGTTACTACTGATAGTGCCGGTGCAGCAGTTGTACCAGATGCAAGTACCTACACTAAGTGGCAAGCTTATATCTGGATCCGCATTAGTGCATCTGCTGTGACAGTATATGTGTGGAATCCTTATGTGAGTGATGTGACCTATAAAGGATGGGTTACATTAACATCCAGCTCAATTGCACCTGGTACGATTGTCACCAGCATGATTGCAGCCGGAGCAATTACTTCATCATTAATTAGTAGTTGTTCTGCTAGTGTATTAACAGGTTCTCTACCATCTTATATGCTAGCTGTGGCAGCAGCAAGCAGCTATAGCTCAAACGGTCTGATGCAAAACACCTCTCCAATGTTTGGACAGCTCAATGGTACTGGTAGTACTGTTGGTGCGCCTGTTATTGGCAATGCTGCTGTAGTGTTGGCTAACATGGCTGCACAGAGTGTGGCAGGTAATCAAAGTGTGGGAGTAGGTAACATTGTTGACTATAGTGTCACCTCTACACAACTCAAGAACAACGGCTTAAGTGCTACCGGTAATAGCTACTTAGCTTTTCAAGCTGCGATTGATCTTGCTTACAATATCTCTACACCCTCTAAAGGTCTCATTGGTACTCCATCTTCTACTAACTTTGACATTACAAACGTTACCTACAACACCACTGTTTTGCCTGGTGATGTGGTAGTGGTTAACAGTAAAAATGGTGGAGGACTTGGTGGTTTAGTCACCACACGTAAAGCCATTCTTACACTTGCTGAACCTTCTAGTCCAGCTATACCTCAAGTACCTTTAGTTGCGGCCGGACAGAGTGCTTATGCGCTAGCTAATGCACAGGGTGCTAATGGTGGTACACCACTTGGTCGTATACTGCAACAGGTTGTCATTACAGACAGTACACCTTATACCGCTCAATATGGGGGGACAAGTGGCACATACAGCTCAAACGTTTCTACAGGACCCTCCACTTCTCACGCAGCTACAAATGCCATCCCCTCATGGGGGTCCAACTCCTCGGGCATAAGCACCAACACTGTAATGCAAACACCTCTTGTTTGTGTGTTTCAGCCTTTACAGGGACTTACTTCAACTATTGTTGTTGAGGTAGACATGCAATTGTCTAATAATCAAGCAGGCGACACTGAAGTTGCTGCGTTGTTTATGAACCCAGCAACTACAGCTACAAACGCAGTAGCTGCTAACGGTGTTTATATTAAAGACATAAATGCAATAGCAACGGTAAGGCTCTTGTACAAAACAACACCAGCTAGTACGAATCCGATAACGTTTCAAGCTTGTCACGGATCAACAAACAACTACTCCTACTACAACAACGTGTCCAACGGTACTACGGCTTTGTTTGGAGGTGTTGTGGTAAGTTCGATGAAAATCACTGAATACATATGAGTGTAGGATACATCCTTCATCAAGCTGGTGTTAAGACAGGTCTCAACCCTCTTGACTTCAACAACCAAAGAGTAGTCTTGTTAAGGTTTCTTAACGAGGCTGCTCGTGAGTTGTACGATCAAAGTGATATGCCTGGGTCTACGTGGGAAGAGGTATTTAAGGTTAACGGTGATCAGACCATTACCTGCCCAGACAGAGTAGGCCAAATTCGTGCTGCTAGAGAGCTAGACTCTCAAGTGTCGTGGTCTATTAACCAACCACGTCCTCGCTACAACCAATTCAACTGGACTGACATGTGGCGTAATCTGCGTTTGAAGTATCGTCAGGCATTGATGAAAAGCATCACCAATGCTTCTGTGTTGCGTATTACTGTTCCATTTGTTGAAAGCCCTCCGGTTAGTGTAACTGTAAAGGGCCCAACTACAAATGCAACTGCGATCGCAGAAACGATAGTGATGACCTCGACAGAGATGTTTACTACAAATCAGTTTGTCAATGTTACTTCGTTTAAAAAAACCACTATCAATACCTGTGATATTCTGATGACAGATGTAGATGGTAACATCCTATCAGCAATTCCCAATGACCAATACGAAGCTCGCTATCAGATTGTTGATGTAAGTGCTTGTCCTTGGTTATCTATTTCCACTTCCACCTTAGATCACTTCCTAGAGGTCTACTATAAGAAAAAGCTTCCTGTGTTTTACTTTGACACTGATGACTTTCTTGATGGCAGTTACGATGACATTCTCGTAAACAAAATGATCCAGCTCTACAGTGAAGAGCAAGGCAAACTTGATCAGGCAATGGCTTTTGACACTAAAGCTACACGATCCTTGGCACGCAAAACAGAAAACGAGAACCGAGCCACAGAAGACATAGTGTCAACAGTTGCTAATCCTCATGATGTGATACTACCTCGTATACGTCAAGGAAGAAGGAAATATTACAGGGGCTATGGAAGTCGTGGTTACGGCTACTAATTGTTATGAACGATATCGTAACACAGCAAGGTACAGAGTATAATCAAAGTTCCTTTAGTGGAGGAATGAACTTGCTTGGAGATGACTCTAGGTTGCAACCTAACCAGTATAGGGTAGGTTTTGATCTCACCAACCGTTACGATACACTTGATCCTGTTCTGGCATCTGTGCAGGACACAGCTATACCCAAAGGCATCATACAAGAGATTACTACTTTTGGTAATTTTGTTATTGCGTTTGTTTCTGGATATGCCTACTACAGGTATTACAGCCAAACACAATGGACAAAGATTGTTAGGTTTAGTATGGACGCTTTGGCTCCTCGTTACTGGACTAAGGCTATACCTGTTGCAACCACTAACTATATACGCATTGCAGCCTCTGCAACACTCAGCTCCAATACCTATTCTAATCCCGCAGGCTCGATCATAACAAACCAAGTCGCTGGCGCAAGTGCAGGTAATTTGCCTGGGCTGTTAGTGCAAGATAACATCAATCAACCACAGTTTATCTTTCTTGACAGTAACGGTAATCCTACTTGTCGTACAACGCAAAACTACGAGCAATGGATGATTAGTTATACGGACGCTACAAACACTGTAGTAGCTACTGATCCTAACCTAAAGATTCCTATGGACTACCGAGAGTACGTCCCTATAGGTAACACAATGGATTGGGACAATGACATTCTCTATGTTGCATCTCAAGACGGTAATAGCATCTACAGAAGTGTCAGTGGACGTCCTCTTGACTTTGTAGTTAACGTGGTAAACACTCTTGCTGCAAATGCTGCACCAACACAAATCACAAATAGTAATGGTATTAATATTACTGTTCCTGCATTTACACAAATCCCAGGTGGTGATGCTACAACCACAGCCTATTCTGTTGGTGTTGGCGGAATTACGTGTCTAAGAGCTTTAAGCTCTGGTGGCGTGTTTGTTGCAGCAGGTGACGCCAACTTTAACGTCACCCTAAACCAAACACCTAATGCCCCAACGCTGTTTGGTGAGTACAGATTCAATAGAAAGTATCTATTTGAAGCTACCTGTCTTAGTGACAGAGCAATTTTTGATTCAATAGGTGATACAAGATTTATTGACTTGACAGGTGTCAGATCTTTCAACGCAATTCAGCAGCAACTTAACGAAGGTCGTAACCTTCCATTTACTGCTAATGTACAAGCTGCCTTTGGTAATGACACCAACCCCATCATTCAATCTCCTGCAGCCAGTGCAGCTATACTCTACAACGACTATGAGTACTATGCTGTCGACACTATCTTTGGACCTGCTATACTAAAGTACGACACTATTAACAGTTGTTGGGTTTCGTTTGATCTGCAACAGACAAATGGCGTGGCTATAAAACAGTTTGCTAAGATCGAGCTTGCTGTTAGACAGTTGTTTGCTGTGACTATAGATAATAAACTCTGGGTCTTGTACAGCAGTAACACCACTACTTCTCCATCTTTTCGTGGTATAGGTGTGAGTGGTAACATCTTGTATGCCAACTCCAACATCAAGATGAACAACCCTAAACGTGAGGGTAGACTAAACAAGTGTCGAGTTATAGTAAACAGAGTCACACAGTCTGGTGAGTTTAGTTTTACTCCTTACGTCAATAACCGTCTCACACAACAAAAAACACAAACAAAAACGATAAACTATACTGCACCTACTATACCCAATACCCAAAGTGACCCTCTCCCTGACGTAGACACTGGACTGTATAACATACTGTTCTCCACCACTGACTGCGGTACAGGCTGGAAGACCTATGGAGTATTCTCATGGACTGTAGGCTCGGTAACGCAATTTTCTTTTGAGATAGAAGAAATGACTCCGATTAACCCCATACAATCACAGGAGAGTGTGCAATGATAACAGGCAAAGATTTGATGGAATTTATCTTAGCAAACAGGGGAGACAAAACATTTAAAGATCTCTCCCCTGAACAAATAGGCTACCTTGTTGTAGAAGCGCTTAAGCAAGATCTATTGTTATATAGCCTAGGCAAAGATAAGAAAATAAATGGCATGCTTCTTGCTCAGATAGATCATGAGAAGAAGGTCTTGTTTATCCTAGAGAACCTTGCTATGAGCAAAGAGAATCTTATTGAGTTCGCTCGCAATGGACAAAAACGTTTTCCGGACTATGAAGTGCAAGCTATGAGACACAACTACTTGCGCAAGTTTAACCCCAACAAACTTTACAAAAAGCTAAAAGCATTATGAGTGGCGGATCTGGATCACAACAATCTCAATCAAACCCACAGCTCAATCCTCAGGGGATGGTTGATCTTTACCTGAAATCACTCCCACAGATAACACAAGCCACAGCAGCACAAGCGCCTACTGTAGCCAACAGTATTGCTCAAGGAGTAGCTAGTGCGGCTCCTACTTACAGTCAAACAGGACTTGATCAGCTTAACCAGTTTGCACCTGGCTATCAAGCGGCTGGACAGCAACTTGCAACTACACAAGCCACTAACACAAATGCACTTTTACAGGGCGCAGGAGGTAATGCGGCTAGTAGTGCTGTTAACCTAAATAACACACTTAATCCAACACAGGGTGCTACTAATAAGTCTGCTGGAGACTTGCTTGGAGCTATCAACCTTAACGGATTAAGTCCTGGGGAATGGAACTCCACTGAGAGGAGTGTCAATCAAGGTAACGCTGCAACTGGCAATCTTGGCTTAAACAACGGCATGAACACCGTTGCCAATGCAATGAACTTTGGTGGAGCGTTTAACAGTAAGATTCCATTGCTTGATAATGCCATCAACACAGCCTCAGGAGTAGCAACTGCACAAAACAATCAAGTCAATCCTCTTAGTGCAGCTGTTGGTGCTAGCAACACTTCCAACAACTTTGGGTTAGGAACCTTCAACCCTACTCAAGCTAATGCCAATTCAGCTACTCCTTTCTCCTTTTCGAGTTCGCTTGGTAGCACTCTTGGAGGTGTAAGCAGTGCTCCTATCAGTTCTAGTGGTGGAGGCCAATGGAATGCTGGCTGTTGCTTTATCATGCTGGAAGCACATCATGGTCATATGCCTTTTTATGTCAGGGAATGCAGGGATAAGTACTACTCTTTATACCCACAGATTGCAAAAGGGTATGTTAAGATGGCAAGCTGGTTAGTTCCCTTAATGCGGACTAGTTTTGTAGTTCGCAATCTGGTGTGGTACCTAATGGTTGCACCACTCACAGAACACGGAGCTTTTGTAAAACGTATTGAACACACTCCACACCGCTTAACGAGAAAGTTCTGGTTCAGTGTGTGGCACTTAATGGGGAGGAACAATGAACGATAACCCTTACATGCGAAGTGCAAGCGGCATTGATTGGGGCAATCCTCAGGTGAGTCCCAATATGCCACCACAAACACATCCACTTGCACATATGCAAGACGGCGTTCACTATGACAGTTCACAGCCTAATGAAAACGGCCACTACCCTCTCTTACCTGCTGGTCAAGCATTAGCAAATCAACCGCAACAGGGTTATACACCACCACAAAAACAAATGGATGCACAAAAGATTGGTGGAACTATCGCTGACATAGGCAATACCTTTGGCAGCTCAACTTTAACTAATATTGGTACAGGACTTTCCAGTGGTGCAGCTGCTGGTGCGGCCGGCACAGGTGGAGTTTTTGATGCACTCTTAGCCCTTTTATAATATTATGGCAGACCCAATGGCAATTCTCGGTGACTTTTACAATGCGATTAATCCACGCAAAGTACTGGCCACACATGTAGACCCTAACACAGGTCAGTTTGTTGACGCTCAGGGAAACCCTACTACAGAATATCAAAACCCTGGATTCTTTGGTAGGTTTTTAAGTCCAGAAGCTAGACAGACTTGGGACTTAAATCAAGCTAACCAAGCTCAAGCACTTGATGCTGTAAAGCATCGAGCTATAGCTAGAAATGTGGCTGGACTAGACTGGGGTACACTTTCACCTGAAGTACAAAAAACCTTAGGTGGTAATCAAGATCAAGCTATCACAATGACCGGTGGTAACTTTGGTGGACAAAATGATGAACAAGTTGGACAATCTATTAGTGACATAAACAGTGGTCTGCCCGCTGCCAACACAACTGCAAACTTAGCCGGAGCTGGTGCACGTACAGCAGAAGGTAACTATCAGAACACTTTCTACAATACTCAAAACCTTCTAGGCACACCTGAAACAGCAGGCCAAGGTGCTGACTGGGAAGCCCAAAACGCCCTCGAAAGAGCTAGAGGTATGAACCCAATTATACCTAAGGAGCTTACTGATACTTCTCTAGGATATGAGAACAGTATCGCACGTAAGCAAGGAGAAGCTCGTGCTATACCTGCACAGAATGCCACACTGTTTAACACCTCTTCTCTTGGAGAAAAGATCACAGGTCAACAACTTGCTGATGCGCCTATTACCTTAGGCACAATGAAAGCAAATGACCTCTTTCAGAACTACGAGGCTGTCAACAATCCCAACCTCATGCTTGATCCTCATGCAGGTTATGTTGACATAAACAGTGGCAAACTCTACCCTCACCAGTACCGCTCTCCTGAGATGAAAGCTTTCGATGCAATGAACTCCACAGAGGGTATGCATCAAGTCAAGTTAGCTGATGGTTCTATGCACTGGGTGCCTAATGCAGTAGGAGCTTCTACTATACAGGACAACAGTGGCACTTCACAAACACCTCCCGCAACACCACAAACTGCACCTGCTGTTCCCACTACTGCACCTGCTGTTGGTGGACAAAGTTTTGCTGCACCCCAGCAAGAACGTACACCCAATACCTATGACGATGGCGCAGTACCTGTAGTTGCTCACGCTGCCGCACAAGCTCTTGCTCCTGCTGCTAACTACGTCAACAGAAAGTCTACTCTACTAGACACTGTCCACAATATGTTTCAGCAGCCTCAAGAGCAATCCGAGGGACAACCTACTCCTGCCGGAGACTCTGCTCCTATGTCCTTACCAGAGACTGGTAGAGCAGTCAGAGACTTTTACTTTGGTCATCCTCAAAATGAACAACCTGATCGCATCACTCGTGCAAACATCTTTGATGAAGTTGCACAACCTACAAACGGGCCACAGCATGACGACGGTACTCAACACATCATGGAAACTGGTGTTAATGATGCTGTGCAGAAACAACTTAAGCTTGTCAAGGCTGTTGCAAAACAATATGGTACCCATTCTCCACAGTACAAAGAAGTCTACTTGCACTTGCAAAAACTAGCTCACCACTTACCCGCTAAATAACATGCCCTTATCACCAGACGATATTGCCTATCTCAAAGCAAAAGGCATCAGTGACGATCAACTGCAAGGTGCAGAGGTTGTAGATCCCTCACAAACACAGCAGACTACTCAACAGCAAGGAATGCTACAGGCTGTAGGCAATACACTTAAAGCTCATGCTGGTGGTATTATAGGTGGCGGTGCTGCAGCACAAGCTAGTCCTGCCATAGCTGGAAAGTTATGGCAAGCCGTCAAGTTACTCGGCCTTGCTGGAGGAGAAGAAGCAATTGGTGGTGGGCCTCTAGATCCTATTGGAGATGCTGCTGCACTTACTACCTTAGCCAAAGCAGGGTCTCTTTTTAAAGACTACATAACACCTGCCATAGGTGGTTATTTTGGTTCTCAAGGCGGTGAAGCTCTTCAACAAAAAGCAGAGGGCGATCAAACTTTTGCTGCTCAACAACAAGCTGCTGCCGAAGCTTCTGCTCAACACCCTATCGCTACAAAGGTAGCTGATGTTGCCGCTGGTGCTTATGCCTCTGGTGGAAGATTTTCACCTTCTGCTATACCTAAAGCTATTGGTGGTGATACTGATGCAATAAAGAACATTGCACTACAAACACTTGTCAACCCTGCAATTAATGCAGGTATAGGCTATGCAGCTACAGGCCAACTACCTTCTGCTGGTGACCTTGCTGAGAGTGCCGTTGGTGGTGCGCTATTTAGTGAACCTAATGTCCTAGGTAAGTGGGCAGGTCGTGTAGGTACACAAAAGACTGCTGACCCTGCTGATAACACAACAGGACAGGAAGAGGCTCCTAAGAAAGATGAAGGTCCACAGAGCCTCTACACTCAAAAGGACACTGATGGTAACTACACTATCTCTGACAATGCTGTTAGGGATAGCTACATGCAGAACTTCAAGAAGCCTAATCCTAAGAACTTCGACAGCAAAGAGGACTATGCCATAGCCAAAACACGTTACGACAAAGCTAAGTTCAAAGACACTGACACTATGCGTCAGGAGTTACACGAAGAACTTTTGGCTAAGACTGATGCGATGTTGAGTGGCAAGAAAGATTTTAGTGACCTGACACTGCCCAACGAGAACGTCAACGAAAGTGAACAGCCAGAGGATAAGTTAGGCAAAGATGAACCTGAACCAGCACAAGAACCAATCGAGCCTGCTGAACAGTTAAGGAAGTTGGGAGAAGAGGACATGGCTAGACAGGGAATGAATCAGGAAGATGAAGAAGAACCACAGAAGCCTGTTGAAGAGCATGTAAATGAAGAACCACAACCTGAAACTAAACACACTCCTGAGGAAGAGCCTGCTGAACCTAACATTGATAGGGAAGAGGAACTACGCAGACTAAACGCAGAACTACCTGGCAATGAGGATGACGAAGAACCTCCTCAGGAGCCTACTAAGGTTGTTAAGCCTACGGTAGTGGCTAAGGTAGAGCCTAAGCCACAACCCCAAACTCCTTTCGCTCAAGCTAAACCTGTAGAGCCACAAGAACCTGTTGGCCCTAAAGCTGACGTAACCAAGGCTAATATGCCTGAGGGTGCTTTGTGGGGTCTTGTCACAAAGATCAACCACCTTGGTCTTGACAGCCCAATACAAATTAGGCAAGAGTTTCCTGAGCTTAAACTCGACGCTCATCAGTCACTTGCACTGTGGCATATTGCTAAGAACATGTCCGAGTACCCTAATGTAATGCCTCCAGCAGAACCTTCTACGGTAAGGAAAGGACAAGGCAAACGCAACAAAACAGACTCTTTGCACGTGTCACAACAGACATTGGTAGATCCTAAAGAACTTGAAAAGACTTTGGGTGGAACAGAAAGTGAAAGTGAGGGACACACGTTTAATGCATATGATCCACACAGCCAATCAACTGAATACAATAAAGCAAAATCTTCTTTAGAAAACAAGGGATGGACTGTAACACACTTAATGGATGGAGGATCACAGGTTACACATTCAAAGCTTGGTCGATCAGATGCGTATGGCCAGTACAGTATTATCTCTGAGCATGAACTGCCTTCTTATGAAAAGAAAGGACATGTCACACCAGAAGAAGCGGCCTTAATAAGAACTCTTTGGAAAGAAGGTAAGCCAGATTATAGTTCTATTACTACTCCAACACGTACACCACTTGGTGCTGTAAATGCTATGAAAAACAGCACCAATATTGGAACAGTGTTAGGGCATTTTTCACGATTTAAACAGAGTATTTACAAGCCTTTAGCAGATGCTTTACTTGCTAGTGGCAACAAGCGTGTACTTAACACAAGGGTATTTACACAGGCTGGTGCCGATACAAGTTCGTTTAAACAGTATGCAGATAATAGGCAAAACCACATCATAATGAAGGTTAGCCATCTTCAATCACCTGATGTGTTTTTCGAAGAGGCAATACACGCATTTACGGTGGAGCATATACCAAGTGATATGTATAACCTTACAGGTTCAAGGCTTAAAGAGTACTATGATAACTACATAGCAGATCCTAAAAGCGACCCTGCTATTAAGACCTTAATGAAGGCCCATATGTATATGGCTAAAGCAGAAGGTCATGAAGATATTTTCTTCGGCGAAGAAGGTTTAGCTGGACGCAACCCCATGAAAGTTGCTGAGGATTACCACTCTCAAGGCAAAGATCCTTCATATGGATATAACATGACTAACTTTGGAGAGTTTATTGCTAGTGCATTTAAAGATCCTGGTATGCAGCTTAAAATGATGAGCCATACAATGCCAGGAGAAAGTAAAACTATATGGCAAAAGTTTGTTGATGCAATACAGTACATGCTTGGAATGGGCAATGTCAAAGTTCCGAGTGGTAGTATACTTGATCATGTGCTTAGAGCAGGTGCTGACTTAGCCTCAAAAGAGCCTGGGGTTCAATCCGCTGCTACACAAGAGTTTCATGCTCAACGTCAACTCCCCAAAGAAGACATCGAACCCACCAAACACATGGGCCGCTTTGGACGCTTTACTCAGAGTGTCCTCGACAAAATGTCTGAGCTTCCTCATGCTGGTGTGCGCTTATATGCCAAAGGTGCCAAGGCTGCCCTCAATGAAGCAGATCAACTTCGTGGTAAGTTCAAGACTCCTGTCATCGAAGCAGGCAAAAAGCTTACCGATGCTGACAAGTTACAACTTAACAAAGTCATCAACAAAGAGATCTCTGAGAAGACCATAGCCTCTTCTCTTTTGCAAAACGATCGCCAACGTGCTTTCTACAACGAGGTCAAGAAAGCTATGGCAGGTACAGCAGACTATGCCATAGCCAATCGCATTCCTATTAACCAAGCTGGCTTTCGTCGGTTGATGATCAAAGACCCTACTCACTGGCCTGGGATGGCTAACCAAAAAGTTGAGCAGGTCTTTCGTGACAACACTAACACTGGTGAGATGGATCGCTTAGAGAAAGTTTTTAACGACTGGAACACACAGAAGCTCGGCATGACTCCTGCACAATCCCAAGCTCGCATAGACAACTGGAAGAAGTCCATACAAGGCTCTACCGACTCTACCCACATCTCCTCTCAGGATTACTTCAATGCCATACGCAAAGCTCAAGGTGCGCCACTACCTCCTGAGTTCCGTGAACAGAACCCTGTCAAGGCAATGTCACGTTACCTTGATCGCTTCTCGGTAGCAGCTACCCACTACAAGCACGTCGAGAGCAACAACAAAATCCTCTCTGCTCTAGGTCAAACACAAAACGCATGGGGTCAGTCAGTACCTAAAGATCCTCACGGCTCGATAGCTACTAACCCTGTAGTGCAAACGGCTATCGGACAGTTTAAACGCGAGATCACCGGACAAGCAGAACACAATGAGGAGAGCGTAAGCGCTCTGGCTACCAGTGCACTGATCTCTGGGCCTCCACTTGAAGTTCACAAACTCGTAAGCAATCAAGTAGGCGCGATTAAGTTTGCAGAAAACCCGTTCCAATATGCTAGAATGATTGGGCATGCTTTGACAAACGTTAAAGCGGGCTACCAACACGCAAAGGAAAACGGACTCTACAAGCCTACTGCTTTATCCTATCGCGACATGCTCAATGGTTCACTAACCAGTGCAGAACGCTTGCTAGCAGCGGCACACGTTGTACGACAGGTTTCTACTTTGGGAGGTCTGACTACCAAGGCTAATGCAGCACTATTGCAGAGCCAGATGGAGTATATCATTCCTTCAAAGATCCAGCGCGCATTGAAGGGTGATGTGACCTCCCAACAATTCCTCAAGAACCTTGACCCCAACTACACCAAAGGCAAGACATACTCTCTAGCAGAACAGAGGCAGCTTGCTTCACTTGCGGCGGGCTACATTCACGGCACAAGTGACATTCGTTCTATGCCAGCTTGGATGCTCAAGGACGGTGAGGTCAGTGGGTTCTTCAAACTCGCTCACTGGTCTGTGGCACAGACAAACAACTTCATGAAGGATGTGTACACTCCTGCTACTCGTGGTAACTACACTCCCTTACTGAATAGCGTGTTTGGCTCTTTGGTAGGTGGTTACCTTATCAAAGAACTTCGTGAGAAGATCTCCGGCAGAGCATCACAGATTCCCTCTTTACAAGAAGTCATGGCAGGAGACAATCCTAACAAAGCTCCTCTGCTAGCCTATAACGCTGTTGCTGCTATGCAGTACAGTGGGTTTGGTGGTCTGTTGTCACAGGTGGCTAAATACCCTTTTGACTTCGCCTATAAAAACTCTCCTCAAGGTGCTACATTCCCTCTTGACGAGGTGGCTAGTGACCTAATGGGAACCATTAAGGAAGTATCCTCCACTATCGCTAACGACCCTAACGTCAACTGGGTAGACCTTGCTGCAAAGGTCACACAACAGACCTTGCAAAGCAATATGCAACTCGCCAAGATCGCTATCAACCAAGGCATCAACAACGGATTGATTACTGGTATGCCAGCCGAGAAGAAAGAGCTGTCAGACTCTTTGGCAAAACTAAGAAGGTTTGATGAAGTAGAGGGACTGCCTTACCAAGACCTAGACGAAAGCAGTAACCCTTATATGAACTTGGAGCAGAAGAAGTTTAAGAGCACTCAGGACTTAGGACAGGCTGCTCAGATGCTGCCACAACTTGTTAACAATATCATGACTACCTACGCAGGCAAGCCTGACGTCATGATGAACAAACTCCAGGCACTCAAGACCAACCAATACGAAACCTTCCCCTCAATGAAGAAAATGCCTATGCAGTTTATGAAGTATCTAGGCTATCTACAAAGAGAGGAAGGGCCAGAAAAGGCACAAGCGGAACTGCAAAACTACTTGCACCACGAGATGATCAATCAGGCTAAGGCTGGACTTGTGCCTTGAGGATAGGCTCAAGGTCTGCAGGAGTGTAAGACGGCCCCTTGATCCACTTGCCATCTTCTCTCCTGTGACCGTCGATAAACTTGGTCATGTTGGAGCGGTGAATTTCATTAAAGATAGGTTCAATGTCAATGCCATGAGCTACTGCTGCTCCAAGCACTACGACAAGTAAATCTCCAATAGCATCTGCTACACCTACAACATCATTGTTGTGAACTGCTTCAGAGTACTCATCCAGCTCTTCTTGAATAAGCCTATAACGTAAAGTAGTTACTTCAGCATTAGGTATTACTGGTTTATCTGGGCAATCCTGTCCCGCAGCTTGCATAAACTGTTTTACCTGGTACTGTTTAATCTTCATTGTTGTTCCTTTATTTTGTAGTATATTTTGATTTGTTGTTCACCAGCTACTTCCTCTTCTTTCTGATAAGACTCTATCTGGTTTGAAGTCTTCAGAAAATCTAAGGCATCTTCGATTATCTTCTTGTTGCCTATGTGATGACACTGTACAAGTATGTCAACAAAGTGTCTATCACCTACGTTAAGCAACTCAATAATCTTCCTAGCACACTTACTCTCTGGAGTCGAATCGTTCATTGTTATTGCTAGATGCATATTCTTCTCCTCTTGCGAACTAAACTCTATCGCCCATTCGAAAGCTTCCCACGGTACACGCATCTCTAGGCTCTCACCAAAGTGCTTTGACATAGCCAACTTCATCACGTGAATGTTACCACGAGAGTAGTAAGGCTTAAGCTTGATGTGTTGGTTAGGACGCTTATGCCTATTCTTCTCTCTGTCATCCCACCAGTCCTGTAGCTTCTGCATTACCTCTGGCTCAACCACAGCATGACCATATAGACCACTGAGCTGTCGTATATGTTCTAGGAGGACTTTCTTATGCGCTTCCTGTTCTTGCGTGAGCAAGGGGATAAAGAACTGGTTCTTACGGTTCTTAGCTGCATAGACATAGAAAGTTCTACTATTGAATCCTTCGTCGGCGAGTTTGTCATCGAACGTGGACTGCATAAAAGAAGGCGTCGTACCTGCGAGAATGTTAACACAACCCCGTTTGATGAGATCCTCTCCTTGTGTTTTGGTCCGATATGTATAGTCAGCTGGACAATCATATAATCCTAGTAGTAAGTTAACTGTATCCTCTGTTCTCTTTCTCATTAGTGAAGCCAATTCCTGCAGCAAGAAAGACGTACTGCTATGGCTATAAACTTGTATCTTTTTGTTCTCGTCGATGTACTCTATCCTACGCCACGCCTCGGCCACTGACTGCACTAGCGCTTCGTAAGTAGTAGCATCTGCTGCAACTGGAAACAACAACGGCTCAGGTGGAGCTTTACCATCGATCATCTTCTTAAGCTCAGCCTGATCTGACTCCTGCACTATCGACATTACCTTCTGTTGTTCTTGTGTCAAGCTTTTAGGATCAAGCCTAATCATATCTTTCTTCTTCCAGTGCTTCAAGAAGGTACTTACCTCTCTGATAGGTAAACCTTTACCTACACCTGGCTCGCCAACGAATATTACAAACTTATTAGCGAAGATAGGTTGATGTGCTGGGCCTACCCAAACACGACGCTGAAGAGCTGCTCCAACTAGAAAGTACCAAGCCCAGTCGATATAATTTTGGGGACTAGAAAGTCCTGCGGTATACTCTAGCCAGCGCTGATAATTAGTCATGGAAAGTTAAGTATCGCAAATTCACCGTATATCTCCTTGGCCTTAGTATCATAAGCTCTAGCCGCTTCTTCAGCTGTGTCAAAGTAACCTAAGTAAATTGATTTACCTCTTGTCTTTATTGCTGCACCATATCTGTTTGATTTGTGCTTAAAGCTTACACCCTTGAGGCCATGCTTATTGAATGATCTTCTATTATGACAGTTCATTCCAGCCCATGTCTTAACTAGATTAGATTTTTGATTGTTATATATGCATCTATCTCTGTGGTCATAGGTTATGCCTGTAGTCTGCATAACCTCCCATGCAATAGATATACTTACAGTTTTTCCATTAACCTTAAATGTTCTTATTATATTTCTTTGTGTTTCATACCATTTAAAGTTTGTAAGCCTTTGCCAATCTTCGTCATCAACAAGCACTTGATGCTCTGAATTTTGTAATTGTATTGTTTTCATTTTAACCAATCTGGTTCCTGAAGCCCTAAGACATTATCGTCTTTTTTTGGACTCCAATTAAATCCAATGTTTACTTCTGATTTCATTCTAAATTTAGCACCATCAACAGGTGATTCAAAAGGTTGTGCCATAAATGTTTGCATAGATTTTTTGCACTCAATCGCATAATGCAATGGACACTGCACTAAATAGCTATCATGTGTATCTGCAAGAATGTCGTAAGGTTTTTTATTATCTCTGATAAACTCATACAAGTCACAGAATGCTGTTCTTGTAATTTCGCCTACTGTAGATTGCGGACCCCATGCGTAATATTCTTTCAAATCCCTCTCGTCTATATTCCAGTTTGTTACTTGGTAAGGATGCCCAAACATATTGTACAGCACCCTCGTCTCTTTTACTTGCTTTGCTATTCTCTGATTACGTTCCGGTATCTCAGGAAACAAAGCCCTATACGTTAACAAAAACCTCTCACCTTCCTCCGCAGGTATCACCACTTTGCCTCCAGACTTCTCAAGAACATTTAATATGAAGGTGTTTTTTTGAATATCGTAGTTGGCACTGTGGCAAGTCTGCTTGGCAAAGTAATAGTATCTTTCTGAAAGTGGCCAGTTGTCTGAGCTCTTGATCAGCAAGTCCAAGTCCTTCCAGAATGGATTGGTTTTTAATAATGGTATCGGCGTAGACGAGATGGTCTCGATGTTGAAATCTTCGATCAACCCGCCACGCTCTTTCATCTTTCTTGTCCATATGTCTTTAAAAAGTTTCATTGCCACGTAAACGTGTGGCTTGATATTGTTCTCAAACAGTTTGCGATAGTCACCAGCGTAACACTCATAGGCTACTATCAAAGCCTCAGCACCTGACTGATCACACTGTAGAAACACCCTTATGCTTTGGAGTTCCTCCTCGGTAAAGATATCTGTGTCACCGGTCTTTAGATACCACAACAAACGTTCTTTCATCTCTGGCTTAAAGCCGTCAGGATGATAGATCTTACGAGCACCTTTCTCAAGGTTCTGGAGGTTAGTACCCCAGCCCTTAGTAACTATCTTACCATCAAGCACGAAGCGTTTCTTTAGCAGAGCGGTAGACGCCCTACGAAATGTCTTCGGGCCTGCAAGCTTGTAGAGAGTAGTGTTTCTCACAGCTTGCGTATCCAGTCATGTAAAAGCCATTTCCCTCTACGTCTTTTCTCCAAGTGCCAAATGCCATACTCTGTGTTCCATCTAAACTTAAAGCACCAATTGCCAATGTAAATACAAAATCTCATACAAGTTGTGGTTGACTAAGTTCAATCTTCTCGTCGCTGTATTTGTCTCTGTTAACGATCTGTCCATTATCCCACTTCCAAGGGATAAACTTTAAACTACCGGTCTCTTTCTGCAAACCCCTATACAACAGGGTAAAGTTAATCACGGGGTTATGGTACTGTGCTGCAAGCTTATACATCGCTGTCTTGGCAAGAGAAGGTTTCTTAAACCCATCTTTGTTTGGCTTGCCACGACGCATAACCTTGTAGCCTAAGATGTCATGAAAGTACTTCACAGTCTGGCTATTACTGCCTGGGAACGCTTTGGCTTTACCTTTTACGCCCTGTCTTACCTCAGCCATTCCACTTTCGCCTATTAGCAGGCTAATAATCCTGATGTACTGCTCCATCGCTCTGTCATTATCCCACACCACATGATCTAGCATCGCCTTGCTATACGGAATACCTTGAAGGGTGGTGGTTAGATATGGTACAATACTGCGTTGTGCTAATGCGATACTCTCTGGTAAGCCAGGTACCGTCTTTGCGTAACGTGTGATAGACTCTCTTATTAGGCGCATTGTAAACACATCTTTGCCGCAGTACTTGAGCTTTTGCATCATGTAATCGTATGTCCTGTATGCCCTGCTGTCGCTGTCTTTGTGAAATGTTTGGTAAGTCCATAGTGAAGTACAATGCCCTAGGCTCTTTTCTACATCAGGAAAACACCTATGCATCGCGATCATCGTGTCGTAGGGACGGCTTACTGCAATGCGGTATTTATAGCCAAGGACAGGGAAGTCAAAGCTTGCCCCATTGTGTGCAACGAGAGTATTAGTCCTGCAAGCCCTACCAAGAGCGCACAGAATTCTAGGTACCTCCGTGTAAGCCCATCTGTAATTGTAGTCAAGTATAGGCACACAATAAACACTGCGACCATCAACACTGAAGCTAAAGCACAATAAGTTTGCATCTTCATAATCTGTTTCTATGTCGAAGTCGATCGTTTGCCCTTGAACATTAAGGGCGTTGATAACAACGTCTGCCGTGGGATAGATGACATATTCTGGCTGCTGCTCAACCGGCCACTTATCTGTCCCACTAGCGAGTAATCGCTTGACCTTCTCCGTATCGCATCTAAGCCAGAAGGCATAGTTCTGAATTTTTGTTCCGCTAAATCGTTTGATATCTTCATTGTCTTCATCGTCATCGTCATCGTCTCCGTGATAGTCTTTTGATAGTTGGTTAAGTGATCCTTCATGGTCTTTTCTATCTGCTGCATCTTGAGGAAAATACGAAGCTATGGCAGGAATACCATCAACGTAAAGCGGGCTGCCTCTCATTTCATTCAGGGTGTTGCCCCTTGTCTTAGGGCAGTAGTGATGCATCGCTGCTTCGCCTAAAAGCATTATAGCTTTCGTACCTTCAAGCCAAGGTGACTTGTCCTCCATCAACCTCACGTCACACTGGAACTGATTGTACTCTGGTTGTAGACAGTAGTTGCTCAAACACGTACCACCTGTAGCTGTCAACAGCTTAAGGTTAGGAACGTCAAACCTAGAGGGATTAGCCAACACGATAGTGATACCGCAATAGCCTAGTTTGGGTTTGTTTCTGAGCATCTTACTTTACGTAGTAGGCAGGTTCGTTGGTAACTAAAAACGTATAGCACTTCATCGACACTATGTTAGTAGTGCCCTTCATCTGTGCTTGGATGTAGTGACAGCCCATGTACTTAGTGTGCTGGAGTTCTGGGTACTTATCCTTAACACTATCCTTTGTCAAACCCCAACCACACAACGCTCCCACTGCAAACGTAAAACACAAACAGACCACGAAATTTACTTTGTCATCTAAAGTCATAGAAAGAAATTGCCCCGTATAAGTCCGGGGCCACGACTGTTATTTACTTATGGTAACGGAACACTAATCCAAGTACCTTCATCTGTATACGACTCAAAGGCACCTGTTTGCAAGTTATAACGCGCGATGACCATGTCACCTGCATTGAATGCCTCCAACTCTTCTTCTCCCAAACCTTCAGGAGCGTACCAATCACCTCCGCAATTAACAATGTATTTGTACTTTCCCATAACTCAATAAGGTTTGTTGATCGCCGCACCAGCAGTAGCCACACCTTCAGGAGCCTTACCAAAGATCTCCATGATTTTGGGCTTATAGAACACCATGCTCTTACCGGTAATGGGGTTCTTCATGATGTCACCCTGTTTCTGTCCCTTCGCCACTTGCTCAGGAGTAGGAGACTTACGCATTGCTTCTTCCTCAGCACCCATAGCAGTTAGCACCACGATACCGACAAACTGCTTAGTGTCAAGGTTTTCGAAGTTAACCGAGGAGTAGTCCAGTCCGAGATTCTCAAACAGATCTTTCAAGCGTTTGCGTTTCTCGTTGGTCAGCTCAGTGTTCACCGTACCATCCTTGTTAAAG
>Ga0075019_10000588_pt1 | contig 21065 bp, 20 predicted proteins | sample ColStrG_CSR_2013_FD_71473 | JGI IMG/M metagenome (GOLD analysis project Ga0075019, IMG submission 71473) | Freshwater sediment microbial communities in response to fracking from Pennsylvania, USA - Cold Stream Run_MetaG_CSR_2013 | ecosystem: Environmental > Aquatic > Freshwater > Creek >...
ACCATCTCCTGGCTCATATTGGCCAGGGCGTCTATCAGGTAGGTTACGTTGAAGCCGATTTCAATCGGCTCGGCGTTGTAGTCGATGTCCAGTTCGTCTACCGCTTCTTCCTGCTCGGCGTTGTTCGATGCAACGCGCAGGCGACCCGGCTCCAGGTTCAGCCGAACGCCCTTGAACTTGTCGCTGGTCAGAATGGCCGTGCGCTGCAGCGTCGCCAGCAGCGCGCTGCGACCCAGTGTGATCTTGTTTTTGTGGTTCTTGGGGATCACCCGGTTGTAGTCCGGGAATTTTCCCTCCACCAGCTTGGTGACAAACTCGATGCCGTCGAAGCTGAACTTGGCCTGGTTGCTGGCGAATTGCATATCGATTCCGCCGTCCGCGTCGGACAGCAGGCGCTGCAATTCCAGCACGGTCTTGCGCGGCAGAATGACTTCCTGCTTGGGGACTTCCACGTCCAGCGTGGCAGACGCAAAGGCGAGGCGGTGACCGTCGGTGGCGACCAGACTCAGCTGCTTGCCTTCGGCCACAAAGAGAATGCCGTTCAGGTAATAGCGTATGTCGTGCACCGCCATGGCGAATGCGACCTGACCCAGCAAATCCTTGAGCGCCTTTTGCGGCACGCTGAACACCGGGCCAAAACTCGCAGATTCCTGCACCAGCGGAAAATCCTCGGCCGGCATGGTCTGCAGCGTGAACTTGCTCTTGCCACCCTTGAGCACAATTTTGCTCTGGCTGGACTCCAGCGAAATCGTCTGGTCGCCCGGCATGGTCTTGAGGATGTCTATGAGTTTGCGGGCGCCTATCGTGGTACTGAAATTGCCGGTGTCACCACCGAGCTCGGCCGTGGTGCGGATCTGAATTTCCAGGTCGCTGCTGGTAATTTGCAGGGAAGATCCCGTTTTGCGCACCAGCAGGTTGGCCAGGATAGGCAGCGTATGCCTGCGCTCCACGATACCCGAGACCGATTGCAGTACCGAGAGTACCTTGTCCTGTGTTGCCTTCAATACGATCATGTGAACTTCACCTCTGATGGATGTCCGTTGTGGGCTATGCCCGCCGTTTGGGCCCGATTACTACCAAAATTCTTCTATTTTCCCAGTTTTGGGACGCAAATTACACCATCGGCCGCATTAAAAGCGTTCAACCCTTGAGCGTCTGTTCCAGCACGTGCAGCTGCTGGTTCAAGTCGGTCATTTGTTGCCTCTCACCGCCAATTTTTCGTACTGCGTGCAGCACCGTCGTGTGGTCGCGCCCGCCAAACAGCTCGCCGATTTCGGGCAGACTTTTTTGGGTCAGTTCCTTCGCCAGGTACATGGCGATCTGGCGCGGACGCGCGATGCTGGCGGGGCGCTTCTTGGAATACATGTCGGCGACCTTGATCTTGTAATAGTCGGCGACGGTTTTTTGAATGTTTTCCACCGAAATCTGCCGGTTTTGGATCGACAGCAAGTCGCGCAGCGCTTCCCGGGCCAGGGCAATGGATATTTCCTTCTGGTTAAAGCGCGAGTAGGCAAGAATCTTGCGCAGCGCGCCTTCGAGCTCGCGCACGTTCGAGCGCACGTTCTTGGCGACGAAAAACGCGACTTCCTCGGGCATTTCCGAGCCTTCGGCGCGTGCCTTGTTGATCAGGATGGCGACGCGCATTTCCAGCTCGGGCGGCTCAATCGCCACGGTCAGCCCGGAATCAAAGCGCGACACCAACCGTTCGTGGATGTCGGCAAGCCCCTTGGGGTAGGTGTCACTCGTCATCACGATGTGCGACTTTTTGGCGAGCAAGGCTTCGAACGCGTTAAAAAACTCTTCCTGGGTGCGGTCCTTGTTGGCGAAGAACTGCACATCGTCGATGAGCAGCAGGTCGAGCGAGTGGTATCGGTCCTTGAATTCGTCAAAAGTCTTGCGCTGGTAGGCCTTGACGACGTCCGAGACAAACTGTTCGGCGTGGATGTACAGGACCTTGGCCCCTGCCCTGTCTGCCAGCAGGCGGTTGCCGACGGCGTGCATCAGGTGGGTTTTACCCAGGCCGACACCGCCGTAAATAAACAGGGGGTTATACAAATGACCCGGCATGGACGAGACGTGCATTGCGGCGGCGCGCGCCATGCGGTTTGCCGTTCCTTCGACCAGCGTGTCAAAGGTGAGCATGGCATTGAGGCGGTTCTTGGCAACGCCGGCCGCGCGCTCCTCGCCCAACTCGGGGACCTCGTCAAACGCCGCAACGTCCTGGCTGGCGGGGACAAAATTGGTTTTGGCAACGGGTTCGCGCGGCGTAATGGCAAGCTCGACCTGAATGGGGTGCCCGTACAGTTTTTCGAGCAGGGCGGCGATGCGGCTGGCGTACTGCACCCGCACCCAGTCGAGCTTGAAGCGGTTGGCGACAAACAAGGTGACCTTGGAAAAGTCCTCGTGTACCCGGGCGCCCAGAGGCTTGATCCAGGTATTGAATTGCTGTTCGGGCAGCTCTTGCGCCAGCTGGTCAACGCAGCTGTTCCAAAGGCTTTGTCCTATATCCAGCGCGGCTGCGGAGTCGGGTGTGGGAGGGGAGGCCGTGCTCATTTTCGTTGTGTCTGCTGTGGATAGCTCTCGCTGCGGGTCATCCGGCGCGAACTTTATCAAATGTTTATCCACATTTTTGAAAGCGTAGTCGCCATGCCGCACTTTACCAGCACATGCCGCGACCCGGTGTTGCCGCTGTCATGAAAATTTGTGATAATCGACGGTTTCCCTGATTGTTGTCAGGGCGTAAAGCTTGAGGCCAAAATGAAACGTACATACCAACCCTCCAAAATTCGTCGCGCCCGCACCCACGGTTTCCTGGTGCGCATGAAGACCCGCGGCGGCCGGGCCGTGATCAACGCGCGCCGTGCCAAGGGCCGCAAGCGCCTGGCGGTCTGAGCCTGGCGATTCGCTCTGCGCGGCTTGTTCTGAGCGGCATGGGGCGACCGTCTAGTCTCGGGAGCGAAGGCACCGCGTATCCGTGCGTGCGCCCTGACAGCGCGAGCATGGGCAGCGCAAGGCTGGGTGCCGTATCTTGGGGTAGCGCATGCTAAGACTCACCAAACGCCCCCAGTTTCAATTGGCCTTGGCGGGTAAGACGCTCGCCAAAACCCCCCATTTTGCCTGGCACTGTGGCGCTATTGATGCCTTGGCGTCTGAGCCGGCAGCGCGCAGCAGCGACCTTCTTTTTCCGACGCAGGCCATTTGGCTGGGCGCCATGGTGCCCAAGCGCTGGGCCAAACGCGCCGTAACACGCAACGCAATTCGCCGCCAGATCTACAGCGTGGCCGCCGAATACGCGGGCGGTCTGGTGCGCGCTGCCCATGTGGTGCGCCTGCGCGCCGGGTATGACGCGCAGCAATTTCCCAGCGCGGTGTCGACGCCGCTCAAATTGGCAGTCCGGGACGAGTTGCACGCCCTGTTCGGCGCCGTGTGTTCCCGCAGCGTACGGCCAGCGCCATGATGCGCTCCTTGTTGATCGCTCTGGTGCGGGGATACCGCCTTTTTCTCAGCCCCTGGCTTGGTAGCCAGTGCCGCTTCACGCCCAGCTGTTCCCACTATGCGCTAGAGGCGCTGCAACGGCATGGGGCAGCGCAGGGCAGTGTGCTGACCCTGCAGCGCCTCGCACGTTGCCACCCCTGGTGCGCCGGCGGGCACGACCCTGTGCCGCAACAGCCCTTACGCCTCTTTGGCCGACTGCTCTCTTCTTCTGAAACGAAACCTTTATGAACGATATTCGCCGGACCATCCTCTGGGTGATTTTTGGATTTGCCATGGTGCTGCTGTGGGACAAATGGCAGGTGGCCAACGGAAAGAAGGCAACGTTCTTTCCCGAGCCGGCCTCATTGGCTGCACCCGCAAACCGTAGCCCGGACATGGCGCGGGCGCCAGGCGACACGTCGCTACCGGCCGCGGTGCCGCTGACCGCCAACGGCGGGAATACGCCTTTGCCGGTCTCTGGCCCGAGTGCCGCGACGCACAGCGAGCGCTTTGACGTCAGCACGGATGTGCTCAAACTTACCCTGGACACCGAGGGCGGATCGCTGGTCCGGGCGGAGCTGCTGAAATACGCCGATACCCAGGACAGTGCGCGTAATTTCGTTTTGCTGGACGACAGCCCGGAGCGCGTTTATCTGGCGCAGACAGGGGTTGTGGCGGGCGCGGGTGGCGGAGCCTACCCCACGCATAAAACGGTGATGACGGCTAGCGGAGCCCACACGTTGGCCGACGGCCAGGACCAGCTGGAGGTGCGCTTCACATCGCCCGATGTGGGCGGGATTCGCTTGGTCAAGACCTATACCCTCAAGCGCGGCTCGTATGCCATCGGCGTGCGGCACGAACTGATCAACACGTCCGGCCAGGCGATTGCGCCGCAGCTGTACCTGCAACTGGTGCGCGACGGCAACAAGCCGGCAGGCGGATCGTCGTTCTACTCGACCTATACCGGACCTGCGGTCTACACCGAAGCCAAGAAATACGAGAAGGTGGATTTCTCGGATATCAAAAAGAAAAAAGCCGATTTTGAGAAGAGCAGCAGCAATGGCTACGTCGCCATGGTCCAGCATTACTTCGCCAGTGCCTGGATCCTTCCTGACGGCGTGCAACGTGCTATTTCCATGGACGCGGTAGACATTGGTTCGGCAATGGCCGACTGCTGTTACCGTGCCACCCTGGTCGCCCCCCTGGACAGCATTGCGCCCGGCCAGAGCAAGGTGCAGGACGCAACCTTGTTTGTCGGCCCGCAGGAAGAAAACCTGCTGGAGGGACTGACCCCCGGTCTGGAGCTGGTCAAGGACTATGGCCGCCTGACGATTATTGCCAAGCCGCTGTACTGGCTGCTCGACAAGCTGCACGGCTTTATCCAAAACTGGGGCTGGTCCATAGTCGCCCTGGTGCTGTTGCTCAAAGTTGCCTTCTACTGGCTGAACGCCAAGGCGTACGCCAGCATGGCCAAAATGAAGGCCATCAATCCGCGCGTCATGGAGATGCGCGAGCGCATGAAAGATAACCCGCAGCAAATGCAGCAGGAAATGATGCGCATCTACAGGGAAGAAAAGGTCAATCCCATGGGTGGTTGCTTCCCCATCCTGATACAAATCCCCGTTTTCATCGCGCTGTATTCGGTGCTGTTGTCGACGGTGGAAATGCGCAACGCGCCCTGGATTCTCTGGATCCACGATTTATCGTCCAAAGACCCGCTCTTTATCCTGCCGATCGTGATGACGCTGACGACGCTGCTGCAGACCTCGCTCAACCCGGCTCCGCCCGATCCCATGCAAGCCAAGATGATGTGGATCATGCCGCTGGCCTTCAGCGTGATGTTTTTCGCGTTTCCTGCGGGGCTGGTGCTCTACTGGATCACGAACAATCTGTTGTCCATCGCGCAGCAATGGATCATCAACACGCGCATGGGCGTGCCGCCCAAATTCAATATCCCGAAGTTCTTCTGAGCCCCTGAACCCGGGCTAGCGCATGTTGTCGCAACGCCATGACCCGATAGTCGCCGTAGCGACTGCGCCCGGGCGCGCGGCGGTGGGCATTGTGCGCGTCAGCGGTCGCGACTTGCGGCCGCTCGTTCTTGCTTTGTTTGGACAGATGCTGGAGCCGCGTGTGGCGAGCTACCGCCCTTTTGCCGACGCCAGGGGTGCGCCCATAGACCATGGCCTGGCACTCTATTTCCCGGCTCCGCACTCCTTTACCGGGGAGGATGTCCTGGAGCTGCAAGCACACGGCGGCCCGGTGGTTCTGCAGCTGGTCCTCGCGCGCTGTCTGGAGCTGGCGTCCTTATCGCCGGACCCCGAAGGTCCCCCGGTGTTGCCTGGCCTGCGTCTGGCGCAGCCGGGCGAGTTTGCCTTGCGTGCCTTTTTGAACGACAAGATCGACCTGGTGCAAGCCGAGGCGATCGCCGACCTGATAGACGCCAGCACCGAAGCGGCGGCGCGCAGTGCGTCGCGTGCGCTTGACGGCGAGTTCTCGGCCGACATTGCCGGGCTGCAGAACGCCCTGACGCAATTGCGCATGCTGGTTGAGGCTACGCTGGATTTTCCCGAAGAAGAAATCGACTTTCTTCAAAAGGCGGACGCCAGCGGCCAACTGGCACGATTGCACCGGGCGCTGGATGGCTTGCTGCAGAAAACTCGCCAGGGCGTATTGCTGCGCGACGGCATGCGCGTCGTGATTGCCGGTCAGCCCAACGCGGGCAAGTCCTCCCTGCTGAACGCCCTGGCAGGCGTCGAGCTCGCCATCGTCACGCCAGTGCCGGGAACCACCCGTGACCGCGTGCAGGGCACGGTCCAGATAGACGGCGTCCCGGTTCACATCGTCGACACGGCAGGCTTGCGCGATAGTCAGGATGCCGTCGAGCAAATCGGCATTGCGCGTACCTGGGAGGCCGTCGCACAGGCCGACGCGCTGGTGTTTCTGCACGACCTGAGTCGTGCGTCGCAGCCGCACTATCAGGCGCAGGACGAGGAGATTGCGCAAGGCCTGGCGCGTGTGCTGCAAAGTGGCGTGCGCGTCATTCACGTATGGAACAAGGCCGACTTGTCGACCGATAGCGCGCCGTGCGAAGGTTTGCGGGTATCGGCCAAAAGCGGCGCCGGTCTGCAAGACTTGCGGGCTGCATTGTTGCAGGCGGCCGGGTGGCAGGCGCTCGAAGGCACGGTCACGATCGCGCGCACGCGCCATGTGGAGTGCCTGCGCCAGGTTGCGGTGCACGTGCAGACAGCGGCTGTTCTTTTGGCGCAAAATGCGCAGCAACTGGAGTTGCTGGCAGAAGAGTTGCGGTTGGCGCAGGCGCAACTCAGCGCCATCACCGGAGCCATGACGCCAGACGATTTGCTGGGCGTGATTTTTTCCAAGTTCTGTATTGGCAAGTAGTTGACGCTGGCACGGCCTTGGCCGCTTATCACCGGAGATTTATGAAGTCACTTCTCAAGCGCATTTTCGGTGGCACCGAGCAGGCGCAGCCAGCGCCCGTTCCCGACAGCTCGGGACTGGGCCCGGTTGACGTCACGCTGCCGCAGACCGGCGCCGGGGAGCGTGCGGGCCACAATCCGCCACGACAGACGCATCCCGGACAACGCAAGAGCGAGCGGCTGGAGCGCCGTGAACTGCTGTACGCCATCGTGCGCGATTGCATGACGGATACCGGCATTCTCTCGTCCAGCTACAAATTCAAGGTCCTGTCCCTGGACTCACGCGGAACGCAATACCTCATCATGGTCGACGTTCCGCACGAACACCTGAGCGACGCGACGCGCCTGCTCGGCATAGAACACGCGATCGCCCGCAAGGCCAAGGAACAGCACGATATGCGCGTGGTCGCCGTCTATTGGCGCGTGAACGACCTCGTTGCCAGCACCGCGACCCGTAACCGCGTGCGGCCCAAGACTGCACCGGAGCCGGCCGAAGCCAGCGGTGTCGGCGCGCCGGCACCGCGCTTTGAACCCATTCAAGAGTCGGAAGTTCTGGCCTTTCGGGCGGCCATGGGCAGCCCCGCGGCGCCCTTGCCCCCGGCCGGCGCGCGACCGTCCGACTTCGCCGATACAGAAATTGAAGACACGCCCACGCCCCTGAGCGGGTCGCAGTACGGCGATTTGAATTAGCGCCGCGCGCTCTGCCGGACTCGCGCGTCGCCTAATGGCCCTGAAAGTCCACTAGGGTAAACAAGGCCAGGCCCGAATCCCGCAGTTTTCGCGACCCCCCGAGTTCCGGCAGGTCAACAATGGCCGCGCCCTCGGTGACGCTGGCGCCCAAGCGTTCGAGCAGCTTTCGCCCGGCCATCATGGTCCCGCCGGTGGCGATCAGGTCGTCGATCAGCAATACCCGGTCGCCCGGCTTGACGGCGTCGGTATGCAACTCCACCGTCGCACTGCCGTATTCCAGTTCATAGGTTTCTTCCACCGTTGTAAACGGCAGTTTGCCCTTTTTGCGTATGGGTACAAAACCTACGCGCAGTTCATACGCGACGACTGCGCCCAGAATGAATCCGCGCGCGTCCAGCCCCGCGACCACGTCCGGACGCAGCGCCGCAGCGCTGTAGCGACTGACGAACGCGTCAATCAGCACCCGGAAAACCTCGGCGTCCTGCAACAGCGGCGTAATGTCGCGAAACTGCACGCCGGGCGTGGGCCAGTCGGGCACGGTCCGGATATGGCTGCGAAGAAATTCACTGACAGGAAGGTTTTTCATAGTGAGCTCGGGCGTTGGTCATTTGAATGCTGGCGAAGGTGGGCAAGGTTACGCGGGGAGTGAATTACACCGCCAGCAAGCGCTGTTCGGCCAGGGCCAAGGCGTCGGCCTTGCCGGACAGCACCAGCGTGTCACCCACTTCCAGCTGCGCGTCGGCCAGTCCCGCATGCCGGCCGCTGCTGCGCCGCAGGCTCACCACGCGCACGTCCAGTTGCTGCAAATCCAGCGCGGCGATAGAGCTGCCGGCGAGTGCGCAGTTACCGGGCAACGTCACCGTCGCCAGGCGCTCATCGTCCAGGGTGTTGATCGAATTGTCGTCGGTCCCGTGAAAAAAGCCGCGCAGCAAGTCGTAGCGTGCATCGCGCTGGTCCTGAACGATGCGGATCACGCGGCGCATGGGAACACCCACCAGGGCGAGCGCGTGACTCGCCAGCATGAGCGAGCCCTCGAGTGCTTCGGGTACGACCTCGGTAGCGCCGGCGGTTTGCAACTTTTCCAGGTTGCGGTCGTCTTGCGTGCGCACGATCACCGGCACCTGGGGCGCGTGCGACCGCATGTGCGCCAGCGCCTTTATGGCGGCGGCTTCGTCCAGATACGTGATCACCACGGCGCTGGCCCGCGCCAGACCAGCGGCCATCAGGGCTTGCAAGCGACCGGCATCGCCAAAAACGACCGCGTCGCCCGCTGCGGACGCGCGGCGCACACGGTCCGGGTCCAGGTCCAGCGCGATGTAGGGTATGGCCTCGCGCTCCAGCATGCGCGCCAGGTTTTGCCCGCAGCGGCCGTACCCGCAAATAATGACGTGCTGCTGTGCGCTGATCGATTTGCGCGCAATGCTGGTCATTTGCAGCGACTGCTGCAGCCACTCGTTGGAGACGAGCTTGAGTACGATGCGGTTGCTCGCCAGCACGACAAAGGGCGTTGCCAGCATCGAGAGCACCATTGCGGCCAGGATGGAATTTTGCAATGTCGGTTCAATCAGCCCCTGCGTACCCGCCAGGGCCAGGAGGACAAAGCCAAACTCACCCGCCTGGGCAAGGTACAGACCGGTTCGTAGCGCCACCCCTGCCGGTGCACCCAGGGCGCGCGCCAGCCCTGTGACCAGCAGTGCCTTGAGCAGGGGCGCCAGCAAAAATAGAGCGCCGACCAGCAGCGCATGCGAAACCACCAGTCGCCAGTCCAGCAGCATGCCGATGGACGCAAAAAAAAGTCCCAGCAGCACGTCGTGAAAAGGCCGTATATCGGTTTCAACCTGGTGCTTGAACTCGGTTTCGGAAATCAGCATGCCGGCGATAAACGCACCCAGGGCCAGACTGAGCCCCGCCAGTTCGGTCATCCACGCCAGGCCCAGCGTGATGAGCAGCAGGTTCAGCACAAAAAGTTCGTCGCTTTTGCGCCGTGCGACCAGGGTCAGCCAGCGCCGCATGAGGTGACGTCCCCCAACCAGCAGAACCGAAACCAGCAAAGCCGCTTTGATGCCGGCCTGCAGCAAGGCTTCCATCAAATCTTCGGGGCCGGCGCCCAGCGCCGGAATCAGGACCAGCAGCGGGACCACGGCCAAGTCCTGAAACAGCAGAATTCCCATGACGCGTTTGCCGTGTTCGGACTCCAGCTCCAGTCGTTCGACCATGAGTTTGACGACGATCGCCGTGCTGCTCATGGCGAGCGCACAGCCCAGCGCGAGTGCCGTTTTCCAGTCGGCAAAGAGCATGCCGGCGGCGCTCGCGCCCAGCACCGTCAACGTGACCTGGAGCAGGCCCAGGCCAAAAACGTGTTTGCGCATGGCGCGCAATTTGGGCAGGCTGAACTCGAGGCCGATCACGAACATCAGGAACACCACGCCAAACTCGCCCAGGTAATGCAAACCGTTGGAGTCTTGCGCCAGCGCCAGCGCGTTCGGTCCCGCCAACACCCCGACGGCGAGGTAGCCCAACATGGGCGGCAGCTTCATGAATCGGCACAGCACCACGCACAATACGGCTGCCAACAAATACAGCAGGGTGATTTCTAGTCCGTTCATGGCAGCATCCTATCAACTGTGACGCGCGGCGTAGCCAAGCCGATAAAATGGGTTGATGAATGACTCCCTTCCCGGTCTGGCGCAGGCGCGCGCCGACAAGGCCTTGTCCTTGGCCCGGCAAACCTTTGATATCGAAGCCGCCGCGCTGCTGGGTTTGAAGGACCGTATCGGTACGGCATTTACCCAGGTCATTGACCTGGTGCTGGCGCTACGCGGGCGCGTGGTGGTCATGGGCATGGGCAAAAGTGGCCATATTGGCCGCAAAATTGCCGCCACCCTGGCGTCCACAGGTACACCCGCCCTGTTTGTGCATCCTGGCGAAGCCAGCCATGGAGACCTGGGCATGGTCACGCATCAAGATCTTGTCCTGGCCATTTCCAACAGCGGCGAGTCACCCGAAATGGAAGTCCTGTTGCCGGTTTTGAAGCGACTGGGCGTCCCGGTCATTGCCATGACCGGAAACTTGCAGTCCACATTGGCACGCCACGCTTTCTTGTGTCTGGATAGCGCCGTGGACAGAGAGGCTTGCCCCCTGAATCTGGCGCCTACGGCGAGCACGGCGGCCCAGCTGGCCCTGGGAGACGCGCTGGCCATCGCCTTGCTGGATGCCCGCGGCTTTGTTGCCGAAGACTTCGCGCGCTCGCATCCGGGCGGTGCGCTGGGGCGCAAGTTGCTGACGCACGTCAGCGACGTGATGCGTACGGGTGCCGATTTGCCCATGGTTGCACCCGATACGGGCTTTAGCGAAGTCATGCGTGAAATGGGCCGCAAGGGCCTGGGTCTGGCGGTTATTGTCGACGCCGAGACCCGTGTATTGGGCGTGTTCACCGACGGTGATTTGCGCCGCCAGGTGGAGCAGGGTCGCGACCTGCGGGCGGTGCAGGCGCGTGACGTCATGCACCTGGCGCCCAAAACCATTGCGCCGCGTGCGCTGGCGGTGGACGCAGCCGAATTGATGGAGAGCCACCGTATCACCAGCATTCTGGTCGTCGATGCCGATGACCGGCTGTGCGGCGTCGTCAACAGCAACGACTTGATGCGTGCGAAGGTCATATGAAACGCCCCGCCATCGCGCTGGACCCGGAACTGCTGCTGCGCGCGCAGGACGTGCGCGTGGTGTTTCTGGACGTGGACGGCGTGCTCACCGACGGCGGCTTGTATTACAGCGAGGCCGGAGAATCGCTCAAGTGTTTCAATACCTTGGATGGCTATGGCCTGAAACTCCTGCAAAAAGTCGGAGTGACGCCGGTCGTTGTGAGCGGGCGCGACTCCCCTGCGCTACGCATGCGTCTGCAGGCGCTGGGAATAGTGCACTGCCATTTGGGCGTGGAAGACAAGCTTCCGGTGGCGCAGGATACGCTGGTGGCACTGGGCCTGGGATGGGACCGGGCGGCGGCTGTCGGCGATGACTGGCCCGATCTGCCCTTGTTGCACCGCGCCGCATTGGCGTGCGCGCCAGCCAATGCGCATCTGGAGGTGCAGGCCATTGCCCACCACGTCACGCAACACCGCGGCGGCAACGGCGCCGTGCGGGAAGTGTGCGACATTATCCTGGTCGCCTGCGGTCAGTACGCGCAACTGCTTCAAGCGTACGCTCCATGAGTGACCGGCTGGCGGCGTTGTGGCGAGAGCTCTGGGACCGGTTCCTGCTGTATCTGCCGCTGGCCTTTATGGGCATTCTGGCATTGGGGACGTACTGGATGGTACGCAGCGCGCCGGCGCCCAGCGAGCAGACCGCGCGCAGCACGCAGCAACATAGCCCAGACTATTTCATGGACGATTTTTCGGTGCGCACCTTTGATCTGGCAGGTCACATCCGCAGCGAGGTCTCCGGTGCGCACGCCCGACACTATCCCGACACGCAATGGCTGGAAATCGACGCCATCCGGATTCGCTCCTTTGACGACAAGGGCAACCTGACGACGGCGACGGCAAAACGCGGCCTGACGAACGAAGACGGATCCGAAGTCCATTTATTGGGCGACGCATATGTGCATCGCGAACCGGCAGCCAGGGCGGGCGCAGAACCCGAGCCGGGAATGGAGTACCGCAGCGAGTACTTGCAGGCGTTTTTGAATACCGAGCGCGTTATTTCCAACAAACCGGTCGAGTTGTTGCGCGGCGCCGACCGCTTTGTTGGCGACAGCATGGACTTTGACAACGTGAACCAGGTCATGCGCCTGCAGGGGCGCGTGCACGGTACCCTGGTGCCCACGCCCGCAAAATCGGCACCCAGCAAAAAGGGACCCTAAGGTCCCCCGTCTGTAGTGCGCTTGGCGCCTGCAGGTGCTAATTAGTAGCTGCTACGACCACCGCCGTAACCGCCGCCACCGCCGGAGCGGCCACCGCCACCGCCAGCACCACCGCCAAAGCCACCCGAACGCGGGGGGCGAGGTTCCATGGGACGTGCTTCGTTAACAACCAGACCACGGCCACCGAACTGCTGGCCGTTGACGGCGTTAATGGCAGCTTGGGCTTCCGCATCGCTTCCCATTTCTACAAAGCCAAATCCTTTGGAGCGGCCGGTATCGCGCTCCATCATGACTTTGGCGCTGGAAACGGAACCGTGGGGAGCAAAGGTTTGCTGAAGATCTTCGTCGCGGAAGGAATAAGGCAGGTTGCCTACGTAAAGTTTGTTGCCCATATAAGGACTCCTCAAAATAACTCAAAACGCGATGGAGTCCATCACCGCAATCAACAAACTAGTAAAGACTTAGCGCAGACGCGTAACTGACTAAACACCGCAAACTCGCCACGCCAGATTAAGGGCATGGGCGCGGCCATTATGCGCCAGATTATTCGAACGTGTGAATTTTTTTGCGCTGAGGCGAAACGGGGCTGCGGCGTCTAGTCGCCATCACTGTAGCCGCGCCATGCTTTGAGCGCGTTGCGCATGGTCAGCATTTGGCGCGCAAAGCGCGGGCAGGCGGCGCAAACGGCGAGGTGCAGGCTGAGTGCAATGCGGTCGGCGCGCGGCAGCACGCGGTCTTCCCGAGCGACCATCAGGGCAACGGCTTCCTTGCAGGTACGTCTTAAAAATTTCATGCCGCGGGCAGTGTAGAAAACCAGTTCAATTCCAGGCAGGTACGCAGCCGTAAGCGCGCACGGTGCAATTGCACGTAGAGATTCGTCGGCGTCAGGCTCAATTCCTTACAGATTTCGTCCACGGACAGCTCCAGCCATTCGCGCATCAGGAACAGCCTGCCCTGCGTAGGTGGCAGTTTTTCGGCGCAGGCCTCGAGCACGGCAAAAAACTGCCGGCTGCTGCAATCCTGCTCCGGGTTGCCCCAGTCGGCCGGCGTCTCGACGAAGTGACCATCGGCTTTGAACTGCAGCAGCTCCAGGGGATCGGCGTCTTCGTCGTCGTCCTGTGCGTAACCGCTGATCTCGCGGTTTTGCAGTCGCAGCGCGTCGACGATTTTGTGCTTGAGGATGCCGACCAGCCAGGTTTTGAGCTGCGACCGGTACGCAAAGGCCTGCGGTTTGGCGATGGCCGCCAGCATCACTTCCGACACCACGTCCTCCGCCATGGCGACGTTGCGCAATTGCATGTGTGCAAAGCGCAGCAAATACGCGCGCAAGTCCGCTACCTGGTTTTCAAAGCTTTGCATAAGTGGGCCTGTATTGCGCGCAGTGTAAACCGCCGATATGAAAGCTACAGGAACGGTGTGCGCATGCACCCGTGGGACGGGCAACTGCCGTCGCAGCCCTCACCGGTAAAATGGCCGCATGCACGCCAACGGAAACTTTTGGGAATATTTCAATACCGAAGCAGGACCGCGGCTGGCGCATCGGGAAACGACGTTTCGCGCCATATTTCAGCACCTGGATACGCTTCCCGGAAGGCTAAACATTGTCGAGACCGGGTGTGCCCGGGTGGCGGGCAATTGGGCCGGCGACGGCCAGAGCACCGTGCTGTTTGACCGCTACGTCTGCGCCCGCGACCAGGACTCGGCTTGCATTAGCGTCGACCTGAGCGCGCAATCCGTCGCCCAATGCCAAAGTCTGGTGAGTGAGCGGGTGCGGCTTGTACAGGACGACAGCGTGCATTTTTTGTCGCAACTGGCGGCCCGGATGCAGCAGGACCGGGAAAAAGTCGATTTGCTCTACCTGGACTCCTACGACCTGGATATGGTGTACTGGATGCCGTCGGCCATGCACCACCTTAAGGAACTGGCGGCAATGATGCGTTGCATAGACCAGCATACCCTGGTGGTGGTTGACGACTGTCCGTGGAACGCCAATACGACCAGCGCAGACGCGCAATCCGCACAGTGGTTCGGCAGCCCCAGCATAGGCGGCAAGGGAAGGCTGATCGCCGAGTTCGCGCAAGCGTGCGGGGCCAAGCTCGCCTTTGCGCACTACCAGGCAGGCTGGACCGGGTTTTAATGCGTGCCAACTACCGCCGTACCTATGCTCGTCACCCCGAAGTCGCACCAGTTTTCCAGCCCCCTCGTATTGCAGAGTGGCGCGCGCCTGGAAAGCTATGCCTTGCGTTATGAGACCTATGGCACCCTGAATGCGCAACGCAGCAATGCGGTCCTGATATGCCACGCGTTGAATGCTTCCCACCATGTTGCCGGGGTTTATGCCGGGCAAGAGAAATCCAGGGGCTGGTGGGACAACATGATTGGCCCCGGCAAGCCGGTGGACACGAACCGATTTTTCGTCATTGGCGTCAACAACCTGGGCTCGTGTTTCGGCTCGACCGGGCCCATGGACATCAATCCGGCGAGCGGCCAGGCCTATGGCGCCGATTTTCCGGTCGTGACGGTGGAGGACTGGGTGCGTGCACAGGCGGGCCTGCTTGACGCTTTGGGTGTGGGCTCGCTGGCGGCGGTCATGGGCGGGTCCTTGGGCGGCATGCAGGCGCTGGCCTGGACCTTGCAATTCCCGGAACGCGTGGCGCACGCAGTGGTCATAGCGAGTGCCCCCAATTTGACCGCTGAAAACATTGCTTTCAACGAAGTCGCACGGCGCGCCATCGTGACCGACCCGGATTTTCATGGGGGTAATTTTTACGCGCACGGTGTCCTACCGAAACGTGGTTTGCGCATCGCCCGGATGATTGGACACATCACGTATCTCAGTGACGACGTGATGAACGAGAAGTTCGGGCGCCAATTGCGTGCGCGTCTGGCCGGAGCCAGCCCGGAGCAATATCGCTACAGCACGCAGGAGGTGGAGTTCGAAATCGAGAGTTATTTGCGCTATCAGGGCGATAAATTTGCCGAGTACTTCGACGCCAACACCTACTTGCTGATCACGCGCGCGCTGGATTACTTTGATCCGGCACGCGAATTCGGCGCCGACCTGACCAAGGCGCTGGCCCGGGCGCAGGCGCAATTTTTGTTGGTGAGTTTCTCCACGGACTGGCGCTTCAGCCCCAAGCGCAGCCGCGAAATCGTCAAGGCCTTGCTCGACAACCGGCGCAAGGTAAGCTACGCAGAAATCGACGCACCGCACGGGCACGATGCCTTTTTGCTCGACGACGCACGCTACATGGGTGTGGTGCGTTCCTATTTTGAATCGATTGCAACCGAGGTCGGAGCATGACGGATTTGCTTTTGCAGCACGCCATCGCCGAACTCGTACCGCGTGGCTCGCACGTGCTCGATCTGGGCTGTGGCGACGGCGCCATGCTGGATCATTTGCAGCGTGAGCGCGGCTGCACCGGTTACGGCGTCGAAATCGACGACGCCAATGTACTGGCCTGCATCCGGCGCGGTGTCCAAGTGCTGCAACTCAACCTGGAAGACGGCTTGTCCATATTTGCCGACGCGTCCTTTGACGTGGTGCTGCAAATCGACACGCTGCAGCATTTGCGCAATGCCCAGGTCATGTTGCAAGAGACCGTGCGTGTCGGACGGCGTGGCGTTGTCGCCTTTCCCAATTTTGCGCACTGGCCGAACCGTCTGAGTGTGCTGCGCGGACGCATGCCCGTCACGCGGCGCTTGCCCTACCAGTGGTACGACACACCGAATATCCGCGTGGGTACGCACGCCGACCTGGCCGCGCTGGCGCAGCGCAGCCAACTGCGCGTCCTGGACAGTTTTGGTTTGCAAAGCGGACAGGTCGTGCGCTGGCTGCCCAATTTGCGCGCCGGCACTTCGGTGTACACCCTGTCGCGCTGAAACAGCACATGGCGAGCGCCGCGCCCGTTCGCCCGGTATCTGCCGGACATTGCCTGGAACCAGGGCGCAGTCCGCGCGCGTCGGAGCGCGTTTTGATTTAGGCCATGGATTCCACGCTATCCACGTTCACGGCCAGCGACGGTGAAAACATTGCGGTCCAGAACTGGCCTCTGGAATCGGGTCGGCGCTTGCGCGCCATGGTCATTTTGGTCCATGGGCTGGGCGAATATGCAGGCCGTTATTCGGCCCTGGCCGAGCGCCTCAATGGCTGGGGATTTTCGGTACGCGGCTACGACCAGTATGGGCACGGGGAATCGGATGGCGTGCGCGGTGGGCTCCCGACCGAATCGCGATTGCTCGATGATTTGGGCGATATTGTGCAGAGCACGCGCGCGCGCTTGCCTGCAAACGTCCCCATCATTTTGCTCGGCCATAGCCTGGGTGGCCTGGTCGCCGCGCGTTGGCTGGCGCAACAGTCGCCTCCCCCTGCAGCCATGGCACTGGTCCTTTCCTCGCCGGCCTTGGCGCCGCGCCTGAACCTGGTACAGCACATGATGGTCACGGTTTTGTCGCGCGTGGCACCCAGGCTGCAATTGCGCAGTCGCCTGGATCCACGCCGGCTGGCGAAAGCGGCCGACGTGGTGCGTGCGTACCAGGACGATCCACTGGTTCACGACCGCATCACGCCGCGCCTGGCGCATTTCATACGGGACGCCGCACGCGCGCTTCTGGCCGCCGCGCCACGCTGGACCGTTCCCACGCTGCTGCTTTATTCGGGTGACGACGGCCTGGTCGATCCGCAGGGAAGTCGCAGCTTTGCAGCGGCTGCGCCGGCTGGCGTGGTGCAGGCACAGTGTTTTGCTAACTTGCGGCACGAGATTTTCAACGAGACCGAATCCGACGCGGTCTACCAGGCCTTGCGTCTTTGGCTGGACCAGCGCTGTTAGCGTGCCCTTCAGGCGAGCAGCGCGAGTGCCGCGAGCGCGGCGGTTTCGGCGCGCAGTACGCGCGCGCCCAGGCTTGCTGCCTGAAAGCCGCTGGCCAGTGCGGCATCCTCTTCCTGCGGGCTCAAACCGCCTTCAGGCCCGGACAATATCTGCACCGCTGCGCCCGGATCCAGCGCCAAAAAGCGCAGCGCCTGGCTGTCTGCTCGCAAGCTCAGTAGCAAGCGCCTGGAATGGCCAAGCCCTGCTGTTTGCAAGCAGTGCGCCACAGGCTGCACGGGATACACCACGGGTACCTGGTTGCCGCCGCACTGTTCGCACGCCGATATGGCAATCGCCTGCCAGTGCGCAACTTTTTTCTCCGCCCGTTCGCCTTGTAGTCGCAAGACACTGCGTTCGCACAGCAGCGGCTGAATGCTCGCAACGCCCAGCTCGACCGCCTTTTCTACCAGCCAGTCCATGCGCTCGTTTGCCGGCATCCCCAGCGCCAGGTGCACCGGTCGTTGCGCTTCGCGTGCGACGACGCGCTGCTCGCCTACCTGCACGACGACGGCGCTGCGCGTCATATGCGTCACGGTCGCGTGGAACTCGCCGGCGGCAAAGGGGCCGGCCCAGCCGGGCCCGGTGTTAAACAACGTCAGGTCGTCACCCGGTTGCATACGCAAAACCTGCACGTGCCGCGCAGCGCCCGCTGGAAGTTCGATGCTGCCGCCGCTGACGAGCTGCTGGGGGCAATAAAAACGCGGCAACGCTGCCATCAGCTTCGGCCAAACACAAAGGTTCCCGGGTTTTGAATGTCCTCCAGCTCCTCCACCAGGCGCAGCAAGGGTTTGAGCTCCATATAGCGGCTGCACGTGGCGCGGATGTAGGCGATGAAGCGCGGGGTGTCGACCAAATACTGCGGCTTGCCGTCGCGCAGCGTGAGCCGGGCAAAAATGCCGGCAATCTTGATGTGCCGCTGCAGGCCCATCCATTCAACGCCGCGGTAAAACTCGCCAAAGTCGGAGCCTACGGGCAGTCCCGCCTTGCGGGCCTTTTGCCAATATCGTACGGTGACATCCAGGCAGAAGGATTCGTCCCAGCTGATGAAGGCGTCGCGCATCAAGCTGGCAATGTCGTACGTGATGGGGCCGTAGACCGCGTCCTGAAAATCCAGTACGCCCATGCCAGCCGGTGAGGGCATCAGATTGCGCGGCATGAAGTCGCGGTGCACGAAGACGCTGGGCCAGGCCAGGTTGTCCGCCATGATGCGTTCAAACGCATCGGCCAGCGTATGGTTTTGTTTTTCGCTTAGCGTCTTTTTGCGGTGCTGTGCAATGTAGTACTGCGGGTAGAGCTGTAGTTCGCGCAACAGCACCGTGCGATCGTACGGCGGCAGAACGCCGGGACGTGATGCCAGTTGCCAGCGCAGCAGAACGTCCACGGCTTCCATATAGCTTTGCAGCGGCGGCTCAGCTTCAGGATTCAGGCCCTGCATCATGGTGCGGGGTCCCAGGTCGGTCAGCAGGATAAAGCCGTGCGTCTGATCCCATTCCAGAATCTCGGGGACGCGCACGCCAGCGGCTTGCATCAGTTGCGCCACCTGCACAAAGGGCTGGCAATCCTCCTTGTCGGGCGGTGCGTCCATGATGATCAGGGTTTGCCCAGCGCCATCGATGCGCAAATAGCGACGAAAGCTGGCGTCCGCGGACGCCAAACGCAAGCTGGCAGCTTGCAAGGCGTAACGCGATGGCAGGGCCTGCAGCCAGCTATGGAAGTGCGCGCGTCGCGCCGCGTCTGGCCAGGGCAGCGCCGCGTCCAGCGGTGTTCCGGCGATGGACTGGGTGGCCGTGGGGGGGGGTGAGTTGCTCATGGATAATCCATTCTACAAAGCCAGCTTTGGCTACTTTGCCGTACTTCGAGCTACCAGCGTCGACACGGCCGGACCCACCGGCCCGTCGTGCCTTAATCCCAGCAGATGCATTTTTGTTTCCGAGCGTTCAAGGTTGATTTGACAGACGTCCCAGGCGCTCTGGCGCGCGTGACCTTGGTCGCGTGCAACGCTTTGCCCTGGGTACTGGCCGGCGCGTTGCTTGTGCAGGTCAGTACCGGTGCAGCGCAAACCCTGCCCGCGGACCCTCAGGCCACGGTCGCGCCTACGCTGCAAAAATACACGCCGGCGCAGCGACAGAATGCCCCGGTGTACCTGGAAGGCGACGCCATCAGCGGCAGCCCGGATATTTCAACGCGGGTGCAGGGCGACGCGGTGCTGCGCAAAGCCGACACCACGATACGCGCCGATGTTCTGGATTACTACGCACCGACTGACCTGGCGCGCGCCAGCGGCAATGTGCATATCAACCGTGCCGGAAACTTGTATGACGGGCCGCTGCTGGAGCTGCAGGTCGAGACGTTTGAGGGTTTTTTCCAGCAGCCAAGCTACCACTTTGCCAAGAACGGCGGCAATGGCGAGGCGTCGCGGGCAGACTTTCTGGACGAAAGCCATACCGTCGTGCACGACGCGACCTACACCACCTGCCGCCGTATTCCGGGCCCGTCGTGGGTGCCTGACTGGATTCTCAAGGCGGCCACGATCACGCTGGACAACGACCGCGAAGTGGGCGAAGCCGATGACGCCTATCTCAGTTTCAAGGGCGTGCCTTTCATGCCGATACCGCCCATCAGTTTTCCGCTGACCGACAAGCGCAAATCCGGTCTGCTGCCATTTACTTTTGACGTGGACAACATCAACGGAACGTCGCTTACGCAACCCTATTACTGGAACATTGCGCCAAACCGGGACCTCACGCTGACGCCCACCTTGATGACTTCCCGAGGCATGAATCTTGGGGCCGAGTACCGCTACCTGGAGCCGGGCTACAGCGGCAAGGTGACAGCCGACTACATGCCCGGCGACGCTTTGCGCAATGCCGACCGCTGGGGCCTGGCGATACTGCAGAGCGGCACGTTGAATACGGGTATTGCGGCGGTCGGAAACGTCAACCTGCTGGTGAATATCAACCAGGTGAGCGACGACAACTACTGGAAGGATTTCACGCGTTCCAGCGCCTCGCTGACGCAGCGCCTGTTGCCCAGTGACATTCAGACGTCGTGGGCCCAAGGCAGCGTGTCTACCATGGTGCGCGTGCTCAAGTGGCAAACCTTGCAGGATCCAGCGGCGCCAATTGTTCCGCCCTACGATCGCATGCCCGAAGTCTCGGCGCGTTACGCGCAGATCAATGACCATGGCTTTGACTGGTCCGTGGAAGGCGACTTCACACAGTTTCAGGCGGATCAAAGCCTGACCTTGCAGCCCAACGCCCAGCGCGCCTTCACGCTCGCGCAAATCAGCCGGCCGTGGCTGGCGCCTGAGGGTTACATCACGCCCAAGGTGCAACTGCACGTGGCCAGCTACCAGTTTGACAGCATGCTCGCCGACGGCTCACGCGCTGCGTCCAGCACCGTGCCCACGTTCAGCCTGGATAGCGGCCTCGAGTTTGAGCGCAACACCGAGTTTTTTGGGCGAAAGTACCTGCAAACCCTGGAGCCGCGTGCCTTTTATGTTTACACGCCGTTTCATGATCAAAGCCTGCTGCCGAATTACGATACCGGGCTGCAGGACTTCAACTTTGCGAGCATCTATACAGAAAACGCATTTGTGGGCAATGACAAGATTTCGGACAACAACTTGTTGACGCTGGGCGTCAGCACGCGCTTTTTGGACCCCGAAGATGGCTCACAAGTGGCGCGTTTTGGCATCGCACAGCGCTTGCGCTTTGAGGAGCAACTGGTCACGCTGAA
>Ga0075019_10000591_pt1 | contig 21012 bp, 3 predicted proteins | sample ColStrG_CSR_2013_FD_71473 | JGI IMG/M metagenome (GOLD analysis project Ga0075019, IMG submission 71473) | Freshwater sediment microbial communities in response to fracking from Pennsylvania, USA - Cold Stream Run_MetaG_CSR_2013 | ecosystem: Environmental > Aquatic > Freshwater > Creek >...
GGCGGATGGGGATGGTTCGCAGATCTGGCAACAGCGCCACGGCCGCGCGGATCGCCTGCTCGGCAGCGCCATGCGGTCGCGGGCGGCGTTCGGGGGTGGCGAGTGCGGGCGACAGGCGCAGGCCGGAGGGCTGCGGTGTCCGTTCCGGTGCGGCCGCGATCGGCGCCCGGGCGAGCAAAGCCCCGCTCACAGCTCGAACCTTCGCAGCACCGCCTGCCGCGCGCTGCGGGCCAGGCGCCAGCCGAGGGTGCGGCTGCCGTGGTCGAAGCGGACATGCACGCGCTCGCCGATCCGGGCGATCGCCATGTCCGCCGGCACCGGCACGTCCAGCGCGAACACCACCTCGATCGCCTTCAGATGCTTCTGGTCGCCGGGATCGACCTCAATCTCGCCGCCACCGAAGCCGGACAAGGCGGCACTCGGCAGATCGCGCGTGGCGGTCGGCACCTCGCGGCTGATGGCGGACACGTGCCAGACCTGATCAGGCAGGCTTGCGAAGCGCAGCGCGATGTCGGTGGCGTCCTGGCGGACCAGCTCGATCTCGGACTGCGGCACGATGACGCGAATGGTGGCGGCGTGGGGGTCGAGCGCGTAGCCGATCAGTTCGCCACGCCGGAAGTAGCGCCCGGTGAGGTCCTGCGGCGTGTCGATCAGCAAGGTGCCGGCGCGGGCGCTGCGCACGACGAGATCGCTTTGGCGTTGCTCGGCGTCGGCGAGGTTGGAGGAGAAGTAGGTCACCTGCTGGCGCAGGGTCTGTGCCTGCACCTGGTCGTTGTATTCCACCGCGCGCAGGCGCAGCTGAATTTCCTGCAGCTGTGCCCGCAGCAGGGAAACACGCAGTGCCAGCAAGGGGTCGGCCAGACGCACCACCGGCTGGCCTTGCGTGACCAGGCTGCCCGGTTCGGCCAGCAGGGCTTCGACGCGCCCCTCCGTGCCGGCGTGCAGATCCGCCCCGGTCGGCGCCCAGACCACGCCTTCGGTGACGGTGCCGTAGGGCAGCGGCACCACGAACAGCAGCAGGGCGATGGCCGCCACGCAAGTGCCGGTGACGGACAGTGCGCGCAGTCGTTTCGGCCGGAGCACCGGTGAGGTCGCGAGATACCAGGCGCCGCGCAGGATCGGCCAGACCAACCCGCTCGCCACCGTCCAGATCGCCAGCACGGCGCCGATGCCGTGGAACTGGGTGGCCACGAACATCGCAACCGAGAGCAGCACCGACAGGCGGTAGATGGTGGCCAGCGGTGCATAGAGCGCGAAGATCGTGGCCTCGCCGCGCGCCGAAACCGGCGAGGCCTGGTCGCGAACGCCGAACAGATACCGGTTGGCCAGCCAGGCGTAGAACCGCCCGGCGCGGGTGGCGAGGTTGGGCACTTCCAGCAGGTCGGACAGGATGTAGTAGCCATCGAAGCGCAGCAGCGGATTGCCGTTGAACAGCAGGGTGGAAACGCCGGCGATCAGCATCCAGTTGAAGGCTGCCGCCCGCAGCAGTCCCGGCTCCACGTTCAGCCAAACCATCAGTGCCAGGGCTGCACAGAATGTTTCGACCATCATGCCGGCCGCGGCCACCAGGGCGCGGTGCCATTTGGAATGGAATCCGGCCGAGGCCGAAACGTCGATATACGGCACCGGCATGACGATCAGCGTCATGACGCCTGCTTCGTGCACTTCGGCCCCGCCGAGCTTGGCGGCGTAGCCGTGGCCGAGTTCGTGCAGCAGCTTCAAAAGCGGAAAGGTGAAGATCAGCACGAAGATGTTGTCGCGCGCCAGCACCCGGTCGGCGAGGTCGTGGGTCAGCGCCGGCCAGTTGGCGGCGGCATGCACCACCGCCCAGCCGATCACGCCCAGCCACAGCAGCAGACCCCAGATCGAGGCCAGCGGCCTCACCAACTCTGCTGTTGCAGACAGGAAGCGATCGGGATCGAACAGCGGCAGGCGCAGATAGATCGGGTTGGCGATGCGCTGCATCAGCTTCTGCCGTGCGTGCCGCTCGGCGCGATGGGAGAGTTCGGTGAAATCCGGCCGCCGCTCCGTCGCCAGCAGATCGGCGCTGTCGAGCTGGGCGAGCAGATGGATCAGCTCGTCCTGGCTCGGCTTCTCCTCGCCGAGCGATTCCAGCGCGCGCCAGATGTCATCGACGCTGTGGTGACCATCCATCAGCGCGATCGCCCGCTGCGCCGTGGGCGTGAAGCGATGAACCTTGTTCTGCGCGTGATCTTCCAGCACGAACCAGCGAGTGCCGCGGAACGACTGCCGGCTGATCCGCACGTCATCGCGCAGCCGCGGCCGCACCTGCGCCACGCGATACCACGACGGGCTGAGCAGCGATTTCTGGCTCATGGCCACCAGGCCCAGAGCCACAGGCGGATGGTGTCGATCAGATGATGCGACCAGATCCAGATCAGATGGTGCTCACCGGTCGAGAGCCGCGCCACGCCCTCCATGTTCGGCCGGAGACGGTCGCTGACCCGATCGAGCCTGGCCTCGACACGGAAGAAGTTGCTGCCTTCCGCCTGGTCGCTCACCGGGGTGATGCGCGAGACCGCGAGGCCGAAGCGGTCATCGGGCAGTGCTGACAAGACGAGTTGCCCGGGCCGGTCCACCGCCACCCGGCCCACGTCGCTGTCCGGCACACGCACGACGACGCGATAGGAATCGAGCGGCGCCAATTCGAACAGCACCTGGGCGCGCTGCACCGGCACACCGACCGACTGGCTGAGGTCGCCGCTGATCACCAGCCCGTCGAAGGGAGCGACTATGCGGGTGCGGGCGATCTCCTCGTCGAGCAAAGCGATTTCGGAGTTCGCTGCCTCCACCTGGGCATTGTCGATGGCGACCTCGGCACGCTGCCCGGCCGACAGCGCCTTGTTCAGCTCCAGCCGGTGCTGCTCGCGGGTGGCGATCCAGCGCAGCCGCTGCAGGTTCAGCTCCGAGCTGTCCAGGGTCGCGAGCACATCGCCCTTGCGCACCATCTGGCCGGCGCGGGCGCGCTCGGTTGCGATGTAGCCATCCAGCGAGGCCGCGATCGAGCGCCGCACCTCGCCTTCCAGCACGGCATGGCCGCTGATCTGATAATCCGTTGTGTACAGCGCGAAGAAGGCGATCACCGCGGCCGCGGCCAAGGTGGACAGCTTCAGCAGATAATGCTCGGGCCCGATCAGCTTGCCGATGTCGCGCCGGATGATGTCGAGCCCGATTGCGATCCACCAACGCTCCTGGCGCTGCGCCGTGGCCAAGGCGGGCCCGACCAGGGCCGCGATCGCCTCGACCAGGTCGACCATCTCCTGGTCGATCATCGTGGCTTCGGCGCATTCGACGGTGATGGCCCCGAGCATCTCGGTCTCCACCACCAGCGGCACCGTCAGCACCGCCCCTGCCCCACGCCGCGTGGCCAAGGCCGCATGCGCGCGCAGCCCAAGCACCCCGGCGCCCTCGGGCACCGGATAGAGCAGCGAGGCCTGCTGGTCGATCGCCTCGTCCATGGCGCTGGCGAGGTCGGCCACGCTGTCCATGCGCGTGCCGATGGCGACCGTGTGGGACATACCGGCCAGCTTGATGCGGTCACGCTTCAGCCAGCCCACGGCAACCCGGCTCGCCTGGAGCCGCACCGCGAGTTCGGTTGCCACCGCGCGTGCGGCATCGCCGAAGCTGGTGGCATTGAGCGCGCAGGCAGTGACTTCCAAGGCCGCGAAGCTTTGGCGCAGGCGGCTGGTGTCGCTGCCCGCGGCCACACGCCTGCGATGCAGCTCGATCCAGGAGGCACCCCATTGCAGGGCGCGCATGGTCTCGCGAATCACGGCATCGCCGGCGCCCTGGCATTGCACGGCGATGACACCGTGCAGCGTCTCGCCTTCGATCAGCGGAAACGCCAGCAGTGCCGCGCGCGCCTCCTCGCCGGCGGCGGCCCGGCCGCGGCTGGCAACACCGCGGCGTTCCTCCAAAGCGAGCTCCGCGATCTCGGCAAGCTCCGGCGACCCGGCATCGCCCTCCGGCCAGCGCGCCGCCGGCGCCAGGCCCTCGGGGCCGCGCAGCACCAGCACCGCCCGTTCCACCCGATCGAGCTGACGGCACTGCAACGCGAGCCAGGCGCGGGCGAAGCTGCTGAGCTCGGCGGTGCCGGCCAGCGTGCTCCACAGCACCTGATCGAGGACCGTGACACTGGCCCGCCCGCTCGACGAGGCTCCCGCTTGCCCTTCGCTCAACATGCCGTGCCCATCACCGCGGGATCAAAGCTGCAGCGGCCCATAGCGGCCTTCGTAGTCCTGCACCCGCCCGGCCAACAGCAGCAGCAGTCGCTTGGCGGCATAGGGGGTCAGCACGATGCGGTTGGAAAGCTGCACGATCAGCTCGTGGGTTTCGCTGGCATTCCAGGTCTGGTTGGTGCCAAGCAGCAAGGTGACCTCCTCGCGGGTTGCCAGCACATTCACCACATTGGCGAAGGAGGTGACCATCTTGGCATCGTCCCAGGTCACCTTGGTGACCGGGGGCTCATCGCCCACCTTGGTGACCGGGGGCTCATCGCCCACCTTGGTGACCGGTGGCTCATCGCCGCCGTTCGGCCTGGCTTCCAACTCGGGGGGCGTCACTGGCTCTTCCATGAGATTCCTATGCGGTTCTGGCGATCGGTACGGCGCAGTGAGGCTTGATCAGTTCACATTTTTCTCCCATGCAACACGGTGGGCGACAGCATGGCGTGTGCCGTCGATCAGCATCCAGGCGGCGGCATCGTCGGGCACACCCGGCGCGGTGGTGGCCTCGCCGGACACCGGATCGAACACGATCACATCTGTCAGCGGCTCACGCGGGACAGCCCGCATCGCCTGCTGGCGTGTCTGCTGCAGTCGCAGGATGGGCGGCGCATCCGGCAGCATCGCCGCCCGATGTACACCCACGGGTGCCAGGTCAGGCAGCACCAGCGTCTTGCCGGAGGAGGACGGGATATACCCTGGCAGTGCTGCGCGGCGCCCAGGCATCGGGCTCGCGACGGATGCGGCAGCCTTTTCCTGAGCGGGCCCAATCGCAGTGGCCACGACGGCCCCCTCGCCGGCATCGGTCACGATCGCCCGGCTTGGTTCGGTGGGCGGGGTCGCGGCCGCCGCCGGAGTTGGCGCCAGCACCGGAGCCACGTCCGCCGGCATTATCGTCGCCAGCACCAACGGCGCCACTGCAATCATCACAGGATCAACCGCAGCCGTGGCAAAAGCGGCCGCCGGCAAAACCACCACGGCCGGCGTGGCCGTCGCCAGCGTTGCGGTCAACACCGGCACCGCCGGCGCCACCTCGGCAACGGGCGCCACCACCACCGGCGCCACGGCCTGCATCTCGGCGACGGCGACGACAACCGCGGCGGGTGCCTGCTGCTCCGGCGCCGGCTCTGCCCCGCTGACGATCGTGTTGTTCGCCCCCGGCTTGGTCGGCTTCTTCACCGGTGGTGCCACGATGGTGGTGCTGGTGGCAATCACGTTGATCGTCACCAGCGTCTGCCCGCCGGACAGCACCGGCCCTGCAGGCACGAAAGTGAAGGTGTCCGCTCCAACAAAGCCGGCATTGGGCGTGTAGGTGAACGAGCCATCGGCATTCAGCACCAGCGTGCCGTGCTGCACATGGGTGGTGCCCAGGCTCGCCGTCAGCACGTCGCCCTGCGGATTGCTGATCGGCGCCAGCACACCCTGTGCCCCCGGCACAACCAGGGCGAAGCCCTGCTTGTCGATGAAGCTGTCGGCCACACCCACCGGCGCCGTGTCGAGAACGTTGATCGAAACGGTTGCTGTTGCCGTCAGCGTGTTGCCGCTGCCCAGCGGATTGCCGGTGTCGGTCACCACGAAGCTGAAGCTGTCGGCACCGATGTATTTGGCGTTCGGCGTGTAGGAGAAGGTGGTCTGATTGATCTGCACCAGCGTGCCATGCGCAGGCCCGCCGTTGGCGGCGATGGCATACACCAGCTGGCTCGCCGGTGTTTCCAGATCGCTCGCCACAAGCACGATGTTTTGCGAACTGTCGTGATTGACGTTGACGATCTGTGCTTTTGCCGCAGGCGGTGTGTTCACCGGGGTGATGGCAAGCGTGATCAACGCAGTGCTGGTCAGGCCGTTCTGGTCGGTCACCAGGAAGCTGAAGCTGTCACTGCCATAGGTATTGGCGGCAGGCGTGTAGGTGAGTGCGCCGGTGGCGGCATTGAAGCCGCTGAGCACGCCGTGGGTGGGCTGCGACTGCAGGCTGTAGATCAGCACGCTGCCGGGACCGTCGCTGGCGGAAAGCATTACGGGAAGCTGGCCGCCCTCCAACAGGTTCAGCGACTGCGCGGTGGCCACCGGCGCCTGCACGGTGGTGCGGTCAACGGTGAACAGGCGCACATAGTCGGTGCCCGCGGTGCTGCCGTCGCCGGCCAATCTGTTGCCGGATACATCAAGGATCGCCTTCGTGCCCGACAGCGTCAGCTGGTAATGCCCGTTGCCGAGCACACCCTGCGGCAGAGTGAGCAGCACCGTGTTGCCGCCGACGACGTAACTCGGCGTCACCGGAATGACCACGGCGCCCGCCACGTTGAACTGCCCGTTCGGCGCCGCCTCGACGAGCGTATAGTTCGCGGGGCTGGCAGCGCTGATCGGATCAAGCGGCTTGCTGAAGGTCACGGCCAAGGTGGTGAACGCCAGCGGCGTCGATCCGCCCGGCACCGGCAGCTGCGTGATGGCGGTGATGGTGGGCGGCGTCGTGTCCAGGCTGCTGCCCTGGAACTCGTAAGCGCCGATATCGGCATAAAGCGGGACTGTGGCCGGCGCCCAGCTGGTGGAGACCGCATTGGCCAGGCTGGTCGCACCATTGTCCTGGGAATACGCGGCAAGCCAGCCCAGTCCGGACGAAACGCCGATGATCGGCGGCGTCGCGAGTCCCGCGTTGCCGGCGCCGTAGTCGAAACGGAAGCTACCGTTGGAGAACAGGGTGACGGCGAAGTTCACCGGCGAGTTGCCCGCATCGCTCGTCGCCTGCCAGCGGAAGGTGACCGAGGTTGCGGTGGTCGAGATATAGATATCGTTGCCGGCGGCGCCATAGGTGTGAAACGCGCCGTAGAAAGGTGCGATGCGCACGTTGGTGAGGAACTGCGCCGCAATCCCGCTGTCATAACCGGTGTTGGGGCCGGCGAACTGGAGGAACCCATGCTCGGAAACCGCCACGCTGGTGTAGGACACGCCATAGAAGCTGAAGGCGAAGGGCAGCACGTAGTTGTGGGTATAGCCACTCGAGTTCCAGCCCTGCGCCACGCCGGACCCTGCCACAAACAGGCTCGAAGGCGCCGGCGTCTCAACATAGACGGCCTCCCCCAGGCCGGTGGGCGTGGAGCCCGGATCGGTTTTGCGGGCCTGGCCGATGATATCGACCCCTGGTGCGACCGAAGTGTTGCCGGCGTCGATGGCAGGTGACCCAGGCTTGAGGGTGAAATCATCGTCCAGCCCGCTGCCCTGCGCCGTCTGCAGCCCGCCAAGCACGCCGTCCGCACCGGCGATGTTGGTGAAGTTGGGGTTGCCGGTCTTGCTGCCCGCGCTGTCGGTGCCGCTCAGCGTCTTCCAGTTCGCAAGCGTTGCAGCAGCCGTCCCGCCCCATGAGCCGAGCGTGGCCGGGGTTGCCAGTGCCCCCTGGTAGAACAGATTGTAGTCACTGGCGAAGCCGGTCTCGCTGCTGGCGTCCACCACGATGACCGTGCCCTGGTCGACCCATAGAATATTGTTCGCCAAGGCCACATTGGACGTGTTGGCGGAGAGGCTGAGCGCCTGGCCGACCGACTGGTAAATGGTGTTGTTGTCCATCAGAACGTAGCGCGAGCCCTGCAGCGCGATGCCGGCGACAGTGTTGGCATAGACGACGTTATTCGAAATCGTGTTGCCGGAGGTCGCGGTGTTGTAGTCCGTGCCGGTGATGCCGTAGGTGCCGTTGGAATAGACGTCGTTGCCGTTCACCACCAGGCCGCCGTAGTTGTTGGCGATGACGATGCCGGCCAGCGAGTTGCCATAGACACGATTGCCGGTCACCACATCGCCGCTGTTGGCAAAGATGCCGCTGCCCGATGTGCCATACACCGTGTTGTTGGTGACATTGACAACGCTGTTGGCATAGATGCCAAACACACTGCTCGGCGTGCCGCCGGTCTGGTTGTAGACGACATTGGCGGTGACCGTGGCGGAGGATGCCGAAATACCGTCGCCGCCGTTGCCAAAAACCGTGTTGCCCTCCGCCAGCGCACCCTGGTCCTGGATGCCAATGCCAGAGTTGCCATACACCAGAGCATTCTCGACGATGTCGCCGTTGTCGTTCTCGAAAATGCCGGCCTGGCCGGTGTTGCCGTAATAGGCGCCGCCCATGACGGTGTCCGGCCCATACAGAAAGGCGCCGTTGTTGTGGTTGTTGTAGACGCTGTCGTTCAACAGCAGCGCTGCGCCGTTGCTGTACTGCATGTAGATGCCGCCACCCAGATTGCCGAACACCGAGCTGTTGGAAATCGTGACGCCCGTGGTCTGCGCACCATAGATCGCCTCGATGCCGATCCCGGCGTTGTTGCTCACCACGTCGTTCGTCAACGTGATCTTCGCAGCCTTGGCGCCGAGGTTGATGCCGGTATAGCCATTGGAGACGGTGATGTTGGCAATGGTGAGGTTGCTGGCACCCTCGATATCGATGCCGAAGGCGTCTGGCGCGCTGTTGTTGCGGTTGAACACCGTGCCACCCGCGGTGGTCGAGCCGATGATCGTCACCTGCTGGCCGGCCAGTGTGCCAACACCGGAATCCGCTGCGGGAACAACGATGTTCGCGCCGAGCACGTAGCTGCCGGTATCGACATAGACGGTGTCGCCGGCGGTCAGCGTATAGCTGCGCAGCAGTGCCGCCAGGCTCGCCACCGGCTTGTCCGGCGAGACACCGGAATTGGCGTCATTGCCCGGTGCCGTCGTATAGACGTCGCCCACCGTCGAACTGTCGTTGACATAGTACGAGGTCGATGCAGGTGCCAGCAGGAACGGTGTGCGCGAGACCGCCTGCGCACTGCCGACGGTCACGCGCACCAAGGCCGTGCTGCCCGCGGTCGTGCGATCGACGGTCCAGTTCAGCTCGCCCTGGCCGAACCGGTTGATCGCCACGTTGCTGCCGATCAGCGACCAGTTCGCACCGTTGTCAGTCGAGATCTCGACATTGCCGGTGGCAGAAACCGGTGCTCCCACCACAACCTGGTCCAGTTCCAGCGCGTTGATCTCCATCTGATAATACTGCGTGGTATTGACCAGTTGCAGCGAGATGCCGGTGCCGCCGGTGGCAGTGACATTGAGGTCGAGCTCCACAGCCTTGCCGAGGCCGCCTGCCTGCAGGATCGGATCGTAGTGGGTCACCAGTGTCTGGCCATTGACGATGACATTGAAGCCGTAGTTGCCAACGTTGCCATTGTTGATCTCGAAGAACAGCCGCAGCACGTAATGCCCGTCCGCCACCTGCATCTGGAACGGCAGGACGGCGCCGACCGCGCTGTTGCTTTCCACCAGCTCGGACCCGAACAGCGCCAGCGGAAGCCCGGGGATACCGGCGATCGCATTGGTCGACTGGGTGTTGACATAGGTCGTGCCGGTGGCAGGCCCTGCCTGCCAATTCCCTTGCGTGGTGCTGGTGATCGCCGCACCGCCTTCGTTGATCATCAGCACCGGCTGCAACGCCGCCAAATCGTAGGCGGTGAAGTCGATCGGCACGACCTGGCCCACTTGCAGCTTCTGCAATCCATTCGGCGTGTTCAGCTGCACCACGCCGGCAGCGCCGCTCATCTGCGTCTGCGCCGTGTCGCCGTCATAGCCCTGGTTGATCCGCCCGCCGTTCGGCGACGGCTCGGCCGAAGCCGACATCAAAGGATCGCCAGCGTCGATCGCAGGTGATCCCAGCAGCAGATGATAGTTGCCGCTGCCCGCCGAAACGAACAGCGGATTGGCAATCTGGCTGTTGAAATCGAGGCCGATTTCATAATACCACTGCGCCAGCGTGGTGTAGTTGACACCTTCCCACTGGCCCACGATACCGGCGGGCCCGGTCAGGTCGAACAGATTATAGTCACTGGCCAGCGCCACCTCGCTGTCGGCCGAAACCGTGATGCCGGCACCGTTGCCCACCGCGAAGATGTTGTCTTCAACGCTGGTGCGCGAGTTGTAATTCGAGATTGCCAGCGCCGCACCCGCAGCCTGCGCCACGGTGTTGCTGTCGATCACCAGATTGGTGTTGCCCTGGATCGAAATGCCCGCCGTGGTGTTGCCATAGATCAGATTGCCGCTGATGACATTGGTGTTGCCGCCGATCCCGTCGATGCCGATCGAATTGCCATGCACCGTGTTGTTGGCAATATCCATATATCCGTAAGCATTGTTGGTGTAGCCGCCGTAAAAGATCCCCGGGCCAGCATTCTGGTAAACGCTGTTGCCGATCACTGTGCCGCCTGGCGTGTAGATGCCCTCACCTGGATTGCCATAGACCGTGTTGCCGGACGCAGTGCCCGAAGCGTCGTAGATGCCCGCGGTCGATAACGAACCATCGCCATAGACAACGTTGTTCAACAGCAAGGCCGAGCTGCCGAACAGACCATAAGCACCATTCCCATACGCCGTACTACCTTGCACGGTGCCTGAGGCGCCGATGCCGCTGCTCGGATTGTTATAGGCGACAACATTTGAGATCAGACCTTGCGCTTCGTTGCTGGCAATGCCCGACGCAGATCCAAGGTTGTCGTGAAAGCTGCCACCCAACACGGTATCGTTGGCACCGTTCATCACGAGGCCGGTGCGGCCATTGCCAAAGACCTGATCATTGCTGAACAGCCCGCCAACCTCGCCGGACTGCAGATAAATCCCTTCCTGCAAATTGCCAAAGATGGTGCTGTTGCTGATCACCAGCCCGGTGATTGCCGAACCGCCAACACTGGAACTGAGCACAGCGTTGCCGGCATTGCCGGTGATGGTGTCGGCGATCAGCTGCACAGCATTCCCGGCCGGGATATACACGCCGTCCAGCGCCCCCTTGATGGTGAGGTTCTCGATCACAAGGTTGCTGGCGCCCTCTATGTCGAACACATAGGCGCCGGCGTTGGTGTTGCCGCGGTTGAGCACCGCTGCACGGCCGGCCAGCGTGGGGCCGGTGATGGTGATGGGGGCTGCCACGGTGCCCGATTCACTCGCCGGAATGGTGATGTTGGTGTTGAGCGCATAGACACCGGTATCGACATAGACCGTGGCCCCCGCCGCCAGCGGATAGGCCCTCAGCAAGGCGGCCAGGCTTGCCAGCGGCTGGTCCGGTGACTTGCCGGAGTTGGCATCGTTGCCAACGGCCGTGGTGTACTGGTCACCCGTCGTCGATCCGTCGTTGACGTAATAGGCATTGCCGCCGTTGGCCAGCAGGAAGGGCGCGTTCGAACGGCCGGTGGCATCCGCCATCATCACCCGTACCAGCGCCGTGTTGCCGGTCGTGGTCCGGTCCACGGTCCAGTTGAACTGGCCCTGGCCGAAGCGATTGACCGCGACATTGGTGCCGATGGTGGACCAGGTGCCACCGTTGTCAGTTGAGATCTGCACCGTCGCCGTGGTGGCCACCGCGGCGTTGACGCTGTCGAGCTCGAAAGCGTTCAGGAAAGCCGGGTAATACCCCCCGGAATTCGCCAGCTGCAGGGCAATCCCGGTGCCGCCGCTGGCGCTGACAGAGAGGTCAATCTCGTAGGCTTTGTCGAGGCCGCCGGCGAGTTTGAAGATGTCAACATTGCTCATCATCGTCTGGCCGTTGACGACGATGTTGAACAGACGATAGCCGTTCGCATTCGCCTGTGTTTCGGCAAAGAACAGCCGCAGTGTGTAGCTGCCGTCGGCCACGGGCATCTGAAAATCGACCGACTGACCGAGCGTGGTGGAACCGTTGGTGGGTGTCACGAAGGTCTGGAACAGAGCTGCCGGCACGCCAAGCGCTGCCGCGCCGGTGATGTTATGGGTGTAATAGGGATAGTACGTGCCGCCCGCGTAATAGATCGAGCCATCCGACCGGAACGCGTCGGCCTGCCAATTGCCCTGCGTGGCCGTTCCAATTGCCAGCCCACCCGCGTCCACCAGCAGCACCGGCTGATTGGCCACGAGGCCGCTGCTCTGGAAGTTGATCGGTACCACCTGGCCCAGTTGATACTTGCCAAGGCCACCAGGTGAAAGCACCTGCACCGAATGCGCCGAGCTGCTCACTTGTGCCTGCGCGGTGTTGCCATCAAAGCCCAGATTCACACGGCCGCCATTGGGGCCAGGCTCGTTGAGATAGGGCGTGGTTGGATCACCGGCGTCGATGGTCGGCGACCCGGCCTGAACATGGAAATTGTCATCGGCACTGTCATCCAGCCCCACCTGCTGGATCGTCATGCTGTTCCAGGCCACGGGATTTGCAGTGCCCTGCACCAGGGTGATGGTCAGGGTGGTGCTGGTGGCGATGACGGTGCCGACATTGAATGTCGTGGAAGGGCCTCCCGGATACGACGTGGTATAGCCGGAGGGATAGCCGCTGGAGGTGATGAAGCCGATCGTGCGTCCGGACTGGTCACGCACCACGAACTGGCCGACCTCCGGCCCGTAGAACTGCGGCGGTGCGCTGACGGCAAAGTTGTAGGCGCCGCCGACGACAAGTCCGGAGAAGCTCCAGGTCGCCGAGACGCCCTGCCCGTTTGACAACAACGCCACAGGAACCGGCGCCGGCGGCAAGGGAGTGGGGTCCTGCTTGGTGGGCGCGGGCGTTGCCGGCTGACCGGTGATGAAGGTCCAGCTGCCAGACAGGGTGAAGCCCGTGGGCGCATCGAAGTTGACCGATTGGGAAGGGCCATTGACCGTCACAAAGCCCGCCACGCCATCAGCGCCGGCAGGTGAGACGAACTGTGGATTCCCGGTCTGGCTGTCCCGGTCCTGGCCAATTTCGTAGTACCAACCGGCAAGATCGGTGAACTTCACGCCTGCCGTGGTCACCGGCTCGCCCATATCGCCCCATTGGGCGACCAGCCCATTGGCGCTGGTGAGATCGAAGAAGTTATAGTCACTGGCAAAGCCCGATTCAGAATCGGCGTTCACCTCGATGGCAGCGCCATTGGCCACCACCAGGATGTTGTTCTCAATCGTGGTCGAGACCGCGCCGTTGATCAGCGAAATCGCCGGGCCGCTAACCTGGCTTACCGTGTTGTTGACGACGTTGTCGCCCGACTGCCCATTGATGATGATGCCGGCCGTGGCGTTCTGGTAAACCAGATTGTTCCCGATAAGGCTGGTATCGTGATAGTAATCAACAACGTCGATACCAATCACGTTGTCATAGACACGGTTCAGCGTGATCGAGACCGGGCCGCCGCTGCTGTAGATGCCCGCCCCGGCGTTGTCGAAAACCTGGTTGCCGGTCGCGGTGCTATTCTGCCCGACATAGATGCCAAAGGTGTTGCTGCCATAGACCGTGTTACCGGTAGCCTGCGCATAGGCCTGCAGATAGATCGGCGCGTTGCCGGTGCCGGGTGATCCATAGACCAGGCTGTTGCTGACCAGGCCGCCATACTCATTGATGCCGTAACGCAGATTGTCGAACACCGTGCTGCCGGTGACCGTGCCGTCTGATTCAACGCCGTCGGTCGTGTTGCCGAAGGCCTGCACGCCCTGAATCAGACTGACGGTGGCGCGGGCGACGATGCCGCTGCCATCGTTGTAGAAGCGCCCGCCGGTGACGGTGGCGCTGCTGCTGCCGAGCCACAGGCCATAGTTCGTGTCGTTGTAAGCCTGGACGTTAACAAAGCGCGACGTGCTCGCGTTGCTCTCGATATCAGCGCCATAGCGCGTGTTGCGGAGTTCGCTGTTCTCAACATCAAATCCGGTGGTGAGAGCCGCCGACGAGATATAGATCCCATCCGTGGCGTTGCCCGTCATCGTGTCGTTGGTGAGCGAAACGCCGGCCGTGGTGCCGCCCAGGTTCACGCCGACATCAGCTCCGGAGATCACCAGGTTGCTGATCGTGATGTTGGCAGCGCCCTCGATATCGAACACCTCCGAACCGCTGCTGGTGTTGCCGCGCGAAAGGATCGCCGGCGCCACGTTGGGCGTGGTCGGGCCGGTGATCGTGAAAACCTGGCCTGCGGCCGTGCCGGTGCCGGAAACCGCAGCCCCCAGCACGATGTTGGAGGTGACGGCGTAGGTGCCAGAGTCGACATAGATCGTATCGCCGGCGCCCAGCGTGTAGGCGTTCAGGATCGCCTGGATCGATGCCTTCGGCGTTGCGGCGGACAATCCGTCATTGGCATCGTTGCCCGCCGCGGTGGCGTATTGCCCGGCCGTGGTGGCGCCGTTGACGTAGTAGCTGTGGATGCGGTCGGACACCGTGAACGATGCCGAGGTAATGGAAACCGCAGCGGTCTCGGCGGCAATGGTCACGACATAGGTATTCCCGGCGGACAGCGCCGGCGGCACATGCCAGGCGTAGCTGCCGGTATTGGCCACCCCAAGGGCGATCGTGACAACCGTGGCCCCGCCATCGGGCGAGTAGGCCAGGTCAACCGGCCCCGTGAAGCCGAACGAGCGCCACACGATGCTGGTTGTCGTGCCGGCCTGCACCGTGGCACCCGCACTCGGCGCCAGGATCAGGATCGAGCTCGCCGGGCTTTCCGAGGCCTGCGCCGTGTTGCCGTAATTGCCAAGGTTGATGTAGCCGCCATTGGGCGCGGGTTCGAGCGCGAAGCTGTCGCTGGCGGCACCCCGATCGATTGCCGGAGACGGGCGCACGGCCAGTGTGTCGGGCGTGAAGGCCGGATACACCGGCACGCCGTTCGGGCCGATCACCGGGGCCAGGCTGCCACCGGCAAAATCGGCCACCGTGCTGGCGAGGTGAAAGTCGTTGCCGCTTCCATCCTCGGCGGTATTCACATAGCCAAGATGGCCCTGCGCATCGAGCACATGCAGGAACTTCGGATCGCCGGTGAAGCTGTCGGCATCGGTGAAGCTGGCCACCTGCCAGTTCGACAGTGTGGCGCGCGACGCCGCCTGCCAATTGCCGATCGCACCACCGCCGATCAGCTGGAACATGTTGTAGTCTGACAGAAATCCGCTTTCGCTGTCGGTTGCGACGTTGATGCCGGTGCCGCTGCCGATCACAAGTATGTTGTTGCGCAGCTGCGTACCGACATTGCCATAGCCGGCACTGCCAGCAAGGTCGATGTCGTCGCCCTGCGTCTGATACAGCGTGTTGTTCACCACGATGGCGGCAACCTGGCTCGCGATCGAAAGCGCTGCCGCGGTGTTGGCGTAGATCAGATTGTTGGTGATGCTCACCCCGCCGGACTGCGAGACCTCGTCGCGAATGCCGATGGCGTTGGAATAGGAGACGTTGCCGGCGATGCTCAGGCCGACGGTGTAGGTGTAGTAGGAGTCGTAGATGCCGTAACGGCTGTTGTCGTACGTCCGGTTGTCGGTGATGTTGCCGCCACCCGAGCTGATGATGCCGTCGATATTGCCATAGACGTCGTTCTCGGTCGCGGCAGCGGTCTGTATCAACGAGATACCGGCGCTGCCGAGGCCCGTGACGTTATAGACCGTGTTGCCGGCCACCAGCACCAAATCGTTGGCAACGATACCGAACTGCGTGGTGTCATGGACGATGTTGCCTTCACCCAGGGTCAAATCGGTGGCGCCGATGGTGGTGAGGCCGGATGCGTAGGTGTAGGCTGAAATGCCGACGCGGCTGTGCGAGATGGTGCTGCCAATCACCGCGGCATTGCCCGAATTGAACAGGGAGATGCCGAAGGCGCCAACATTGGAAACCTGCGCACCGCTGATCACGCCGATGACGCCGGTAGTCCAGATGCCGCTGTTGTACTGGTCACCGTAGAGATGGCTGGTGCCCGTGTTGCTGACGGTGGCGTTGCTCAGCGTACCACCGGTGCTGTCGAGCCAGATGCCGCTTTGGCCAACGCCGGTGACGCTAACATGATCGACGGTGCCGATCGTCGCCCCGCTGTCCACCCGCAGGCCTTCATCCAGCATATCGCTGATCGTCAGGTATGCCGCGCTGAACAGATTGCTGTTCTGCACATAGACGCCGCGGAGCCCGCCCTGCAGGGTGAGGTTGTCGAGGGTGACGAGGTTGGCGTTTTCGAGAGTGATCAGATTGACGCTGCGATTTTCCGGAATCGCCGTCGTGAGCAGGGTCGTGCCAGTGGTGGCGCCCTGAATGGTGAAGCCCTGGTCGGTGAAGGCGCCGGGCGCGGCCGTGCCGGAGAACACCAGCGGGGTGATTTCGGCATAGCTGCCGGTGTCGACATACAACGTCTGGCCGGCGCCCAGGGTATAGGCGCGGAACAGATTGGCGATGTCGGGCTTGGGGGCACTGGCCAGCTTGCCGTCATTGCGGTTGTCGCCGATGGCCGTGGTGTACTGGTCGCCTGTCGTGGAGCCGTCGTTGACATAGAAGCTGTTGCCGACTTCCGGAACCTTGAAGGCCTCGGTCGAACGGTCGAACACGCCGGGTGCGTTGACCAGCGATATCTGAATGCGCAGCCCCGCGGTGCCGGCGGCAATCCCGCTCGATTGCGGGGTCCAGATCAACGCCCCGCTGTCGGCCACCACGGCGATGTGCTTGAGCAGGATCGGGCCGTTGGCGCTGTCCTGATAAAGATCGATCGCCACCGGCGAGGTCGCGGCATTGCCGAAGCTGTTCCACGTGATGGTGTGTGGAACATTGGCCTCCCAGTCGGTGTACAGATCAGGATAGACCAGTGCCAGGCGTGCCTCGCTGCCGGTCGTGTCCACATGCGATGGGACCTGATAGGCGCCGGTCGAGGTGGTGCTGCCATCCACCAGCGTCGAGACGAAGGCATCGTCAAGGAAAGACTGGTCGTAGCTGCCGCCAGAGCGTGTCGACTGGAAGGAATACAGCACGAACCGCGTACCCGCCGGCAGTTGCACCCGCCCACCCACCAGCGCCCAGCGATCGGTGGTGTTGGGCGCCGATACCGTCACCGCTGTGGTGTTGGCCACCTGCACGTGGTTGCTGTCGAGGAAGGTGACGGAGATGCTGCCCAGATCAGGCACCGTTTTGGCAGCCGAACTTACCCGCCCGCCAAACACCAGGTCGAGCGTACCGGCGTCAATCGCGCTGGCCGAGGCGCCGCTGCCGATGAGATCGACGGTCTGCTGGACAAAGCCGGACTGGATGCTGCCTGCGGCAAAGTAGCCGGATCCATCAAAGGGAATGGGATTGCCCGGCACCGAATTGGTGGTGGCCACCGTGGCACCGGTGTTGGCGGTCCAGCCACCCAGCCCCTGCTCGAAGCCCGGATTGGTGAGGTAGTTGGGAGCGATGCCGGCGATGGCCGATTGCGGCCCGGCCGCATGCGGCACCAGGGCGATATAGGCCTGATCGAGATAGGCCGTGTCAGCGGCACCGGCGCTGTTTCGGGTGGCGCTGAACTGGAACAGGATGAAGCGGGTTCCCGCCAGCACCGTGCTGGTGCCGCTGGTCAGCACCCAGCGGTCGGACACGGCGGTCGGCCCGATCTTGGCAGATCCCAGCACGGTGGCGCCATCGGCTGCGAGGAAGCTGATGGTGATGACGCCAGAGTCGGTGGGTGTCGCGGTCGAGGACAGGATGTAGCCGCCGAACTGCGCGTCGAAAGCATTGCTGTCGATGGCGGTGGGGCTGAAGCCGGCCTTCAGCAGGTCCACGGTCTGCTGCGCATAGCCGGCGTTGGTGTTGCCGGCGGTGTAGTAGTCCTGGCCCGCATAGGCAGCGGGCGCGCCACTGCCGACGGCAGCGGTGCCGTTCACCGTCCAGTTGGCGAAGCCCTGCTCGAAGCCAGGATTGCTCAGCAAATTGTTGGGCACCGCCGGCACATCGAGCCCGACCAGCGGGCTGCCCTGCTGCACGGCCGCGTCCGACGCCCGCTGCCCGGCGACCAGGTCGAGCAGTTGATAGTTGTCGGCATTCTTGTTGACGAAATGCGGCTCACCGTCCGTGGGGTTGACGACGGTGCGGCCCACGGAATGCAGGTCGTAGAGACCAACGCTGTCCTGCCAGTCGAGGATATCGGTGAAATTGAGTGTCCAGTACACCAGCTTTCCGGTGGAACCGGCGTAGAGCGTGTTGTAGTCGCTGAAGAAGCCCGACTGGCTGGTGTTGTCGACGTAGATGTCAAAGCCGGTCTCCGACCACAGGATGGAATTCTGCACCTCGAAGGCCGAAGCGCCGTTGACGACGCGGATGTTGTCGCCAGTGGCGGTGTAAAAAGTCGTGTCGGAAACACGCACGCCGCTGACGCCGTTGACCTGCAGGCCTATGGTGGTGTTGCGGGCAATGATGTCCTGCACCACCAGAAGCCCTGCGGTGGCGGCGATGCCGACGCCGTTGTGCTCGATGCGGCTGAACTGCACGGAGCCCGAGAAATTGGCGATGCCCGTGGTGTTGCCACTGATCTCGTTGGCCAGCCCAAGCGAACTGCCGCCGATGACACCGCTGCCGCTGATGCCGATGACGTTGCCTTTGACGATCTGATTCTGCACCACGCCCGCCAGCACGATGCCGGTGGCGTTGTTCGAAATCGTGTTGGGTCCCGAACCCGGCGCGAAGCCGAAGCCACCAGAAATATTGCCAACCGTCGCATTCACGCCAACGGTGTTGCTGTCAATGACATTGCCGGCCAGGGCGGCAGCTGCGGCATAGCTGACACCGGTTGGCGAATTGTGAAAGCGGTTGCCGGTGATGCTGCCCAGGAAGGCCTGGGCGACATTCAACGCGATGGTTGCCGCCTGTACGTCGTTGTTGTCGATCAGGCCGTTGTTGTTGGCGTTGAGCAGAATGCCGACACCGCTGCTGGAAATGGTGTTGCCGCGCAGTTCGAAGCCGGTGGCGCCGTTCAGCACCACGCCGGCGCCACCCAGCGCGTTGTTGAAGATCATGGCGCCGGCGGAGCCGTTCAGCGTCAGCACGCCCGCGCTCACCTTGGACTGCGACAGGGTGAATGCGGAAGCCGTGGAGGCCACGGTGATGCCGCCGGCCAGGCGCAGGTTCTGCAGCGTGACATTGGCACCGCTGACGGTGACCAGGCCGCTGATGGTGGTGGCATAGCCGGGTTCGCCCACGATGGTGACACCGGCATTGGCCGCAGTGATGCTCAAGGGGCCAGTGACGGCCGAGGGTGTGACATAGATCACCGTGCCGGCACCGGCACCCGCAGTCAGGAACGACTGCACGCTGTGGGCGGCATCGGCCACGTCCAGCGTGGCTGCCGTGGTCGGCGTGCCGATGAGGTGAATGCCGGAGACACCGGTGAGGTCGGTCCAGGCCGCGAAGGGATTGCCGTTGGGATCAACGATCAGTTTCAGCGTGTCGAGCCCATAGCTGAGCTGGGCGACGCCGTTGCCGGTGGCCTGGCCCGGAAGCTGTTCGACGAAGCCGCTGCCGTTCCAGATCTTCACGAACAGATGCGTGGCGGTGCCGGGGGTGGCGATGTTGGCATCCGACCAGCCCAGCATCAGCACGCCACCGTTGCTGGCGAGCACGGGATGGGTTGCGATGTCCGGTGTGCCGGAAATGCCGAAGCCGCTCTCGGCACCGCTGCCCGCCGGCTGCCAGGCGCCACCGTTGAACTGGGCTGCGAAGATGGCCGGTGCCTGGGCGTAGATCTGCTCCGGTCGGTCCGGGCCGTTGATGACCTGCTGCCAGGCCGCGAACAGCGTACCAGCGTTGTAGGCCAGTGTGGGGGAGGAGGCGGAGAACACCCCCTGGCTGATGCCGTTGCCGGACGCGGATCCGCCGAGGGCGGCCCATGTCCCGCCGGCATACTGCAGCGCATAGACCTGGGTGACGCCGCCGACGGACTGCGTCCAGGCCAGCGCGACGTTGCTGCCATCCGTTGCAGTTGAGAACTCGGTGACGGGTGTGGAGGACTGGGTCAGGCCCAGGCCGGCGGTGCTGCCGGCACCAAGGCTCACCCAGGAGCTGCCGTTGTATTGCCTGGCATAGACGTTCTGCACGCCGCCTGCGGTGTCGAGCCAGAACACCGTGACGTGGCCGCCAACCATCAGGATCTGCGCCTGACCGGCGGTGCCGGTGCCGCTGATGCCACCGGCGGACAGCGAGGAGCCGAGGGCGACAAAGCCGCCGGCGCCGCTGTTGGCGGTGGGGTCGTAGGCCATGACCTCGATGTCCCGGCCGGCCTTTGTCTGGGCGGTGAAGGCGATCACCGGAATGCCTGCCGCCATCAGCGTGATCACTGGATCAGCGGCGGCCATCAGGCTGTTGGTGACACCGCCGTTGACGGCAGCGCCGGTCAGTTCCGTCCAGCTGCCGCCAGACTGCACCGCCACCGCCGGCAGGCCGTTGCGGCTGTCGATCCAGGTGAGGTACTGGTGCGTCGCATCGGCCACGATGGAGGGACCGGCGTTGACTGAAGCGGCGGCACCGATGGTCGAACCCGGAGCGCCCGCCAGGGTCACCCAGAGGCCGTTGATGGAAAGCCCTTGCGGCATGGCCGAGGTGGTGGCGCCGGGGTTGGGCAGCACGCCCGGAAACACCGAGGCCGGCCCCGGTGTGACCGGCGCCGTGGTACCGGCGCCGACGGCGGTGCCGCCGATTGTGACCTGGGTGCCAGGGCCGGTGCCGGGGTTGATATAGTCGGTGCCGGCGGCGCCGAAGATCAGATCGTTGCCGGCGTTGCCGTACAGCGCGTTGTTGGCCGCGCCCAGGTCGGTGGTGGAGCCGTTGCCGTAGAGCGTGTCGGGCCCCTTGCCCAGGGCTGCGGCCGGATCGCCAGCGTAGATGGTGTTGTTGCCACTGCCGCCGGACAGCAGATCGGTGCCGGTGCCACCGATGATATAGTCATCGCCCGGGCCGCCCTCGATCGTATCGTTGCCGGAGCCCCCGGTGATGGTGTTGCCGAGGCCGGCGCCGAAGATCTCGTCGTTGCCGGAGCCGCCGAAGATCGAGTTGCCACCGCCGGCCGAGGCCCAGATGGTGCTGTCG
>Ga0075019_10000593_pt1 | contig 20942 bp, 11 predicted proteins | sample ColStrG_CSR_2013_FD_71473 | JGI IMG/M metagenome (GOLD analysis project Ga0075019, IMG submission 71473) | Freshwater sediment microbial communities in response to fracking from Pennsylvania, USA - Cold Stream Run_MetaG_CSR_2013 | ecosystem: Environmental > Aquatic > Freshwater > Creek >...
GGTTTCATCCACTTCTTCTTGCTGTTCTTGCTTTCATTCTTCTTGCATTTCTATTCTTTGAAGAATAGAAATGCAAGAAGAATGAAAGCAAGAACAGCAAGAAGAAGTGGATGAAACCAAGGAAAGTAAATAGCTAAACTTCGTGTAGTTATGGAAGGAAAAAAATAAAAAAGCAAAAGACTTAAGTTAAAGGGTCGACAGGGTAAAAAAATTAGGATTTATATTATGATAAACTAATTAAATGAGTCACTAAAACCAGAGGACTACTATACCATAACATACTTAATAAAAAGATGAGACTTATGGAAATAAGATAAGCAGGAATGTCTGAAAGCTGGTGAAAATGAGACCATTGATTTGGTTTATCTATATACATAATACGAATTAATCTTAAATAATAAACCGTACTAATAAGAGTACTTAATAAAGCTATTGCTAATAATGAATACTGATGTGCATTTAGACTCCACCAAAAAACTCCTAATTTTCCTAAAAATCCAGCTACAGGGGGTAAACCTGCTAAACTCATCATAGCAATAGTCCATGACCATGCTCCCATTTGATTTGTTTTCCATAATAGAGAAAAATCCCATAAATATTGAGGAGTACCAATTTGTTGAGTTACCACACTAGAATTTGATAATTGTGTAGCGTAGCTAACAAAAGGTATAGAATTGAAAATTTTACCCTTCGAAGAATGTTTTTGATTTACTATTTGTTTTTCTTGATAGCTGTCAGTAGATGACAATATTAAGTGATTTATTGCTTGCTTCCCTCCACTTTGTGAAAAAGGAAATGCGTTTCCATTCATTGCTACGCTAGAAGAAAACGCTACAGGAGAAGGAAGGGAAGGAATTAGAAAAGCACTTTGTCTTACAAAAGGCCACATAATGAGTCCCCATGTGATTAAACTTGTACAAAAGTAAATGAAAAGATGACTTAAGAGAGCACTACTTGATCCTTCAATGGTACAAAGAGGCATAAGTAAAATACCCATGTGACCTATGGAACTAAAAGCCATCAAACGTTTGATATGAACTTGTCCCATAGCACCTATTGCTCCAACAAGCATAGATAAACCGCTGAACCAAATCATAATTTCACCAAATGTGTTTGACCATATAGGATGCCATTGGTGAAGCCAAAAAGAAAGAATGGCTAATTTAGGTAAAGTTGACAATAATAAAGTTACACTGCTCCAAGCTCCTTGATAAACATCTGCTGCCCACAAATGTAAAGGCGCTGCTGCTAATTTCCATAATAAAGTTAAGGATACAAGCCAAACTCCAACTAAAAAGATAATATTTTCTTTTAGATCTGTTGTTTGCAAGAATTCATTTATATTTGTACAATTTGTTAATCCAGTTGTCCAGTAAATAAAACTAATTCCTAAAAGAAAAAGACCTGAAGAAAATGCACTTAGTAAAAAATATTTCATTCCTGCCTCTATACTATAAAGTGATTGGTAATTTAAACTACATAGAATAACAAAGCAAAAACTTTGAAGCTCTAAACTTATATAAAGACTCATTAAATCTGTGCTCATACATAATAAATGTTGCCCAAATACAGCTAAAAGAACTAATAATGAATATTCTAAATGAATACTTTTAGCTTGAATAAGCCATTGTGCACTTATTAACAAATAAAGTAATGCAAAAACCATTAAAGCTAATGATATGCTTTGAGTCCAGTAATCTCGTATAAAAACGCCACTAAATTGCACTCCATTTAAAGGGACAAGCCAAACTTGTGCCGCGCTTAAAAAACACCAAGTTGCGCTCCAATAAAGCAAATGTTGTACTAAGTTGCTAGGTCCTGAAAAACAAGTTGTTTTAGCTTCTTCCTTGTTTGATTGAAGAGACACCACTTCATTTCCACTACGTGGAAAAGGAACTAAGTTATTTGAGGAAAGTGTTGAACTTTTGTTGTCCCCAGTTTTTTCGTTCCACCCTTCCTTTTTACCAAAACTACTAACGTAGCTGTTTTCATTGTTTCTTTGAAGCAAGGAGAAAGAAGGAACTGAACAGAAAGAAACTAAAAGTTTTAAAGATCTTTCTAAAAAAATAATAGATGAATAATGTGTACCATACCATAATAATCCTAATAATCCAAAAAGCATTTGGATCTCAGGAGCCCATAATAAACAATCGATGAACATAAAAAAATAAAAGATGTTGGTGATGTTCTGTATTTTCTATTACTTTTTTCTTATTTTTGGACAAATAGTAGTTAGTAATAGTTCTTTTTTTATTTTTTTATAATAAAATATCTTTTTTTTGAAATTATTTTATATATATATCTATTTTGTTAAATTTACATAAAGGAAATATATAAAAAATGGATAGATTATCTATAAAAACATAAAAAACAATACGGATTAAAAAGATTTCATTGGTATTTTTTTATTTATTTAATCTTGTTTTTTCATCTACATTAATTTTTAAATCATATAAAACACTAGAGTTAAAACCATAAATTTCTTGCTTTTTTTCCTTTTCCTGTTCTTCGTTTTATTCTTCTTGCATTTCATTCATTCATTGCTACGCAAAGAAGGAAAGCAATGAGAACGCATTTCCTGAAACACAGAGTGTTAGTATTCTTCCTTCGTTCTTGCTTTTTTTGCTTTAACTTTTCATTGCTTTCCTTCTTTGCGTAGCAAGGAGAATGAATGAAATGCAAGAACAGCAAGAAGAATGAAAATAGCTATAAATGAATGGATGCAAGTAAGGAAAAAAGAAAGGAATGGATGATTTTTTTCTTTTTAAAAAGAGTTACTAGTTGTTGATGGAGAAACTAAATAAACTACTTTTTGAAAATCACGGTGATGTTGTGCAAAAATATCATGAGACGGAGCATTTAACTTTTTTTTTAAAGTTAAAACAACTGCTCCAATCATTGCAACAAGTAATAATAAACTAGCTATTATCAGTAAATCAACATAAACTCTATATAAAGAAAATCCTAATTGAGTAAGATTTTCTTTTTGAATTCCTATAGATGTCCATGTTATCCATCTAGGAATATCTTGATAATTTTCTCCTTTAACACCGTAAGAACTTAATAAATCAACAGTTCTATCAAGTTTTATATTTTCTGACCCAGTTCCTAAAAAAGAGGAAATATTAAGTACATCTAATGTTATACTAGGTAAAAAAGGTAAGTTTTTTTCCCAGAAATCTACTTGATTTTCTATGATTGTTTCCTGTGTTTGAAAAGGTTGTGTGACTAACAAAAGTAAAAAACAAAAAAGAATAAAAATAAAGATAATAGATATTCCAAAAGAACCACGTTGATGAGCTACTATCTCTGTGACTGAAATATCCAATAGCATAACTACAAATAAAAAAAGAATAGCTAAAGCTCCAACATATACTACTAATTGCATAAGACCAAAAAATTCCATGTCTAATAAAAACAATAAAGCAGATGCATTAAAAAAAACAAGAACTAAGTAAAAAACGGAATGAACCGGATTTTTTGATCGAATAACCATTATAGCGTTTAGCCACGCTCCTGTTGAAAAAATGTAAAATAAAAAGTTCATAAAAAAATCAAAGGTATATATGCTATTTATTAATTATTGTTAGCTCTTAATGAGAAGAAAGGAAATAAAAAGCAACAAATATAGTAGCTTAAATGTAGCTTACCTCATCCACTTTAATTCCACTTCCACTTTTCACTGGTTACTTCCATTTCCTTCGTTCTTTTCATTCTTTAGTAGCTGTTTTCATTGCTACGCAAGAAGAAACCATTCATTCTTTTCTTCTTGCATTCTTCTTCTTGCTTTCATTCATTACTACGTAAGAAGTAGTACTGAAACGAAGCGTAGCAATGAAAACAGCAATGAATGAATGCAAAGAAGGAAATGCGTTTTCATTGCTGAAGAATGCAAGAAGAAAAGAATGAATCAAAAGGAAACTGCTACGCTAGAATCCCCAATGCTTTTTAGCTCCTCTTCTTCCAACTAGTTTTTGCTTCACAAGGAACAAATGGAAGAAGAGGAGCTAAGCAAAAGAAAACGAAGTAAAGCAAGAGAATATAGCTTAATGGTAGAGCAGCAGACTCATAATCTGTAGGTTATAGGTTCAAGTCCTATTATTCTCAATTTGTTAAATGATTAGTCGGTAATTACTTTAGAAAGAATTTATTTTTTAAAAGAAGTTATGGCTAAAAAATAAACTTTGACATTTTTTGAAAATATGAACAACTTGGGATACAAAATTTTCTTCTTGTTTTTTTTGCTTTAACTCTTCTTGCTTTATTCAGCAATGAGAACGCTTTCCTGCTTTGCTGAAGAATGCAAGAAGACTGAACGGAAATGCAAGAACAGCAAGAAGAATGTTTTCGTTACTACTTCTAGCTCCGCTATGAAACAAAGCAATGAATGAATGCGTTTTCAGTGCATTTCCTAAAGGAAGCAAGAAGAAAGAATGTAATACTTTAACTATGTGGAAAAGGAATAGAAGTGGACGGGGTAAGAACAAACTAGCATAAAATTTCAGATTTATACTAAGTATTTTTCTATTTTTTAAACTAAAGCTCAAATGCTAATGTTAAAGATGCTGTAAACAGAAATCCTGCTAAAGTTAAAGGTAAAAAAACTTTCCACCCAAGTCTCATCAATTGATCATAACGATAACGAGGTAAAGTAGCTCGAACCCAAACGAATAAAAATAAGAAACAAGTAACTTTTAAAGAAAGCCATATTCCTCCAGGAATCCATTCAAGAAGTTGAAGAGGAGCGTTTGTTCCCCCTAAAAAGAAAATAGAGGATAATGTACTCATAAAAATCATATTAGCATATTCTGCTATGAAAAATAATGCAAAACCCATAGAGGAATATTCTACGTTATAACCTGCAACAAGTTCGGCTTCTGCTTCAGGTAAGTCAAAAGGTGCTCTATTCGTTTCTGCAAGACAACAAATAAACCACATAACTAATTGTGGCCATAAAGGCCAAATAAACCATATGTTTTTTTGAGATTCTATAATTTCAGAAAGATTTAAAGATCCTACAATAAGACATACTGTTAAAACAATTACCCCCATAGGTAATTCATAACTAATCATTTGTGCAACAGATCGGCAACATCCTAAAAAAGCGTATTTAGAATTACTAGACCATCCTGCTAAAAGAATCCCATAAACCCCTAAAGAGGATACAGCTAATACATAAAGAGCTCCTAAATTTAGGTCACTTACTGCTCCACCAGAAGTAAAAGGTATGACTACCCAACCAATTTGACTTGTTATAAATGTAAGCATTGGAGCCCATACAAATAGAGGTTGATCCGCATTTGAAGGTAACATAGGCTCTTTAACTAAAAGTTTTAACCCATCCCAAAAAGGTTGTAGAACACCACAAAACCCCCAAAGATTTGGGCCTAATCGACGTTGCATAGAAGCCATAATTTTACGTTCTGCTAAGGTCATAAATGCTACACTTAGTAAAACAGGTAAAATAGTAGCTATGATTTGGACAAGATAATAAATAATAGACAAGATCATAAATAAATTCTTTTGTTAGATACTTTTTTTCCATTCATTGCATTCATTCAGCAATGAATGGAAAGGAAACGCATCCTTCCATTTTCTTTTAGCGTAGCAGTTTTCTTTGTTCTTGCTTTCATTCTTCTTACTTTAACTCTTCTTGCTTTATTCAGCAATGAATGGAAATGCAATGAGTGAATGGAAGCAAGAACAAAGGAAGGAAAGTATAGCAGAGCTAATAATTTCAATTTTTTGATATTTTAAATAATTGAATTATATGTTTTTCTCATTCGTTTTTTATATAAACAAATATTTCTTACATAAAATAACTGTTTATACAAATAAAAGAAAAGGTGCTTATTTTGTTTTTATTAACTATTTAAGTTATTTTTAATAGTTGAAAAAAACTATTTCATACTACAAATCTTTGCTTTATTTTTATTACTATCGACTGGTAGCCAAAATTAGAAAAGAAATAATAATAAAAATCTCGAGAACAACGGGAATTGAACCCGTGACCTTTGGCTTGACAGGCCAACGCGCTAACCAGCTACGCTATATCCCCTAATTTTTATTTTTAATAAATAATGAAAAAATAATGAAATAAGTTTTAGTGATTTAGTAATATTTATTTACAACTTTATTCTTAATCTTATTAATATCATCATAAAAAGCTTCATCATGTAAAGTTATCATATAAATAGATACCATAAAAATAACTAAAAGTTTTTTCTGTCACTAGCTATATGTAACAATGCCAACACTTCTATTTTACACTGTTTGCTTCTATTTCCTTTCTTCGAAGAAAGGAAATAGAAGCATAGCAAGCAAACCAGGCGTTTGCTTTCCTTCGTTCTTGCATTGCTGCGCAAGAAGAAACAATGAATGAATGGAAATAGAAGAAATGCAAGCGTTTACTTTTCTAGCGTAGCTAACACTCTGTGTTTCACTTATTGCTTTGTTTCATTGCCGTTCTTGCATTTCATTCAGTCTTCGAACGAAGAAAAGCAATAAGTTAAAGCAAGAAGTAGTAATGAAATCTTTCTTATTGCTATTTTCTTCGAAAGCAATAAGAATGAGAGCAAGAACGAAGAAAACTGCTACGTTTCTTCTTGCATTTCCATTCATTCATTGCTGTTCTTGCTTCCTTTAGGAAATGCAATGAGTTAAAGCAAGAAGAGTTAAAGCAAGAAGGAAAGCGTTCTCATTGCATTTCCTAAAGAAAGCAAGAAGAAGAATGAAAGCAAGAACAGCAAGAAGAATAGAAGTAGATCGCTTTTTTATGACAAAATAGGTGAATAGCGGGGATTGAACCCGCGTTTCCGGATCCACAATCCAGCACTTGAACCACTCAGTTATATCCACCAAATTCAATTTTATAACAAAAATTTATTTTCATCGTTTTAAAAAACTGTAGAGATAGATGTTTTTTGTATTTTTTCTTTTTATTAACAAAGCTGAAAAATCAGTATTTCTTAGCTTGTTTTTATTTTTTTCTAGCGCAGTTAACGCTAGTTTATCTATGTTTTTCTTGTTATGCTTTCCTGGTTATGTTTTTCTTTCTTCTTGCTTCCTTTAGGAAATGCACTGAAAACACTTTCATTCATTCTTTTCTTCTTGCTATTCTTGGTTTATAAAGCAAGAAGAAGTTGTTTCTTTTTCCTATCCACCTTGTGGAAAGTGGATGAAACATAATTGTTACCCTTTTAATAAATTCATAAACTCTACATCTAATGTGGCTCTAAGGCGATTATAGAGAACGCAAAGAGCCAATCCTATAGCTGTTTCTGCAGCAGCAGCAGTAATAACCCAAAGAGCAAAAAGCTGTCCTGTAATGTCGTCCAAAGCTGCGGAGGCAGTTAAAAAGTTTAGATTTACTGAAAGTAACATGATCTCAATGCATAAAAGCATGATAAGGAAATTTCTTCGATTTAAAAAAGTACCTAAAGCACCAATAATAAATAATCCTAGGTTTGTAATAAAAAAGAAATCTATTTGCATTTTTGTTTTGCAGTTTAATAAATTCTTGATTTCCTTTCCTTGCTAGTGTAGCTAGTGCATTGCATTCCTTTCATTCATTGCATTTCCTTCTTACGTAGTAATGAATGGAAGCAAGAACGACACAACCACTCTTTGCTTTCTTTAGAAAACCACGCCTTCTTTCCATTTCCTAAAGAAAAGGAACAAGAAATGAAAAAATGAAACAAAAAATAGGAAATGGAAGAAAGCAAGGAATAAAGCTACTAGCGTAGCTAAAAAAAAGAAAAATGGAATAGAAGGAAAACAATCTTGTTTTTTATTATATAACTTTGACATTAAAATACGTTGACATACTATAACTTCTATTTAAATAATAGTATTAAAAATAAAATACTAGGGCAAGAAAAATGTTAAATAAGCGAATGACTTGAGAAGAGTAGGATTTGAACCTACGATGAACTTAATCAACAAATTTACAATTTGTCACCTTTAACCCCTCAGTCATCTTCTCATTTTTTGATTATATATAATCAAAAAAATTTGTTATTCTATTAGAGTACGTCTTCTTAATTAAATAATATAAAAGTAGTAAATATAAAAAATAATGTCATAAATTTTTAAGGTAAAAACGGAAGAAACAGGATTCGAACCTGTGATATCTAATGATATATTGGTTTAGCAAACCAACGCTATCGACCACTCAGCCATTCCTCCTTTTTAGCGTAGCTAACAAAATATTTTATTGTACTTTAAGTTTTTAATCTCTTCTTTTCTTTCATCCATACATACAAAAGAAAGGAAATTTATAGAAAGAATTATTTTATAAAATATAAAAATAATTAAAAGATAGAATAACTAACAAACAACATTATTTCGTTCTTTCTATTTTTTCTTCTCTTCATTTATTACAAACAAATAATGTAATTGATAATTAATTACGAGAAGATGTCACACGAAGTACGGGTAATTGATGGAAAGAATGATATTGTGGAGGACTTGGTAATAACCACTCCAGAGTGAAAGCTCTAGGAGCTTTTAAATTATTAGGGTCTGTTTCTCCCCAAGGATTATTAGCTGCTGGTGCAGATTCTGTTATTGTTAAATAAATAATATAGAAGAAATATAAGGCAGAAACTGCAGAAATATAACTTCCAAAACTCGCAACAGCATTCCATGGCGCATAAGCATCCGGGTAATCAAAAATACGTCTAGGCATTCCTGCTATCAAATTTGCTCATAATATTATTTCACTAGAAAGTAATTTTGTTAGTTAATACTTCTATTCTTCTTGGGGTTCTTGCTTTCATTCATTACTACTTCTTACGTAGTAATGAAACGAAGCGTAGCAAGAAGAATGAAACCAGCAAAAAGAATGATTTGATTACTACTTCTTGCTTTAACTCTTCTTGCTTTAACTCTTCTTGCTTTAACTCTTCTTGCTTTAACTCATTGTGTAGCAAGAACAGCAATGAAAACGCTTTCCTTCTTTGCTCAAGAATGCAAGGAGAATGAATGGTTTCATTGCTGTTCTTGCATTTCCTAAAGGAAAGCAATGAGTTAAAGCAAGAACAGCAAAGAATGAAAGCTATTTTCAGCAAAAAGTGGAAGTGGTAAGGAAAGAAGTTAGGAAAAAAGCTACTCGTCTTTATAAACTTTGATGTAAACTATCAAGTATTATAAAACTACTTTATAGTTATTTTTTATGAGTTTGTCTATATTCTCATATTTTATTGGACTATATCTTCTCTATACATTAAGAGTTCAACATTTAGTCTCTGAGGATCCTAATATTATAAAAACACTTGTGGATCATCTAAAATCTATAAGGTTTTCTATTTATATTCTTTTTAATATATTAATTTTTTGAGAAATACAAATAATTGGTTTCCTGCTGATTATCCTTGTTTACTAGCGGTTCTTGCATTTCCATTCATTCTCCGAACGAAGGAAAGCAATGAATAAATGCTATTATGAAACAGTATTATCTTTATTTTATAAAAAAGCGGTAGCTGTTTTCTTCTAGCGTAGCTGTTTTCTTCAGAAGAATCCTACTAATGAAACTATTCACTTTCTACAAGGTGGTTTCATTAGTAGGATTCTTCTGAAGAAAACAGCTACGCTAGAAGAAAGATAAATGCTGGCATACAGATTGTTCTAATTTTCAGATCAAAAATAAGATTTACTAAATCAATATAAAATTTATTTATAACAACAACTGTAAACTCTAGGAATTTCCAACATATAGTTAAATTTTATTTGGGCGTAGCAGTTTTATAACCCAAGAAATGCATTGGAAAGAAAGTAAGATTAACCCCTAGGAAAAAAAGCCAAAAATGTGCTTGCCCGTGCCATTCTGGGTAATTACATCCTGTAATTTTAGCAACCCAGAAGTAAAACCCACCAAACATAGCAAATACAGCACCTAAACTTAGAACATAATGAAAATGAGCTACCACATAATAGGTCACTTATTGTAGCTTATATACACTATTTACGAATCATTTATGACTTATTTTGCAATAAGGATCGGACTCTATCTTATGGAATAAAAAAAACAAGTTTCTTAATTCCATTACCACGTATAGTCTCTAGGGATCCTACTTTACAAAATCGTTTTGTTAACAAAACGATTTTGTATTTGGTTTCCACGGTATTGTCTCTGGGAGATTTTTAAATGAAAGCTTACTTCTTGCTTCCATTCTTCGAAGGAAATGCAATGAAAACGCTTCTTTTCTTCTATCAAATAAATCCATGCAAAAGGTACTCCATCTCTAGCGTAGATACACATTCATTGCTTCGTTTCTTCTTGCTTCCATTCTTCGAAGGAAATGCAATGAAAACGCAATCTTCCACAAGAAGTAGTAATGAAAACGCATTTCCTTCTTTTCTAGCGTAGCTGTTTTCTTCGAAGAAACCATTCTTTTCTTCTTTGCTTTCCTTCTTTGCTTTCCTTCGAAGAATGGAAATGCAAGAAGACTGAATGGAAATGCAAGAAGAAAAGAATGAATGGAAGTAAACAACAAAACGAAATAAGCTAGAGGCCACAGAGATTTCACCGTTAGCCTAAAACTTTGTTAGAAAAATGCTTTTAGACCGGCATTCATTTAGTTTTTTATGAATACCACAGTGATATGACAGCAAGACACCTTAAATTTTTAAGAATAAAAAGCGAAAAAAGATTTTCGTTTTTCTCCAAGTAATGGGTAGGTTTGAAAATGTTTTTGGATAAGGTCTAAATTTTCTTTTTTGTAGATTTCTAAGAAAAAAAAGGATGTTTGAATGGTACGTATCGTATTTTTAGCTTGAAAATAATCACGAATTTCTGTTAATAAACTTTTTTCATTTTTTTGACCAATTGAAAACGAATTATTTTTAGACAATCGTTTACTAAAACAACCCTCCGCTTCTATAAACCCAGATAACCAAGACGGGAAATAATTTCTTTTTCGTAATGAACTAGGAAAAAAAAGATTTGCTTGATTTATTACCTGAGTAAATTTTTCATATTTAAAGGAGCGATTTTTTAAATACCATTCGACATCTTGTATTTCCAAACATTTTATTAAAAAAGCTAATTGGCTTTGTAATCGAAATGTTAACGGAGGATATGTTTTAAAAATGGAAAGTATTCTTTGAATTTTTTTTCTATCGTTTTCAAGCCATAAAACATTTTCATTCTTCGAAGAAATTCGAACATTTCCTCCCACTGCAAAAGAAAGTTTTTGTAACATAGAAATATTTAATTCGGTTTCTTTAAGTTTTATAACGAGTCGATATTGTAAACCTTTTTTCCGCCAATGATTCACTTGAATGGAACCATTTCCATCCATTAAACCTACCCAATAAGCTTGAAGATATTTATGTTTATCATGCATCGCTACATCAAGTCCTGCATTAGCAAGTACGATTCCTGTAAGCCCTCCACAAGTAAATAAAAATAAAAATCCTATGGCAAATAACATAGGTGTGGTAAACCAAAGGCTTCCTCCATACATAGTTGCTAACCAACTAAAAATTTTGATTCCTGTGGGAACGGCAATGATCATAGTGAAATAGTAGATTAACCCCAAATTTAAAAGAGAAGAAGCGAAAAGAAGGGAAGTGAGAAGAAGGGAAGCAAAGTGTATTTTATAACTCAATCCGAGTTGCTTTTTTTCTTCTTACGTAGTAATGAATGCTTCTTCTCTATTTTATTCATTAGTTAAAAGACCTTTCCCAAACCGTACGTGATAGTTTCCCATCATACGGCTTTCCACTAAATAGAAGTTCTATATAGCTGTTTCCCTTCCGTTTTCAGTGCTACGCAAGAAGAATGCATTCATTACTACGATTCTTTCTTCTTGCTGTTCGAAGAATGAATGCACTGAAAATGCAATCATTCATTGCTTTCCTTCTTTGCTGAAGAATGCAAGGAGAATGAATGGTTTCATTGCTGAATAAAGCAAGAAGAAAGAATCGTAGTAATGAAAAAAAGTAAGAACAGCCTTCTTCTAGCTCCACTATTAAAACGTACTACGAAAACTCCGTTATCTCCGTTCATTCCTAAACTCAGACAATCCCAAGTTCTTATCAAAACCCCATTTATATCTTTTTAGGCCCCCTGTAATCTTACTTGATTCTTTTTTAATTATGTTCGGCTACTCCCATAATTCAAGTCGTTTGAAGAAGAATAAAGCAAGAACCGATTCGCTTCATTCTTCTTCAAACGAAAAGATATACTTGTAAGGGTTTGTTATCCTAGCCATGAAGATCGTAGCTTGGAAATGACATCATTTAAATAAATATTTATTTAAATCTAATTTCCTTTTTAAACATGCTGTTGTCAGTATAAAGTTAGCCTTCATTACCTAAGTTTAATGCTTTACATCCACTAAGAAATTTTGTATAAAAAATGATCTATAATATAAGGTTTAATATGAGGTAATATTTGATTCAAATCACGTTTATTAATATAAATTCTATAATATTTTTGTTTTTCGCAATGAATTGTGGGATGAATCTTAAAATTTGTGGTTAACATACTAATTAAAAGTTTTACTTCTTTTAAGGTAAAATTGTCAGTACATAAGGTCAAACTATTATTTTTTTTGGAACCATCTTCCATAATCCAGTGAGCGAGTGCCAAATAATCTAAATATTGAATTAATTCGTTCTTTATTGTTTTGACGAAAGTCATCTTTTTTTGCTTTCTTCTTGCATTTCCATTCATTGCTACGCAAGAAGGAAAGCAATGAAACCATTCTTCTGAGGGAAGAATGACTGAATGCATTGCTTCGACTCTTCGTTTCATTGCTACGCTAAAAGGAGAAACTATGGAAGGAAGCGATTTATCGCTTTGATAAATAGGCTTATAAAATAAATGAAAAAGTTTATTTAAACAAGCTAATTGACGAGTTTGAAAAGACAATGACTCAAAAGATTTTCCTCTACATTTGTTTTTACAAACCTGAGGGGGATTTTTTGAACATAATGGAGATAATTGTTCATAAAGACTCCATAAATAGACGGGATTAATAATGGATTGTTTAAAACATATTCTCGGGTTCCACCTTATATTTTTTTGTAGCCAACTACCTGAAAGAAGAGTCCCAATTAAAATGGATTTTATTTGAGGAGTTAATAAAATATTATCTCTTTCCTTCTTAGTTAATCTGTGATTTTTTTCTGGTTTCTTTTTGATGAAGAACACAAAAATTTTGATAAAAATTTAAAAAAGTTTTGGTCCTTTTGATTAAAAAGAAATATTTTCTTAGAAAAGAATAAGGATGAGGTATATACACCCAAGGGTTTTGATAATGAAATGGCGCACGTAGCCGCTGTAAAGTAAGCTCTTGTATCTATATCCATCCCCACAGTAAACATATGATGAGCCCATACGAGGAATCCTAAAATTCCAATCGAACCCATTGCATTGATCATTCCAATATAACCAAATACAGGTTTTCTACTGAAAGTACTAATAATATGACTAATTATTCCAAAAGCAGGAAGAATAAGTATATAAACTTCTGGATGCAAAACATTTCTTCTTCTAGCGTAGCTGTTTTCTTCGAAGAAACGAAGTAGCTATGAAATGTTTTTGGAACATCTCTTTATCTAAAAATCCTCTTTTTTTGTTAATAAAAAACAATCGTCTCCCTTGGTTAAGAATAATCCAACGAACCATAGATGAAATTTAAGATTTTTTCATTGCTTTCCTTCTTTGCTTTCCTTCGAAGAATGAAATGCAAGAAGACTGAATGGTTTCTTCGAAGCAAGAAAAAGAGAATTTGTAGATAACAAACGTATGTTCTCTGAAGTTCCTAATCGCATGATTAGCGCTTTGGTTACTTGCGGATTGGTAATCAAAAAATAAATTTTTACTCTATAGGCCATAAAAAGATTCTTGCATATTCTAAGAAAAGCTGCTATGATTTTTCTAGCTAGTCTTAAGAAATAAGGGCAAGAATTAAGAGGACTTATTATATTAGTATTACTTTTAAGAAATTTACTTTCCCGCTTATAGTTTGTTGCACTAGTATTTTTAATACTAGGGGCCATCTATTGACCGAAAAACCCACATCTCTAAAACTTCCTTTCTTAAAAGAAGTCCCCTGTACTCTCTCGATTCTTTAATCCCTATTTCATCTTCATATTTCTAAAGAATTTCCTTGAGAGCCTTGTGTTCATAAAGATAACAACATTTTTATTATTTTTACGAAAGAAAGGCCGACTAAACATCAAGCATCCTAAGACACCCATTTCTGACCTAGTCTGTAGCGAACTGACTTTTTATCATATCAATCCGACGGTCTTACATGAGAAGTTTGCACTTCTTTCTGATTTCTATAGAGAGAAGTCAGGAATAAGCATGTTTAACCGTTTTCAGAAACATCGCCCTTAAAACTCATCCCTGTCAGGACGAGCTATCTTTTGAATCATTTACTAATAATAATTATTTAAAACCTTTTCTCGTATTCACGTAGTGAATATTAATTTGACAAAATAATTCAAAAGATAGGGACTAGGAATAAGGTCATGGTTGAATATCTATTTTGAAGAAGAATGAATCAATGCATTGTTCTTCAAAATAGATATTCTTTCCTCCTACGTAATATATGGAGGAAACCATAGTTGTATTTAAAGATTTTTATTCCATTCTTTGTTTCTTCTTGTTCTTGCATTCATTCATTGCTACGCAAGAACAGCAATGAATGCTGTTCTTGCATTGCTGCGCAAGAAGAATGCACTGAACGCATTTCCTTCTAGCGTAGCAAGAAGAATAGAAATGCTTTCATTACTACGTAAGAAGAATAGTTTTATTACTACTTCTTGCTTTAACTCTTCTTGCATTGCTGCGCAAGAAGAATGCAATGAAAACGCTTTCCTTCTTTGCTGAAGAATGCAAGAAGGCTGAATGGAAATGCGTTCAGTGCATTCTTCTTGCGCAGCAATGCAAGAACAGCAATGAAACGAAGAGTTAAATCAAGAAGAAAAGAAGAATGAGCATCTACTTTATAAACACTTCAAATGTTCGTGAAAATTATGTTTTTTTTTTCTCTTTTAAAGAAAGAGAGAGAGAAAAAAAAACATAAGATTATAGTTCCGTTCTAACGGAAGAAGAAAAGAATGAATGTAGCTAGAAAATAAGTGAGCTAATAATAGAGAAAAGACATTCATTCTTTTCTTCTCCTCTCTTTTTCCGGTAGATATAAGAACCATTTAGATAATCGAATCATTTACCTTTCCTGTTTTCCTAAAAATTTATTCTCAACTTATAAAGTGGACTCCTCTTTTATTCTTCTTCCTCGCTTTTTCTTCTTTTATTTATTTTAATTTTCGAGAAATGGCATTTATTTCATGAGATAGTTTCACTAAAGAAGGTCTTAAAGAAAGATCCAAATGTTTTTGAGCTTTTAAAAGTTTATTAAGCTTTTTAAATTTTAAATAACTTTCTTTTTTAATGCCCATAAAATGTTCTAAATTTTGATCAAAATAAGGATAAATATGAGCGATATTTTTTAATCCAGAAACAATATAACTATAATTATCTTTTTTCGAATGACCTTCAATTCTTCCAGAACCAAATAATTCGATACATTTACTTAAAACAGGTAAATTAATATCTCCTTTTTGACTTAAAATAAAACGAGTTCGAAAAGCGACAGAATTAGATAATAAAGAGACGGTAAAACATCCCTCCGCTTCTGTAAAGCCTAATAGCCATAAATTTTCTAAACTCGGTAAATTTTTGTGATTAAGATAAGAAATAGAAAAATCTTTGAATCCATTTTTCTTCTTACGTAGTAATGAAAGAGACTTTTGTCTTTCTTGGTATATCTTTAAAAACTCATGAAATTGTTTTTTACGGGAAGGTAATACTAAATTTCCATTAAAAAGGAGTAAAATTAATTCGACTTCTTTCTGTTTTTGAATAATGAGTCGATCTACTCTTGTGTTTTGTTGAATAATATGACCCAAATTTAGAGTTTCGTGGATTTTTTTCAAAAGCATTGAATTTCTTTTTCCTTGAATTAATAGAAAAGATAATTCTTTTCTTTGATTGACTGCGAAACAGCCATCTCCTTCTGTGAATCCTACAAGCCAGTATAAAAAATCATCCGTTGGTAATTCCTTTTTTGCGTAGCAAGGAATTTTTTTTTCCAGATAATAATTTTTTAATTGGTCTTTAAAAAGTTGAAAAGGTTTAGAAGAAGAGTCGATAACTTTATGAGTAAAATGAGAATTTAAGAAAAGATGCTGATATAACACAACATCCCCTCCTCCTGCAGCTAAAAAGAAACTTGTATTAAAATTTCGATCAAATAATAGCATAGTTAGTCCTGCTGCAAAAACAGGTAATGAAAGTATTAACATAATAGCAGTTAAACAAACTGCCCAAACAAATAAAGGAGTTCGATATAAAGTCATTCCTTGAGCTCTCATATTTAAGGTTGTTACTAATAAATTAATAGAACCTAAAATCGAACTTACTCCAGCAACATGAAGACTAAATATAGCTAAATCTACGGAAGCCCCTGAGTGACTTAACGTAGTACTTAGAGGTGGATAAGCTGTCCACCCTGTTCCAGCTCCTTGTTCTACTAAAGCAGATAGTAAAAGTAATGTGATAGAAACTGGTAATAACCAGAAACTAATATTATTCAGTCTTGGAAAACTCATGTCTGGCGCCCCTATTAAAATAGGTAATAACCAATTAGCAAATCCACCCATTAAAGCTGGCATAAGCATAAAAAAGATCATAAGTAATCCGTGGGCTGTAATCAAAACATTATAAAGTTGTCCATTTCCTGCCAAAACTTGGGGTCCTGGAGCACTTAACTCCATACGTATAAATACGGAAAATGTTGTTGCAATCACACCACTCCAAGCTGCGAAAATAAGATAAAGGAATCCGATATCTTTATGATTTGTAGATGAAATCCAACGATTCCACCAACTAGAAAATTTAATCGTTTGCGTTTGCAAGTTTTAAAAACTTTAAGGTTCTTAAGCTTATTAAAAAGTTAGGGGCGTGCAAATAAAAAGCACACTGAATGATTTGCTCAAATTTAGACAATCTTGTTTTAAATTTAATTAATATATCTCTTGTTAAGTTCCTTCTAGCGTTGCTATGAAAAACCCCCTACTTTCCGTCCATTCATTCTTTTTGTTGAAGAACGCAAAGAAGGAAATGCAAGCAAGGAAAGCGTTCTCATTGCATTCTTCGAAAGCAAGAAGAAGGAAGTGGTAGCTTTTTTCCACTTTTTTGCTGGGATATAAAAAAGCTAAAAAACTATTTTAGTAGTAAAAATATATATATTATATAGCTAAGCAATTAAATATATTTTTTTTAAGATTATATATACGTTCTTGTAACAATAAAATCCTTACTATGCCAAAAACCTACTTTATATTATACTTTTATAAAAAAGTTAGAGATTAAAATAAAAATGCTAAAAATACTATATTAACAACAATATTATTCTTGAAGAATGCTTTCCTTCATTCTTTTCATTCTTTAGTAGCTGTTTTCTTCTTACGTAGTAATGAAACTATTCATTTTTGTTGCTGTTCTTACTTTCATTTTTCTGAAGAATCGTAGTAATGAACGCATTTCATTATTCAGTCTTCTTGCATTTTTCAGCAAAGAAGGAAAGCGTTTTCATTGCTACGCAAGAAGAAAAATGAAAGCAAGAACAGCAACAAGAGAACGCGTTCATTCATTGCTTCGTTTCATTGCTGTTTTCATTCTTCTTGCTTTCATTCATTAATACGTAAGAAGTAGTAATGAATGAAAGCAAGAAGGAAACCAAGACGAATGAAAGCAAGAAGAAATGAATGAATGGAAATGCATTCTTCAAACTAATTTGTTTTACTAATGACAATATTTTTAATTAATAATGCTTCAAGCCAAGCTATTCCAGGTGTAATTACTAATAAATAGAAAAAAAACCAAATAGCTGCTAATTGACCAATTAAGATATAAGGGTCTTCTACTGGTTCTTGCCCAATCCAAGTTAAAATAGCACAATCTGCAAGAAAAGTCCAAAAAAACCACTCATGCAATAAACGAAATTTAGCGCTTCGTATTTCTGGTTTATGTATATATGGTAATAAAAGTAATGAAACAAAAACTAAAGCAATTGCTGCTACTCCTGCTAATTTGTTTGGTATAGAACGAAGAATTGCATATACCCAAAGAAAATACCATTCAGGAACAATGTGTGCTGGGGTTGAATATGGATTTGCAGGTATGTTGTTATCTGGGTGAGAAAGTAAATCAGGATAAAAAAATACTAAAAGAGCTGCAAAAAACCCTACTACACAAAGACCTACTAAATCTTTTGCGTAGTAATAAGGATAAAAATCTATTTGATCTGTTTCAGAATTGACTCCAATAGGATTTGTAGAACCATATTGATGTAATGCTGCTAAATGTACCACCATTACTGCGGTAAGAATAAAAGGGAATAAATAATGAAAACTATAGAAGCGGTTCAATGTAGGGTTATCGACACTGAAGCCTCCCCATAACCAATTGACAATAGGTTGTCCAATGACAGGTAAAGCACTCGCTAAACTTGTGATCACTGTTGCACCCCATAGACTCATTTGCAAATTTTTCGTATACTTATCCTGACTGAAATAAGTCTTAAGGAATAAGATACTCTGTATCCTAATACCTGAAGGATTTGCATAGGACCTTGGAACCTTTGTTTTTTGTCTGAGAATAAGCAAAACAAAGTAAAAATTCCGACTATACATTAAGCACCATTTCAGGCACCCACCGGTGTACTAGTCTGTAGCGATGTAACATATCACCGACGGTCTTAGTATTACACTTTAACCGTTTTCACCAATATTGCTCTCATTCATTATTATTCTTTTTCTATGTTGATTAGTAGAATCTTTGAATAAGAACTAGATTTAGTATATTTTTCGCTCTATATGCATATAGAGCGAAAAATATAATATAGAAGAATAAAATTTGTTATTTTAAAGACCAAGTTTATATCTCATAGACGGTACAATGTGGGATTCAATAATGGAAATAAAAAGAGGTAAGTCTCTTTTAGGGATATAAATAAGATAGCCTCTACTAGGATCTTTATGTTCTTTTTTATGTAAAGTAGAAGTTAATTTATATAACCCCATTAATACTTTTTGTAATAATTCTACTTCTTCTTTTTTAAATGAATTCGTATGAAATAACACTCCAGATGTATGTTTACTTCCATCATCCATGAACCATATAGCTAAAGCTAAAGGGGTAAGATAATTACTTATATTTAAAGGAACAACTTTTACTTGATTCTTATAAAACATATTATATATCCAATTAAAACTACTAAAGGACCAAGTTTTTATTTTTATGGAATAATATATGGCTCCCTTGGTAGCAATTTGTTTGTTAATTTTTGGTTTTATCGGAGAACAATAACCACGAGTAGATAGAAACTTATGTAACCACATTAAATACTCCACATTTTTTTGGCTACAATGAATATGAAACCTTGTGCTATTTATTCTTTTTTCTCCCCAACCATCACCAAGAAGAGAACCCACAATAATAGAAATAATATCTTTGTTATGAGGTCCAATTCTATTTTCTGCCTTAGTTTTAGGAAGAATAAAAGGGAATAAACACATCTTATCTTTTTCTATTTGCACGGTTTCATTGTTTCTTCTTGCGCAGCAATGCAAGAAGAAAACGCTACGCAAGAAGGAAAGCGTTTTCTTCTTGCATTGCTGCGCAAGAAGAAACAATGAATGAAAAAAACAGTGCACTAAACCTATGGGGCAAAACTGCTTACCCCACGGTAAAACATAACCTATAAAAGCAGTAATAATCATAAGTAATAATATGATGACACCTGTTAACCATACAAATTCACGAGGTTGAGCATAACTACTATAGTAAATACCACGAAAAACGTGAATATAAACCACGATAAAAAAAAAGCTTGCGCCATTTGCATGTAAATATCTTAAGAGCCAACCTGACGGTACTTCTCTCATAATCTTTTTTTTACTTTTTACTTGCTTCCGTTGCTTCTTTTCCATTCATTGCTTTGAAGAAATCATTCATTCTTTTCTTTTTGCTGTTCTCTTCAAAAGCAAGAACAGCAAAAAGAAAAGAATGAATGATTTCTTCAAAGCAATGAATGAATGCAAGGAAAGCTAAAAAGAATTTTGGCTTTCACAAAAACAAGGACTTTATCATCATTCAAATAAATATTTTAGCAGTGCTAAAATATAAATGTCTCACATTTAGTCTCTGAGGAATTTTTTTAGTAAAAAATAAATTTCCTGCGGATTGCCCATTTAAATCAAAAATCTCTAGAGTTAAAAATAATGACTCTTTAGCTTTTTCTAACGTAGTATTGCTTGCATTTCATGTTCTTCGTTTCATTCAGTGCATTTCCTTCTTACGTAGTAATGAATGGAAGCAAAACAAACGTTTTATTGTCATAGTTTAATGAATGTTTTCTTAATTAATTTACTACATTTTTTACATATAATATAAATTATAAGACACAAATAAAATAAAAATACAGATTTGGTAGAAAAAACTTAGGATATTCCCGCATATAGTGAGATTTTAATAGCACATCATGAATCTTTTATAATATGCTGAACACTTGAAAAAGCTAGGTCAACTTGAGGCGTATAATGCATGGCCAAACAAATTCCTGTTAAAATTTGAAGGACTAAACACAATCCTGCTAAGCTACCCCAATTCCAACTTATATTTAGATTACTTGGGGTAGGATAACTTACTATATGATTTTGAACAACTTTAAGTAATGGTTGTTTCCATAAAGATGAACGAATTGGTTGAACTGGATTTTGTAGTGTAGTTACTGATCTTTGTTGTCCCACAATTCTTTTAGTAATTTTTTTACTAATTATGTTAGTCGTTACTAGTGGAAAAGAGGAGTTTACAAAATTTTGAGTTGAAATATTCGAATTAAAAATAACCTTAG
>Ga0075019_10000596_pt1 | contig 20907 bp, 19 predicted proteins | sample ColStrG_CSR_2013_FD_71473 | JGI IMG/M metagenome (GOLD analysis project Ga0075019, IMG submission 71473) | Freshwater sediment microbial communities in response to fracking from Pennsylvania, USA - Cold Stream Run_MetaG_CSR_2013 | ecosystem: Environmental > Aquatic > Freshwater > Creek >...
GTCCAGTCCCAGGCGCGTGATGAGATCCTTACGGTAAATCCGCAGGATGGTCATCACATCCGTATAGGGATACCCGTGCAGCACATTCACCGTACGGGTAAAAAGCCAGTTGCCAAAAGCCGTGATCCAGTCGTCATCACTGCTGATCGCAGGCCCCAGATAACGGCTGCCAATGACCAGATCATAACCTTCCGAAATCTTGTCAATCAGTCGTTTCAGGGATTCGACCGGGCAGTTTCCATCGGGACTGAACGAAATGATGTAGTCGCCCCGTACTTTCGACATGACCTCGAAATAGGCAAAACGGATGCCCTTGCGACTCTGCACATGGACTTCAAAACCATTATCGCGGGCCCATTCAGCCGTGCCATCGGTGGAGCCGCCATCCACCACCAGAATCTGAGTGAAAAGCGAACGGTCGATTTCCGGCATGATGGCTTTCATGCCAATGATTTCATTCAGTGTCAGGACCAGCAGGGTGACTTGGGGCTTGGTTGAGTTCATGGAAGGGGGCTGCAACAGATTCCATGTACCATCAGCCTATTGCAAACACAAATGCATCAACGAATGAATTTTTGAGTGCGCCCCGTCCGGCGATGGATCTGTCATTTTCCTGCCGGGCCATTCAAATCCCGATATTGCCGGTAATGTTCAAGCATGAGGGCTCTCAGCCAATCCAGTCGCACCTCATATTCCGGGAAGCCGAATTGCCAGGGGGCTGTGGCACAATTAATGACCCGCTTCAGGCTCCGGCCACCGCACAGAGCGCTGATTTCTTCTTCATTGTGGCAATAGGGAAAAAAAGACATGAGTATCTGGGGGCCCGTGGCAGGTTGTGCCGTAAGATTGGCGTGATCCTGTGCCACCAACAGCCGTGGGTGGTATGGTCCCAAATCGAAGGGGTAAATGCCGGTTTGCTCCGTGATGAACGACTCGTTGACAAACCACCATTCCATGTTGTCGGTGTATTTTCCCGGCGTTTTTTGGGCGGCGTAGGTTGCATAATCATAACTCCACCAGACAGCCGCCAGGCGTGTCCCTCTCAGAATAATGTCCAGATAGTAAATATTGGCTGCCAAAACGGTGACCAGGCACAGAACATAGAGTTGGCCGATCTGAAATTTCCAGGGCCTGAGGCTGGACGGGGCGGGGATGAGTCCGGCCAGTATGACCGTTACGGGTATGGCCAGGTACAGAAAATAACGGGAAGGCAAAACTCTCGGAGCCTCATATATGATGCTGGCCGTGTGGATTTGTGGCAGCAACACCCAGGGAATCAGCCAGGCGTAAAGGGCCGGCTTCCGGCGCACACAAAAATACACAAGTATGAAGAGCAGGAACGCTCCTCCAAAAAGCCCGGCCGCATTCACCCCAATGGCATGCCACCGACCGTAAAGACTGTCACAGTGCAAAGCCATGCCGGGGAACAACAGAAACAAAAGGGCTGACGATTCCGACTGCGCAAACAAAAATGGGGCGGCCCATTTCCAATGAGACATTAAAACCACGGCGCCCAGGGCCATCACCGTCAAATAGATGATTTTTTGAAGCCGCAAATTTTTCAGGCAGGTCAAAATACAGAAGAATGCCACCATCAACAAAACGACCAGGACCGCTCCGAAAGCCGTCATGGTCTTGAGCAACAGCAGAAATGACTTCATGATGCCGCCCTGTGTGCCGGCAATAATGAAATACAACAGGGCCGGAACGAAAGACAGCGTGGCCGGTCCCACCAGTTTGATTCCGGCCCAGAATTCCTGCCGGGTTTTGGCCTGTAAAAATACATTGGTCAGCACAGCCAGGGGGCCAATCAATACACTGATACGGGTCCAGGAAATGATAAAACCTGTCAGGGCCAGAAAGGCTATCTGGCGGAATGAATAATCATTCTTTGATACTGCCGATGCATAAACCAGCAGATACACCAGAATGGATAATACCGTAATTTGATGCTGCATGGCCACCGGCCAAAGCCATGAATGAAACAAGGCAGCGCAGGTGATCAACAAGGCCCCGCACATGAAGGCTTGAAAGCGACTGTACTGCAAGAGCAGTCGGCAAAGGCAGGCCAGGCACAGACTGATGAGGACGTGCAGGGTCAGGGTCACTGTAAGATAGTAAGCCACGTGAGGTCCGAATAGCGCGGCCAGCAGCATCAAGGCGATCTTAAGGCAGGGAACGGCATTCTCTTTGTGATTGTCGAGGATATAGGTCAGGATTTCCCGCCCCGAGTGTGTTTCCACCACCTGCAACGCCTTGGGCAGCATGACCGTCATATCGTCCTCAAGATAGAGGCACCCGGAAATGCGCCAGGCGCAAATGGCAACCAAGGCAGCGGGGATCAGAAGACCCAGATACCACCTGCGCCGTGCGAAATCCGCCATACGGGAAAACATGTCGTAGATCCTTAATTTTTTGGCAGGGCCGGCGGCTTGCATGGCTCGTCACCGTACCAGTTAATTTTTCGGGTGGCAAACATGACCGCGCCAAGGGCAAGGAAAAGTCCCACCGTTCCGACCAGCAAAGAATAGTCCTCCAACTGCAGAATCACGTACAGAAACGCATAAATACCCAGCATGCCCGCAGTTACCAGCAGGGTGCGGCGCCCGCTTTTCAGGACACTCAGACTATACAAACTGATCAGCAGTGTCCCTGCGATCGTTGCCGTGACATAGGCGGCGGCAAACGGAATCAGTTCTGAAAGGGACAGCAGGGCCAGATAAAAAAGACAAAGGGCTGCACCCACCAGAATATACTGAAAGACATGCACTCTCAATCGGCAGGTGATTTCAAAGAGGAAAAAAGTCAGAAAAACCAGGGTGATAAACAGGATGCCGTATTTCAAGGCGCGTTCCACGCTGCGGTACTGTTCATTGGCATTGGCAAAACGCACACCGAAGGCGGACTCCCTCGAACTCTCGCTGCTGAAGGCACTGCCATCGCGGGTCAGCCAGGATTGCGGGTATTTCCGCCCGTAATAGGCGATTTCCCACCAGGCGTTAAATCCCTTCGGGTTCAATTCATAGCGGGCCGGCAGAAAGGCCCCGCAAAAACTAGGCGACGTCCATGTTGATTTCAGATTGACCTGGCAATGCACGCCGGCGGGAGTGAAATTGAGGGTGTCACTGCCGTTGACCGAAAAATTGAGTTCGAAGTCGCGCCTGCCTCCACCGCCCTCGGGTAACTTCACATGTACGCCGGAAGAAAAACCCGGCAGGTTGACGCCGGGTTCCACCGGCAGCTCCGCATCGTTCCAGTGCAGTTTCAAAATATCGCGTACGCCGCGCAGGTCACTCACGGACAGGCTCAGATAGGCCTCGTCCCAGCGGATTTTGCCGTTGGGCGGCCTGTAGGGTTCAGGGTCCGCATGGGCAAAGCTTCCCCGCAAATGCAAGTCGGCCCGGTAAAGGATGGATTCGTAAATGCCGCGATGCCGCCGCACCGGCTCGATGGAACCGTCCACAAACAGTTCGTCGGGAAGAAAGCACACCTGGTAAGTTCCAATGCGAGTGACCTTGACCATCTCGGGTCCCTTCGGGCCGAGTTTGGTTTCTGTTTCCTCCCAGTTGTATTCGCAGGGCACCACCAGTACCGGTCCGGCCAATGTTTGCGTGCCGCCCCAGGTTGATGTGATGTCGCGCACCGCCTCGTCCCGGCGCTGCATGCGCTCGTGCATGACCGACTCGACCATGCCCAGGGGAATGAGCAGCAGCAGGGCGAAAAACGCAATCAGGCCGACTTTGAAAAGAATGGCGAAACGATGGAAAAAGTCGCTCATGCCGGAACAATGTCAGGGTACAAAACAAAACCGAGAAAAAAGACGCGGTCCCCACGGCGTCCTGATTTTCCAATGATGTGGCAAAAGCCTTTGCAAAATCACCCGGCCACGCTACCAAATGAAAGCATGGCATTTCGCGAAGCTAGACCCTTTCTGATTTTGATCGGGCTGGGGACCATTGTCCTGGCCTTTTTTTCCATCTGGGCTGCCCTGCCTGCAGCGCTGTTTTTCGGCTATGTGCTCTATTTTTTCCGCGACCCCGAACGCGCGATTTCCAGCGATCCGCGCGACATTGTCAGTGCTGCGGACGGCAAGGTCATAGCCGTGGATGAAGTTGTGGAGGATTATTTTACGAAACGGAAAATGAAACGCGTGGCGGTGTTTCTTTCCGTATTCGATGTGCATGTCAACCGCACACCCAGTGCCGGGCGGGTGGTCAAAGTGCACCATCACGCGGGGGAATTTCTGGACGCACGCGACCCCGAGGTGGATGTCCGCAACGAAGCCATGAACTGGCTGCTGCAAACCGGACGGGGCGAGATTGTGGTCCGTCAGATTGCGGGCTTGATCGCCCGCCGCATCATCGGCTGGGCCCGCGAAGGCCAGGAACTCTCCACAGGAGAGCGTTTCGGCATGATCCGCTTCGGCTCCCGTACCGATGTTTATCTGCCTCTGGAGTGTGAAATTCTGGTCCAGCCCGGCCAGCGGGTGCAGGGCGGGTCCAGTGTCATCGCCCGCTGGTAGTGGAGTATCCTCATGAAAGAATCCGAACCCAAAATGGTCTATGTACTGCCGAATCTGATGACGGCGGGCAATTTGTTCTGCGGCTTTATGGCGGTGCTGCAGATTCTCGAGGGAACCATCCAGCGCACCACCGACACCCAGGGCTGGTGGTACCATTACCAGTTCAGTTTGTATTGCATCCTTGGAGCCTTTTTGTTCGACATGCTGGACGGGCGCCTGGCGCGCCTGGGAGGTCAGGAAAGCCCGTTCGGACGGGAATTTGATTCCCTGGCAGATGTGATTTCCTTTGGCATAGCGCCGGCCCTGCTGGTTTATAAAATCGTACTTTCGGAACTGCCCATCCGCGCAGGCTGGATTATTGCCTTCATTTATTTGCTTTGCGGTGCCATGCGCCTGGCTCGTTTCAACGTGCTGGCCGCTTCACCCGAAAAATACAGCATGAAGGAATTCACCGGCTTCCCCATTCCCGCCGCCGCCGGTTTGATCGCATCGCTTACCCTGCTCTTGTTGCATGTGTACAAGGATGAGGGGCAGATCGGTCCGTGGAAATATCTGCTGGCGGCCATGATGCTGTTCCTCAGCTACATGATGTTCAGCAAATTCCGCTACCCCAGTTTCAAGGCCCTGGATTGGCGGGCGCGCAAGTCCATCCCCGGGGTGTTGCTGCTGGCCATCGCAGCAGGTTTGATTGTGTTGTATTATCGCTACAGCCTGGCGGTGATCTTCTCAATATATCTCATCTACGGCTTTGTCCGACCCTATCTCTCCAAGGCCCGGCGCAGTGATTTGTACGAAGAAGAGGAGGAGGAGCCTCCTCAGGCGTGAACGCTAGTTCTTAATGCAGATCCGCAGACCCCACAGGTAAGGCGCGGGGCGGATTATTCGCGTAGGCCATGACCGGCTCTGCTGCCCCCGCAGCGAGAGGGCGGCCAAAACCCACAAATTGCGCCCGGCGCACGTAGTCGCCCCAGAAATTTTTCACCCCGCCCATATTGGCATTCGGGTCGAAGTCATAAACATCCACTCCGCCGCAGGTGGTCACCTCGCCATGAGCCCGGCTGGCCGACCCGGCCATTTTCGGACGGCCATCGGCCGTGCGGCCCAGATAAACCATGACATGTGTGATGGGCGGGTCGCGTTGAATGTCGTAAGTCCATTCCCAAAAAAGCAAATCGCCCGATCGCAACTCGGCCATCAGGGCCGGGGTATCCACTTTGCCATTGGCGTTGCGTGGTGCGTAAACGACGCGATTGCTTTGTTTGAGCTCGTAATATTGATCGGAAGCGGTGCGGGGCAGTTTGATTCGGAAGAGCGACCAATACAGATAACGGGCGGTGTTTGAGCAATCCATGAGCCAGCCGTCCTGGCTCTGGGGCGGGCGCCAGGTTTCGGCATAGCCGATATGGCGACGGCTCAGGTCCCGGACATAATCGACCAAGCGGGCATGCTGTTCGGGGGCCAACTGGGCGCTTGCCAGGCTGGACCAAGCGAAAAAAGCGAAAAATAAAAAGACGCGCTGCATATTTTTACGTACTGTACAGTAAATAGTCCCAGGCGTCAATTCCACTTCTTGGGTTATGAGTTTGAAAAGGAGTCAGATCTTATCCGGCGTCCTGCAAAAAAATCGCCTTGAGATAACTCAATTCATCGAATTTGACCGGATGATCCTGGGCATGGCCGGTAATCTGCAGTTCGCGCAGGGTTTTGCCGCTGAGACGTGCCGCCTTCCGCACCGCGCCGATGAATTCCTCCTGAGTGACATGGGCGGAGCAGGAGGCGCAGACCAGAACGCCCCCGGCCTCCAAACGGGCCAGCCCGGCTGCGGCCAGTTTTTCGTACGCCTGGATGGCGGCGGACCGGTCGCTTTCCTTTTTGGCCAGTGAAGGCGGATCGATGATGATCAAATCGTATTTTTCCCGGTCCGATTTCAGCCATTCGAAAACATCGGCTTGGACTTCCAGATGGGTGCAGGATTGAAAGGCGGGCAGGGAGGAGTTGAGTTCCCAGTTTTCCTTGAGTTCATCAAGGGCATGGGTACTGATGTCCACGCTGATGACGGAACGGGCACCCCCCCGCGCGGCATAGAGGGAAAAACCGCCACTAAAGCTGAAGAGATTCAGCACGGACCTGCCATCGGCGAGGCGTTCGACGCGCCGGCGGTTGTCGCGTTGGTCGAGAAAAAATCCGGTTTTCTGACCGTGCACGACATCGGCCAGAAACAGGATACCGGACTCGGAAAAAATCACGGGTTTGGGTGCGGGCGGCCCGTAAAGGATGGAGCCATCGTGCAGAGGGGAGTTTTTGGAAGCCCAACCCTGGATGTTGCGGCTGAGGCGCAGGATGATGCGTTCGGGTTGGAGCCGGTTTTGCAGGAGGGGCAACAGGGTGGACAGATGGGTGAACCAGGCGGCGGAATAAATTTTCAACACCAGGGTGCCGGCGTATTGGTCCAGTACGAGAGCGGGCCAGCCGTCGCTTTCCCCGTTAATCCAGCGCAAGCCGTTGGTTTTGTCATCGAACAGTCCGGCCCGGCGGTCGAGCGCCTCCTGCAGACGGGTTTCCCACCAGGCGCTGTCGATGGGCTGGGGTTTGCCGGCGTGCAGCACCCGCACCCGGATGGGCGATTCCGCGTCGTACAGTCCCACGGCAAGGAAGCGGTTGTTGCGGTCATAAATCACGGCCAGTTCGCCGGTCTTGCCCTGGCGGCTGGATGAACGGATGCTCTGGTCGAAAATCCAGTGGTGGCCCTGGCGGATGATGGATTCGGCGGTGGAAGTCAGGCGGAGCTTGAGGCCGGCCTGATTTTTGGAAGGGGCAGTCACGTGGAAATCAGACTATACGGGAAAAGGCAGGGTGCGAAGAAAAAGTGAAAGCCGAGGGGGCCCTATTTGGTCAGTGCCTTTTTAACGGCTTCAAAATAAGCCCGGTGATTTTTGGCAAAACGCACGGACTGGCCTCGCCGCCTCCGGGCATTGAACAAGCTCAGCTCGTCGTAAAGGGTGCGATAGGAGCTGTTGATTTCCGTGTTGTCGGTATCGAAAAACACCGGCGCTCTTTTGCCGGTGGCTACGGCCAAGCGACCGTCCGGCAGGAGGCGGCATAGGTAGCCCTTGCAATTGCCGGGCAGGCCTTGAATTTTTCCCGTCACCACGGGGACGGCCCATTCGAGGGATTCTCCACCAGCGAGATCCTTTTCGAGGCGATGCCGGGCTTCCAGGGAAATCAAGCGCGGCAGTTCCAGACTTAGGTCCGCGGGCAGCCCCAGGCTGCGGAGTTTGCGCAGGATGAAATAGCCGGTGAGGTGGATGTGGCGGAAGAGGAGAGGGGCCAGCCAGAGAAAAAGAGCGAAGAGGATCAGCAGTACAGCCAGGAGGACCAGGGGATGGTGGTAGGTCAGGTAAAGGCCGCCCAGGACGATGCCGTCCTCAATGAGACTGGCGATGGAATTGGAAACCGGTTCGGGGGAAGTGTTGACGAGCAGGCGGCTGCCGGCCTTGGTCAGGTGGCTGCTGAGACTGATGCTGCCGCAAAAGAGTCCTGCCAGTACGGTGACCAGGGGATCCAGATGACCGAGGGCACTGACGCCCAGAATGGCTCCGCCCACGGGCCGGATGACGGTGTGAACCGTGTCCCAGAGGGAGTCAAACCAGGGGGCTTTGTCGGCAATGAATTCGACCAGGGTCATGAGTCCTGCGACGGCCAGAATGGCAGGGTGCGCCATGATCTGGAGGCCTTCCATACCGGGGCCGAGATGTACCCAGCCGAGGTTGAGGGAAAGACTGACGGCAAACACCGTAAGATAAAGGTTGAGACCGGCGAAGGCGGAAAGGCCCATGGCGACGGCCAGGAGATTGAGTTCGTTCATGGCGGAAGTCTTGAACGAATGTAGCGGAGAATGCGGCGGCAGGCGAGTGAATTGGCATGGACGCGGCCCGGCAATTATTCATAATCCCAATCCGGTGATGCGGACGTTGATTTTATTGTTGATTCTGGGCTGTGGTTTGCAGGCGGAAACGCCGCGGGGTTTGCTGCCGCCGGAGAGGCGTGAGATCCAACCGCGGGCTGCAGAAGGAGATAACCAGACGGTCACCGTTGACAAAGACCGGGTCACAACGCCTCCCGCTGCTGTCGTCGAAGCCAATGCGACGGGCACCGCACAGCCGTCCGCAGATGGAACCAGTGTGCGTTATTTTGGTCATGCCTTCGCTTATCTCACGAGTACAAGCGGGGTGCGCATCGCCCTCAATCCCTTTTCCCCCGAAGCCGGCCTGGGCTACAAATTTCCCCGCACCCTGCCGGCAGATCTGGTTTTGATCAGTGCCGAGAGTCCGGAATATTCCGGCGGTCAGGATTTGATGGGATTGCCGCAAGTCTTCCGCAGCCTGACCGGCATCGGCGCCAACCGTGCCAATGGCATTCCTTTTCGCGGCATCGCTACGTTTCGGGACGCGCGGGAGGGACGGCAGTCGGGAGGCAATACGGTTTATGTGATCGAGGTGGACGGGCTGAAGTTTTGCCACCTGGGCGGAATCGGCCATTTGCTGAGCCGCAGTCAGGCGGCGGAAATCGGTTTTGTCGATGTGCTATTCCTGCCGGTGGGCAATCGGGAATTGAGCGTGCCGGAACTTTGGAAAATGGCGGATATGTTGAAGGCGCATTGGATCGTGCCGGTCGGTTACAAAACGGAGAAATCGGGCAATCTGGAACTGCGTTCCCTGTCGGAGTTTGATGCGCACGGCCATCCGGTCAAGGAGTTGCCGGGCACGGAATTCTCCTTCCGCCAGACGGAACTGCCCGCCACGCCGAGCGTGTTGATTTTCAAGTCACCATGAAAATTCTGATTGCAGGCGGCGGTGGCCGCGAACACGCCCTGGGCTGGGCTTTGTCCCGGGATTCCAGAGTCCGTAAAATTTATTTTGCCCCGGGCAATGCCGGCACCCTCGCCCTGGGCGGTAATCTGCCCTGCAAATGTGATGATGTGGCGGCCTTGAAAAAATGGTGCCAGGAGGAAAAGCCCGACCTGGTGGTGGCCGGTCCCGAGGCGCCGCTCTGTGCCGGGCTGGCCGATGAATTGGAGCCGCTGGGTTTTCCGGTTTTCGGCCCCGGACGTTCCGGTGCGCGTCTGGAGGCGAGCAAGACCTTTACCAAAGAGTTGCTGCTCAAGGCGGGCATTCCCACAGCGGCCAGCGCGGACTTCGCCGATGCAGCCCAAGCCCTGGCCTACTGCGCCGCGCAGGACTATCCCTTGGTCATCAAGGCGGACGGGCTGGCCGCAGGCAAAGGCGTCATAATTGCGCAAACCCCGGCCGAGGCAGAGCAGGCCATCACGGACATCATGGTGAAGCGGATCTTCGGTGCCTCGGGCGACCGGGTTTTGATCGAGGAATTTCTACAAGGCCAGGAGGCTTCCATTCATGCTGTGACGGACGGCAGGGATTATGTGCTCATGCCGACAGCGCAGGATCACAAAAGAATTTTTGACAACGATGCAGGACCGAACACGGGCGGCATGGGTGCTTATGCTCCGGCGCCGGTGGTGACGCCGGAGCTATTGGAAAAAATCGAACGTGAGGTCATCCAGCCCATCGTGCGTGTTTTGCGTGAGGAAGGAATTCCGTACAAGGGCGTGCTTTATGCGGGCATGATGCTGACGCCGCAGGGGCCGAAAGTATTGGAATTCAACTGCCGCTTCGGTGATCCGGAGACCGAGGTTCTCCTGCCGCTATTGGACACCCCGCTGCTGGATTTATTACTCGCCACCGTGCAGGGCCGGATCGGCAGTCTGTCCTTCAAATTGAAAAAGGGCTCGGCGCTTACGGTGGTCTTGGCCGCACCGGGGTATCCGGAGCAGCCCGTCACAGGCGGTGTGATTACCGGTTTGGAGCAGGCCGGTCCCATGGTTTTTCATGCCGGCACAGTCCCGCAGAATGGACAGGTGGTGACTGGCGGTGGACGTGTACTGGCCGTGACGGGCCTGGGCGACACCCTGGCCGAGGCCCGCTCAGCCGCTTATGCGCAGGTGGAAGGAATTCATTTTGCTGGCTGCCAGTTCCGGCGCGACATCGGCAACAAGGCACTCACGCCCGCAACCACGGCCCTGCCATAAAACCATGCGTGCGGTAAATTTATTCTTCGTCGTCGGGATTTCTTTTCTCTGTGGCAGCATGGTGACGTACATCCTGACGGTGGAAAGTCCGGAGCTGTGCAAGTTCCGGTTTTTACACCGGGCGACAGCCCCAGCGCCTGCCCCGGCCATGCCGACGGTTGCCCCGCCCGCCCCGGCCCCGCAGGTGCCGCATGTGGCGGGCACCGTGTTTGAAGCGGACCCCTATGCCGGAGCTCCCAAGGCTGCCGTGGCCGAGCCCGAGCTATTGCCGCAGGTGGCGGAGGTGGGCGAAATCATCGACCTGTTGCGCGGCCGTTTCATCGATGCGCCAGCGCTCATGAACATGGAGTTGAATGAAAGCACGCTTCCGGGGGTATGGCAAAAATATCCCGGAAAAATCAAATTGAGCGAGGCCCCGGTGCTGGCGGCCGATCCCCGGCAAAAAAGCATCGTTCAGATTTTGCCGGATGACATCGGTTACTGGCGCCCGGCGGATTTTTCCAAGAAAGAGACCGATTTATTTTTGAAGGAATGGCCGATTTGGAAGAGCGGCAGTCTGCGGGGATTGATTTTGGATTTGCGGCAATTCCGGGATGCCAACAATCTGGCGGGCGCGGCGGTGTTAGCCGGTCTTTTTGTTTCGCCACAGAGCAAGTTGTTTGCCGTGGAGGGATTGAGCGTACCCCAGACCGTGTTTCAGGCCCAGCATCAGCCGCTGGGATTGCCGTTGTTTTTTCCCATGGTGGTGCTGACCAATGCCCATACCCGCGGGGCGGCGGAAGCTCTGGCCCTGGTCCTGCAGACCCGCAGTGGGGCCTTGCTGCTGGGCTGCAAAACCGCCGGGGAGGGAGGTCTTTTCACCGAAAGCCGCCTGAAGTCCGGGCGGTATCTGCGCATGGCCACCGCACGGATTATCGGTGCCGACGGGGAAACCCTGCTGGGCCGTGCCATGGTCCCGGATGTGCCGGTGGATGTTTCGGCGCAGGCCGACCGTGACGGCTTCAATGCCGCCTACCAGACGGGGGTGCAAAAGCTTTCGGTGCTGCGCAGCCAGTACCACCGGGTGCTCAAGGAAAAGGAGGATTTGGACCTGCCACTGGACAATACAGACCCGTTGCTCGACCCCAAATCCCCGCACGACCTCGCATTGAATGTGGCGCATGACGTGATTCTGGGCATTTGTGCCGGGCAGAAAAAACCCCCGGAAACCGGTGCTGCCGTCCACGGGGGATGACAAGCGGCGGGTGATGGCTTATTTTCAGGGAACGAAGTGATGCACATACTTTTTGTTTGTACCGGCAACATCTGCCGCAGTCCGATGGCGGAGGGCATATTCCGCGAGATGGTGAAAGCCGACCCGCGGATCACCGTGTCGTCGGCTGGTATCAACGCGGCGGACGGTCAGTTGCCCAGCTCCCATGCCGTCAGCGTGCTGGACGAGTTGGAAATCAACATCCGGGATTTGCGCAGCAAACCCGTTACAGCGCAACTGGTGCGCGAGGCCGACATGATTCTGGTCATGACCTATGGTCATCTCGATTCCATGCTGCTGCTGCATCCGGAGGCGGCGGACAAGGTATATCTTTTGCGCGAGTTTGACGTGGACCACCAGCACGACGGCGTGGAGGTGGACGATCCCATCGGACAGTCACTGCAGGTGTATCGTCGTTGTCGCGATCAAATCCGTGCCGCCCTGACACCGGTGTGGCGTTTGGTGAAAAAACATCAGGCGGAGGAAAAAAAAACGGCGCCGATCCTGCATGAGCGGGTGGCTCTCGGGTCCGACCACGGCGGTTTTCAAATAAAAAAGAAAATCATCCAGCATCTTTTGCAGGCCGGCCATCAGGTGACGGATCTGGGTGTGAACGGACCCGATCCGGCGGACTATCCGGATTATGCCTCAGCAGTGGCGCGGGAGATTTTGTCCGGCCGTGTTTCCTGCGGCATTCTCATCTGCAAGACGGGCCTGGGCATGAGCATGGCGGCCAACCGCTTTCCCGGCATCCGTGCCGCCCTCGTCACCACCGGGGAAGCCGCCCGCCACAGCCGTGAGCAGACCGATGCCAATGTACTTTGCCTGCCCGCAAATGAGTTGACGTTTGCCGAGGCGGTGAGAATTTTAGAAGTCTGGTTAAACACGGCCTTTGCAGGAGGCCGGCATGCAAGGAGATTGGAAAAAATGGATACGTTGAAGACAAAAGTGGAAGCACAGACAGACACCCCCGGCTTGGATCAGGCGGACCCGGAAATTTTTCAGGCCATTCAAAACGAACGCCAACGCCAGCGATTCAACATCGAGCTGATTGCTTCCGAGAATTTCACCAGTCGCGCCGTCATGGAGGCCCAGGGTTCCTGTCTGACCAACAAATATGCCGAGGGTTATCCCGGCAAGCGCTGGTACGGCGGTTGTGAAAACGTGGACGTGGTGGAGCAACTGGCCATCGACCGCGCCAAAACCCTCTTCGGCGCCGACCACGCCAATGTCCAGCCCCATTCCGGTTCCCAGGCCAACATGGCGGTTTATTTTTCCGTGCTGCAGCCGGGCGACAAAATCCTGACCATGGATCTTTCCCACGGCGGCCATCTCACCCACGGTCACAAAATGAATTTCTCCGGCCGCCTCTTCGAAGTCCTGCACTACGGTGTCAGTCCCGAGACGGAGACCATCGATTATGACGCCCTCGCCCGCCAGGCGGACGAGTTCAAACCGAAAATGATCACGGTCGGCGCTTCCGCCTACTCGCGCATCATCGATTTCGCCCGCATGGGTGAAATCGCCCGTTCCGTGGGCGCTTATCTTTTTGCGGACATCGCACACATCGCGGGTCTGGTGGCGACGGGCCAGCATCCGTCACCGATCGCCCATGCCGATTTCGTCACCACCACCACGCACAAAACCCTGCGTGGTCCGCGCGGCGGTTTGATTCTCTGTCGTGAAAAATACGCCAAGGATATCGACTCCCAGGTATTCCCCGGCTGTCAGGGCGGCCCGCTCATGCACGTCATCGCAGGCAAGGCGGTTTGTTTCGGCGAGGCCCTCAAGCCTTCCTTCAAGGAATACCAGCAACAGGTCGTGCGCAATGCCAAGGCTCTTTGCGAAGGCATGAAAAAGAACGGGTACCGGATTGTCTCCGGCACCACGGACAATCACGTCATGCTCGTTGATCTGCAGCCCAAGGGAATCACGGGCAAGGAAGTGCAGGAGGCCCTTGACCACGCCGGCATCACAGTGAACAAAAACGCCATTCCCTTCGACAAACAGTCGCCCTTCAAGGCGGGCGGCATCCGTCTGGGCAGTCCGGCCGTGACCAGTCGTGGAATGAAGGAAGATGAGATGTTTGACATTGCCGGTTTTGTGCATGAGGGCATTCAACAGCGCGCCGATGCCGCGGCATTGGCAGCACTGCAAGCCCGGGTCCACGCTTTCACAGCGAATTATCCGCTACCGGGATAAACCGTGATTTTGGGCCATGGAGAGGACGTGGGAAGTTCTGGGGCCATTTTTTACGGGGGACAAAGCAATGTCTCTTGTGTCAGGGAATCTTTTCTTTGGTAATTCTCATGGAAATGACCTCCGACTTTTTAATAAGGATGGCGATTTTTTCCCTCCCGTAACAAAAGACATAAAAATCATCCTGTGCGCCACGTAAATAAAGCCCCTTTTGGATTTGCTCAAAATCGCGGGAATTGGTCAGCAGACAAAAGGCATTTCTGCCATCTTTTGTGAAATACACATCACACTCGCCGGAAACACTCAGATCCGCTGCCCGACTTGTGATGGGTTGGGCCATAACCCAGAGGCAAAACGCAGTGTAAAATAATCTCTTTTTCAAAAATCTCCATTTATTGTGGTTGCAATCATTTACCGCCAATGTCCCGGCGTATGACGCCAACCGGATGGTCCATGCTCCCATCTGGCATGGACCCAAATTGCGTGTGCATGGGGTGGGTACATCCAACGCCCTCCGATCCAAATCCAAACTCCACTGCTCCAAACCCATTCGCCATCCACCCAGATGTAATCAGGACCGGGTGAAGTGACAACCACCTCCTGTTGCGGCGGTGGCGGGGCCTGATTCGCCACCACGTTTGTGCTGGTATTCATCATATAAGCGATGACTTTTTCACTGACACCAGAGTTCTTCAAATCAATAATGGCATTGGCATCCAGATTGTATACGGAATGTGTGTTATTGATTTGATTGATGATAATATCATCACTGACTTTGGCATTTTTCATTGCCTTGATGTCTGCCAAACTCAGGGGTTGGCCTTGCGGGATTGGAGTGGCTGGTGTAGGAGGGGGAGGCATTCTTCCGACTTGATTCTGTTCATCCATACTGTGCCCTATAAGAGTTCCCGTAACCAATCCTGCAGCGCCCCCTATCAACGCCCCTGCAGCCGGGTTTCGATGGGCGATGGCTGCCCCAAAGGCTGCACCGGAAGCACCGCCGATCAGTGCCCCATTGGCGGTGTTGTCCGGACTTCCGTTGGGTTGCACGCATCCAGTTAACAGGCATGAACAAACGGCTATGAACAGTGAAGTGATTATTTTTAGTGACATAATTTGTGTGGGTGAAAATTAGACTCCAAAAGCGGATTTGACCGGGCTGCAGCAGGAATTTAAGCCGTGTAATGGGGTCTGGGCTTGAAGCGCAACCGCCAGACCAAGAAATAACGCAGCCAGATAAACTACTTTCATTAAGCCTGCACGACTCATAAGCACATACTGATCATCTTACTCCTTATTTAAACGCAGTATTCCCACAAAAGTTGCAACAATTGTTTGAACCTTGCGCTTGAAAAACGATGATAACAATAGGATTTTCTCTCGGCATGCTCCAAGGCTGCAATTTTGGAAAAAATCTAGATTATAGGCAGTGAGAGATCAGGAATACCGGATGAAAGCGGGCAGGTGGAAGGCAGGTGAATTTCAGAGCCTGCATCCCGCAGTCATGTTTTCCAGATTGTTGCATCGTTTGCGGATCTTCTGTTTGAGCGGATAAATGATATTATGCAGGCCGATATGTGCGGTGTTGCATGAGACAAATAGTCCATGTTCAAGCTTGAGCCCAATGCCGTAGTGTCCGGCTGATTCCACAAACCGCTTCCGGGCATAATCAAGGAGACGTTCGTCCAGATGATTCAACGAGGCAATGGCTTGCAGGGTCTGTGCGGGAAGTCGGTACTGCTGGGATGGGGGTGGTGAAATGTTTTTCGGGACGTAAAAATGCCAGCGCCACCCGCAAATCCGTTGCAGTAGCATGAGGGACAGATTGAACTGCTCCATCAGGCCTACAAATGCAAAATGCTTGTCCAGATTGGACTGTGCCTGCTGCAAGTGTTTCTCGCTGCACTGACCGAACGGTAGGTCCAGGTCCGCATTGGCCAGGGCGCGGGTCTGGCCATTGTCCAATTCCCGACCCAGTGATTCATGTGCGTCAATGTCCTGCGCCAACTGCCCAGGATCAAATTCGTGTGGGTGTGACATCAACCCTTGTCGTTGCAGCATGTAATAATAGGAAGCAAAGCGATCAAGCGGATTTCTGAGAAACGTGATGTACCTGCTGGGTTGCGGTAAAATTTCGTGCAGGCCGAATTTCATGTGACCCACCACGGCTCGATAGGCGGTCCGCTCGGACAATGGCAGAGAGGCAAGATCTGCCATGAGCTGGTTCCATTTGGTTTTGTTGATAATCGAGTAGTGGGTATCGAAATAGGGACGACCGCGGTACTCGCGTGAAACCAGATTCCTCAGCGTATAGCTGCCCGTTTTTGGGATCCGCATGTAGATATAGCAACAGGCTTGCCCTGTTGTCATAACGGATGCGGACTGACCTACTGAATTCGAAGGCCCAGATCTCACGCGGTGAACAGAAACTTTAAATTGAAAATAATCCGCATCATACAGGCGAAGGAGTTGCGCGGCATGGGTGAAAAGAATGATTTCATAATAATACAACCACAGAGAACCCAAAAAGTTTCCATCAATCAGTTTTTAATAGTATCTGAAGCCAGCCTGATGTATACGGATTAATTGCATGAATTCAAGTAATGCGTGTTGTGGGAATGCGTTCAGGAGGCTGGGGCTGAATCAGGGTGCCAACTGCAGCGTCGAATCAGCTCATGAGAGGAAAACTTCTTTGTTTGGGATTGCTGCCTTTGCTTCTGAGCTCCTGCTGCAGTACCTATGGGACCTATGGTTCATACCGGGAGGTCTATCCGGCCTACGGCTACCCGGACGGGCCGTATCCGTATTACAGCGAAAGTGTTTACATCCGGCAGCCGTATTATGTTCAACCATACTGCTACGAGCGGGTGCAACCCTATGGGGAACGCGATTCAGGGTATCACCGGGAATACCACCAGGAACAATATAATAGTAAGGCAAGCCATGGTTCCGACGCCGGGCCGGGCCGTAATCAGCCGCATCAGGCCCTGTCCCAAGCGGAAAGTCACAATTATCATCCAGGACAAAACCGGAACGCACCGCAGCAGAATTCGTCCAGACCGGAAAATCACAACCCGCATGCGGAATCAGGCCGGCATGACAGGGACCAAAACAGTGCGAACGAGCACGATCATTGAAACATCTCCGGTTTTCCGCCGTCACGACGTAAGGAAGCAAAAAATCGCTGCTGAAACAGAAGTTGCCAGGGCAGCTCTTATGCGGCCGGATCGCAGGCGGCAGTGCGGAGGATCATGGGTTCGCTGCCGTGGTAGGCACGATAGGCTTCGCCAAGTTTCTGGCAGAAGTCGTCCACTTTGTTTTTCCGCACCAGGTTGATGGTGGCGCCGCCGAATCCGCCGCCGCTGAGCCGGGCGCCCAGGCAGCCGTCCAGTTTTTTGGCTGCATCCACAAGGAAGTCAAGTTCGGCACAACTGTTTTCAAAATTGTGGATGGAACTTTCATGCGACTGGAACATCAGTTTTCCGAATTCCTCGATGCGGCCGGACTGGAGAAATGTTTTGGCCTGGGCCACGCGCTCGTTTTCACCCACCACATGCCGGGCCCGCATGAGCGCCTTGAGGGGCAGTCGGGAGGCGGAAGCTTCCAGCAGGGTTGAATCCACATCACGCAGTGCTTTTTTGCCGAGCAGGCGTGCGGCTTCCTCGCAGGATTCGCGGCGTTCGTTGTATTCGCCACCGGTCAATTCGTGCTTGGCGCCGGAATGGGCAATGACAAATTCCGTGTCGGAGGCGAGGGGCAGGTGACCAATCTCAAAAGTGCGGCAGTCAATGTAAGTGGCGTGCTGCTGCCTGCTGAGAGCGACGGAAATCTGGTCGAGCAAACCGCATTTGACTCCGGCGTAGCTGTGCTCGGCAGCTTGGGAGACTTTGGCGATGTCGAGCCGGTTCATTTCGAAGGGGAACAACTTTTGCAGGGTCAGGGCGGTGGCGACTTCGAGGGCGGCGCTGCTGCTGAGGCCGGCACCGATGGGGATGGTGCTGGAGATTTCCAGTTCCGCCCCGCCGAGTTTGATGCCGCGTTTTTGTAACTGGGCGATCACACCGAGGACGTAGTTGGCCCAGGTCTCGACTTTCTGGGGTTCGACCGTATCGAGCGATCCCTGCCACTCGCGGTTCAAATCCTTGGAGCGCAGCAGCAGCTTGTGATCGGATCGCGCGGAAGCCTGGATGGTGGTGCCGTAGGAGATGGCCAGGGACAGGACCAGTCCTTCGTTGTAATCGGTGTGGTTTCCCAGGAGTTCCGCCCGACCGGGCGCGTAGGTGGTGATGGTGCTCATATTAAAAGTTCCGTAACACTGTCGGCCACGACCCTGCCTTTGGCGGTCAAACGGACGCGGTCGGGTGAGAGTTCGATTAAACCCTCCTGTTGCAAACTGGTCAAAAGTTCTTTTTGGTTTTTTAGCAGGCCGGACTCCACACCCTGGCTGGTGCGCAATTGCAGGAGGATGCGTTCGGTGCGACGGGTTTCAGCGGTTAATTCCTCGATTTGCCGTGGAGCTTCGCCATCTCGGAGCAGGCCTTCGGCATAGCGGCGGGTGTCAGAGGCATTCTGCCAGCGCTGTCCGCCAACCGTGGAACAGGCGCCGGGGCCGAGCCCGAGGTAATCGTGCCCCTGCCAATAGGCCTGGTTGTGAATGGAGGCAAAGCCGGGGCGGGCGAAGTTGGAAATTTCGTAGGCTTCAAATCCACGGGAGGCCAGAAAGTCGGTGCCGTGCAGGAAAAAATTCCGGTCCCGTTCCTCGTTTACATTCCAAAGACCCGCCTGCAATTTCTGAAAAAAATCCGTATCTTCCTCATAAGTGAGATTGTAGGCGGAGAGGTGTTCCGGGGAAAGGGCCACGGCTTGGGCCAGAGAATACTGCCAGGCCTCCGTGGTCTGGCCGGGCAGCGCGAACATGAGGTCGAGATTCAAATTTTGGAACCCGGCCCGGCGCAGGATTTCCACAGATTTGACGATGTCGGATTCGCGATGGGTGCGTCCGAGAATTTTCAGGGAAGCCTCGTCGAAGGCCTGGGCGCCGAGGCTGATACGGTTGACGCCCGCCTGGCGGAGGAGGTCGGCTTTGGCCGGGGAAATGGTGAGGGGATTGGCTTCGAGGGTGAATTCAGTCACCTCACCCCAGGGCCAGTGGCTGAATATTTCCTCCAGTTGCGGGATGCTGAGGGCCGAGGGGGTGCCTCCGCCCCAGAAAATGGTGCTGGGGCGGAGGTCAAAATTTTCCCTGGCCCAGGCCAGCTCGCGCAGCAGGGCGGGGAGAAAAGCCTTAATTTCCGGCAGGCTGTTGCGGGTTTTGTAGAAGGCGCAGTACGGGCAGATGTGCGTGCAAAAGGGGATGTGCACATACAAATGATGCACCAGCGGCTTCGGGTTGGAACCGGACATGACGGGGCAGCGTATCAGAATTCAGGTGGCAATCAACGCGTCATGCCGTAATTTCAAAGGATGTCGCAACAACCGCAAACCATCCAGGTGATCGGACAGGAACTGGCCGTGATCTGGCCGGAGGGCCAGGAGAGCTATTATCCCCTGGAAAAACTGCGCCGGAACTGTCCCTGCGCGGTGTGCGCCGGGGAGGCTGATTTGACCGGACAGGTGTTCAAGCCGCCCACTCACTATAATGAAAAAAGCTTTTTTATTTCCAAATTGGATGTGGTCGGTGGCTATGCCCTGCAACCGCAATGGGGGGATGGCCATGACTCCGGGCTTTATACCTGGCAGTACCTGCGCCGACTCGCGGAGGGTGCTTCTTAAATCGGACTTCCCCCCGCAGGTAGCAGGGGTAAAATCCGGCACATCATGGCCATGCTCGACTTGGAATATCTACACCGGCTTTGGGAAGTGCACGGCCCGGACACGCCGCTTCCGGTGGCAGAGTTTGAATTGCGCGGTAAAAAATTCTCCAATCACGGGCTGCCCCAGTTGATGGGCGTGGTGAATCTTTCGGCTGATTCCTGGTATCGCGAAAGCGTTTGTCTCTCGGCCGATGCCGCCGTGGCACGGTGTCGGCGCCTGGCAGTGGAAGGAGCCGATCTGGTGGATGTGGGGGCCGAATCCACCCTGCTGACGGCCGGCTTGGTCAGCGAAGCCGCGCAGAAAAACCTTTTGTTGCCGGTGCTGCGTGAATTGAGCGGTGAAGGCATTCTGGTATCGATCGAGACCTATCATGGTTCTGTGATTGAGGAGTGTCTGAAGGCCGGGGCGGCGGTGTTGAACCTGACCGGCTTTGAGAATGCGGAAACCCTCTACCGTTTGGTGGCGGATTATGAAGCCGGGGTGATTATTTGTTTTGTGCCGGATGGCAATGTGCGGCGGGCGGGGGATTTGCTTTTGGCCGAGGATCACACAGCCACATTGCTGGATTATTTTTCGCGGCAGATCGAGCTGGCCGTCAAAGCCGGGGTGACGCGGATCTGGATCGATCCGGGCCTTGGTTTTTATTACAAAAACCTGCAGGACAGCGCCAAGCGTGTCCGTTACCAGATGCAAACTTTTCTGAATGCGTTCCGCTTGGCAAAGCTGGGCTGGCCGGTCTGTCATGCGTTGCCCCATGCCTTCGAATTTTTCGGCGAGGAAGTTCGCACGGCGGAAAGTTTTTTTGCAGTGCTGGCCCTGCTGGGAAAAGCGCGCTTGTTGCGCACCCATGAAATCGCCAAGGTACGCGGAGTCATCCAAACCATGAGTGTACTGTCATGAAACCCGTGGCCTTGGTCACCGGGGCGGGTCGCGGTCTGGGCGCAGCCCTGGCGGCCCGGTTGGCTGCGCGCGGTTACGCGCTGGCCCTGCATGCCTTCAAAAGCCAGGCAGGGG
>Ga0075019_10000600_pt1 | contig 20843 bp, 11 predicted proteins | sample ColStrG_CSR_2013_FD_71473 | JGI IMG/M metagenome (GOLD analysis project Ga0075019, IMG submission 71473) | Freshwater sediment microbial communities in response to fracking from Pennsylvania, USA - Cold Stream Run_MetaG_CSR_2013 | ecosystem: Environmental > Aquatic > Freshwater > Creek >...
GAACACCGGCACCATTACCGGTGCGGGCAACACCCTGACTTTGGACGGCGCGGGCAATGGCCGTATCGACAGCATCATTGGCACCGGCACCGGCGGCCTGATCAAGAACGGCAGCGGCACTTGGTATCTCTCGGCTGTTAACACTTATGGCGGTGGCAGCACGGTTAATAACGGCACCTTGGCTGCGCTCACAGTCTTCAATGGCAGCACGGTCAATGGCACCTTCGGTAACAGCACCAGCGCACTGACTGTTAATGGCACTTCGGCCGTGGCAGATTTGGGCGGTGCTCCCATGATTTTGGGCGCGGTGACCCTGAATAACGGTACCATCCAGAACGGCACGCTGACCGGTTCGTCCTACACCACTTACAATGGCAGCATCAGCGCCATTCTGGCCGGTAACACATCGACCCTGACCCAGAACGGCTCGGGCACCACCACTCTGAGCGGCGCCAACACTTACGGCGGCGGTACGATTGTCAATGCAGGCAAGCTGGCTCTGTCAGGTCCGGGCACCTTCGGTAACAGCACCAATACCCTGACAGTTAATGGCACCACAGCCATCGCGGATCTGGGTGGCAACACGACCACGCAGTTGGGCGCGGTGACCCTGAATAACGGTACCATTCAGAACGGCACGCTGACCGGTACGTCCTACACCACTTACAATGGCAGCATCAGCGCCATCCTGGCGGGTAACACATCGACCCTGACCCAGAACGGCTCGGGCACCACCACTCTGAGCGGCGCCAACACTTACGGCGGCGGTACGATTATCAATGCGGGCACCCTGGCTTTGTCAGGTCCGGGCACCTTCGGTAACAGCACCAATGCGTTGACCGTTAATGGCACCACAGCCATCGCCGATCTGGGGGGTAATACCACCGTGGCTCTTGGCGCAGTGACTTTGTATAACGGCACCATCCAGAACGGCACGCTGACCGGTTCGACCTACACCACTTACAATGGCAGCATCAGCGCCAACTTGGCGGGTGCTGGTGCCTTGACTAAGGGCGGCACCGGTGCAGTGACCCTGAGCGGCACGAACTCCTATTCGGGTGGCACCACCGTCACGAGTGGGAATTTGACCTTGGGTAGTTCCACGGCTTTGGGCAGTGCTTCCGGTTCTCTGACGGTTAATGGCGGCAACGTCGAGCTCAATGGCAACAACATCGGTGTGGGTAACCTGACCGGCCTCGGCGGCAACATCCATAACGATGGGTCCAGCAATGTCACCTTCACCATCGGCAATGGCAACGCCACCGGTGGTAATTTTGCCGGTAGCATCGCCAATACTGACAGTGGCGGCACAGGCCTACTCGCTTTGGTTAAGGTGGGTAATGGTACGCAAACGCTTTCCGGTGCCAACACCTACGGCGGCGGCACGATTATCAATGCGGGCACCCTGGCTCTGTCAGGAGTGGGCACCTTCGGTAACAGCACCAACGCTCTCACCGTCAGCGGCGGCACGGCTGACTTGGGCAGCACCAGTCAGACCCTTGGCTCGGTCACTCTGAACAATGGCGCCATCCAGAACGGCACGCTGACCGGTTCGTCCTACACCACTTACAATGGCAGCATCAGCGCCATCCTGGCCGGTAACACATCGACCCTGACCCAGAACGGTTCCGGCACCACCACTCTGAGCAATGCCAATACCTACGGCGGCGGCACCTTCGTCAATGGCGGCACCTTGGCGGTCAGCGGCAGCGGCACCTTCGGTAACAGCACCAACGCTCTCACCGTCAGTGGTGGCACGGCCGATCTGGGCGGCACCAGCCAGACGGTGGGCAATGTCGCCTTGTTTAGCGGTGCCATCAACAATGGTAACCTCACGGGCACCTCTTACAGTGTACAAAGCGGCAGTATCGGTGCTGCGTTGAAGGGCAGTGCGACCTTGGGCAAGACCACGGGCGGCACGGTTACTTTGAGCGGCAATAACACTTACAGTGGCGGCACCCAGATCTTCGGTGGCACACTGGCGGTAACTGGCGGCGGCACCTTGGGCAGCAGCTCCGGCGCACTCGGCCTGAGTGGCGGCAGCACAGTCCTTGACCTCGGCGGCACCAATCAGACGGTTGGCGCGGTTACGCTGACCGACGGCACCATCCAAAATGGTACCTTGACCGGTGCTTCCTTTGACGTGCAGAACGGTGCGGTCAGCGCCGTCTTGGCGGGCTCAGCGGGTTTGACCAAGAATGGCACCGGCACTGTGGTGCTCAGCAACAGCAATACCTACACCGGCGGCACGGTGGTTAATAATGGAGTGCTGCAGCTTAACACCGATCAGGCTTTGGGTTCCAACAGCACCAGTGGCACCACGGTTAATAGCGGTGGCGCTCTCCTGCTTAATAATGTGGCTTACAGTAATGTGCAGCCCTTGTTCATCAACGGCGTGGGCAGCGGCAGCGGTGCCTTGCTCAACAACGGCACCAGCAGCTATGCCGGACCAATCACGGCCAGCACCAATGCCACCATCAACGCGGGCGGCGGCAATCTGAGCCTGGGTGACTTGACCAAGAACGGCACTGTCCTGACCCTGACCGGCGGCGGCGTGGTCAATGTCAATGGTGTGGTCAGCGGTACGGCGGTCAATTCCGACCTCAATGTGGTCGGCACAACGGTTAACCTGAACTCGGCCAACACCTACAACGGTCCGACCAATATCACTTCCAACAGCACGGTGGCTGGCGTTATCAATGCCAACATCGGTGGCGCCCTGCCTGTCTTGGGTAACGGCACCCGCAGTGATGTGAGCCTGACCGGCGATCCCAGCCATACCGCCCAGTTGAATCTGGTGACGGGTAATCAGCAGATCTCCTCGCTGACCGGTGATACGAATTCGGTGGTGAATCTGAACTCCAACACCCTCACCATTGGCAACACAGGCACGGGTACGACCACCTTTGGCGGCAACATCGGTGGCAGCGGCGGCAGCTTGGTGAAGGATGGATCCAGCACCCAGATCCTGAATGGCAACAACAGCTATTCCGGCAGCACCACGGTGACCGGTGGCACGCTGATCGTTAACGGCAGTCTGGCTTCCTCCTCGGTGTCTGTCTCCAACGGCGCGACCTTGGGTGGTACGGCGCCGGTGGCCAGCATCGGCGGATTGGGCACCATTGCTCCGGGTGCTTCCAACAGCATCAGCAACAATACCACCAGTGCCGGTATCCTGACGGCTTCCACCCTTGCCCTGACCAGTGGTGGCGGCAATCTGACGGCCGGCACAGGCACCAGCTTCCAATTTGAGCTGTTCAATGCCGGGAATTCGACCAGCACGGTTCCGCCGACGTGGAACAATGCCTCGGCCAGTGGCAATGATGTTCTGCATCTGACCGCCGCCTCAAGCTCCATCACCGGCACGGCTGACGCCAGCAATCTCTTTGACATCTATCTGGGTGTGACCTCGCTGGCTTATGGTGACACCTTCACGGGTGGTGTCTTTGCCCAGACGGCCGCGGATCTGGCGAGCCTGGCCAATGGCACTTATGCATACTACATTCTCGGCACCGGTCCGGGTTCTGTGACCTACAATGGCAATACCTATGTGCTTTACACCGGTCCTCTGACCATCAACGAGGGTACGACTCTGGTGGCCAGTGCGGACTTTGGCAGCGGCACGATCACCAATGGTTATTCCCAGCAGTTCACCGTGGTTCCCGAGCCCGGCACTTGGAGCATGTTCCTGGGTGGTGCTCTGGCCCTGTTCTTCCTCAAGCGCGGCAGCCGCCGTGGCAAGGACGAAAAGGACAGTTGATTTGACCTGAACCAGAAAAAAAACTTTAAAACCGTCCGGCTAAAAACTGGGCGGTTTTTTTGTGCCTGGCCGACGGCAGGGTTTCCATTTTCAGCGTTTCACCACGAAGACTCCAAGACACGAAGAAGATATTTTTTACAAAGAGAACACCGAGTGAGAGCAGAAGTAAGAATTCAGAATTTTGAAACAACAACTTTAACGCCAAGGCGCCAAGACTGGAATGGAGGTTAACCACGAAGACACGAAGAAGGCACGAAGAGAACGTTTTTGTTTCGAGTTTTCAGATTTCTGACTTCATCCTTCGCCCCCCCCTCTCCGTGACCTTTTTGTTAAAACAACGCTTTTCTCCGTTTCTTGGCGCCTTCGTGGTGAGACCTTCAAGCGCTGCCTATTTCTGGGGCACGGGCGGGACGGTCAGGGGCGAGGGTTGGACGGGCGCACCGGACTTGATGCGCCGGTATTCGTATAGTGCACCGAAGCCAAAGGACGAGGCAATGATGAGGAAGGCCAGGAGCAACAACAGGCAGCCGAGATTGGCCGAGCGATTGGCATTTTTACTGGAGATCGGTTCGTTGGGCAAATTCATGGACTGTAAGCTCTGGTATTACAAAGGCTGAAATCAGAATTCAGAAAATATTCTGCGCCTTGTTTCCAGTTTCAAAATTCTCAGTTCTTACTTCTACCTTTTCTCAGTGTTCTTTTTGTAAAAAGAAAATTACTTCTTTGTGTCTTGGCGCCTTGGCGTTAAAGTTGTTGTTTTCTGAATTCCAACTTCTGCCTTCCCTCGGTGTTCTCTTTGTAAAAGAAAACGTCTCCGCTTCAAGCCGCCTTCTGCTCATCGTCTTTGCGCCGGATGAGGGGACCGCGCTGACCTTCTATGACAGCCCGGTTGATGGTGATTTGCACAACGTCGGACTGTGAGGGCAGATCGTACATGACGTCCCGCATGACGTTTTCCAGCAGGGCGCGCAGGGCCCGGGCTCCGGTGCCGCGGGATCGTGCCAGTTGGGCGAGGGCTTTGAGGGCATCCTTGGTGAAGGTCAGGTTGACGCCTTCCATGCCGATCAGCTTGCTGTACTGCTTGGTCAGAGCGTTGCGTGTGTCCTGCAGGACGGAGATAAGTTCAGTCTCGCTGAGTTCCTGCAAGACACTGATGACAGGCAGTCGTCCGACAAACTCCGGGATCATGCCGAAGCGCAGGAGATCTTCCGGCTCCACCTTGGAAACAGTCGGATTGATTTCATCGCCGGGTGTGCCGCTGGAATTGAAGCCCATGGCGTGAGCGCCCAGACGTCGCTGCACAATGCGGTCCAAACCGACAAAGGCACCCCCGCAAATGAACAGAATGTTCTCGGTGTTGACCTGGATGTATTCCTGCTGGGGATGCTTGCGACCACCCTGGGGCGGTACACTGCACACCGTGCCTTCCAGAATTTTCAGCAGGGCCTGCTGCACCCCTTCGCCGGACACATCGCGAGTGATGGAAACGTTTTCCGTCTTGCGTCCGATCTTGTCGATTTCATCGATATAGACGATGCCGCGTTCGGCTTTTTTCACATCGTAGTCGGCATTCTGCAGCAGGCGCAGGATGATGGTTTCCACGTCCTCCCCCACATAGCCGGCCTCGGTCAGGGTGGTGGCATCGGCGATGCAGAAAGGAACATCCAGGGAGCGGGCCAGGGTTTTGGCGAGGAGGGTTTTCCCCGAGCCGGTGGGGCCGATGAGGAGAATGTTGCTTTTCTCGATTTCCACCTCGTTGAAGTCGCCCGGTCTTCCGGGAAGCGTGGTGGATAGCTGACTACGGTCGAGGATTCGTTTGTAATGGTTGTGCACGGCCACGGCCAGGCTGCGCTTGGCATGGTCCTGGCCGATGACATGTTTGTCGAGTTCGGCCCGGATGTCGGCGGGCTTGGGGATGCGCAGGGGCGCGGAGTCGGCTGCAGCGGCGCTGCGCAGTTCCTTGTCGAGGATGTTTTTGCAGACATTGATGCAATTGTCGCAAATGTAAACGCCGGGGCCGGTAATGAGTTTTTTGACCTCGCCATGGCTCTTGCCACAGAAGGAACACATGGTGAGGTTGTTGGGGCGGGCCATGGGGCACTCCGGATTTTATGGGGCGGGATCGGGTGTGATCTGTTTCTTGGAGGCAATCACATGATCCACAATGCCGTAGGCCTTGGCATCCTCCGGGGACATGAAGTTGTCCCGGTCGGTGTCCTTTTCGACCTTGTCCACGGGCTGGCCGGTGTGGTGGGCGAGGATTTCGTTGAGGCGCCGTTTCATGCGCAGGATTTCCCGGGCCTGGATGTTGATGTCGGTGGCCATGCCCTGGGCGCCGCCGAGGGGCTGGTGGATCATGATGCGGGCGTTGGGCAGGGCGTAGCGTTTGCCCTTGGTGCCGGCGGCCAGCAATACAGCCCCCATGCTGGCGGCCTGGCCGATGCAGTAGGTGCAGATGTCGCAGGTGACAAACTGCATGGTGTCATAAATGGCCATGCCGGCCGTGACATAGCCTCCGGGGGAATGAATGTAGAGATGGATGTCCTTTTTGGGATCTTCCATTTGCAGAAAGAGCAATTGGGCCGTGACGGCATTGGCCACAAAATCATCCACCGCCGAGCCCAGGAAAACCACGCGGTCCTTGAGCAGTCGTGAAAAAACATCCCAGGTTTCGGTGCCGCGACCGGTTTGCTCGACGACCTTGGGCAGGATGTAGTTGTTCTGGGGCAGGGTTTCCATGTCCTTAACTTACCCGATGATGGCTGATTGCAACAGGAAATCCACGGTTTTGCGGTTGAGGATCTCGTTTTCCAGTTCCTCCATGCCCTGGTTGGCCTGCAGCTCCTTGACCAGCTTTTGCGGGGTGGTTTTGTAGCGGACGGCCAGTTTGCCGATTTCCGTGAGGACTTCCTCGGTCTGGACTTCGATTTTTTCAGCTTCCGCGATGCGGCTGAGGATGAAGCTGAGTTGAACCTGATCCTTGGCTGAACTGTGGGCGGCTTCCATGATGTCCTGTTTCTTCTCCTCCAGCATCTGGTTGGGAATGCCACGCATTTCGTTTTCGCGCACGATGTCATAGATGAGTCGGCGGGTCTGATTTTGTACGGAGGATTCGGGGAGTTCGAATTTGACCTGCTGGCGCAGGTTCTCATAAATCTGTTTCAGGTGTTCGTTGCGGGCCTGGCTTTCCTTCTGTTGGGTGAGGTTCTGGCGCACGCGCTCCCGGAGCTCCTCCAGGGTGCACTGGGCGATCTGCTGCGCCAGTTCATCGTTCAATTCGGGCAGTATTTTCTCCTTAACCTCGTTGACGGTGACGTCATAGACGGCTGTTTTGCCGCGCAACGGCTCCTGGGGAAAGTCATCCGGAAACACGACGGTGACCTTGCGCTGATCGCCGGCCTTGGCGCCGATGAGCTGGGTGCCAAATCCAGGTAAAAAGTGCTCGTCCTGGATAAGGAGCCAGAATTTTTCCTGTTTGCCGAGCGTGGGGGTTTCCGGCGTGAATTCAGCGACGGATTTGCCGTCGATGCTGCCTTCATAGGAGATGACGGCAAAATCCTTTTCCTGCAAAGCACGGCCTTCCGCGGTCTTGTAGTCCGCAACCTGTTCGCGAATGCGGTTGAGGGTGTCGGTGATGTCCTGATCGCTGACGGTGCTGTCGGCCTTCTTGACCTTGATCTGCTTGTATTCCGGCAGGGCGAATTCGGGCACCAGGTCGATGACAGTGGAAAAGCTGAGGCTGATGCCCTTTTCGAAGTGGAATTCCTCGATTTCGGGCATGCTTACGACCCTGAGCTTTTTGCTTTTGACGGCTTCGCGGAAGGCTTCGGGCACGAGCTTGCGTTTAACTTCTTCTTCAATGTCCTTTTCGAACTTCTTCTCCACGACGGCTTTGGGGGCTTTTCCAGCGCGGAAACCCTTGATGCTGGCGAACTTCTGAAATTCAGTGGTGATTTTGGCAATTTCCTCATTCACCCGGTTGGCCGGCACCTCGATGCGCAGGCGTCGTCGGCAGGCGGAGACCTCTTCTATCGCTATATTCATAAGGGTTTAAAAATAGCTGGGTGCAGGCTGAAAGCACGAAAAATCATTGAGCCTACTTAGACCGCCAAGGCGCCAAGAAAAGGCAGAAGTAAGAATTGAGAATTTTAAAATTGAAAACAAGGCGCAGAATTTTTTCAGACTTCTGATTTCATCCTTTGCTCCTCTCTCCGTGTCTTCGTGGTTCACTTTCCGGGCCGTTCCAAGGGGGTGGAAGGACGGCTTACGGGAGGACGGGGATGAGCACTTCGTTGCGGCGCAGGAAGGAGGGCGTCCAGGGGGGGTCGTAGTAGGCAAAGATCGGGGCGCCCTGACCGGTCATTTTTTGGGTGATGAGCCAGGACTCAAGTTCCATCAGGGCTTTCTTTTCGTTTGCTTCCGAGCTTTGACCCCGGAAACGCAGGCAGGCATAGCGGGCGGCATCCGTTTGACCCAACGTAACGCTTTCCCCGGCCGGTTTCGGTGTTCCGTGTTTGACCGTTTCTGCGGAAATGATGAAGCTCATGGTCTTCCGTCCGGAGTTGTTCTCGATCAGGACCGGCGTGGTCATTTTGATTTTTTCCGAGCTGCTGTTGTGACCGGTGATGAATTGGAAGAGGCGTCCGAAGGCACCGTTCATTTGCCTTTTTTCCATGGGAGTGCGGGCCAGGGTCAGTGCCGGGTAATCGCGGATCTCAAAACGGCCCTCGCGACGGACCACCTGGTAATCGGGTGTTTCAGTGGCCATACGCGAGGTGGCGAAGATCCAGTAAAGCGCAAGACCGAGGGGTATGGTGATGGCGAGCAGGAGCATGAATTTGAGGCGGGTCATTGGCAGGTGGAGAAGAGTATGACATGAGTTTGGCTCGGAGGCACTATCTAACGGAGGTTTCCACCTCAGGTCTTTTACCCAGGAGAAAATACATTTCAGCCTGGCCCAATCGTTTCACCGGCTGGGCGCCGCGTGCCTCCCAAAGGTAATGGGGTTGGACGCGGGCCTGAACTTCAGCCGAAACATTGATACGGCCCGGAGCCCCGCTGGATTCCATGCGGCTGGCAAAGTTGACCGTGGCGCCCCAGACATCGTAACTGAATTTTTGCCGACCGATCACCCCCGCTACCAGGGGACCGACATGCAGGCCGATGCGGATGTTCCAGCCCTCCGGCCCGGCCGCGGCTGAAAGTTTTTGCGAAGCGGCAAGGATGTCCAAGGCTGCGTCACAGGCAGCTTGGACGGGCCTGTCGTGTAATTCGGGCACTCCCGCCACGGCCATGTACGAATCTCCAATGGTCTTGATCCGCTCCAGCCCGTGCAGCGTGCTGATGCGGTCAAATTCCGTGAAATAGACATCGAGGCGGCGGATGATCTCGTCCGGGGCAAGTGTGGCGCTGATCCGGCTGAAGCCCTCGAAATCCGTGAAGAGCACCGCAGCCTCCCTGAAATGGACGGGTTTGACAAAGCCGTTTTGCCTGAGTTCGCTGGCCACCTGCTGCGGGAGTATGCCGTGCAGCAGGCGGAGATTGTCGGCCAGGGTGGTTTTCAAAATACCCTCAAAATATTCGTACATGGCCGTCTGATAGGCGCGGCTCTGGTTCAGGATGAGACGGTCCGCTGCCTCACTCCATTCCGGAAATTGTGTGCGCACGGCCTCGCGGAGCAGCTCCCTCATTGTGGTTTCTGAATCCAGAAAAAAGGCGACCGTGAAGCCCTGCCGTTCATAGTCAAAGCTGTCAAAGGCCCGCCGCATGCCACTGTAATGTTGCTGTCGGCTTTCGGCCGTGCCGTCGCGGAGGTCCAGCAATCGGGGCAGGAACATGCGGTTGTAGCTCACAAAAGCGGAGTCTTCGTAGCCGAACTTCGCGTTGAGTTCGCACCATTTCTGAAAAAGGTTTTGGGCGGGCAGGATCTCGTTTTCGGCGATGGCGAATTCCCGGCGCACCTGCGCAATCAGGTCGGCGGTGATTTGCCGCACGGGCAGATGGGGATAATCCTCAAGCAGAACGGCGTCGGGTTTCCGGACTTCCACCTCCAGATGGAGCAAAAAAAACCGGGCGATGAAACGGGCCACGGCCTGGCGTCGATCGGCATCGGAAGGGGTGGCGTGAGGCATGGGAAAGAATAGCTGCGGTTGTCTTTTTTGCCAAAAGAAACCGCGACGGTTTTATTTCGGGTCCCGGCGTTTCAAAACAACAAATTTAACGCCAAGGCGCCAAGGGAGGGCAGAAGTAAGAATTTTGAAATTGGAAACAAGGCGCAGAATTTTTTCGGATTTCTGATTTCATCCTTTGCTCCTCTCCCCGCGACTTCGTGGTTCAGTCCCCTCAACCCTTGGGGATTTGCCGGTAGGCGCGGGGGGAGTGGCCCATGACTTTTTTGAAAAATCGCGAGAAGTAGTAAGGATCCTGCCAGCCGCCCGCCCGCGCCACTTCGTGAACGCGCAGGCTGGAGGTGTCCAACAGCCGACACGCCTGCTGGATTTTCAGGCGTAGAAAATAGTGCATGGGGGCGAAGCCGGTTTTTCTGCGGAACAGGGTCGAGTAATGGGGGGCGGAGCAGCCGGCCTGTCGGGCCAGGGCTTGCAGGGTGATTTCTTCATCCGGATGTTTGCGCATCCATTGGATGCTGATATCCACCGCGTCGTCGAGGTCGCGCTTGCCGCGGGTCCCGGTGGTGCGCAGGCGGTGAATCTCCGCCAGGCAGAATCGCAGATGGGAGGCGGCGCTGAGCAGCTGGGCCGGGGAATAGCCCTGCTCAAGGTATTGGTGGACTTTCGCAAAATCCATCATTTGAAAACTGAGCGGTGCGACCCGGATGACGGCATGGGGGTCGGAAACTCCCAGCAGGGCCTGGAAGTGCGGGAGTTCAGCGCCTGCGCAATGGGCCCACATGATGGACCAGGGGTGTCGGGGATGGGCTCCGTAGGCGTGGGGTGTCTGGGGCGCGATGAACAGGGCTTCGTTGGCCTCGATGAGGACCCGGGGGTGGCCGGGCATTTCCAGCCATCCTGCTCCGGAAAGACAGGCAATGAGGATCAGATCCGGGATTCCCCGGGGGCGTTCCACCAGATGTCCTGGAGCTTCCGGGAAATACCCTGCGGCGGTGGGAAAGAGGCGGCTGAGCAGGGGATGCAATTTCATTTGCCGGAGGATGCTGTGCGGCAAAACCTGCAGATGCTGGCCGGTAAAACCTTCCGGGCGGCGGCGATCAACGGGCATGGATGCTTCTACTTTTTAATCATAAGAAAGTCCATTAATTTCATCCGATCGTCCATTCCCCTACGCGGCCGATAATGCCAGCATTGAGTCCTGATGGCCGGCTGGTTACCCGGGAATTGTGGATGGCGGCCATTTAGCCACACGCTCTGAATTTATGAATACAGAACCCTGCGTCATTCCCACAGCAGCGCATGCAACCGGCACCGTTTCGGTGCGCTGCGAATCGATTGTGCTTCCGACCTATGAACCGCTGGCTGCAGATAAAAATCCCATGTTTTTGGAAAAGCGGGTTTATCAGGGCAGCAGCGGCAAGGTTTATCCCCTGCCGTACTATGACCGGATTGCTGATCAAAAAACCGACCGGGCCTGGCAGGCGGTCTGGTTGGAAAATGATTTCATCAAGCTGATGATACTGCCGGAAATCGGCGGTCGCATTCATATCGGGCAGGACAAAAGCAACGGGTACGATTTTTTCTACCGCCAGGATGTGATCAAGCCGGCTCTGGTCGGTCTGGCCGGGCCGTGGATTTCGGGCGGGGTGGAGTTCAACTGGCCGCAGCACCATCGCCCGGCCACCTTCATGCCGGTGGATGTGGAAATTGAAAAGCATGCCGATGGGAGTGTGACCGTTTGGTGCAGTGACCACGATCCGATGGCGCGCATGAAGGGAATGCACGGCGTCTGTCTGCATCCGGACAAGGCGTACATTGAACTCAAGGTGCGGGCCTACAACCGTACGCCGCTGGTGCAGAGTTTTCTCTGGTGGGCCAATGTGGCCACACGGGTGCATGAGGCGTATCAGAGTTTTTTCCCGCCGGATGTCTATTATGTGGCCGATCATGCGCGTCGTTCCATGAGCGAATATCCGCTGTGCCGGGGGCATTATTACGGGGTGGATTACGCGGAACGCGGCCGCAAGGGGGTTCCGCCAAATGAAACCCCCGGTCAATTCATCCCCCCGCATTGCTGGGAGGCGCATTCTTCCGATTCAAAATCACGCGCGGAAGTTTCATACGCACCCGATGATCTGTCGTTTTATGCGAACATTCCCGTGCCGACCTCCTACATGTGCATGGGGTCGAAGGAGGATTTTTTCGGTGGTTACGATTATGCCGCACAAGCCGGGGTGGTTCATGTGGCCAACCATCATATTTCACCCGGCAAAAAACAGTGGACCTGGGGCAATCATGATTTCGGCTATGCCTGGGATCGCAATCTGACAGATGCCGACAGGCGGGGCGAATTCGCCCCTTACATTGAACTCATGGCGGGGGTTTATACCGACAACCAGCCGGATTTCTCCTTTCTCATGCCCGGTGAAACCAAGAGCTGGAGTCAGTATTGGTATCCGATCCAGAAAATTGGTGCCGCGCAAAAGGCCAATATTGACGCCGCGGTCAGTCTGCGGGTGAAGGAGGGCTCTGTCGGCATCGGGGTTTCGGCATCGTCTGTATTTAAAAAGGCCCGTGTGGAGTTACAGGTCGGGGGCAGGGTACTCCGGACTTTTTCCTGTGATCTGGCACCGGGCCGGCCGCTGCTGGGAGAGGTGGAGTTGCCGGAAGGAATGGTCGCGACCGATCTGCGCTTGAGTGTGCTGGACGAGGGCGGGCGTGAAATCATTGCCCATGTGCCGCAAAAAAAGACCAAGGATAAAAAAGTGCCCCTGCCGGCCAGTGAGCCGCCGCTGCCTGCGGCCATGACCAGCGCGGATGAACTTTACATTACGGGCCTGCATCTCGAACAGTACCGCCATGCCACGCGCAGCCCGGCACCGTACTGGCAGGAGGCTTTGCGGCGCGATCCCGATGATGCGCGCTGCAACAATGCCCTGGGTCTCTGGCATCTGCGTCGCGGTGAGTTTTCCCTGGCAGAAGGACATTTCCGCAGGGCGCTGGCGCGTCTGACCTTGCGCAACGCCAATCCCTACGACGGCGAGCCGCTCTACAACCTTGGCTTGGTGTTGCGTTATCTGGGCCGTGAAGACGAGGCCTATGCGGCGTTTTACAAGGCCACTTGGAATCAGGCCTGGCAGTCGGCCGGTTATCAGCAACTGGCCGAACTGGACTGTCGCCGTCAGGAATGGCCGCAGGCATTGGAACATCTGGACCGCTCCCTGCGTTTGAACACGGACAATTTGCGGGTGCGCAACCTGCGGGTGCTGGTGCTGCGCCAACTCGGCCTGGAAACGCAGGCCGCGGAAGCCTTGCGGGCGACGTTGCAACTGGATCCGCTCGATTGGTGGGCGCGACATCTGAAGGGTGACCTGCTTTCCTGTGACACGCAGACGCGGTTGGATCTGGCGCACGATTTTGCCCGGGCCGGATTTTATGGCGAGGGCATTGGTGTTTTGCAAAACCTGTCGGCAGATGCGGGAACGGAGCCCCTGCTGGACTATACCAGGGGTTGGTTGCACGGGTTTTTGGGTGACGGGAAGCAGGCGCTGTGTTGTTACCAGGCGGCGGCCCAGGCTTCACCTGACTATTGTTTCCCGTACCGGCTGGAGGAAATTCTGATTCTGCAGGCGGCCATGGCGGCGAATCCTGCCGATGCCCGGGCGCCATATTATCTGGGCAATTTGTTTTATGACCGGAAACGTCATGCGGAAGCGATCCGGCTCTGGGAAAAATCGGCCAGGCTTGATCCGGCTTATTCCGTGGTCTGGCGCAATCTGGGCATTGGCTATTTCAACATTGCCCGCAAGCCGGCCAAGGCCCGCGCCGCCTACGACAAGGCCCTGCGGGCCAACCCGCAGGATGCGCGGCTCGTGTATGAACGGGATCAACTCTGGAAGCGGATGGGAGTCAGCCCGGCGAAACGTCTGGCGGAATTGACCAAACATCCGGCCAGTGTGGCGTCGCGCGACGATCTTTCGGTGGAGATCTGCGCCCTTTTGAATCAGACCGGCCGTCATGCCCAGGCGCTGGAGATGCTTTCGCAGCGTAATTTTCAACCCTGGGAGGGTGGCGAGGGCCAGGCGCTGGGTCAGCATGTGCGGACGCATCTGGCGCTGGGTCGCAAGGCGTTGCAGGGAGGCGACGCAGCGACGGCCAGCCGTCATTTCCAGCAGGCATTGACCTCGCCAGCCAACCTCAGCGAGGCAAAGCATCTCTTGGCCAATCAGAGTGACATACACTACGGGCTCGGTACGGCGCTGCAGCAACTTGGTGATCAGGCGGGGGCGCGACGGCATTGGAAAATTGCCGCGGAATTCCGTGGTGACTTCCAGGAAATGAGTGTGCGGGCCTTTTCGGAGATGACGTATTACTCGGCCTTGTCCTGGGAGCGGTTGGGACAGAAACAGAAAGCGCAGAAACTTTTCCGCGATCTGCTGGCCTATGCGCAGCAGTTGTACAAGAGCCAGGCCGGGATTGACTACTTTGCCACTTCGTTGCCAACCATGCTTTTGTTTGAGGATGATCTGCAGACCCGTCAGCAAACGGTCGCGACATTTCTGCGGGCGCAGGCCTGCCTGGGTCTGGGCAGGAGGGCAGAGGCAAAAAAACTGTTGGCAGCGCTGTTGAAACGTGATCCGAACCATCCCCTGGCCCGCGACCTCATGGAGTCGCTTGTGGGATAGGTACAACCACTTGACCAACAGACGTGCTCCCGCCCATCATTAATCCCTGTTGCCAGCATCAACCCGAAAGAAAAATCCCTTGAAAACAAACCTGCTACATTCTGTCATCCTCTCCACTTTTTTCATGACCGCCGGTCTGGCCGGTGCCGCCGACAAACAGCCGGACCCTCTTGTGCCGCTACCCGCCCCGCTGGAATTGAAATCGCCGGATGGCAAAATCGCCCTTCACTTCAACCTCAGTGACATCGGCAAAGAGAAGGGCTGTCCGGTTTACAATGTGACCTACGAGGGCCGACCGGTGCTGGCAGATTCACGCCTGGGTCTGCATCTTCGCGATCTGGCCTACACGCATAATTTCAACCTGCTCGCCCAGAACACGCGCAGCAGTGACACGACCTGGAAACCTGTCTTGGGCGAGCGCGAGTCGGTCCGGGACAATTACAATGAACTGACGGTGGAATTGCGCATGGCCAGGAATGAGCCGTTTGCGCGCAAGATGAATCTGACCTTCCGGGCTTACAACGAGGGCGTGGCCTTTGCTTACACGGTGCCCGAAGACGAGGTGACGTCGTATTACGTGGACATCATCCGTGAAATCACCCAATTCGCCTTCACTGCCGATCATACGACCTGGCCGGTTTATGGAGCCCAGGCGGATTACACCAAGAGCGAGACAACGCTCAGCAAAATCCAGCCGGGAGCCGAATGCGCCCTGACCGTGCGCGTGGAGGATCATCTGTATGCTTCCATTGCCTATGCCCGTGCGGCCGATTATGCCCGGATGAAACTGCGCCGTTCCACGGATGGGAATACGACGTTGGAGGCGATGCTGGACGGCTGGGGTTCGCGCGACGGTGACATGGCGGTGGGAGAAGTGGTGGGCAAGGCCCCCCTGACCACACCCTGGCGGGTGGTGATGCTGGCGGAGTCGCCCGGAAAATTGCTCGAGCAGAATTATCTCATCCTGAATTTGAATGATCCCTGTGCGCTGGCGGACACTTCCTGGATCAAGCCGGGCAAGGTGATCCGCGAGGCGGCCTTCACCACGGAATCGGGCAAGGCAGCCGTCGATTTCGCCGTAAAACATAAAATGCAATACATTGAATATGATGCCGGCTGGTATGGCACGGAGTGGAAGACCACCTCGGATGCCCGGGCGGTGGACCCCAAGCTGCAGCAGAGATTGAATTTGCAGGAGGTGATTGATTATGGGGCGTCCAAGGGCATTGGCGTGATTCTTTACATCAACCAGCACGCCATGGAATATCAACTGGATGAATTTCTTCCCATTTACGAAAAGTGGGGCGTCAAGGGGGTGAAATACGGCTTTGTCAATGTGGGCAGCCAGCTTTGGACGGCACGGACGCACGAGGCCATCCGCAAGGCGGCTGAGCACCATCTGATGGTGGATATCCACGACGAGTACCGCAGCATGGGCTACGAGCGCACCTATCCGAATCTGATCCAGGTCGAGGGTATCGGCGGGGATGAAACCAATCCCACGGCGGAGCACAACGCGGCACTGCCGTTCACGCGCTACTTGACCGGCCCGGCCGATCACACCTATTGCTGGAATTCCAAGACCTTCAAAAACAACAAGGCGCATCAACTGGCCATCACCACGATTTTCTACAGTCCCTGGGCCTTTCTGTACTGGTATGACGGCCCCAAGAACATTCCCGATGAACCGGGGCTGGAGTTTTGGGATTCCATGCCCACGACGTGGGATGAAACGCGCGTGTTGCAGGGTGACATCGGCCGACGTGCGGTGGTGGCGCGTCGCAAGGGCAGCGAGTGGTACCTCGGGGCCATAGCACCGGTGGACGGAAAATTTTCGATCGCCTTTAATTTTCTGACGCCTGGGAAAAAGTATGTGGCGAAGATTTTCACCGATGCGCCGGCATCCTCAGTCGCGCCGGAGCCGCCCGTGGTGGGCAATGCTCCGGGAGCCCCGGTGATACGGAACAAGCCCGGGGTGCAGGTTGAGGAGAAGGTGGTGGACAGCCAGACCCAGTTGAACGTGGATATTCCGCAGCGGGGTGGGGTGGCCGTCCGCCTGGTGCCGCAATAGGAAAAATTCTCCAACCCTTAAAAAAATTTATGATCCCATCCACGACGCACGGATCTTCGCATCTCAAGGCTGATTACAACGCCGGCTATGTCTGGCTCATCTCCGCGGTGGCGGCCATGGGCGGGTTGCTTTTCGGTTGGGACTGGGTGGTGATCGGTGGGGCCAAGCCGTTTTTTCAACGGTACTTTGAATTGACCAGCGAGGCACAGATCGGCTGGGCCAACAGTTGCGCACTGGTTGGCTGCCTGGTGGGGGCGCTGGCCGCAGGCATGTTGAGTGACAAGTTCGGGCGCAAGTGGCTCCTGATTCTGGCGGCGCTGCTTTTTGCCGTGACGTCGCTGGGCAATGCCCTGGCCACCGATTTCAACATTTTCATCGCCTGGCGCATGCTGGGGGGCGTGGCCATCGGTCTCGCCTCCAGTCTGTCGCCCATGTACATTTCGGAAGTGGCCCCGGCGCAGATGCGCGGCAAGCTGGTTTCGCTCAACCAACTCACCATTGTGGTCGGCGTGCTGGCGGCGCAGTTGCTCAACTGGTATCTGGTGCGCGATCTGCCGCAGGGAGCGACTGATGAGTTCATCAAGAACTCCTGGTTCGGCCAGCAGGGGTGGCGCTGGATGTTCGGCCTGACGGCCGCGCCTTCGGTTTTGTTTTTTGCCGGCATGTTTTTCGCCCCGGAAAGCCCGCGCTGGCTGGCCAAGAACGGCCAGGGCGACCGCGCCCGCAGTGTGCTGCGGAAAGTCGGCGGGGAAAAATACGCAGTGGCGGCGGCTGACGAAATCAATACCACGCTGGCCAGGGAAGAGGTGCAGCAGGTGCATTTTGCCGATTTGCTGGATCCTAAAATGCGCAAGGTGCTCGTGCTGGGAGTGGTGCTGGCAGTGTTTCAACAGTGGTGCGGCATCAATTCCATATTTAATTATGCCGAGGAAATTTTCCGCGCCGCCGGCTACGACATCTCCAGCGTTTTAAAGAACATCGCCTGGACCGGGTCGGTGAATCTCGCCTTCACCTTTGTGGCGCTGGGCGTGGTGGACCGGGGCGGGCGGCGTCCGCTCATGCTGTTCGGTTCGGCGGCACTGGCGGCGATTTATTTTGTGATGGGATTTTGCTATTACCGGCATGTGCAGGGGCTGCCCCTGTTGTTGCTCGTGCTGGCGGCGATCGGTTGTTACGCCATGTCCCTGGCGCCGGTGACCTGGGTGGTGATTTCGGAAATTTTTCCCAATCGCATTCGCGGAGCAGCCATGGCCGTGGCGGTATCGTCGCTGTGGATCGCGTGTTTTGTCCTGACCTACACCTTTCCGCTTTTGAATGCGCGGCTGGGCGCGTCCGGAACCTTCTGGCTTTACGGGGTGATCTGTCTCTTGGGCTGCCTGTTTATCTGGAAAAAACTGCCGGAGACCAAAGGCCAGACCTTGGAAGAGATCGAGCGGCAACTGGTGGACTGAGCGATGGTCCCTGCAGAGCAAGAGAAGGCAGAAGTTAGAGTTCAGAATTTTGAAACTGGAAGCAAGGCGCAAAAATTTTTCAGATTTCAGCCTTTGCTCCTCTCTCCGCGTCTTCGTGGTTCAATCCCGCCTTGTCTTGGTGCCTTGGAGTCTTGGCGGTTAACCTGATTTAACCTTCGAGCCCTCGTGGGGGGGGACCTGAAATTCCGCGTGACGAATTGCTGCCTGGTCTGGGGATTAAACCCCCTGCGGCAGCGGCTGGTAACCGAAGCGCTGGAAGTACCAGGCAAAGTGGTGCTCGATGTGGCGTACGGCGTCGCGACCGAGAATTTCAAGGCAGTCGTTGGAGGTCAGTTCGACTTTTTCCCGGATGACGTGCAGGCCGTCGAAGCCATTGACGACATCGTCCTCCTGGGTGACCTGTTTGACCTGGGTGAAGTTATGGTTGAAGGGTTTCACTCCGAGGTAATCGTAAATCTTCTGCATGGTTTCGGCCGGCTTGGTGGAGAGATCCTCGTAGCGGACGAAATGGATTTTGGGGGCCCAGCCGCGCTGGTGGATTTCGATGAGGCGGTCGAGGGCGAGGCCGACGGGCGGGTTTTGCAGTTGGGCGACCATGCGTTTGAAGGTGGTGGTGCCCTGGAGCTTGGCGTGATTCTCGATGGGCTGGGCCTTGTGGTTGTTCAGCCGGTAGAGTTTTTCCATGGAAGCGAGGATCTGGCGCAAGTCGCGCACCATGCAAAGGATTTTGGGTTCTTCACCCAGCACCTGGGTGAGGAGGTCGTAATGGACGCCCCAGCCGCGGGATTTGTCCACGATGTACGGTTTGTCGGTGAGGGGGGTGTAGTAATTTTTGAGGCCGGCCTGGCAGAAGGCGAGGAAGGCTTTTTTCATGAGCTCGGGATCCTGGGCCTTGAACTCGGGGCAGTTGCTGTAGTTGTAGCGGGCGCCGAAAATGAGTTCCAAGGCACCGGAAGTGGGGGTGACAAAGAAATCGGGGTTTTGGCCGAGGATATTTTGCAGGAGAGTGGAGCCCGCGCGGGGCATGGAGCTTTGGAAGAAAAGGGTCGGTTGGGGCATAAGAGGGGGATTTATGGCGGAAGGAAGGCGGCTTGTAAAAGAAATTATTGGGGGGAGTAGAGACAGCGGGCTGAAGAGCGGGTCTAAAAGCGGGGGTGACCCAAGCCGGAAGAATTAGAAAAAACTTCCAGGCATCAAATCTGTATAATCATATTAAATACTTATTCGATTAGTAAAAATACTTATAATAGGGGTTGACGCCGTGGGGGCTTGACTATAATTTCCCAATCGCAAAGAGGAATTTTGCTAATTAATACGGGAAAAAGGACTCAATCATGAAGCTACTCAAATTCAATAAAACAGCCCTGCTCAAAGCACTGCGTCTCTGCGCGCTTTTCCTGGCCTACATCGCCGCCCAGCACAACGCCCAAGCTGCTGGATTTGCCGTCAGCGGTAACAATGTTACGGCCAACAACACCTTCAGCGGATCTTTTTACGGGAGTGGTTCTTCCTATTATGTAACCATCGGCAGTGCCGCGCATATCACCGGCACCTCTAATTACGTCATCAGCATTCCTTCCGGCAATGTCACCAACTCCGGGTCTCTTGCCGATAGCAAATTCAACGGCAACACGGTTTACGGGGTTTACTCCTCGAGTGGCAACTACAGCCTTTTCGGCCTGACCAATAACGGCAATGCCAGCATCAGTGCCTATTCCGAGTACGGCAGTGCCTATGGGGTTTTTGCCAACAATACCCACAGCGGCGGGTTGATGTCGGTCAACAACAGCGGCAACATCACGGCCTCAACCGATAGTACGTATCTTCATAACAGCACCACGGCCACGGCAATCAGTGTTAGCAGCAGCCTGAACGGCACCGCCAACGGCGCAGTTTCCATTTCCAATGCCTACAGTGTCTCCGCTTACTCCGGCAGTTCCGGGCAGAATGGCAGCAACTACAACACAGGCAGCACGTCAGCCACGGGTATTTCCGCCAGTGCCTACAACAAGAAGCGCCAAGCCACGGCCAACGTGACCAACACGGCCTCCGGCTACATCGTTGTCGAGTCCGGCAATGTCTCGGCTTCGGCCTACAGTTATTACAACGGTGGCGCCAGCACCTATTATGACGGCAAGGACAGCGCCGGCAGCACCACGGCCTACGGGATCAAAGTCAGCAGCGGCAGTGGTGTGGGTCTCTCGGCCAGCAGTTACGTCGGCAACAGCGGCAACATCGGTGTGTCATCCGGTGTCACCGGGGCTTCCTCCAATTCCACTTATTCCGGTTACTATGCCAATGCCACCAGTGGCAACAGCACGGCTTACGGCATTTATGCCTTCAGCGGCACAGGTGGAGGCTTGGCCAATGCCACGGTGGTTAACTCCGCCAATGCCACGATTGTGGTGCGGTCCGGTTCCAGCTATGCCGGGAGCTCGACCAGTGGGTCCAATACTGTAGCCGCGGCGACAAGCGGCAGCAGCTCGGCCTATGGCATTTACGCCATCAGCAGCTCCTATTTCGGCAGTGCCCACACCAGCGTCAGCAACTATGGAAAAATCCGGGCTCATTCCGGCTACCTCAACGCCACTACTTCCAATAATGCCAGTGCCACGACCGGGAATACCACGGCCTACGGCATCTACGCCAGCAGCGGCAGTTTTTATTCCGGGATCAGCGGCAATGCCAGCACCCGGGTGGTCAATCAGGGCTCTGTCATTGCGGCCG
>Ga0075019_10000602_pt1 | contig 20830 bp, 23 predicted proteins | sample ColStrG_CSR_2013_FD_71473 | JGI IMG/M metagenome (GOLD analysis project Ga0075019, IMG submission 71473) | Freshwater sediment microbial communities in response to fracking from Pennsylvania, USA - Cold Stream Run_MetaG_CSR_2013 | ecosystem: Environmental > Aquatic > Freshwater > Creek >...
TTTCAGTTCCGCGCGGCGACAGCCCAGCAAAGGTCTGAGCACCGTGATTCCCTGGATGACGCGCAACTCCTCCAATCCGGCCAGGCCCTCCGGCCCGGCCCCGCGCAGCAGTTGCAACCAGAACGTTTCGACCAGATCATCCCCGTGATGAGCCAAGAGAAGGTGTTTGATTTTCGCCGCCGCCAGGCTTTTGCGGAAAAAATTCCAGCGCGCCTCGCGGGCCGCACCCTCGCTTTTTTTCACCCGTGCCCCGGCCCGTCCCGTCTTGAGTTTGAGTCCGTGCCGCCCGGCCCAGGCTTTCACCCAGGCCTCGTCACGGTCACTCTCCCGTCCGCGCCAGCCATGATTGAAATGCAACAGCAAGGGCCTGATCCCGGCCCGGCATAAAAGCTCCGCCAGCAGCAGGGAGTCCATGCCGCCGGACAGGCCCAGGGCCAGTCCGCCCTCCGCCGGGCAGAGATGACGACACACCGCCATCAGGCGTTTTTGCAAAAGGTCGAGTTCTGGGCGCTTGCGCAAGATGCCATAAGCTGCCATTTTTAGGGTTCCATGAAAAAGGTAATTTTTATCTGCCTGACTCTGTTCCTCCTCGTCGCCCTGGCCACCAGTCTGGTGCTCAACCTCTACCTCTTCGGCTACGGAATCAAGGGATCGGACAATGAGTTCTCCGAATTTCATCTGGACGGCAGCCGTTCACTGCACGGCGATCGCGTGGCGGTGATCGATATTTACGGCGTCATCGGCTACTCCATGGCTGGCGAGCTTTATCCCAGCATGGTCGAAGACATCCAAGCCAAACTCAAGCAAGCCCGCGAGGATGATGCCGTCAAGGCCGTGCTGTTGCGCATCGACAGTCCCGGCGGCGAAGTCACGGCCAGCGATGTTATTTTTCATGACGTGGTCAAAACCAACAAAACCAAACCCGTCATCGCCTACATCGACAGCGTGGGGGCTTCCGGCGCTTATTATTCCGCCATCGGCGCACGCCACATCATGGCCAACGAACTGAGCATCACCGCCAGCATCGGCGTCATTCTTGAAACCATGAATTTCCAGGGACTGGGCGACAAGGTCGGCGTGCAAAGCGTCATTTTCAAATCGGGAAAAATGAAGGATCTGCTCAACCCCTTCCGCCCTGTCTCACCCGAGGAACGCACCTATGTGCAGGGCTTGATCGACGAGACCTATTCCAAATTCGTCGGACTGGTGGCCAAACAGCGTCACCTGGACGAAGCCACCCTGCGCAGCGGAATTGCCGACGGTCGCATCATCAGCGGCAAGAGTGCCGTGCAGGAACATCTCATCGACAGCACCGGTTATTTTGAGGATGCCATGGCCAAGGCACGCAAGCTCGGCGGACTGCCCGGGGACGCGGCGGTGGTGGAGCTGCAGGCTCCCATGCGTCTGGGCCGTTTGCTGAAATTCCTCGGCCAGGCTCCGGTGAATACGGTGCAGGTCAATCTGGGCCCCGAGTCCGTCAAACTGGAAGCGGGCAAACTGTATTATATTTCCCAACACCTCTTTGCCCGTTAAATGGCTCCCCCTCTTCTATGGGCCGAGGTGATTGCCGGATTGTTCCTGGCCATCCTGAGTGCCGCCTCCCTGCAACAACTCACATACATCGTACGCCGGCGCGCAGAAATTTTTCAGGCTTGGGGGCGGGTGACCGCTCCGCCGCTGAACTGGTTTGATTTTTTGCTCTATTGCAGCGCCTGTCTTTTCGCCGCCTGGAAATTCCCTTCCCTGCTGCCGGCCACCGCCGTGGGAGGCGCCGTCCTGCTCTTCAGCGCGCATCAAGCCAGTATCCTCCAATTCTGGAACTGGAAATTCTGCGATCTGCACCGCTATCTTCTCGTTGGACTCCGCACCTACTTCGCCATCCTGCTGCCCTTTCTCGCCCTCACCTGGATCTCCTTTGCTGTTTTTCTGAAACTGGGCTACAACGACACCACCCAGCCGGTGGTGAAACTTTTTCTGGAAATGCACACCCGCTCCGAAATCATCGGCTTTCTGGTGCTGGCCTGCATTATCGCCCCACTCTGGGAGGAGATCGTTTTCCGCGGCATGCTCTACCCCTTTCTCAAACACAAAACCGGCTCCGGTCGCTGGGGTCCCCTGTTCTCCATGTTTTTCTGCGCCGGATTCTGGTCCGCCATCCACCAGCATCCACCCACCTTCATCCCCCTGCTGGTGCTCGGCCTGGTGTTGACCGCGGTGTACGAAACCACCGGCCAGCTCGGCTATTGCATCGGGCTGCACTCGGTTTTTAATTCCAGCACCTGCCTGGTTCTCCTCGCCTACAAATATGGCCCGCACCACTAAAATCATCCCCAGCGAGGACCGGCGCATCGCGGCCTGGATCAAGTCCTGGCCCAAAAATTCCCGGCTCATCACCGGGCCGGGCGATGACTGCGCCCTGCTCCACCCCGCAGGACGCGGCCGCTGGCTGGTTTTAAAAACCGACGCCGTGGTGCAGGACGTGCATTTCAAATTAAGCGCCGGACCCGCCGCCATCGGCACCAAGGCCGTACACCGCGTCCTGAGCGACTTCGCGGCCATGGGCGCCCGACCCGAACAACTGCTGATCACGGTGGGCTGCCCTCTTCATCTGTCACCCGGTTTTATACAAAAATGTTACAGTGCCATGTCCAGAATCGCACGCCGACACGGACTCGGCCTGGCAGGCGGTGAAACCACGCGCAGCCGCGAATTGTGGTTCAACATTGCCGCCACCGGCAGCGTGCAAGCCGGGCGCAGTCCCCTGCGCAGCGGCGCCCGGCCCGGCCATGTCATCTATGTGACCGGCTCCCTGGGCGGCGCGGCGGCCGGTCGCCACCTGACCTTCACCCCGCGCCTCCGCGAAGGCCTCTGGCTGGCGGAACAGCGGCTGGCTTCTGCCATGATGGATTTGAGCGACGGCCTGGGCAAGGATCTGCCCCGACTGGCGGCGGCTTCGCGTGTTTCCTTTGCCATTGAAACTGCGCGCCTGCCCCTCACGCGAGGCTGCACGGCGTCACAAGCCATCAATGACGGCGAGGATTACGAACTTCTCTTCACCGTACCGGCACGGCTGGTGGTGCGCTTGGAAAAAGATTGGCCTTTCAAAACCAAACTGACCGCCATCGGAAAAATTCTCCCCCTCCGCCTGAACGCGCAAACCGGCGGCGTGAACTTCCGGGGCTACGACCATTTCACGCGATGAAGACCGGCCCGACCCTGACCCATTCCGCGGCTGAAACCGCCCGCCACGGCGAAGACTTTGCCCGGCACTGTCGCACCGGTCTGGTACTGCGCCTGCATGGCGATCTCGGCGCGGGCAAGACCACTTGGATTCAGGGACTGCTGCGCGGATTGGGATCGCCGGACGAAGCCACCAGTCCGACCTTCGCCCTGCTGCACGAGTACCCCCGCGGTCGTCTGCCGGTGTTTCATTGGGATTTGTACCGGCTCGATGAAAAAACCGACTGGTCACAACTCGACCTGCCCGATCAACTGCCCGGGCCCGGCCTGACGGTCGTGGAGTGGCCCGAACGTTACAACCTGCCCTGGCCGGAACCGGTTTGTGTGGATGTGCGCATCGGAATCCAGGGCGGCGACGAACGCCTCATTTCGGTGGAGGGTCAGACCCTGTCCTGAGCGGCACTTATGAAAAAATTTCTCGCCATTGAAACCTCCAGCAGCACCGGCAGTTGGGCTCTTTTCGAAAAAGGAGAATGTACCGCCACGGAATCTTTTTCCGGCCGCGCCTCCGCCAGTCTCATCCCCAGCCTGCTGCCCGTGCGTGACAGCCTGCGCGATGTTGAAGAGATCGTTGTGGGGGTCGGTCCCGGTTCTTTCGGCGGTGTGCGGGTCGGCATCGCCGCCGCCCAGGGACTCGCCGCAGTCTGGAATTGTCCGATCACCCCCTGCCTCAGCTCCGATGCCGTCGGCTGGGACCACGCTGCCGCCTCCTACCTCGGAGTTTTTGCCGACGCCAAACGCGGCCACTGGTTTTTCACCGCCTACGAGCACGGCCGGTTGCACCATGCTCCACGCCTGATCCGTCTCGATGAAATTGAATTTTTTCTCTCCAAATGCACCCTCACAGCCAGCCCGGAGCCTCTGCCCCCGGTTGCACTCACCTGGACTCCCACCGCACGTGCCCTCGGATCTGCCTGGCTCAAAAACGGCGCCGCGCCCGGCCTGGCCCTGGAACCCGTCTATCTCCACGAAGCGGTGGCCGGTGCCTGAAACCAGATGCCGTTTATGAAAAGCCCGCACAAAGGCACCAGAAGTCATTTCAAAAATAGTACACGGGACTGATTTTTTTCTTCGTGGCTTCATGCTTTCGTGTGAGATACTCGCCCCGAACATTTTTTTGAACATGTCATGAAAGAACCTGCCCAGCGCTGTTGGTGTGAAGTGGATCTCCAAGCCGTGACGCGCAATCTCCGCGAAATCCGGCGCCGCATCGGACCCGGCCCGAAAATCATGGGCCTGGTCAAGGCCGACGCCTACGGGCACGGCATGATTCCGCTGGCGCGGCATTTTGAAAAAAACGACTGCCAGATGCTGGGCTGCGCCCACCTGCAGGAAGGCATCGCCCTGCGCCGCGCCGGCATCCGCCTCCCTATCCTGTTGTTAAGTGCGCCCCTCACCTCGGAAATTGAGGGTATTTTTAAAAATCATCTTTCCGCCACAGTCTCCTCGCTGACCGAAGCCAGACTCTGGGCCAAACTTGCCGTACAGTACAAACGCCGTGTTTCCCTGCATCTGAAAATCAACACCGGCATGAACCGGCTCGGTGTGGCTCCGTCCGAATTCAAAGCCTTGCTGGCCTTCCTGCAAAAACAACCCGGCCTGCAATTGGACGGTGTTTATTCCCATTATGCCTCCGCCGACTCCGATGCCGCCTTCACCCAGCGTCAGTACCAACTGTTTACCAGCCTCGCTCCGTCTGGTGTTCCACGCCACCTCAGCAACACCGCCGCCCTGCTCAACTTTCCCGCCCTGACCGGCGACATCGTGCGACCCGGCATTGCCCTTTACGGACTCAGCCCGGTCCCCTCGCAGCAAGCTCATTTCCATCCGGCCCTCTCCTGGAAGTCGCGCGTCACGTTTGTGAAAAAAATCGGCGCCGGAGAACGTCTGAGCTACGGCGGCACCTACCGCTGCCACAAGCCCCTCCGCATCGCCACCGTGGCGGTGGGATATGGCGATGGTTTGTTCCGCACTTTGTCCAACAAGGGTGAGGTGTTGATTGGCGGTCGCCGCTGCCGCATTCTGGGGCGCGTGACCATGGACCAGATCCTGGTGGATGTAAGCCGCGTGACGGGTGTGCGCAATGGCAGCGAGGTTGTCCTGCTGGGACGCCAGGGCCGTGAAAAAATTCTCGCCACGGAAATGGCCCGGCTGGCCGGCACCATTTCCTACGAGATTCTCTGTCACATCACCGACCGCGTACCGCGCCTTTACCGGGAGGGAGCCGGAAAATGAACAGTCATTTTGCAACACGCTGGATGACCCTGACCGTGGCGGTACTGCTGGCGGCCTTTCTCGTTCCCGGCATCCATTACGACGGTTATCTGTCCCTCTTCCTGGCCTCGCTGCTGCTGGGCATTTTCAATTCTCTGCTCAAGCCGGTGCTGGTGGTGCTTTCCCTGCCCATTATAGTACTCACCCTCGGTTCCTTTGTGGTGGTGATCAACGCCTTCCTGCTTCTGCTGACCAGCCACATCATCCGCGGCTTTCATGTGGCCAGTTACGGAGCGGCCATCTGGGGCGCCATCATCATCAGCATCGTCAGTCTCATTCTCAGCATCTCCGAACCAAGGAAGAAAAAATGATCCTGCGCCAGCACGATTTGCCGGAACTGGCCGGGAACGACATACGCAACGGCCACGGCCCCGCCTTTGCCCGGCTCTTCACCGGCGCCCAAAGCGGCTCCGCCCTGCGGGGTCTGGTGCTTAATCGTCTCCCCGTCGGATCGGCCTGGGGACTCAAAAAACAGGTCAAGCAGGAGGAGTTTTTTTTCATCGTCAGCGGGCGGGCTGAAGTACAGTTGAACGACGAGAGATCCGAACTCGGCCCGCTGGATCTCGTGCTGGCCCGCGACCGTGACAGAGTGGCCATCCGGAATCCGGGCCCGGACGAACTGGTTTTCTTGGCCGGCGCCCTGGAATTCAAACGCAGTTTTCTGGAGGATTTCGGCTCGCGCTGACCTTGCGGTGGCTTTTTCCGTACATTATCCCATGCCACTCCGCCTCACCCTGGATCGCTACTTCAAGCCCTTTTCCGTGCGCAATTACCGGCTTTTTTTCAGCGGCCAGATTGTTTCCCTGCTCGGCACCTGGATGACCCAGACCGCCACGGTCTGGCTGGTGTATCACCTGACCTCCTCTCCGGTGTGGCTCGGTGTCGTCGCCTTGGCCGGACAATTGCCCATGCTCCTGCTCGCCCCGATTGCCGGCGTGCTGGTGGACCGCGTCAACCGCCACCGCCTGCTCATTGCCACCCAGATTTTTTCCATGCTCCAGTCTTTTGCCCTCGCCGGGCTGACCCTCAGCGGCCACATCAACATCACCGCCCTGCTGGTCCTGTCCTTTCTCCAGGGTGTGATCAATGCCATCGACATGCCCGCCCGCCAGGCCTTGCCGATTCTGTTGGTGGAAAAAAAAGAGGATCTGGCCGGGGTGATCGGCCTGAACTCCTCCATGTTCAATGTGGGCCGACTGGCCGGCCCGGCCTGCGCCGGTTTCATCATCACTGCCGTCGGCACCGGCTACTGCTTTCTCATCGACGCTTGCAGTTATCTGGCTGTCATCGCAGCGCTGCTGCTCATGCATCTGCGGCCGCAGGCTCCCCCGCCACCCATCGATTCAATCTGGGGGGAATTCCGCAAGGGGCTCGACTACGCCCTGGGTTTCGGTCCCATCCGGCGGCTGATTTTTTTGACGGGCTGCATGAGCCTGTTCGGACTCTCTTTTTCCGTGCTCATGCCCATGTATGCGCGGGAAATTTTCCGCGGGGATGCGCGCACCCTCGGCATTCTCATGTCCAGCTCGGCAGCCGGCGCGTTGCTGGCCGCGCTTTACCTGGCGGGTCGCAAAAGTCTGCGCGGGCTGGGCAGGGTCATCACTTTCGGCGGAACCCTCATGGGCCTGGCACTGTATGTCTTCGCCTTCTCCCGCCTGCTCCCCCTCTCCATGCTCTGCCTCTTGCTGGCCGGGCTGGGCGGTGTTTTGCTCATCGCTTCCAACAATACCCTGGTGCAAAACCTGGTCGATGAAGACAAGCGCGGCCGTGTCATGAGTCTGTTCGGCATCGCCTTCCTCGGCGGCATGCCCCTTGGGAGTCTGCTCACCGGAACCGTGGCCGGAAAATTCGGCGCCTGCGCCGCCACCTGCCTCAACGCCACGGCCTGCCTGGTGCTGGCCTGGCTGTTCCACCGCAGCCTGCCCGCCCTGCGCCAGGAATTACGCCCCCTGCTTCTTAAGGCCGGCCTGCTCAACACCGAACCTCCCCTGCCGCCCTGAGTGTTATATAGCGATTGACTTATATTCGCCCATGCTTATGCTCCTGCCATGCGCCTGATTCAGGTTTACAAATGTCTTTGTGACGAAACACGCCTGCGCATCCTGCAGCTTCTAACCGTTTCCCCGCTCTGCGTCTGCCACATCCAAAGCGTGCTCGGAAAACCCCAGGTGGTGATTTCACAGCATCTGTCCTATCTCAAAAACCATGGACTGGCCGGGGCGCAACGCCACCAGCAATGGATGATTTATTCCCTGCCCGAAACACCCTCGGCGGAATTGGCGGCAAATCTGAAATGCCTGCAGGATTGTGCCACTACCGATCCCGTTTTCGCCAAAGATCGTGCACGCCTGCGCAAGCTCATGGGAAACAAAAACGTGGCCGCCCTGCTGGCCACCGGTTGTTGCCCCGCCAGGTCCCGACGGATCCCCGCCTCCAAAGTCCGGATTTAAATTTATGAAAACCATCGAAGTGTACGATCCCCCCATGTGCTGCTCCACCGGAGTCTGCGGACCCGACGTGGATCCGAGGCTGGCCCGCTTTGCTTCTGATCTCGCCTGGCTCAAGCAGCAGGGCGTACGTGTGCTCCGCTACAATCTCGCCCATGAACCCGCCGCCTTTACGGAAAATCCTGTTGTGAAGTCAGCCCTCACCAGCCAGGGCAACTCCTGTCTGCCGCTGATTCTGGTCGGCGGCGAAGTCGCCACGCGCTCTATTTATCCCACCCGCGAACAACTGGCCGCCTTGGCGGGCGTCGCCGACTCCGACTGCAATAGCAGCGGATGTTGCACATGACCGCATTTCTTTCAGACGCTCCACGCTTCCTTTTTTTCACCGGAAAAGGAGGGGTGGGGAAAACCAGCCTGGCCTGCGCCAGTGCCTTGGTTCTGGCCGATGCCGGACGACGCGTGCTGCTCGTGAGCACGGACCCCGCCTCCAATCTTGACGAGGTCCTGGCCACTCCACTAGCGCAAACCCCCACGCCGGTCAGAAATGTGCCCGGCCTCGACGCCCTCAACATTGATCCGCAAGCCGCGGCCGCGGACTACCGTGAACGCATTGTCGGACCGTACCGCAATTTATTGCCACCTGCCACCGTCAGCAGCATTGAGGAACAACTATCCGGAGCCTGCACGGTCGAAATCGCCAGTTTTAACGAATTCACCCGCCTGATCGGCGACGAATCCGCGATCGCAGCATATGATCATGTCATTCTCGACACCGCGCCCACCGGCCACACCTTGCGCCTGCTGGCTCTGCCCGCAGCGTGGAATGATTTTATCGCCGGCAACAAAAGTGGCAGCTCCTGCCTCGGCCCTCTGGCCGGACTCAAAGAGCAGCGTCAGGTTTATGAAAAGACCGTCAACACACTGACCGATTCTGCACGCACCCTGCTCGTGCTGGTCAGCCGGGCTGACTCCTCCACCTTGCAGGAGGCCGCCCGCGCCTCCAACGAACTTGCCCTGCAGGGCATGGCAAATCAGCACCTGATTCTGAATGGACTTTTTTTCGCGGGCGAAAGCCAAGATGCCACCGCGCTCGCCTTTGACAGCCGCACACGGGCTGCGCTTTCAACCCTGCCGGATATTCTGCGAAAACTGCCCCGCACGGAAATAACATTTCATCCTTCCGGACTGTCCGGCCTCGCAGCCCTGCGCCAGACATTCAAAACACCGCCCGAACCCCCGGCCCAGACCACTACCCCTGGTCTCAAATCTTTCGACGGTCTGTTGGATTTGGATGAATTGGTTGACAGACTTGCCGAGGACGGGCCGGGTGCCATCTTGACCATGGGCAAGGGAGGTGTGGGCAAAACAACCCTGGCCATCGCCATTGCCCAAAAACTGGCCGCGCGTGGCTACACGGTTCATCTTACCACCACCGACCCGGCAGGTCGGATTTCACAGGATATCGGAGCGGGACACCCCAACCTGAGCATTGGACGCATCGATCCGGCGACTGAAACCAAAGCCCATATCGAGCAAACCCTCGCCACGTCCGGAGTCGGCCTGGACGCTGAGGCCCTGGCCCTGCTCGAAGAGGAACTCCGCTCCCCCTGCACCGAGGAAGTGGCTATTTTCCAGGCTTTTTCCCGCGAAATCGCCAAGGGAAAAAATCAGTTTGTCGTGTTGGACACAGCTCCCACCGGCCACACCCTGTTGTTACTGGATGCGACGGAAGCCTATCACCGTGAAGTTTTACACAGCACCAACACCCTGCCCGAGGCTGTACGCCAACTACTGCCCCGCCTGCGGGATCCCCGTTTCACCCGCGTTCTGATCGTAACGCTCCCGGAAGCCACTCCGGTACATGAGGCGGCGGCTTTGCAAAAAGATTTGCGCCGGGCTGGCATCGAACCCATGTCATGGATCATCAACCAATCCCTGGCCGGCACCGGCACCCGCGACCCGCGTTTGCAGCACAAAGCGCAGCACGAGCTGACCTATATCCAGGAAGCGATCACTCTGTCCACACGCAGAGTGCTGGTACCTTGGGTATCCTCTCCGAATCATCTTTTACAACCCGTCGATCAAACCAACCTCCATCCTTAAAAAATCCACACCTATGAACACCAGTTCCCCCTTCAAAGTATTGTTCCTCTGCACAGGAAACAGCGCCCGCAGCATTCTGGCGGAATCCCTCCTGAAACACTTCAGCCACGCCCGCTTCGAATCCTACAGCGCCGGTTCCAATCCCAAAAAGGAACCGCACCCCATGGCCCTGCGGGTTTTGCGCGAGGCTTACAAAATCGATCCCTCCGGTGCGCGGAGCAAATCCTGGGAGGAATTTAAAAAAAGCGGGGCCACATTTGATTTCATCATCACGGTCTGCGACAACGCCCGTGAAAGCTGCCCGGTGTGGCCGGGTCAACCGATTCTGGCCCATTGGGGATCACCAGATCCGGCCGCCTTTGTCGGGACGGAAAAAGAAACTTACGACTGCTTTTTCAAGGTGGCCCTGCAAATCCAGCGCCGCATCGAGCTGTTTTGCGCGTTGCCCCTGGAAAAACTCGACCGGTTGCGTCAGGCCGAGTTGACCCAGGACATCGGCGCCCGGTAGTTTTCCGGCGGGCAGAAACAACACCCGGTCTTGCACGATGGCACCAGGCTGCCATAACTCATGGCCGTGAATCTGCCCCTGAAAATCCATACCGGCGGCCTGGCCGAAACCAATGCCTATTTTTTGCAATGCCTCGACGGCTGGCTGGCGGTGGACGCGCCGGAAGGTGCGGCCGATTTCGTCCGCGCAGAAAAATTGAAAATCAATGCCCTTGTGCTGACCCACGGTCACTGGGACCACATCTGGGATGCCGCCGCTCTTGTCGAGCAACACCACTGCCCGGTTTATTACCACCGGGCCGACGAATTGCTCATCACACAACCCGGCCTCATGAAAAATTTCGGCCTGCCCATCGATCTGAAACCGGTCCCAGCGGACAAATTTTTTGATCAGAACGACCGGTTTGCCATCGAACCCTGGGATTTCAAAATCCTGCACATTCCCGGCCACTGCCCCGGCAGCATCTGTCTGCTGGAGGAAAAACACGGTTTTGTCTTTGGCGGCGACGTGCTGTTTGCCGGTGGCGTCGGACGCTGGGATTTGCCGGGCGGTTCCAGGGATCTTTTGCTCGATGGCATCCGGAAAAAATTGCTCGTGCTGCCGGACCACACGGTGGTTTATCCGGGACACGGCCCCGACACCAGCATCGGCGCGGAACGCCGCTCCAATCCCTACATCAACTGATCGGTCGCCACAACTTTTTGGCAGGCTGCCCGCCACTCTGTCAGTTTTCGCAATGCCGCTCCGGAGCGGATGCTTTCGCGGGCCTGGGCCAATCCTTCCGCGTAATTTTTTGCCGCGCCCTGCACCAGGAGACCGAGGGCGGCGTTGGCCTCGACTAAATCCCGCAACGGTCCGTGGTCTTCCCCGCGCAACAAATGCAAAATGCGTCCGGCACTTTCCTCCGCCCCGCGGACCAAAAGCTCCTTGTGGGAATGAGTCGGTGGAGTTGGGTCCGGCGCTTCCACCATCACATTGCCGAGCAAGATATTCCCGCCCCAGATCGAATACTCGCCCAGCGGTGAACCCTCCTCGGTCTCTCCATACACCGCCAGATAACGCTTCCGTCCCAGCAAGGACATGGCCTCCGTGAAAATCGGGCCGTTTTCCCTGCGGAACAATCCGACCAGTTGGGTGGTTGGTCGGGCCGGGTTGAGCAGCGGCCCGAGCAGGTTGAAAATGCTGCGGCGCCCCTCGGCGGCCAGTCGTCGTCTCACTGCGGCCAGCCGGGCAAAGGCGGGGTGATATTGCGGCGCGTAAAGAAAAGCCAGGTTGGTTTGTGCAAACACCCTCCGCGTTTGTTCCGCCGTCATTTCCACCGGAACACCCAAAACTCCCAGCACATCGGCACTGCCGGACTGTTTGGTCACCCCGCGATTGCCGTGTTTGACCACCGGAACCCCGGCCGCACCCATCACCGGCATCAAAGCCGTGGAGACATTGACCAGATTCAAAGCACCGCCTCCCGTGCCGCAACAATCAAATAAAGCCCGGCCCTGCCAGCTTGAACCCAGACCTGGATCAATCGCATGGGGAAGCAGCGCCTCCACGAAACCGCACAATTCCGCGGCTGTCTCACCCTTGTCCGTCAAGGCCCGCAGAAAATCCGCCTTCTCTTCCTCGGCAAATCCGGGATCCAACAAGGCTTCCACCGCCTCACGTGACTGGGCCGGAAGCAAGTCCCGGCCGGCGCGGCATTGCGCCGTCAGTTCGGACAGGTGCAGATTCATCAGGAATTATTTGTCCCGGAAATCCTCAAAACGGAGTTTATCAATGGACTTCATGTAGGCTTCCTGGCCGGTAATCAAACCCTGCTTGTAAAAATTTTCAATGGCGTCATCCATCAACTGCATGCCGTCGGCGCGGCCCGATTTGATGACATCCTTCAGTTTGTGCGTGGCTCCCTCCCGGATGATCGAAGCCACCGCGGGATTGCTGATCAGGATCTCATTGACCGCCAGACGACCCTTGCCGTCCTTGCGTTTGAGCAGCAACTGCGCCACCACCCCTCGCAACGACGTGGAAAGCATGGTGCGGATGAGTTCCTGCTGGTCGGCGGGAAAGGCATCGATGACACGATCGATGGTCTTTTGAGCATTGTTCGTGTGCAGCGTGCCGAAAACCAGCAACCCGGTCTCGGCCGCCGTCAGGGCCAGGGAAATCGTTTCCAAATCACGCATTTCACCCACCAGCACCACGTCGCTGTCTTCACGCAGCGCCGATTTCAATCCACTGGCAAACGACGGCGTTTCGGTGGGCACCTCGCGCTGGGTGATGACACTGCGCTTGTTGTTGTGCACGAATTCGATCGGCTCCTCAATGGTGATGACATGGCGCGCATAGGTCGAGTTGATGTAATCCATGATGGCGGCCAGAGTGGTGGATTTGCCGGAGCCCGTGGGGCCTGTTACCAGCACCAGGCCGGAACGCAGATCCCCGAACGATTCCATGTTTTTGGGCACGCCCAGTTCGTTGATGGTCTTGATGCGGTTGGGAATCAGGCGGAAAATGGCCCCGATGCCGTGGAGGTGCTTGTGGTAATTGCAGCGGAAACGGGAATCCGCGTCCATTTCATAGGCAAAATCCAGATCCCCGGTGGCGTTGAATTTTTCCCAGCTTTTCGGCCGGCAAATCTCCTTCAGCAACGCCTCCATTTCCGCAGACGTCAGGGGTTCCTCACGCAGGGCGGTCATTTCGCCATGTTTGCGGAATTTGGGCGGCTGACCTTCTGAAAGATGGAGGTCGGAGCCGTTCTCCGCCACCAAGACCGCAAACAGGTCGTCGATGCGATGACGTGTACTCATTTGAATCCTCCTCCCGCCAGCCGCTGGGCAAAACCCTTGCGGTCATCACAACGCTGGAAAGCCTCATCCGCCGTGATCAATCCCTCCTGCACCAGTTCAAACAGGGACTCATCCATCAGGATCATGCCCTGGCGGCGGCCGATCTGGATCTGGCCGGGCAGCATGAAGTTTTTTCCTTCACGGATGAGGTTGGCGATGGCGGGATTGTTGGTCATGACTTCCTGCGCCAGCACCCGGCCCTGGCCATCAGCCCGTGGCACCAGTTGCTGGCAGACCACACCACGCAGGGATTCGCTGACCATGGTGCGGATCTGGGCCTGCTGCTCAACGGGAAAAACATCCAACAACCGTTGCATGGTGCGGGAGGCGTTGCTGGTGTGCAGGGTGGCCAGCACAAGGTGACCGGTTTCGGATGCCGTGATGGCCAGGGAAATCGTCTCCAGATCGCGCATTTCCCCGACCATGATCACATCCGGGTCCTGGCGCAACGAGGCCCGCAGGGCGGTGGCAAAGGTTTCGGTGTGGGTATGGATTTCGCGCTGGGTGATTTGGCAGCCCTCCGACCGGAAAACGTACTCGACCGGATCTTCCAGGGTGATGATATGATCACGCCGCTCCTTGTTGATCTCCTGCACCAGGGAGGCCAGCGTGGTGGTCTTGCCGCTGCCCACCGGACCCGTCACCAGAATCAAACCGTTCTGGTACTTGATCAGATCATACATGACCGGGGGCAAATCCAGTTCCTTCATCGAGCGCACCCGCGGCGAGATGATGCGGAAAACCGATTCCCAACCCCGGCGTTGACGCACCACGCTGGAACGGAACCGTGCCAGTTCCGGCGCATGGTAACAAAAATCCACCGAGCCGTTTTCCTCCACCACGCGCTGCTGTTCCGGTGTTAAAAATTGCCGGGCCAGATCCTCGCTTTGTTCCGCACTCAATGGTGGCATGCCGTCCGCAAAAAACACCAGTTGCCCGTTGTAACGCAGCAAAGGCGGAAAGTCCGGGCCCAAATGCACATCGGACGCTCCCAGTCCGACGGCGTGGGATAAAAAATCCTTCAATTTCAGGGGGCCACTCTGCGGTTCATAGGCCGCCACCGCCGCAGGAGCCGGGGCAGCCGGTTCAACCGCCGCCGCTGCATGATGCTCCTCGGCCTGCCGGATCAAATTGGCCAGGGTTTGATACTGATCATCGCTGATCATGTCCTGGTCCCGCAGCACATCCAGCGCCGCCGCTCCCTGCATCCGGCCCAAGGCGGCTTCCATCAATTGTTTTTGCTCGTCCGTGATCCAGCCCGCCTCCACCGAGGCACTCAGGACATATTCATTGTAATGGACCAGGTTCATGCGGCGGGGATCATTCAAATTTCAAAGCTTGGAGCGGAGGCAGGGACGACGCTTTCCATGCTGGATAAATACCCGCCAGCAGGCCGGTGACAAGGGCGAAAGCAAAACTTACCAGCACCGCCCACGGTTCCAGGACCGGCGGTGTCGGCACTTTCGCCACCACATCCAAAAACCAGATCATCCCCAGAGCCACTCCGATCCCGATAACCCCTCCGATCACAGCCAGCAAAAAAGCCTCCATCACCACCTGAATGAAAATATCCACCGGCCGGGCGCCGATGGCGCGCCGGATGCCGATTTCCCGGATGCGGTCCACAATACTGGCCAGCATGATGTTGGTGATGCCAATGCCCCCGACAATCAGGCCGATCCCGGCAATCAATCCGCCGCTCAGCCTTGAGGAAAAAACCTGTCGCTCGATTTCCGCCGCCCGGTCCAGGCGCGTCTCCACCTGGAAATCCTCGATGCCGCGGTGCAAAAGCTTCAACGCCCCGGCCACCTGTTGCGTCACTGCCTCCAGCTTGGAAACATCATTCACCCCCACTTCCAAGGAGCTCAACTTGTCGTCGGGCCCCAAATCCACCCCGTCCTGCACGTTGGCCGCCTTGAACATCTGCTGCAGGGTGGTGAGGGGAATCACGACCAGATTGTTCTTCCAACCCAGGGGGTCGTAAAATCTTCCCGCCCGCATTCCCCGCTGCTTCCGCCGCTGCAATTGTTTTGCTTCAATGCCCTGCTCACGGGCCCGGGCTCGCGAGGCGGAAACATACTCCGGAAACAATCCCACCACCGTAAATCCGATGTCATTGATGTACAACGTCGATCCCACCGCCTGCCTCTCCGGCTTGTCAAAAATCCGGGAGGCCGTCCGGAAACCCAGGACACAAACCCGGTTGGCCCGTTCCAAATCCAGGTCACTGATAAATCGACCCTGGGCAATGCGATGCTTGTCCATGAGGAGAAAATCACCTTCCGCACCCACCCCGCGCACATTGACCTGCTTTCCCCCCGCCCGCAAACGCACCACCATTTCCACCAGCGGCGAGACCCAGGCCACGTCCGGCGACACCTTGCGCAGGGCCACGGCATCCTGATAGGTGATGCCGGGGCTGACTTCCGACATGGCTTCCTGCCCGGGAGGTGGTGCGGCTGGATTGACAAAAAGTTTTTCCAGATCCCCTCCGGCCTGCATCTGTGCACGCAAGGTGTCCGCCATGCCCTGCGTCACGGCAAACATCGTGATCAGCGCCGACACCCCCAGCACCACCCCCAGCACCGTCAGCAGGGAACGGAATTTGTGCGATCCAATATCGCGCATTCCTTCATTCAGTGAAAACAGCAGATTCATACGAAGCCCCTATTCAAAACGCAACGCCTCAATCGGCCGCAGGTTCGAGGCCCGCCAGGCTGGAAACAAACCCGCCACCACCCCGACCCCGAAAGCCGCGCCGAAGCTGAAAATCACATTGGCCGGGATCACCAGCGGTTTGTATTCACTGGTGGCGATTTTTTTCAGCACCTCAATCAAGCCCCAGCCGAAGACCAGACCCAGCAGCCCGCCAATGACCGCCAGCATCAATGATTCAATGGTGATTTGCACAAACACGTCCAGGGATGTGGCGCCGATGGCGCGCCGCACACCAATCTCGCGGGTGCGCTCCTTGATGCTGGCCAGCATGATGTTGGTGATGCCAACCCCGCCGGCGATCAGGGTCACCCCCGCCACCAGTCCGCCGCTCAGCACCGTGCCGCGCACGGTGTTCTCCACCGCATCAAACATGTCCTCACGCGTGCCGAAACCGAAATCCTGGATGCCGCGGTGGGTGATGTTGAGGATGTTGCGCATCTGTTCGATGGTCTGGTCAAATTTTTTAATGTCCCGCACCCGCACGTTGATGTCCGACAGGGTCAGATCCGGCCCGAGATCCACGCCATTCTGCACATTGCTCCCGTAAAACATGTCCTGCATGGTGCTGAGCGGGATGTAGATGTTGTCGTTGATCCAGGGAAAATCCGTCTTGCGGGTCAGGCCGATCACACGAAAACTCTGTCCCGCTATTTTGATGTTCTGTCCGACGGCATTTTCCACACCTTCCGGCCAGAGCGTGTCATAAATACCCGATCCCAACACCGCCACCTGCACCCGTTTTTCAACATCCAACCGGCAGATGAAACGACCCCGCACAACCTCCTGCCGGTCGAAAATGATCGCGCCCGGCTCCACCCCGCGCACATTGTTGGTGTTGACCTCGTAATCCTTGCGCGTGATGAAAATGCCCGGGGGCGCCTTCTTCTCCCCCGCCACCAACTCCAGCAGGGGCGCTCCATCCCGCAGGGCCTGCACATCACGATAGGTCCGACCGGGGCTGATCTCGGCAATCGCCTCCTGCTCCACCGGCAGTTCGGCATTGATCACATGCACGCGCTCCACCCCGCCCGAGGCCAGAATGGCCGCCCGGATGCCTTCCGTCGTCCCGGCCGTCAGGGCAAACATGGCCATGAGCGAAGTCACTCCCAGGACAATCCCCGAGATGGAGAGCAGGGAGCGGAGTTTGTGCGTCAGAATTTCACGCACCCCTTCCACAATGCCCAGCCAGGGATTCATGCCGCCGCCTTTCCCCGCTCATCGGCCACAATTTTTCCGTCCAATAAACGTACCCGGCGTGGCGCCGCCGCCGCGATTTTTGGATCGTGCGTCACCAGGGCAATGGTGTTGCCCTGCCCGCTCAGTTCGCGGAAAAGTTCCAGAATGGCCTCACCGGTTTTGGAATCCAGCGCCCCGGTCGGTTCATCCGCCAGCACCAGCTTCGGCCGGTTGACCAGCGCACGGGCAATGGCCACCCGCTGGGCCTGCCCGCCCGAAAGCTGCCCCGGACGGTGCCGGGCCCGCTCACCCAATCCCACCCGCTCCAGCGCCTCCAACGCACGCTGCGCCCGCTCGCGCCGCGCCACCCCGCCATACACCATCGGTAATTCCACATTTTCCAACACATCCAGCTTCGGCAATAAATTAAAGCTCTGGAAAACAAACCCGATTTTTTCGTTCCGGATGCGAGAGAGCGCCGTGTTACCGGCCTGGCCGATGTCGATTCCATCGATGGCGATCCGTCCTGTGCTTGGCACATCCAGACAGCCCAACAGATGCATGAGAGTGGATTTACCGCTGCCGGAAGGGCCGATGATGGCCAGATATTCCCCGGCTTCAATGTCCATCGAAACGCCGTCCAATGCGTGGATCTCCTGCGGCCCCAGCCGGTAGGTTTTGCGCACATCCCGAACTTCGATCAGGGCCATCTCAACTGCCCGGCTTCGTTGCCGCCGGTCGGGTCAGCAGCACTGTCTCGTTTTCTGTCACACCTGACTTGATTTCCACGTAGTCCAGATTCGACAGACCCACCTCCACCTCCCGCTTCTCCGGTGACGCATGCTCCCCGGGCGGCTGTACATAAACAATTTTACGATCCCTGACTCCGGCAAACACAGCCGCCAGCGGCACACTGAGCACCTTCTCCGCTTTTTCAATCGGAATGGTTACATCCGCCGTCATGCCCGGCTTGAGCCGCGGATCCGGCCTGGCGATGCTGATGGTCACGGCAAAACCCTTGATGTTTTTGATGATGGTCGCCGTCGGTGCAATGGTGTCGATTTTGCCCTTCATGACCACATCCGGAATCGAATCCACGGAAAATTCCACCGGCATGCCCGGCTTCAACCGCGCCACATCCACCTGGTTGATGTGCACGGCAATGATCAATTGCGAAAGGTCCGCCAGACTGAGCAGGACGGTCCCGGAATTCACGCTGGCCGCCCCCACCACCACCTGGCCCACCACCACCGGCAGATTCAGAATCACTCCGTTCATGGGCGCGGGAATTTTGGTCTTGGCCAGCTTGTCCCTGACAATTTGCAGGCGCTTCATCGATTTTTCGAGTTCGTTCTCCGTGATTTGCCGGCTGATGGTCGTGTCAGACAATGTCTGCTTGGCCACCAGTCCCCGGCCGAAGAGGGCCTTGTCCCGCTCGTAATCCTTGACCGCCTTGTCCAGGGAAAGTTTGGCCCCGACAATCTCAATGTCCGCCTGTTCCTTTTCCGTCAGTAAATCGTGATCATCCAGTTCCAGAAGGGTCTGCCCCTGTTTGACCCGGTCGCCCAGTTGCACCGACAGGCTCTTGATGCGGGCGCTGATCTCCGGTTTGACGTCCACCTGCACCCCCGGCTGAATGTCCCCGGAAACCTCCACCGTGGATAAAATGGTCCGGCGTTCCACCTGCGCCGTCTGATTGGCGCTGATCTCAGCTTGCGGGGTGGCTGCGTTCGATTTCCACCAGCGCCAGCAGCCGTAACCGGCGCCACCCAAAATCATTACCACGGCCAAAATTGCTGCAATGCGCTTCACAGGAATTGACGTTAGCGAAGCCCGCCCAACTTGCAACACGGCAAAAACCACCTGCCGGAATTTTCTTCCGGCAGGACCGTCCCGCCCTCTCAGCGGCAATGATGTTCTTCATGCCAGCCACGATGCCGACCATAATAGTCGGGCGCGGCATAATACACCACCCGCGGCTGGTAGTAATACCGCTCACAGGGTTCCACGTACCCGTAACGGGGATAGGACTGCACAAAAAACGGCAGACCAAACCCGAAGGAAATGTTCACCCCCGCCTTGGCCTCCGCCGTAGTCCCCACAAACCCCAGCGATCCCGCCATCACCAATACTGTCAAAAATAACTTTTTCATAATTTTCCTTTCGCCTTGTTCGACGCAGCACCCCTGCACTTGATTCATTTTCCAGTTACTGAATGCCTGAAATCTGCCTAGAAGTGGTTTCATATGAAGGTTTTTTTAACCGGCCTGGGAACCGCCGCCGCCGCCGCTCCCACGTCCGGCTTCCTTGACCGACTCTACGCCCGCAAGGCACTCAAGGTCATGGATGCCCGGACCCTCACCGCCCTGCCCGCCGCGCTGACCGCCTTCGACCAGTCCGGCTGCCACAGCGCTCCGGAACGACTGGCCATTTCCCTGGCCGTCGGTCCCTGCGATTTCGCCGCCGCTGAAATCTCCCGTGCGCTGGCTTCCGGTCCCGCGCTCACCCCGGCCGCGCGACTCCAGAAAAATCTGCATCCACTCTGGCTGCTGCGCGTGCTGCCCAACATGCCCGCCTCTCACCTGGCCATCCAATTTCATGCCCGCGGTCCCTGCCACACCACCTTCGACGCCGCTCAGGCTCTGCGCCAGGCTATCGATTGGATGGTGACGGATGAAGCCGACTCCGTTCTTTGCGGCGCGGCCGATGACAGCAGCGCCGTCCTGCTGGTTCTCGAATCCGGCAACTCAATCTGTCACCAGAAGGTTCTTGCCGAACTGGATCAAAATTTCCACCTGCCCGCCACACCCGCGCCTGGCGTGGTATCACCCCTGGCCGCCTGGGTCTCCAAACTCACGGCCGTCCCAACGACTTGACTGATGAACAACTCCTCCGATCTCTCTGGAAAAGTCGCCGTGATCACCGGTGCCAGCGGCGAATTGGGCGGCGAAATCTGCCGTCAGTTGCACGCGCTCAACGCCAAGGTTCACGGTCTGGGGTTAAGCCGCTCCGCCGACCCCTCGACCTCACAACCCTGGACCTGTGATCTGACCGACCCGGCCCAGATTCACCGGACTTTTTCCGGCATTCTAAATGAAAGCGGGAAGATCGACATCCTTGTCAATAACGCCGGACTCTCACACGGCGCGCTGACCCCGGTCATGAATCCGGACGACTGGCACCGCACCCTGGATCTGAATCTCACCGCCGCCTGGTTCTGCATCCGCGCCGTCCTCAAGCCCATGATGCTGCAACGCTCCGGCAGCATCATTAACATCTCATCCCTGGCCGCCCTACGTCCGCTGGCCGGTCAAGGGGCCTACAGCGCCGCCAAAGGCGGCTTGGAAGGCCTGACCCGCAGCATCGCCGTGGAAGTGGCGGGAAAAAACATCCGCCTCAACGCCGTGGCTCCGGGTTTTCTGGAAAGCCGCATGGTCTCGAACCTGACGGCAGAAAAGCGCGCCGACCTGCAGAAAAAAATCCCCCTGGGCCGCCTCGGTCTTTTATCCGAGGCTGCAGCC
>Ga0075019_10000603_pt1 | contig 20750 bp, 22 predicted proteins | sample ColStrG_CSR_2013_FD_71473 | JGI IMG/M metagenome (GOLD analysis project Ga0075019, IMG submission 71473) | Freshwater sediment microbial communities in response to fracking from Pennsylvania, USA - Cold Stream Run_MetaG_CSR_2013 | ecosystem: Environmental > Aquatic > Freshwater > Creek >...
GGTGACTGTGGCAGTGCAAAGAACTGACCGGCGTTAACACGGGAGGGCACCAGATAATCACGTGCGCCTTCCGGTGTGGATTTGGTCAGCATCGGTGTTTCAACGTCGATAAAGCCCAGATCATCCAGGTAGCGCCGCACTTCCATGGTCACGCGATGACGCAGACGCAGATTGTTTTGCATTTGCGGACGGCGCAGGTCCAATACACGGTGTGTCAGGCGGGTGGTTTCGGACAGATTGTCGTCATCGAGCTGGAACGGTGGAGTGACGGAAGGATTCAGCACTTCCAGTTCCTGGCACAGCACTTCAATCTTGCCGGAATTCAGATTGGCATTGACAGTGCCTTCCGGACGGTTCTGCACCACGCCGGTGACGCGCAGACAGAATTCATTGCGCACAGCCTCAGCTGCAGCAAACACGGCGGCCTGTTCCGGCGCGCAGACGACCTGCACCAGTCCTTCACGGTCACGCAGGTCAATAAAAATAACGCCGCCGTGATCGCGACGACGATGGACCCAGCCGCACAGGCTGACAGTTTGATTCAGCGCGGCTTCGGTAGTTTGACCGCAATAATGTGTTCGCATCGACATAATGGTAGTTCCGGTTAAAAAGTAATTCAATTCTCGTACAGGGGGCAATCCAGTGACGCTCCCAACATCCGTCATTCCCGCGCAGGCGGGAATCCAGCGACGTCAGCTCTCAATACAAAATTCCTAAACAACAGTCCTGTTAACACTAACCTCAGGCGCCACAACACCCATAGAAACAATATGCTTCAACGCCACATCAACACTGATATCCAACTCAATAATCTCCGAGCGAGGCACCATCAAAAAAAATCCGGAAGTCGGATTCGGCGTGGTCGGCACATAAATATTCACAAAGTCACCCTGCAGATGCTGTTGCACCACAGGACTTGGCGACCCGGTAACAAAGGCAATAGTCCATGACCCGGCGCGCGGATACTGCACCAGCACAGCAGTACGAAAGGCATTCCCGTCCGAAGAAAACAGCGTATCCGACACCTGTTTCACGCTCGAGTAAATCGAATTCACGATCGGAATCCGGTTCAGCACCGCTTCCCAGATCGCCAGCACATAATTGCCGATAAAATTTCGCGCCAGCACACCGGTCAGCAAAATAATCAGGAGGGTGAGGATTGTTCCCACACCGGGAATATGCACACCCAGCAGCGCTTCCGGCCGCCACTGTACCGGCAGCAGCAACAGCGACTGATCCATAACACCGATCACCGAATGGATCACCCACAGGGTAATCGACAGCGGCACCAGAATCAGCAGGCCGGTAATGAAATATTTTCTTAACATGAGGTTACTTACTTGGTTGCAGTGCCTTGTGTGGTTGTTGCGGAACCGGAATCGGTGCTGCCGGTTTTGGCTGGTTCAGTCGCGGATGCCGTTTCCGACTCGGCGCCTTTATTTTGCGCGTCCGTGGCTGGTGCCGACGTGCCACCCGATCCGCCTTTGAAGTCAGTGGCGTACCAGCCCGAACCCTTGAGCTGAAATCCAGCCGCGGTCACCTGTTTTTTAAATTCCGGTTTTCCGCAGGAAGGGCAATCCGTCAAAAGCGGGTCGGACATTTTTTGCAGCACGTCTTTGGCAAATCCACAAACGGCACAGCGATAGGCATAAATCGGCATTTTTATTCTCGTGAAACACAACAAGCCGGTGATTATAAAGGTTTTCGCTTGCAGAAGGGAGTTAAACCATCAGCTGAGACGGTTTCCTGAAAGCGGAAGCCACTTTGTCGCATTCGGCATGGGAAAGTCCCATTTCCCCCTCAAAAAAGGAACGCCACCCCCTGACTTCTCCCGCAATCCGTTCGACGATTTCTTTGGCCTTCGTTGGTAAAATGCCAAATTGACCTGCCTGGCTGAGTGCATTTCCCAAAGTGGCCAAACGACCCTGACTGCCTACGCTGAGATGAAGAAATCGATCGGTCCCTTGTTGCGGTTTAGGAAGGACGTCATAGAGAGGGCTGAGCAACCACCCCTGCAACTTGTCATCCCACACAAATGCATGGTTGCGCAGATGATCGTCATCGTTGCCAACTAATATATTGAAAACCATACGCCCAAAAAGTTCTTCCGAGTCGGATTTTATTTTTGTCTTTGCTCCAACTTCCGTTATTTTTCTGGCAATGTCAACGTAGCTTGACGTTGAAGACTCGCTTTCATGGAGTCCTAACAAAGTCAGCGCACTGACAACATGGCGTCTTGAAAACAACCCCTTTGATATCGGTACGCGATCAAACCGCTCGATGAGCATGACTTTTTTCTCATCTGACACCCTGTGAATGCGCGTTTCAGGCACCTGCAGGCCGCAACGTCGGGCGAGTTCCAGACTGGCCTGTTCAATGCCCGGGACATCGAAAGTGTCGCCTTTGGCGTTAAATTTTGCCAGCCATGCCCGCCCCTCGTGATGCACGACTGCTTTTGGCCGTGCGCCACCCATGCTTGGTCCAGCGTCGAACAACTGACGCAAATGGTCGGGGACCGTCTCGTGATTCTGAATTCGGTCGGATGCCTCCAGAAGGTAAGGCAAGTCAACAAGGGAAGCGAGCGCATTGGCTTCAGGTGCTGCGCTTGGGTCAGCCCTGAAATCCAGCGCGCCAAATCGATCATGGCCCGAATGGTTCAAATAGGTCGATTCAGAAAGGCTGTTCGGCCCTGCCTTCAATTTATTTTCAATGACCCGGCGGCCCCAAGCTTCTGGCAGCGCATCGCAAACTGCACCAAACACAGGAAGTTGATTGATCGGCTGGTACAACTGCTCCGTTCCGGGAACGGCGTCGTGGAGAGGAAGACTTGCCGGATCTACCGGGATTGCGTTCTGGCGCTCCAGATACCGTTTTCCGTAACCAAAAGCAGACGAAAGTACGTTGATGCCGGATTCATCCATTTGAAGCGTGCCGGCCGGCACCGCATCCGTTTGGTCAGCCAGATAAACGAAGACGGTGGATTTCCATAATTTAGAAGTCATAGTCTTCATTGCCGGTTGAGGTTTCTTTGATTGAGCTTGCGCGTTTGCGAGCAGCATTATTTGCCCGTTGGTTTCGTTGGGTTCGGCCGAGGGTATCCGCGTCTGGATTGGATACCGTTTCGAGTAAATGCAAAAGACTTGCCGTTTGCAGCGCAGATAACCATGCCCCCATGCGGACGGCTACGTCACCTCGCTCCAACCGATCCAGGGTATTGGGACTGACGTGTGCACGCTCGGCAAAATCAACGCGGGTCCGATTACGGGCCAGTCGAGCCAGTCGTATCGCGTTGCCCAGAGATTGTGCGGATTTCAGCACTTCAGGGGTGGCAAAACTGGCTTCAGGTTTTTGCATGTTGGGCTCCTTCAAACTGAATAAGGCGGTAAAGTGGAAATTATTTTTTTCGCAATTAATTATCTTATTTGGTGAAATATATACCTGAATAGCCAAATATGGTGATTTTTTTTTAAAAATTCCCTGTTTGATTTCAACGGAAATTAAGACCAATATCTTACCCACCCATCAAAAATCATAATCATTTGCAACAATTTGTAATCCCCGTCATCGCCAATCAAACACTCCCCGTTAAGGCATCATGTCGAACGAAGCGGCATAACTGAAAAGCGAAGTGAACCATTTAAATAAAAAGGAAGAACATCATGAAAACAGCTCAAACCATCACCATGACCCTGGCCGCTATCGCAACAGTCGGCACTCTGTTAGCAGCACCAGTTTTCGCGCAAGACACCCAGTGGCAGAAAGATCACCCACGTCGTGAACAGGTCAACAACCGTCTGGCAAACCAGAACAAACGCATTACCCAGGAACGCAAAGAAGGCGAAATAACCAAAGCACAGGCACAAAGTCTGCGCGCCAATGACAAAACGATTCGCGGTGAAGAAAAAGCGATGGCCTCCCAAGACCATGGTCATATCACCAAAACTGACCAGAAAGCGCTGAACCAGCAGTTGAACCAAAACAGTCAGGCTATTGGTAAATAAGTGAAGTGTCAGGTAAGCTGCAGTTTTTACCAATAATAATGCCCGGTCTCCTCCAAGCTGATCGGGCATTTCAACAACTACAAAAAGGAAAATTCATATGAAAATCAAACATTCAGTCTTAGCAGTACTGCTTGCAGCCGTATTGCCTCTGGCTGCCCACGCTGACCTGCCCGGCGAACATCCGGCCTATCTGCACGCCTTGACCGATTTGCGCGATGCGCGCTGGAATCTGGAACACCGGCCTGGTGATTCAGCGGTTCGTGAGCAGGAAGATTTTGCGGTGATGGCCATCGATAAAGCGATTGGCGAGGTGAAAAAAGCGGCATTTTATGACGGCAAGGATATTTATAATTCGCCGCATGAAGATGCGAAACTGAATCATGCCGGGCGCTTGCACCATGCTATTGAACTGTTGAAAAAAGCAGAATCGGATGTGTCACGTGAAGAGGATAATCCGCAGACGCAGGGATTGCAGATGCGCGTGATTAATCATATCCATGAAGCTACACATGCTGCGGAACGGGCATTACATGCGGCTGAGAATGGGATGTAAATCTGAAATGGCGTTGAGTTCAATGACTGCCCGTTTTAGCGGGCAGTTTGCTTTCGTGTCGCAGGGTACATTTGAATGCGAGGGCTCGTCGGAGGCATTGGCTCTGATCATGGACGTGCGCACTACCAACAATGTGCAAATGCCTGATTTAGGGCATAGCTAATTCCAACTTGACGAACTATAATTCACAACCGTTGAAATTTTGCTCATTTTAGTGAGGTGGTTCTCAGATAACCCTTTAAGAATATGTTGCCATTCACCACAAAGTTAGTCAGATCCACGAGTTTCTTTGCATAACCGGTGATTTATCGCGGATAATTTTTTAATTTAAACAATCCAGCAAACAATGATATTAGTTACAGGTGGGGCCGGGTTTATTGGTTCAAACTTTGTTTTGGACTGGTTTTTGCAATCCGATGAGACAGTAATTAATCTGGATGCGTTGACCTACGCGGGCAACCGGGAAAATCTGAATTCGCTCGATGGCGACTCCAGGCACATTTTTGTGCACGGCGATATTGGTAATGTCATGTTGATTGAGCAATTACTCAATCAATTTCAACCCAGAGCCATCATCAACTTTGCGGCAGAAAGCCATGTTGATCGTTCCATACACGGTCCGGAAGACTTCATTCAAACCAACGTCGTGGGCACTTTTCATTTACTGGAAGCGGTTAGAAAATATTGGAGTAATCTGAGCGGTGATGCAAAACAGAATTTCCGGTTTTTACATGTATCGACTGACGAGGTATATGGTTCGCTGTCCAAAGATGAAGCGGCGTTCACCGAACAGCATCGTTATGAACCCAACAGCCCTTATTCAGCAAGTAAAGCTGCAAGCGATCATTTGGCGCGCTCCTACCATCACACATATGGCCTGCCGGTACTGACCACCAATTGTTCTAACAATTACGGCCCTTACCATTTTCCGGAAAAGCTGATTCCCTTGATGATCGTCAATGCATTGGCCGGTAAAAACCTGCCGGTATACGGTGACGGTCAACAAGTTCGTGACTGGTTGTACGTCAAAGATCATTGCAGTGCCATCCGGGGTGTCTTGGCGGCCGGGCGAGTGGGTGAGGTTTACAACGTCGGTGGCTGGAATGAGAAAACTAATATCGACGTCGTACACACAATATGTGCCCTGCTGGATGAAGAACGTCCGCGGGCCGATGGCAAAAGTTACGCCGAACAAATTGTAACCGTGACTGATCGCCCGGGGCATGACCGGCGTTACGCCATCGATGCGAGCAAAATTGAGCGTGAGCTTGGCTGGAAACCGGCTGAGACCTTTGATACCGGGATACGCAAAACAGTCAGATGGTATCTTCAGAATCAGAACTGGGTGTCGAATGTACAGTCAGGTTCGTACCGCGACTGGGTGCAAAAAAATTACAGCGAGCGCAGCGCGTGAAAATACTTCTGCTAGGTAAAAATGGCCAGGTTGGCTGGGAACTGCAGCGCAGTCTGGCACCGATCGGCGAACTGGTCGCCTTAAGTTCAGCAAGTACAGAATATTGCGGAGATTTAAACAATCTGGAAGGCCTGGCGCAAACCGTTCGGGATCTTGCTCCAGACGTGATTGTCAATGCAGCAGCATATACAGCCGTTGATAAGGCCGAGGAAGAAACAGGTTTGGCGCAAACGGTCAACGCGTTGGCACCAGCCGTTCTGGCCAAAGAGGCAAAACGAATTGGTGCGTTGCTGATTCATTATTCGACCGATTATGTCTTTGACGGCAGCGGTGACCGGCACTGGACTGAAACCGACAAGACAGAACCGTTAAGTATGTATGGTAAGACCAAGCTCGAAGGCGAAGTGGCAATCCGCGAAGCAGGCTGCCAGCATCTGATATTTCGTACCAGTTGGGTTTATGCAGCACGCGGCGTTAATTTTGCAAGAACCATGTTGCGTCTGGCGCAGGAACGTGAGCAGTTAAATGTCGTTGACGATCAATATGGAGCGCCGACAGGCGCCGAATTACTTGCTGATGTAACAGCGCATTGTATTCTTCATGCTCGGCGTCACCCTGATGTCTGCGGTGTTTATCACGTTGCGGCCGGCGGTGTTACGAGTTGGTATGAATACGCATGTTACGTCATTGAATTTGCGCGCAGTGCCGGGCTGGAGATAAAGGTAGCTGCTGATTCGATCAAGCCTGTTCCTGCCGGTGCTTACCCGCAAATTGCTCCGCGCCCCCGAAATTCGCGCCTCGAGACAACAAAGTTTCAAAATTGTTTTGGATTAAATCTGCCAGATTGGCATGTCGGCGTAAATCGAATGCTGACAGAATTTAGTGAGTCGAAAAAATGAAACGACGCAAAGGAATAATTTTGGCTGGCGGATCGGGCACACGACTCTATCCGGTAACTCAGGCAGTATCAAAGCAACTGCTGCCCGTGTACGACAAGCCAATGATTTATTACCCGCTCAGCACATTGATGCTGGCGGGAATACGGGAAATTCTGATTATTTCCACGCCACGCGATACCGAGAGGTTTGAACAACTTTTGGGTAATGGCCACGCATGGGGATTAAATATTGAATATGTGGTGCAACCCAGTCCTGACGGATTGGCGCAGGCCTTCATTTTGGGCAGGGATTTTATTGGCGATTGTCCCAGTGCATTGGTATTGGGCGATAATATTTTTTACGGACACAATTTTGAAGCACAATTAACGCAAGCCAGGGAACAGAAAAGTGGTGCGACGATTTTTGCCTATCATGTTAAAGATCCGGAACGGTATGGTGTTGTGGCATTTGACCAGACAGGACGCGCCACGAGTCTTGAAGAAAAACCAGCAAAACCCAAAAGTAATTACGCGGTGACCGGACTCTATTTTTATGATAATCATGTTGTTGAATTGGCTGCCAAACTCAAGCCCTCGGCACGAGGCGAGTTGGAAATAACAGATCTGAACCGAATTTATCTTGAACAGGACAGGTTGAATGTGGAAATTATGGGACGGGGTTATGCGTGGCTGGATACAGGTACACATGAAAGTTTAATGGAGGCCAGTAACTTCATTCAAACTATTGAACATCGTCAGGGATTAAAAGTCGCCTGCCCAGAGGAAATTGCGTTTCGGAAGGGATTTATCGATGGGTCGCAATTAAGAAAACTGGCTGAACCGCTTGCAAAGAGCGGGTACGGGCAATATATGTTGGGATTGTTAGAAGATCGGGTGTACCCGTGGAAGTGATCAATACAGCAATCGCAGATTTGAAAATTATTCAGCCCAAAGTGTTTGGTGATGAACGCGGTTTTTTCTTTGAAAGTTTTAATCAAGTCAAATTCAATGAATTAATCGATCGCCGGGTTGAGTTCGTTCAGGATAACCACAGCAAGTCAGTAAAAAATGTTTTACGTGGATTGCACTATCAAATTGTGAAACCGCAAGGAAAGTTGGTGCGGGTCGTCGCCGGAGCCATATTCGATGTGGCAGTTGATATCCGCAGTCAATCGCCAACTTTTGGGCAGCATGTTTGCATTGATTTGTCAGCGGAAAACCGGCGCATGTTATGGGTTCCGGAGGGATTTGCCCACGGTTTTATGGTGCTTTCCGATTTCGCTGAGGTATTATATAAGACCACTAATTACTGGATGCCCGAGCACGAGCGTGGAATTATATGGAACGACTTAAGTTTAAATATTCAATGGCCAATTAAAACCAGCCCAATTTTGTCAGAGAAAGATCGGCAATTGAATCCATTCCCTCAGGCTGATGTTTTCTGAGTCGGGAATTGCCGCGATCGTGAATTCTATTTATTCCGGAATAGCCGGCGCTTAACTTTGCATACCTTCGTTTAATTTCTGGCTTTGAACCGACTCACATCAAACTGAGCTTCAATTGCCTGTTTTATTGCTTAAATCGCACTGTATAGATAAAAGAATAGCATCCGCTCAGGCAAAAAGTGAGAGAATTCACTTTTCTAATCTGGGTAACGGGCGTGATTCCATGACCTTTAGGGATGACCAATTTCTTTTGTGCCAATATCCATAGTCGGGCCATCCGGGTCTTTGACCCATATTTAACTTATACAATACGAAATGAATTTGCAAGTTTCAGTGATCATCGTTAATTACAACGCAGGCCGATATTTAAAGGGCTGTATTGATTCGCTCCTGCAGTGTCCAATCAACAAGGAAATCATTGTCGTTGATAATGCATCTCAGGATGACAGCCTGGCATCCCTCGACGGAATTCACGAAGTACGGATCTTCCGAAATACTTCCAACCTAGGGTTTGCAACGGCGTGCAATCTGGGCGCAAAACTTTCTTCTGCACCAATCCTGTTCTTTCTCAATCCGGATTGCACATTCAAACCCGGAGCGCTGGTCAACTTGCTTGAAATAATGCGGCAGGGACAACAGGTTGGCATGGTGGGCGGAATGTTGGTCAATTTGGATGGCACTGAACAGCCGGGCGGGCGACGTGCGATACCAACTCCTTGGCGCTCTTTTGTTCGTGCCTTCGGCCTGTCGCGCTTTGCCAACCGCTGGCCCAAACTTTTTTATGATTTCCACATGCACAACGAACCACTTCCGGAAAAGCCGGTGGAAGTGGAAGCCATCTCTGGCGCCTGCATGATGGTGCGGCGCGATGTGATGCAGGATGTGGGTGATTGGGATGAAGGGTACTTTTTACATTGTGAAGACCTGGACTGGTGCATGCGGTTCCGGCAAAAAGGCTGGAAGATCCTGTTTGTTCCGGATGCCAAAATTACCCATGCAGGTGGTGTCTGTGGCACCGATAAAAAAGTGTTTGTTGAATGGCATAAACATAAAGGCATGATCCGGTTTTATCGCAAATTTTTCCAGCGCCAGTATCCGGGCATATTGATGGGCTTGGTGATGCTGGGAGTGTGGTTGCGTTTTGGGATGGTGGCGACGTATTATTCCACCAAAAAAATCAATCATTCTTTGTATAAAAGGTACCGATGAAATGAGCAGCACGACGACTGGGAAAGGGATCGGAAATCAGGTTGGCGTCCTTGGCGCGTCTAGCTTTGTTGGTGCCTGTCTTTTGCAAAAATTGTCCGAATCTGCCCTTTCGACAGTTGCGTATACGCGTCGTGACATTAATCGATCGTTGAAAAATATAGAATGGCGCAGATTGGAGTCCGAACTGCCGCTATCTCAAAAAATCAATACGGACCATCCGATACCGTATTGGATTTGCCTTGCTCCGCTTGCGGTTCTGCCAAAATATTTCACGCTGATGGAAACCCACGGCGTCAAGCGCGTTGTCGCCCTTTCCTCTACCAGTCGGTTTACCAAGCTGACATCATCGGATCCAAACGAATTGTCAATGGTGCGTCACCTTGCGGAAGCCGAAATGCTGGTTCAAGAATGGGCGCGGAGCAGGAATGTCGAATGGATTATTCTGCGTCCCACGCTGATTTATGGCTCCGGTCAGGATCGCAATGTGTCGGAAATAACCCGCTTCATTCAACGCTTCGGGTTTTTTCCGGTTTTCGGCAGGGCCTGCGGCCTGCGCCAGCCTATCCATGTTCAGGATGTAGCCGGGGCCTGCATGATGTCAATGCAATCGCCTTCGATCGTTAATTGTGCATATAACATTACCGGTTCCGAAACGTTGACCTACCGCGAAATGGTGTGCCGGATTTTTAAAATCTTGGGAAAAAAACCGCGCCTGGTACCGATTCCACTGTGGATGTTTTCTGCAGCGGTATTTTTATTGCGTCGGATTCCGCGCTACAGTAAATGGTCGAGCGCGATGGCCGAGCGTATGAACAGCGATATGGTTTTCGACAATTCTGCTATCGAGCGTGATTTTGCATTCAAACCGCGTCCGTTTCATTTGACGACAGAAGATCTGCCAAACTGAAACAGCCATTCGATGGAGGGCAATCCAGATGGAAAAAAAACCGGAAAAGAGACGGCAATTTCTCAATCATTCACTGACCCTGTTACTGGGCACAGCAGGATTGACTGCCTCTCGCAGCGATGCCGCCACCATCAAAACCGAGCAGCAGGTCATTCTGACCCTGACCGGCGCCATCGACCGAACCAACCGTCCGAAAATGGATGGTGTCACCGATCAGCTGATGCACAAGCACGGCATTCAGTTTGAACGCGCCTGGAGCTTCAGTCTGGCTGATCTGGAAAAACTGCCGGCTGTGACTGTCAGCCCTACGATGGAATACGATGCCAAAGCGCATCAGCTGAGAGGACCGCGTTTGCTGGATGTGTTGAATGTGGCCGGCATCAGCAAAGGCAGCCCGTCTCGTTTGCGGCTGCATGGTATCGACGGCTATTCGCCTGAAATCAGTTATGAGGTGGCGCAAAGAAATAATTTTGTGGTGGCAACCCATCTGGATGGGGCACTGCTGGCGGTCGGTGGGTTTGGTCCGCTGTTTGCAATTTTTGATGCTGACCGCATTCCTGAGATGGCGCAAGAACCGCTGACGCAGCGGTTTGCGGATTGCCCTTGGGGTCTGTACTGTGTTGAAGTTGTCTGAGCTACATACAGGACCGGTAAACCTCGGCAATCGAAATCTTTTTAAGACGCGCCTGCTGTATGCCATGCGTCGGCATGGTAATCATCCCATTGTTAACCGCCATCGCGCGCAGCACTTCACTCGGCGTGCCAATCTGAATCAGATTGCGCAATGCGTTATTGATGACCATTAATTCGTAAATCGCCATACGGCCGGAAAAGCCGGTGAAATGGCAATGCCGGCAACCGGTGCTGCGATAAAATTTTTCATCCGGCTGCAGCTGCAGGTTGGAGCGTATCAACGGCGTGACCGTTTCTTCACTGAGACAATCCGGACAGTTGCAGCGCACCAGTCGCTGCGCCAGGACACCGATGACAGCCGATTGAATCATGTACGGCGCAATGCCGATTTCCATCAGTCTGATCAGTGCACTTGGCGCGTCGTTGGTGTGCAGGGTGGAGAGCACCAGATGACCGGTCAGCGCACTTTCGATGGCGATTTTGCAGGTCTCAAGGTCGCGCATTTCGCCGATCATGATGATGTCGGGGTCGTGACGCAGAATATGGCGCAATGCCTGCGGAAAACCGAAATTGATATGCTGTTCAAGCTGGATTTGCCTGGTGTTGGGCAATTCATATTCAATCGGGTCTTCGACCGTAATAATATTCAGATTGTCGCGGGAAACTTCTTGCAGCGCGGCATACAGCGTGGTGCTTTTACCCGAGCCGGTCGGGCCGGTAACGAGGATGATGCCGTAGCTGCGGTTGATCAGATCATGAAACAGGGCTTTGTCGACAGGATCAAACCCGATTTGATCGATGGAGCGCAGCCCTTCATTCTTGTTCAGCACGCGGATGACAATGCTCTCGCCAAACTGCATCGGAATGATGGAAATGCGCAGGTCGATGTTGTTGCCCGCTTCCTTGATTTTGATGCGGCCATCTTGCGGGATGCGGTGCTCGGCAATGTTCAGTCTGGACAGAATTTTAATGCGGCTGACCACGGCCGGCAGCAGGCCGATTTTAAACTGACGGATAGTGATCAGCGTGCCATCGATGCGAAACAACAGGTCAAAATATTTTTCACTCGGACGGAAATGAATGTCCGAAGCGTGCTGGTGCACGGCATCCCGGATCACAGAGTCAACCAGCCGGACCAGTGGCGCCTTTTTGGCGAGTTGGTCGGCGTTGCTCCAGATGCGTTGCTCATCGATCAGATCGGACGTGCTTTGTTCCAGGTTCTCCAACTCCATGTCGTCAGAAAATTCCGGATACCATTGATGGATGGCCTGATCAATTTCCTCTTTGCCGGACCGCACAAAAATCAGTCTGTGGTCCACCGTAAACCGCAACAAGGCGCGCTCCTGTACTTCCGGTATTTCAGCAACGGCGATGACCAGCGCATCCTTGAAAAACATCAGTGGAATCAGATGCAGGTCCTTTGCAATGGTAGCCGGTACCATGCCCAACACCTGAATATCAATATCAAAATCTTCCAGATGCACCTGCATCAGATTGGCGTCTTCCATTAACGCGCTCTGTATTTCATCGCGGGAAATGGCACCCAAATCAACCAGAATGTCGCCCAGTTTCCGGTTCTTGTTGGCCTGTTGGATGCGCAGCGCCTGACGCAGCGATTCAGGCTGGATCAGATTTTTTTTGAGCAGCGTCTGCCCAAGATGTTCGTGGTGATTCAGATCCTTCAGCAACAGCATGCCGAGTTCGGCGGCATTGCCCGCTACAGGAATAACCGGAATTACGCTGGTGAAATCGTCAATCAATTGGTTGAGCCGTCCAGGTTGGGTCAGAGAATGTGAAGGCGGGTGCCTCGTTGGGCGAGTGATGTTCGGCCAAACGGATTTTTAGCGCCATTTCGGTATGGGAGTCGGCATTGTGCAGCGCTTCATGACGCGCAATTTTACCGGCGTGGTACAGGGCCAGCAGCGACTGGTCAAGCGTGATGGCACCTTCCTGATTGCCCTTTTCCATTTCACGCCGGATCTCGCTCAGGCGACCCTGGCGGATCATTTCGGAAATGAAGCTGGAATTGAGCAGCAGTTCCACTGCGGCCACGCGTTTGCCGTTCAGACCGTGTACCAGACGCTGTGAAATGACCGCTTCCATGTGTAGCGACAGATCGAGCAGCAACTGTCGGTGTGCGTCCGGCGGAAAATAATTCAGAATCCGTTCGATAGCCTGACTGGCGTTATTGGCATGCATGGTGCTGATGCACAGGTGACCCGACTCGGCGTAGGCAATGGCATGGTGTGCGGTTTCCTGATCACGGATTTCGCCGATCATGATCACATCGGGCGATTCGCGCATGGCGTTGCGCAGTGCATCGCCATAGGTCAGCGTGTCGATGCCGACTTCGCGCTGATCAATCAGTGAGCGCACTCGCGGGAAGACGAATTCGATCGGATCTTCAATAGTCAGGATATGGGCGTCGGCATGGGTGGCGCGATAATTGATCATGCTGGCCAGAGTCGTGCTCTTGCCTGAACCGCCTGGGCCGACCACGAGTATCAGTCCACGTTTCACCATCGCCAGCTGCGCGATTTCCGGTGGCAGACCGAGTTCTTCCAATGACGGAATTGCAGACGGAATCAGGCGCACGGCGATGGCGACTTCCCCTCGCTGGTAATAGACGTTGACCCGGAAGCGCGCCACCTGATCGAGTGACAATGAAAAATTGGCTTCCTTGTCTTTCTGAAACCGGTTGCGCTGCTCGGGTCCCATCATTTCATCAACTAACGCTTTGACTTCAGCCGGGGTCAGTGCGGCGGTTTCCATTACCTTGGTTGCGCCTTCGATTTTCAGATACGGCGCGATGCCGGCGCTGATAAACAAATCGGAGGCCTTGCGCTCTGCCATCATGGTCAGATAGCCATTGATTCCGTTTTTCATGTTTTACTCCTGTCAGCATTGCCATGCCTTTACCATAACCTTTCAGAGAATAGGGGCTTTGAGGTAAATCAACAGGATAGGTGGCGGTATGTTCAGAAGAGGGTATTTTGTGGCCCGCTCCACAACCACCAGCCGGCCAGAGCAGCCGCGCCCCAGAATAAAGTAGATAATCCGCCAACTTTCAGATCAGTCACCGAGGGCAGACAGTAAAACAGGGCGCAGGCGATCAGATAGCCATACAGTGCTGCCTCCGAGTACTGCTGCGCCAGCACGCTGGGCACCATAAAGTGCTGGAATGCAAACCAGGCAACAACAGACAGCAACAGCGGCGCATACGCGACCGGTGCAGCATTGAACAGGTTCAGACCAGTGAAAGAGACCGAACCGAAATGCCATTGCTGGCCGCTGCGGCGTGGCAGCAAATTGATCGAGGTCGGTTTGGCCAGCAGCAGAATGCCCACCAGCAGATGCATCAGCTCATGCATCAGTACGCCGGGAAAGCCGATCAGTGCAATATGGAAGAACTGACGGCGTGCCATTAACAGCACGCACAGCCAGATTCCGGTCAGGATAGCCGCACCGATCATACTCTATGCACCCGACTCGCGGCCTAGGGAGCCGGGACTGTGGCGGTGCGCATCACCGGATACAAATTGAACCGTTCATCATACGAAGCATGGCGCCGGGAAAAGAATGCCAACCTTGCCTGGGGACTGGCGGCAAATTCCTTGTCGGTAGCAAGCCGGTTGCTGAAACTGGCTGCCAGTTGCGGGTCGGCGGCGATTTGTGCGCGTGCCACATCTTCGGCCACGTAGTCCTCCATGTATTCCTTCTGTTCAAAAGCATTGTTGAATTCGCCCCAGGCGGCCAGCGAATCTTCCGATTGCGGCTCGAGCAGTGTCATCACCAGTCGTGCCTTCGGCTGTGCTATCGGTACAAACAGGGCGCCGAGCGATACATTGCGCATTTCTTTGTTCCAGCTGCCGGTCACCTTGAGTGCCTGATGACCTTCAAACGATTGCGGGCTGAAGGCGGTTTTTTCGGCGCGGAAGGTTTCTACTTCCACTTTTCCGGGCGCGGTTTTTAGATAGCGGAACACGATGCCGTGCTGATTCAGTTTGGCGGCGACCCAGTTGGCGTGCGCCGCTGGAACCAGATAGCCGGCATCTGGTGCAGTGATCGCCAGATCGACCATCATATGGTCGCGCAGCGGCACTTCCCAGACTTGCGGTTTGGTGTCGTCATAGCGTGTCATGAGTGCGCCGGATATCTCCGATGGCTCGCGTGTGTACCGATAGCCGTTGAACTGAATCATGCGAACTTCATCGGATGCCTTGTAGCTCATTGGCACAATCTGGTCGGCCAGGCTGGCATGGTCGGCGGTGTGCGCAATCGTCAGCCATTCTGCGCCATGCGCGGCAATCTGATTGATGACTGACACGATCGTATTGTGGGTAATGCGCACCCGGGTCGGATAGTCCTTCCAGGAATGGGTTTCCACCAGCATGCCGAACCGGTTGCGCAACTGGAAATACCCGTTGGAAAAGCGCGGTGCCGGCACGCCGTCGATAAAGCCGGAGGCTGGATCGTCTTCAACCGCGAACGACATGTAAAAAGTGTGTGGCATGGAACCGTGCGCCGTCAGGTCGGCGATGACATTGTCCTGCAATGTCGTGCCGGCTTTTTGCAGGTTCGCGTCACCGGCGTGCACCGGTTCTACCTGAATTGAAATATCGTGCTGGTATTTGGCGCCGTCGGTCACATGCAGATCGATGTAGGCCAGCGGGTCCCATTCATTCACCAGCCGCAGCATGGCCTGCATTTCCGGTGTGTCGGCTTTGACATAGTCGCGGTTCAGATTCAGATTTTGCGCAGTGGTGCGCCAGCCCATTTCTTCCGGGCCGACCTGATTGGGCCGGTTCCAGCGTCCGAACCGCTCATGCCCGTCAATATTAAAAACCGGTACGAAAATCAGTACTTCATGGTTTAAGGCGTCACCCGCGATCTTGTGTTCCATCAGTTCGCGCATGGCCAGGAATCCGGCATCCTTGCCGTCGATTTCACCGGCATGGATCCCACCCTGAACCAGCAACACCGGCAAATTCTGCTTTTTGGCTTCCATGGCAGTAAAGGCGCCGGTGCCACTGGCGATCAACGCCAGCATCGGTCGACCTTCCGGGGTGATGCCGAACTGGCGGCACTGCACCTGTTTGGGGTAGGTTTTTTGGAAATCGTGACACAGCCGGATGACTTCATCAAACCGGCCGGTTTTCTGGAAGCCGGACTGTTCGGCGACAGTACTGAGGTCGGCGGCATTGGTCATGCAGGGAGCGATCAGCATTGCCAGCAGAGCCAAAATGATTTTAGGGGAGCAATGCATGGAAGTCCTTTTTGGAGTCAGTCGGGGCGGCGTAAAAGTCGTTCATCCTGTCATATAAAATACTTACTGACAACTTTTATTGGTTTAACAATGTGGCCAGCAGGGGCAATATATTTACACAATCCAACATTTCGCAACTTGAATAAAAAACGGCTGCCCTCATTTGGGCGTAGAATCATCGCGTCCAGATGTTTCATTTGAGCATTTTATTGGACTTTTATTTTTCTCCTGAGGAGTTGCGGTATGTTGATCAAATCCGTCCTGCAGTCAACGCTGTTTTCAATAGCGCTGCTATTTTCAGTGGGAGCCATGACGGCTTCTGCTGCCGAAGATCCGACCATGCAGCAAGTCTACGACACCGCCAAAGCCGGCAATCTTGATCAGGCCCAGGCGATGATGCAGAAGGTGCTGCAGGATCATCCTGAAAGCGGCAAGGCCCATTTTGTGGAAGCCGAACTGCTGGCCAAGCAGGGGCGTTATGCCAGTGCCGAAGCCGAACTGAACAATGCCGACCGTCTGGCGCCCGGCCTGCCATTCGCCAAACCCGAAGCGGTTGAAAATCTGCGCCGCATTATCTCGGGCGCGAAACAGCATCCCATGAAACAGTCAGCAACGGGTTATGCGCCACAGCCTGCCAGTTCGGGCTCGCCGTTCGGTATGATTCTGGTTGTTGTGCTGCTGATCGCGTTTATCGTTTTTGCGGTCAAATTCATGGCCAACCGCAATCCGCAACCGGTGTATATGCAAAATGGCGCCATGCCTGGTACACCGGGGTACAGCGGCATGCCGGGTCAACCTTACGGTGGCATGCCTGGCCCGATGATGGGTGGTGGCGGTGGTATCGGTTCTGGCATTGTCGGTGGTCTGGTTACCGGTGCAGCATTGGGTGCCGGCATGGTGGCCGGTGAAGAATTGATGCATCATTTCACGGACGGAAATGGCCGTCCGGTGCGCGACGACCGCGATGATTATGTGCCGCCGCAGAATGATATGGGTGGGAATGATTTTGGTATCTCCGACAGTTCGTCATGGGACAGTGGTGGTGGCGGAGGTGGTGGTGGAGATGGTGGTGGCGACTGGTGATTTTCAGGAAGGCCACTTCCAAAGCATTAAAAAGACGTCCCCTGATATTTTTCAGGGGATTTTTTTTGTCATTTCCAATCTTGAATTTCGTTATCCTCACTCTGCAATCTTGTTATTCCCACTCTTTAAACTCGTCATTCCCACTCTTCAAATTCGTTTTTCCGACTCTTCAATTTCGTTATTTCCTCTCTTTAAATTCGTTTTTCCGACTCTTCAATTTCGTCATTTCTACTCATCAAATTCGTCATTCCCAATCTTAAAATTCGTCATTCCCACGGAGGTGGGAATCCACCTTTTCCAGGCTGCGCAGCCATACTAAACATGGATTCCCACTTTCGTGGGAATGACGCAGTAGTGAGTCATGAGAATGACGCAGTCGTGAAAACCGCAATTGAAGTGATGCGAAATCGGATTTCATGTTCTGTCTCACAGCGCGGTAGAAAGCGGAGGTGGTCACAAATTGTGACCTCCTTTCAAAACTCACATTCTCTCAGTCACTGCATTTCGGTTTCATCGAGTATGGCGCCGCATTATGTCGTAAGTGAATTTGCTCATTAAAATTGGAGTGATCGAACCGACAGCGTACGAGCGGTCGTGAAAACCACAATTGAAGCGAAGTGAGAGATGAGAGAAGCTACGCCTGCACGCAAACGTAGATTTCAATTTTCCATTTAGAAGCAATTACAGCTAAATGGTAACGTTCGACAAAATCTTGGTTACTTGGCCTGATGTTTCAATTACTTGGCGGTGGGGACGTGATCGATCATGCCTGATGAAAAAGTTGTCAACGAAACCCATAAAATTTCGATAAAACGCGGCAATGGACTGTTGCGACGTGAAATTTGGGTAGATCGTGATGGAAAAGTTTCACGCTATAACCTCGCTTATATTAATGCCACCCTTTTTCATGGTGACAATGGTCGCGTTGTTGGATACGATAACGCTCATGATGGGCATCATCGACACTGGTTCGGCGAAATTGAACCGGTTGAATGGATTAGTCTGGAGAATATTGAAGAGCGATTTGAGCAAGATTGGTTATCTTTTTGGAAAATGAAATGAAAAAATTTACGATTAAGACTGGAACCGAATCAGACTTTTTCAAACGAGGAAAAACGTTGGCAAAGTTAGCCGATCAAGGAATTAAACTGCCGGCTGAAACGGTGGTCAGTTTCGAAGATTCGGCTGATCTGCTTCGACTATTGACACGCGCCAGACTTGCCTTATTTCGAGCGGTCAAAGCGCAACCTGATTCAATTACCCGGATATCTGAGCGGCTTCATCGCGATCGAAGCGCTGTAAAACGAGACGTCGAAATTTTGGCCAGAGTTGGGATGGTCAGCATAGAGTCTAGTAAATTGCACGGGCATGGCAGAATGAAAGAAGTGCGGGTCACTGCACAGCAATTCAGGTTGGAAGCCAATCTTGTTTAAAACAGATTGCCGCACAGCCCCCAAAAAAATTTGCTTGGGCCTGTGCGACCTAAATAAACGGGTTCAATTAACAGTAATACGCTTGGCCTTGGCCGCCACTTTCTTCTGCAATACCAGCTTCAATACGCCATCGGTATAAGTCGCTTCCGAAGTCGTTTCATCCACTTCCTGTGCCAGTGTGAACAGTCGGGACACATTGCCGTAATACCGTTCGCTGCGCAGCAGTTTTTCACCTTCTTTAATATCCTTTTCATTTTTCACTTCCGCACTGATGGCGACCTGGTTGCCATCAATCGTGATGTGAATATCTTCTTTCTTCACACCGGGAATTTCAGCCTGCACGGTGTATGCTGTGTCGTTTTCACTGACATCAAGTCTGATCTGCAGATCGACGCCGGAATCGGTTCTGACCGGGCGCATTAAAATGCCGCGGAACAGGTTGTCAAATGCATCATCGGCGCGATGGTGACGGAGTAAAGTTTGCATAATAGCCTCTCAATAAATTGGGTTGAATTACATGGTGTGTTTCAATCACAGTAAATCCTGCCCACCGTATATGTGGAGTGCGAAAATGCTTTCAAGGGACTGAAAAATAGAAAAATTACGGTCTTGCCGTTCCGAATTATTGCCCTAATATAGAGCTGTTAATTTTCTGAAGGAACATCATGGTGTTGCGGACATTTGGCAAAAAGCCATCAGGAGCACGACTTGAGCGTATGCAAGATTCAGCAATGTGGAACGGAGAGAAATTCCGCAACATCCATCCCATACAACCAGGGTTGCGCGATCCCGAAATCGGCATGCCTTCGATCCGTGATTTTTTGTGCGGCGGGGAGCGCAGAGTACCGAGCGCAGCATTTCCGGTCTTCAATCCCCTTGATATCTGGACGAAGAAATCCAGCACCGGCCTGCGGGCCACCTGGCTTGGTCACTCGACCGTGCTGATCGAAATTGACGGTTATCGCATCCTGACTGATCCGGTCTGGGGGCCACGTGCTTCGCCCTCCCGGTTGGCCGGACCGAAACGGTTTCAACCGGCACCGGTCGCGCTCAAAGCTCTGCCACCGATTGATCTGGTGGTGATATCCCATGACCATTACGATCATCTTGATTATCCGACCATCCGCCAGATGGCGCATCTGAATATCCCGTTTGTCACTTCGCTCGGTGTCGGTGCCCATCTGGAAGCGTTCGGGGTGCCGCCTGAACGGATTACCGAACTCGACTGGTGGGAAACGTATACCTTGCGGGATTCGGATCTCACTGTGACTGCAGCGCCATCACAGCATTTTTCCGGGCGCGCCATCACCGACCGCAATCAGACACTGTGGTCTTCGATCGTCATCAAGTCGGAACATCACGCGGTATTTTTCAGCGGCGACACCGGGTTGACCTCGCAGTACACGGAAATTCGCGACCGGCTCGGTCCCTTCGATCTGGTCATGCTGGAAGTGGGCGCGTTCCATCCGGCCTGGGGTGACATCCATCTCGGACCGGAGAATGCCGCCAAGGCACATGCCCTGCTGGGCGGCGGCGCCTTCCTGCCGGTGCATTGGGGTACCTTCAATCTGGCCATGCACGCCTGGGATTATCCGGTAGAAACCCTGTATGCGCTGGCGCAAAAGCAGAATCTGCAGCTGGTCATGCCAAGGCTGGGTGAGGCGATTGAGCCGACACTGGTTGATTCGGTTGCGCCATGGTGGCGCGAAGTGGAGACCACGCCGTTGCCGGCTCCCTCTGCAGCGGAGGTGGAACAGTCCGCAGAATTGCCGCCGGCCATGCCGTGGCCTCTGGACTGATTCAGATGGTAATTGGGCAGCATGGCAGCACCGGTTCCGATCGTTTTGACAACAGCAGGGTTCCGTTCTGCAATAGATTGGAATAGAATCCGTGCAGCGGTGACCCCGCTATCGTCTTGGCCAATCAGGC
>Ga0075019_10000604_pt1 | contig 20736 bp, 19 predicted proteins | sample ColStrG_CSR_2013_FD_71473 | JGI IMG/M metagenome (GOLD analysis project Ga0075019, IMG submission 71473) | Freshwater sediment microbial communities in response to fracking from Pennsylvania, USA - Cold Stream Run_MetaG_CSR_2013 | ecosystem: Environmental > Aquatic > Freshwater > Creek >...
GTGCACTTAAGGGCTTTAAGGTGGGGATCGTATGGTCTGGCAACCCAAAACTTGAAACCGATGCCGTTCGAAGTGTCGGGCTGGAACGAATGAGACCGTTGTTCTCGATTCCAGGAATCGAATGGGTCAGCCTGCAAAAAGGTAAAGGCGCCGAACAATTAAAACTCGGCAGCCAGCCCGTTCATGACTGGATGGACGATGCCAACGACCTCATGGATACGGCTGCGTTAATGGCGTGCCTTGACCTGGTGATTACGGTCGATACATCGGTCGTGCATCTGGCCGGCACGATGGGCCGACCGACCTGGCTACTCAATCGATACGAAACGGACTGGCGCTGGCTATTGGAACGGGAGGATTCGCCTTGGTATCCGACAGTTCGGATATTCAGACAATCCAGTCCGAACGATTGGGACAGCGTGATTGAAAAAGTCGACGCAGCATTGCGCCTCAAGGTGCAAAGTCCGCCTCTTTAACACCCGGCAGTTCAGCAGGCTGGTTCTCGGATATTGGTTTGGCAATACTGTTTCAGCGCCAATTTCATCCGCCAATGTTTTTGTGCCGAAGCGCTTCCGTCACTTCGAGAATGGTTTCTGTCCAGTCACCGGGCACAGTTTGTCGGAACAAACGGGTTGTATTCGGATACCAAGGTGTGTCCGACCTCTCTCGCAACCAACGCCAATCAACTCCGCAGGCAGGTAACAAAGTCCAGCACGGTATGCCGATGGCACCAGCCAGATGGGCAATGGCAGTATCGACACAAATCACTAAATCGAGTTGCTTAACAATAGCGGCCGTATCGGCGAAATCCACAATGTCAGTGCCAAGGTGAATTAGTGGTTGGTCGAGCGCCGCTGTCTGGGCTTCATCTTCAGCCTGCCACTTTTGAAGGCTGACGAAAGTGACTTCAGGAACGCGCCAGAGTGGGGCAAGCGTGCTCAGTCCCGGAAGTGATCTGTTGGCATCATTATTGTGCGTTGGATTGCCCTTCCAGACCAAACCCACTTTGATTCCTTCCGCCGGCAAACGTTTTTTCCAATGTTCTATTTTCTCTGGTAATGCATGCAGGTAGGGAAATCCGTCCGGAATGGTGTCTAAAGTTGTTCCAAAATAAAATGGCAAACTCGCTGGGAAGGTCCAGTAGTCATGTGAGGCGGTCTGAGCTATATCCGTTACTACCTCATCCACGCCATCTGCCGTTTCTAACAATGGCCTAATCGCCGGTGAACAAAACAAAGTTATCCGGACAACCCCACGCGCTTTGAGTAATTTTGCGTAACGTATGAATTGGATGCAGTCTCCAAAGCCTTGTTCAGGCCATAACAGGATAGACTTGCCGATTAGCGATTCGCCGTGCCATTGCGGAAAAGGCAGATTCGGCGCCGTAACAATCAAATCATTCATTCTGGGATCATAGCGCGATTCATGAAGTGGCCATGCTTCGGAATAACGGCCCTTTGCCAGCAGCAAAATACTCAGGTTCCAGGTCGCCTCAATGCACTCTGGCTTTATCTCAAGCGCCCTTCGATATAACACCTCAGCTTGATCCAGTTCGCCAAGTTGATAAAGGGTGTAGGCCAGGTTGTTGTGTCCCTCGGCAAAATCGGGTTTGATCTGCAACGCGCGGCGTCCGCTCGCTGCTGACTCGTCGAGTTGGCCCAAACTCCTGAACGCGGAGCAAAGGTTATAATGCGGCCCGGGATCAAGTGGCAACATTGCTGTCGCCTTTTGCAGTGGCAATAGTGCTTCGCTGCTAAATCCGGATTGAATCAGACCTGCGCCTAACATTTTCCATCCAAACCCGTGCCGAGGGAATTGTTCTGACAATTTACCGGCCGTAGATACAACCTCTGGGTAGCGCCGCCCGGCAAACAGCGACAATAACGTTTCGATTTGTTCTGCGCTTGGCTCAATCACCTGGTGTCGGTCAAGCGGGCCCGATTCCGGCTCGATCTGGCTCGAATTGGAATTAAAAAAACCCATAACACCACGAACCAGTTTCGACATCGCGAACGTGGAGCCAAATTTGTTTGATTTAGTCATAAGCTGGATTTTAACTTTCGCAAAAAAGCACCCGAAAAATTCCCCGACATATCAAGCACTTCGCAGGTAATTCTCACCTGACACCGAATTGCCGCGCAAAGTGTGTAAGTCTAGCAGCAAATAATTCCTCCCTGACGAAGTGAAACGCAGAATGCCATCTTATTGTGTGGAAAACATTCAACAACCGACTTCTCAATAAAATCAGGCCGTTCGGCAGGGCCGGATCTAACTTGAATCTATTCTCAAGGCTTGTTAGTATCTGCAGAAATTTCCCATTAATGCCTTTTTTTCAGGGTTCACGATGCTTGGCGCACTCAAACGCTTGTTTCAAAGAGGTCATCCTGACCAGAAGGTGGGCACATCACTCAACGCCGCGTCTGACAAAGGTGCGGTCGCCAGACACATCGAACTAGGCAATCAGCATAAGCAAAATGGAAACGCCGATCTGGCTCTGGCGAGCTATCTCAGTGCCATTGAATCCGATTCCGGGAATGCGGAAGCGCACGCCGGGGCCGGCAGTGTGCTGCTCCAACTTGCCAGAATCAATGAAGCGCAGCAGCACTTGCTGCGCGCCGTCACAATCAATTCAGATCACTTTGAGGCGCAATCCAATTTGATTTTCGCTATGTTAATCGGCGGCGACTACGCCGACGGATTTGCGCGGCACGAGAATCGTTTTTGGGTTGGTCCTGCAGCTACCCGCGCATCCAATCAGGATATCCTCAATATATTTAAGAATATTCCAGCGTGGACCGGCGACACGCTGGAGGACCGCAACCTGCTGTTGTGGACCGAACAGGGGCTGGGCGACTCTTTGATGATGATGCGATACATTCCACACATTGCCGAGAAATTTGGTGGCACCATTGACGTCTGGTGCGAACCGGAGTTGGTCAAGATTTTTCAAACCATGCCATGTATTACGCGTGTCCTCGCCAAGAATGAAAGCTTTCCGATGCGGCCGAACACGGTGCATTGCTCGATGATGAGCCTGCCTTGCATCTTCAAAACCACACTGGAGACGATCCCGAACAAAGTGCCGTATTTGACGGCGCCGACCAGCCTTGTGTCGCGATGGGAGACCCGTCTTGCCAGTCACAGCGGGCTAAAGGTCGGTCTGGTTTGGGCTGGAAATCCAGCCAAAAGAAGCGACAACCTGCGCAGTATCAGTTTTGACCTCCTCGCCCCATTGCTGACCATACCAGGCATTTGCTTCATCAGCCTGCAAAAAGGCGCGGCAAGCCAACAGGCCCAATCCGCGACACTCCTGGACTGGATGCCGGAATGCCATGATCTTATCGATACCGCAGCATTGATATCTGGCCTTGACCTGGTCGTATGCGTTGATACGTCAATAGCCCACCTGGCCGGTGCGCTCGGCAAACCGGTATGGTTGCTAAACCGCTTCGAGAGCGAATGGCGCTGGATGATTGGTCGTGAGGATTCGCCTTGGTATCCGACGATGCGTATTCTCAGGCAATCCAGTCTCCACGACTGGGAAAGCGTCATTCAACTGGTCGCAGATGGATTGGTCCGAAAAAATTTCGATATTCCGATAGTGAATTGAATTAGAATCACAAAATCCCATAACAGAAAGAAGAATGCGCTCATGATTTTTAACTGGTTCAATTCATCCGAAGCCGAACAGTTTGGGCTGTCGGTCGCGAACTATTTTTCTGAACGGATCCCGCCTACCCTGCTGCCCACCAATGACAAAAAGTCACTGCGCAAAGCCAGCGAGGTCACCACCAAGGTATTAAGCCAGGTTCAAGTTTTTCGCAAGGAGCACAGTTTGAACACATTCCAAAAAGCCAAATTGGCCAAAACAATACAGAATGAATTGCTGAGTCGCGGTTACGATACAGGTGTAGTCGTGGATTTGGTCAATTTATTGGTTCGATCACTCTGAGTTTGCTTCGTACCCATAAAGGTATTAATTTAGGTTGGCGCATATCCTCAAAAACGCAGTCAATTCTCGACTTCAAAAATTATTAAATCAAGATTAGCGGCCTGTTTATCCCTGAGTCTCTGGTTCGAGTCCAGACCGGAGAGCTGAAGAATACCAACGGTTGCATGCCAATGCAGCCCTTTTTTTATTTCTCAACATGGCAAAAACGTAACTGACTTTGCACTTCAATCCCGCGTCAGCTCGATCCTGACTGCAGCAACCGGTAAATGTTCCACTACAAACTTAACATTACGTTCCACCTTCACCCGCAACTTCCATATAGCCATTTTTATTGTTCAAAAAGGCAAATTTAATTTACCATAAGACAACTATTGAGCGAATGAAAATAACCATCCCATTTAACAAGGGTCAACTTAATGGATTTTAATTTTGATTCGAATTCATTCTGAAAACCCCGGTGGAAAAGGATTAATTGGTAATCTCCACAATGAACGGTCATGCTGAATTGAGGCCAATCTGATTAACTTTTTAAATAAATATGCTCTTCACATCATCCGAATTTCTCTTCGTTTTCTTGCCTTTGGTTCTGACCATCTTTTTTACATTTGCCAGACGTAGCAAAGCGCTTGCGTTGACATGGTTGTCAGCATCTTCTTTGTTTTTTTATGGATGGTCGAACCCCGGCTACGTTTGCCTGCTGATCGCTTCAATCGCATTCAATTACATAATCGGATATGGGATGCAAATGACCCGTAAACGTGGGATAAATTCATCAATGCTGATGGTAGTTGGCGTAACGGCCGATCTATGTCTGCTTGGATTCTATAAATATCTGTTTTTCTTTTCCACAGCCGTAAACAGCCTGCTGGACACATCGTTTTCTCTGCCGAATTTCATTTTACCGTTGGGCATCTCGTTTTTCACATTTACCCAAATTGCCTTTCTGGTAGATGTTCATCGCGGACAGGTAGTCGACCTGAATTTTGGAAAGTACTTTTTGTTTGTGACCTATTTTCCGCATTTGATAGCCGGTCCAATAATTCACCACAAGGGAATGATGCACCAATTTGGAAAGCCTTCTATTTTCAAGGCAAACTGGAATAATTTCGTTATCGGGTTGACGTTGTTCTCGATTGGGTTGGCGAAAAAACTGATTTTGGCGGATACGTTTGCAAATTTTTCCGCTCCAGGTTTTTTGACAGCCTCGCTTGGCGATGTGCCGTCGGCTGCAATAACCTGGGTGTCCGTAATCAGTTACACATTCCAGATTTATTTTGATTTTTCTGGTTACTCGGATATGGCGGTCGGGATTTCGCGTCTTTTGGGCATTCAGCTTCCCGTCAATTTTAGGTCGCCATATAAATCTATCAACATAATTGAATTTTGGCGTCGGTGGCATATGACCTTGTCGGAGTTTCTTCGAGACTACCTGTATATTTCACTTGGCGGCAATCGTCTGGGGTCATCGCGCCGTTACATTAACTTGATACTCACGATGATGCTGGGTGGACTATGGCATGGTGCCAACTCGACGTTCCTCGTATGGGGTACTTTGAACGGTGCGTATCTTTGCATCAATCATGGATGGCACCAAATCTCCACCAAATTTTTGATCAGTAAAAAAGTGCCGAGCACCGCCGGCCGATTTGTATCGGTTTCACTCACTTTCACCGCAGTGGCGATTGCATGGATTTTTTTTAGGGCAGACACTATCGGTTCTGCATTGCTGATGTTTCAGGGGTTTTTTTCCAATTCAGGGTTTGACCAATGGCATCTAACATTCTCAGCCACCCAATCGATACAGCTGGGAATATTGTTGGTGATGACCTTATTGATAGTCTGGGGTCTTCCCAGCCCCTACGACTGGTTGTCTGCAGAATCGGAAGGGGTGATGATGCCGCCGGCGCGCGTGCTTGAAATTAACCAAAAATATTCTTTGGCTCTTCCGATCGGAATATGTATTTTAATGTTGGCCTCCCTGTGTGCCAAATTTGGGCCTGCTTCGATCAGCCCATTTCTTTACTTTCAATTTTAACTATGAGTCAAAAGCGATTTGTCATTGTATTTCTCGCGACGTCCGTGGTATTGATCTCGATTTATGCTTGGGTATTTCACGAACAGTTCGGCGCTCCCGTCGCGGCTGAATATTGGGTTGGCCAGGCGCGCACTGTGAAAGCGGCAACGGCGACTACGGTCGTCGGCAATAAAGTACTAGTGGTAGCCGGTTCCAGTGGATTATTTGGAATCGATAGCGCTGTCATGGAAGCTGAAGTTCACAGACCTGTAATCAATATGGCACTGCACGCAGGACTTTCAATGGACTGGCTGCTCAAATATGCTGATGAAAATTCAAAAAATGGCGACGTCATTTTCATGCCACTGGAATATGAATATTTTGTCTCAGACTTTTTTTTACCGTCTGCATGGATGAGTACTCCGGTGGTTGCGTGGGATTCAGATTACTTCTATCGACTTGACCTGATCCAGAAGATTCAATTTGCAACCTCAATGGCTCCCTCAGAGGTCGCCGCTAATATGATTGCAAAACTGAACAGAACGAACGTTTTGGCGCAATTCCCTGACCGGGCAATTATTCCTCTGGTCAAATTGTTGAATAACTTTGAAAGGCAGACTGATTCGACTGACGTATATAGCTATTTGAACATGGACCTGCACGGGGATATCAAAGGCAGTTGTCACACACATCCGCCGAGCAGTATTGAAAATGAAAGCTATTTTTTGTCGCCGGGTTCACAAGTCAATCCTGCCACTTTGTCGGCGCTTGTCTCGGCTTCCAAAAAAATGGAAGCCCAGGGAAAAAGACTCATCGTTGGATTTCAACCAATCGCGCTTAATTCAGTCACTACGCAACACTGGTTTGGTTTTAAATCTTCCGAAATTGAGAGCAGTCTTAGAACCGCAGGATTGCGCGTATTAGGATCACCTTCAGACTACTATTTCAATACGACCGATTTTTTTGACACACCCTACCACCTGAATTGTGATGCTCGAAGCGTTCGATCGAAGCTGCTTGGAAAGCAGCTTCATACTGCACTTCAATGAACTAAGGACATAAATCAGGAAATTGCAATCCATACAGGGCAAGGGCTAAATCGATTTTGCGATTACATCTCACCTTGGCTTTTTTCTGTTGGGTTCAGGCATCACTGCCACTACGATTTCCAATTCGTTGTTAATTTTCAGTTATTATCTGCTGAATTGAACAATATAATTCCTTAATGAGATAGTTCAATCATCGTCCTGAAGAGGGATGCCAGTATTCGCAACATGCCAAGGACTGGATGAAAAATGGTCACGCTACTATTGAAAAAATTTACCTCCGCACTGAAACGCCTCATCATAAATTTGAAAATAACCTGATGACGGATCTACATAAAAAATCTCACAATGAAAAATATAAAAGAATTTCCTTGCGATGAAAACCCATTCCCTGCAGATTTGACTATCGCAGTAATCATTCCCTGTTATAACGAAAGTGTCGCCATAGCTTCCGTTATCACTGATTTTCAACAATCTCTTCCCGGCGCGACCATCTATGTTTTTGACAATAATTCTTCCGACAATACGGTTGAAATTGCCAAATTATGCGGCGCTCTGGTTCGAACCGTGCCGTTGCAAGGCAAAGGTAATGTGATTCGAAGAATGTTTGCGGACGTTGAAGCCGACATTTATGTTCTTGTCGATGGCGACAATACTTATGATGCGAATGAGGCTCCCGCTTTAATCGCAACGCTCATTGGCGATGGCCTGGACATGGTTGTTGGCGCGCGCGTAGCGGATGAAAATAATGCCTACCGACTTGGTCATCGGTTTGGCAACACACTGTTAACCCGATGCGTTGCGGTTATTTTCGCCAACACATTCACCGACATGCTGTCAGGTTACCGCGTTTTTTCCCGGCGCTACGTCAAATCGTTTTCCGCACAATCCACCGGATTTGAAACGGAAACCGAATTGGCAGTCCATGCACTTCAACTCAGAATGCCGGTAGCAGAGGTGCCAACCCGATACAGTTCAAGGCCGGATGGATCACTCAGTAAATTGAATACCTGGAGGGATGGCTTCAGAATTCTCGTCACCATTTTTAGATTATTCAAATCTGAAAAACCATTGGCTTTTTTTTCACTCGGTTTTTTCTCTTGCAGTTTCACTGCGATATTTCTCGCCGTTCCATTGTTTGAAACGTATTTGCAGACCGGATTGGTGCCAAGATTTCCCACTGCCATTTTATGTTCCGGATTGATGTTGTTCGGGCTGATCTTATTGGTTTGTGGCATCGTGCTGGATGCAGTGACCAAGGGACGCAGTGAGGCCAAACGATTTGTCTATCTGGCTTACCCGGCCCCAAATGCAAAACAAAGCCACCAATGATTAAGAATCACCAATTTATTCTATTTGCTCTCGTTGGGATTGCCGGATTTGTCGTCGATGCGGGTATTTTGTACGTAGTGCTTAAAATTGGTCTTGGTTATTTTGCAGGCCGGGCGGTGTCATTTACTTGCGCCGTTCTGACCACCTGGCTGATTAACCGAAAAACGACTTTTGCACATCGACCAGACCAACCACTTGCAGAGGAAGCCACTCGCTATCTTATCGCGATGTCTTTAGGTGGCGTCGTCAACTACGGTGTTTATTCATTGGTCATCATAGAATTTCACAATAGTGCGTACATCGCTTTTTGTGCAGTGGCGGCCGGATCAATTGCCGGTCTGTTTTTTAATTTCCTTTCAGCGAAAACCTGGGTGTATAAACATTGAATTATGAATATCAGAACAAAGCTGGCCAATTTTAATCCCTATAATAAAACGACCTTTTTGCTTGTCTGCGGTTTCGCGCCATTTTATTTTGGCCTGATTTCTTACATGCTGGGTGCCGATACAAATTGGGACCTCGCGAACTATCATATTTACAATCCGTACGCACTATTGAACCACAAGCTGCTGACTGATCTGGCACCCGCGTCCATTCAATCCTACTTTAATCCCCTGCTCGACGTCCCCTATTATTTGATGACAGTCTATTTTCCTGCCCCCTTGGCAGGATTCATCATGGGCACCGTGCACGGTGTTAATTTTTCGCTTGTGGCGGGAATCGCCTACAAGGCTCTGCCGGGCCTGCCTTCCGAAGATCGTTTTCGGATCCCCCTGCTATTGGCCCTGTTTGGCTGCACAACCGCAAACTTTTTATCCAGCGTTGGAAATACCATGGGAGACAGCACGACTTCGCTGTTTGTACTGACTTCACTGCTGATCGTCATGTCGAATTGGGAGCGCATCACCTTGCTGCGGCAAGGATCAACGACCGCAATCATTATCGCGGGTGTTGTGGTCGGTATGGGTGCCGGATTAAAACTGACTAATATTGTTTATGCGAGTGCGCTATGTTTGAGCTTTTTCGCCATTCAGATAAATTGGCTTTCCAGGCTGCGCCTTTCATTTTTGTTTGGAGTGGGTGTTCTTGTCGGTTTATTTTTGACCGGTGGCTTTTGGTTCTGCACAATGTGGAACACATTTGGCAATCCTCTCTTCCCACAATTCGCTCGTTATTTTCCGAATTCGCTGATAAAAACAGGCACGATCTATGACGTTTCATGGCGGCCCAAAAGCGTCATGGAAGCATTGGAGTGGCCGTTTCTCTTTTCTTTCAATCCTTACAGAGTCGGCGAACTTTATAATCGTCAAATTGTATGGGCCGTGGCCTACCTGATCTTTTGGTGTTGGGCGTTTTCTGCCCTTTTGAGCAGATGGGCAAAAAAAATTCAAACAAGACTGACCGCACCGGAGCAATTTATCGTGATGGCCATTGCGATTGGTTATGGACTGTGGATGCTGCTATTCAGTATTCAGCGTTATCTGGTTCCAATTGAAGTCCTCGTGCCGCTGTTTCTGTATATCCTGATCACGAAATTATTGAGTTATTCCTACGCACGCACGCTGGCGGTAACAATACTGTCAGCCATCGCGCTGTTTATGATGCATTCAGGATTGGAAACCTGGGGACACACGGGCTGGTCCGAAAAAATGTTCACGGTCAAGTTGCCCGCAATGGAGGTACCGGATAAAACGACGGTTTTTCTGGTCAGCGGCAGTGAACGGGGATTGGGATGGATCGCTGCGCAATTTCCGAACACGGTTGCATTTGTCTCTGCAGGAAACAGTTTTACGCAAATCGTTGACCCAACAGTCCATGCCAAAAAAATTCACGACATTGTGGACAACCGCAAAGGTCCGATATTTGCGATCCTGCCGCCGCGAAATCCAACTAGCCCGACACAGGTACTGGCCGCGAAAGAACTATCAAAATATGGTTATTCGATCATTTTCGACTCGTGCGTACTGACCAGTGCATTGATCGGGGCCGAAAATTACCCTTACCTTTGGTGTGCAGTGACCAATCAGTGATTGCAACTGCAGGGCTTTTAACCCATTAAGATCTCATCTGATTTTTTTGATTCAATTGCGACTGACCGGTGCAGGCATACGGCTAAAGATCGGGGTATAAAAATTCGGATCCTGTTTGGCATACTCAGCCCAAGTACTATAGGTTTTTTCATAAGCCGACGGATGCAGGTGTTGGATTGATGTAAGCACCTGTAGCGCCTCGTTCTGCCGGTTGTTATAGGCATACGCCAGCGCCAGACGCATCAACACGGACGGAAATCCAAATCGCAGCGAGGCTCGTTCCAGGAACGCAATCTCTTCCGGATTCATTCCTTGCCTGACCGCGATCTTGGGAACGTGGCAATAATCAAAAAACTGCGCATAGAGGGAAAAATCCGGTTTGGTGGTATTCACAGGCCCCAGATAACCGGGTCGCTGTTCAGCCTCCAAAGTAGAAAATGCCAGCACGACGCGAACATAGTCCCAACTTGCTGCCGACACAAAAATTAACCCTGCACTGCAAACGGCAGCCACCCAATAGCGTGACAGGGTCTCTACCCGCTCGCCTGCCGCAGGACGGTTCAGCGCGCCCAGCATGACACCGAAGGGGAACAACAAAAATCCGTTCCAGAGCGGGAACTCGACCAAACTGTGGACCATTGCCGCCACAATGATCAAACTCAGATAGCGTGTGCCAGCATTGCGCCAGAATCGCACGCAGGTTTGATAAAACCAGTAACTGAAGCCACCCAGCGTTGCGATGGTCAGCGGCCAGCCGATTTCAGCGGCCAGATTTAAAACAATATTGTGGGCATATTCACTGTACTCGGCAGTCGGGAACAAACCTGCCAGCATCACCTGATACCGTCCAAACTGGTACCAGCCTATCCCTAGCCACGGATGCAACACGCTCATTACCCAAGCCTGCTTCCACAATACCACCCGCACGCCCGTTTGGCCGGCGCGTTCGGACAATGAAGTCACTGTCACCCCAACCCAGCCCAGCATCGAAGGCGTAATCAGCACAAGGCCTGCATAGACGGTCAGCAATGCCAGCAACAGCCATTTCGATACGCTTCGTCCATTATCGGTGCGTTGACCGGCCAACACTGTCAGCAACGGCAGGATCAGCCAAGCCACACGTGCCTGAGTCAGGGCCAAACCCCACAACAGTACCAAAACAAACAGCACACCGATCCGTGCCGGTAACTGCTTCGCTTTGTAGCGCCACCACACCGAGGCCAAAGCGAAGCACAATATCAGTGCCAGCAAATTGGGTTGGGCAATATTGGCATACGGGCGCAAGATGCTCCGGTCATGAATCGACATGACAACTCTGGGAATTTCAATATCAAACAATTGCAGATTCTGAAAAACTACCGATACCAATCCGACCGCCAGATAAACCCAACTCAGAAGATTGCACAGCTTGTCAAAGCCGTTGTCCTGTGCTGCAATGGTTGCACCAAGCACAATCGCCAATGCAAACCCGACCAGATACACCACCGGAAAGACGGAATCCACCTGGAACAAAACATCGCCGCCCAGAGTTTGCGCCACGATCACCGCGATCAGACCAAACGGGACGAGCAGCAATACCGGCAATTTTAGGGTGACTTTCGGAATACAGGCCAGATAACCCCACGCAAGCAGCACGGCCAATCCGCCCAGCGCATCGTGGATGTATTCCCGATAGGGATGGATATGATCCGGGGACAGGTGGCTGACGAACAGAAAAATGCCAAATATCAAGAGCAGTCGGTTAAGTTGCCGGTCAGTTAGCATGGGCCTTCATTCTGGAGTTGGGTGGTTCGTTAATCCGGTTCATGGCATACCGGTACATGCCATTCGATTGCAACAAATGGTTCAGATCAGTTCAACCACGGTGCCGGTTTTTGCATCGACCACCACAATCAGCGGCACATGTTTATTGATCAGCATCAAAAACAAAACCGGATGGGAGGCATGACTCTTTTCATAGGCCTGCATCATTTCGCGCGTCTCGGCGGGAACCGTCTTGAATTGCTGACTGGTTTTTCCGGCAGCGACAATCTGCTGCTGCACATCCGTATAGGGAATATAGTACTGCGGCAAATTCTGCAGACCCATCCCGCCAAAGCCGCTGAACAGTATATCTTCTTTGGTCTTTTGATCGGTCGGTTCTTTGGTGCCGACATAAACCGGCCCGAATTGCGGCAATTCTTTAAACAGGGGGTTCGACACCTTGGCCAGATCGGCCGTATCAATTTCGTTGGCCCGAACCAGACAGAAACGATTTTCGACAAACGCAATGTAGGCCGGTCGCACCGTATAGATCGACCACAGACCGTACATCAGAAACCCGGCCTGAAACAGAACGACAACGGCGATATCAAATTTTATTAATTTTTTCTTGGCATCAAAAATGATCAGCATGATCAACGGGCCCAGGATCACATCCACACCGGCCAGCAATTTCATCAGATCACCACCTGCCGCAGCCAAAAACAGCTTACCCGGATACCACACATTGCCAATAAACAGATATGCCAGCAGCAGCACACTGGCGCTAACCAACAGATGAATCGAAGCAGCTTTGTATCGGGTCATTTTTAACGCTAATCAAGAATGAAAAACACAAAAAAAAAGCACGGAAGTCCGTGCTTTTTTTGCTTGAAACAAATTAGCAGATTGCAGCAGATACGCAAGTACCTGTTTTAGCCCAAGTCAGCGAGTTTGAAGCTGATGTAGCAGCTACTGTTGGGGTCAGGACGTAAGTTTCGCCGGCCAGACCGCTGGTGGACACTGCTGTAGCAGTAATCACACCATTGGCACCAGTTGCAACACCTGAAACATAACCAGAACCGGTTGTTGTGTTTGCTGGAATACCATTTACGTTTTGTGTACCGCAGTTAGCGATAGTCAATTGGTCCGCAAAGCACAATTCAACTGCCAGTTTGTACGGAGCAGTTGCGCCAGTAACTTCAGAGAATTTTGCTTTTTTGGTGTAAGTTTGATATTGCGGTACAGCGATTGCAGCCAGAATACCGATAATTGCGATAACAATCATCAATTCGATCAGGGTAAAACCTTTTTGAAATTGCGTTTTCATATTTTCTCTCCAGGAAAGTAGAACCATTTCTACGTACATCAAGTTATGCAAGTTATGTGCCAGTTGATTTAGGGCAACTAACTCATAAATTACTTCTAAAAACTAGTACTACCAAACAAACTTTGTCAATATGTGACGATTTTTGTCACTGGTTGCCGCTGTTTAACCAACACACCCATCACATCAATCTCTGTTAACCAGACTAGCAAAGTGCCAGAGCAATACAACCACTGGATGGATCTTTCTGCCATGAAATCAAACCACTGCTACTGGCCGAGCCATAAGTTGGTACCAATATATAAGTCGTCTGTACGCCTATGCTTGCCGTTGAATTACTGGTAGCGGTGATCACACCGGCATCGGTGGAACTGACCGACAACACCTGACCGGAAGCGCCAGAATTGCTGGGCACACCATTGTTACCACCAGCACAACCTGTAATGGCCGAACCCAACAACAAGCCCTGTTGTACCACACACACTTCCACGCCCACCTTAAACGGCGTAGTTGCCAATATGACTTCAGTGAAGCGCGCTTTCTTCGTATACGTATTGTATTGAGGCACCGCTATCGCAGCCAAAATACCGATAATTGCAATCACAATCATCAATTCAATTAAAGTGAAGCCACTATTTCTGGTTCTCATATTGCTTCCTCCACATAGTATTTACACTACTAAGCAATAAGTAAGCCAACAGCTTTAATTGACTACATCAATAGCGTTTACAACCCATTAAATCAACGCACTGCATTGCACCGACGAGTAGATTCCTGGGCAGACTCAACCAATCTGAAACATCAACTGCGTACCCGACATATCAATCACATCACCCTGCTTCAATTCCCGCACTTTATTCCCAATCGCCACATCATTCACCAGAGTCGGATTGGCGCCTTCAACATGGGTCAGGAAGTAAGTATTGGTGGTCCGCGTAATTGTCGCAACCTGCACACCGGGACTTCCGAGGGTCGTCAATTCCTTGCTCAACGCCAGCTGCTTGCCCGCATTGGGACCGTTCATGACTTTCACCAGAGCCGGCTTAACCGGAGGCGGTACATAACTGCTTTCAGGACCAGAACCAGCTTTCACCTTAGAGTCTGCGTCGAACTTAATCAAGTATTTAGCAAGTGAAATGATGTCGCCATTCTGCAAGAAATGACGCTTGATCGGCTGCCCGTTGACCTGGGTTCCATTGGTACTGTTCAGATCTTCCAGATAACAGTCATTCAACTGCGTTTCAATCACGGCGTGGTTGCCACTGATCGCCAGATGGTTCAACACCACGTCGTTATTGGGTCTGCGTCCTATGGTCACCTTGGGCTTGTTGATCGGTATTTCCTGTAAGATCGCGCCCTCTAAGGTCACGCTTATTTTTGCCATTGCAAAACTCCCTCGGTATATATATGGAATAACTTATTATTTTTTGACACTAAAAAAGTTGTTTCAGGCCGGTATTGCGTATGCCGTTAATCCGGAAAAGAATGACTGAAATGTTGTCCCGCCCCCCCTGGTGATTGGCTTCCTGTACCAGTTCGCTGCACATTTCTTGCAAGGTCTTCTCTTCACTTAGCAGGATATTCTGCATCATCGGCGTTGTTAACATGTCGGACAAACCATCCGAACAAAGCATATAAATGTCGCCGACCGCAATCTGATGCCGATTCACTTCCACTTCTACCGGAAAACCGACACCCACCGCCCTTGTTACCAAATTCTTAATATCAGAATACTGTGCTGACTCAGCAGAAATCATGCCAGCATCAATCTGTTCCTGTACAACCGAATGATCACGACTGATCTGAACCAGTTCGCGATCGCGCAAACGATAGGCGCGCGAATCACCGACATGCGCCACGATCAAAATATCGCCATAACATAAAGACATCACCAGCGTCGTTCCCATACCCATGTATTGGGCTTCGTGCAGTGACGTATTTAATATGGTGTTGTTGGCCAGCTCCACGGCCTGCTCGACAATTTCCAGTAATTCGTTGGGCCGGTGCGGAATCAACATTGAGAGAAACCCGCCCAATTTATCGTTGACGTATTCCTTGATCACCGAAACGGCGATTTCACTGGCCACTTCACCGGCGTTGTAGCCGCCCATGCCATCGGCCAACACAGCCAGAGCGTTCTCGGGATCGACAACAATGGCATCTTCATTATGCAGGCGCATTAAACCGACATCGGTCTGAGCGGCATATTCGATGCAATCGCTATTTTTCATGAACGCAAATTCTCTGATACTGTCGAGGAAGGGTTGTCAATTAAATTCGATAAATCTGAGTGGTCACTATAATCATCAAGCTGCCCATGGGCAAGTTAATGTTTTGAAAACCCAACCGAACTGCTCACCAACTTGGCTTAAAGATAAAAAGTTTGATGATTTTACTCTGTGGATTCCCACTGGTGATTTGTAAAAACAATTAAACAACACAAAATTCAACATTTCTGCCATCCAGTAAAAAGGGGAAGCACCTGGCTTCCCCTCTTTGCACTTTGCTTGCCTGCACTGTCTTGACGGATTACAGCATCGCTTTTAACAGACGCGCCATTTCTGACGGATTTTTGGTGGCTTTGATGCCGCATTGTTCCATGATGTCGAGTTTGGCCTGCGCCGTATCGGCACCGCCGGAAATCAAGGCACCGGCATGTCCCATGCGTTTGCCCGGAGGCGCGGTCACACCGGCGATAAAGCAGACCACCGGTTTTTTCATGTTGTCACGGATCCAGTAAGCGGCATTGGCTTCATCCGGTCCGCCAATTTCACCGATCATGATGACGGCATCGGTATCGGGATCATCGTTAAACATTTTCATGATGTCGATATGTTTCAGACCGTTGATCGGATCGCCACCGATACCAACTGCACTGGATTGCCCCAGACCGAGTGCGGTCAGCTGACCGACAGCTTCATAGGTTAACGTACCGGAACGTGATACCACGCCAATCCGACCCTTGCGATGAATGTGGCCTGGCATGATGCCGATTTTGATTTCATCCGGTGTAATCAGACCCGGGCAGTTTGGCCCCAACAGCAGCGTTTTGCTGCCGGCTTTGGCCATGCGGTCTTTCAACATCATCATGTCACGTACCGGAATACCTTCGGTGATGCAGATTGCCAGATCGAGTTCGGCTTCAACCGCTTCCCAGATTGCTGCAGCAGCACCGGCTGGTGGTACATAAATAACGGAGACAGTGGCGCCGGTAGCGGCTTTGGCTTCACTGACGTTGGCAAAAATTGGAATGCCTTCGAAATCTTCGCCGGCTTTTTTCGGATTCACGCCAGCCACAAAACAGTTTTTGCCGTTGGCGTAGTCACGGCACATGCGCGTGTGAAACTGACCGGTCTTGCCGGTGATACCCTGGGTAATTACTTTGGTGTCTTTGTTGATTAAGATTGACATAGTGTTTCCTTATTGATGAGCGGCAGCAGCGGCAACCACTTTCTGGGCGGCCTCTTCCATGGTGTCTGCGGAGATAATGGGCAAACCGGAATCTGCCAGCATTTTCTTGCCGATTTCTTCGTTGGTACCTTTCATGCGCACCACCAGAGGCACCTGCAGCGACACGGCTTTGGAAGCGGTGATCACACCTTCGGCAATCACGTCACAACGCATGATGCCGCCAAAAATATTCACCAGAATTGCTTTCAGACCGGGATTTTTCAACATGATCTTGAAGGCTTCGGTTACTTTTTCTGCCGTCGCACCACCGCCAACGTCGAGGAAGTTGGCGGGTTCGCCGCCGAACAATTTAATGGTATCCATGGTCGCCATGGCCAGACCGGCACCATTGACCAGACAGCCGATATTACCGTCCAGAGAAATGTAAGCCAGATCAAACTTGGAAGCTTCAATTTCAGCGGGATCTTCTTCATCCAGATCGCGGTACGCGACGATTTCAGGCTGACGGAACAGGGCATTGGCGTCAAAGTTGAACTTGGCGTCCAGGGCAATAATCTTGCCGGAACCGGTGACGATGAGCGGGTTGATTTCGGCCAGCGATGCATCGGTTTCCATAAAGGCTTTATATAAGCCTTTCAACTGGGTACGGGCATCGGCGATTGAGGCTTCTGGAATACCGATTTTGCGGGAAATATCATCAGCCTCGGCGTCTTTCAATCCAGTACCCGGATCGATGGCGATGTGATGAATTTTTTCCGGATGGGAGGCGGCTACTTCTTCAATGTCCATTCCGCCTTCGCTGGATGCCATCAATACCACGCGCTGACTGATCCGGTCGGTGACCATACTGACATACAGTTCTTTTTTAATATCGGCGCCTTCTTCAATCAGCAGACGTCGCACTTTTTGACCTTCCGGACCGGTTTGATGGGTAACCAGTTGCATCCCCATAATGGCGTTGGCGTATTCCTTGACCTGCTCGAGCGTCTTTGCCACTTTGACACCGCCGCCTTTGCCACGACCACCGGCATGAATCTGCGCCTTGACCACCCATACCGGGCCGCCCAGGGTTTCTGCCGCCTTGACGGCGTCTTCTACAGTCATGCACGGAATGCCACGCGGCACGGTGACACCAAATTTACGGAGAATTTCTTTACCCTGATACTCATGGATTTTCATGCGATTTCCCTTCAAACGCGTTACTGCAAATTAAAAAATAACCCGAAAAAATAACCAACTACGCCAATTTAAACCGCCACACTATCAAAAATGACGCAATTCAATTTGTTGTAAATCACTTTTGCTTTGATATTCAATACACTGGCCTCACCATTTGCGGTCCAGATCGCCAGTAACCCTATTTACTATAGATGCTAATTTGATTTAGTCAGCGATTTAGTCAGAAAGTTATCACTGGTTTTGACATAATTATTTCCCAATCAGGCAGACGCGCGCAGACAGCCATATCGGTGACATGGACCAAAACTTTCGTCGCAACGGGAAATGAGAATGAACAGAACATGAAGTGGAACTGGGCTTTAAGGTGTTGACTGATCGTCTACAAAATTCAAAAAGCCGCTTTTGGCGTCGTCTGCGCAGTTTCTACGCTAACAGCCGCTCTTGCGGCACTGCAAAAATATCGGGGGAGTGTAGCACAGGTCAAGGGGTATCAGATTCATCCTGAGCCAATTGATTGCCGCAAAAATTGAAAATAAACTGATTTTTGAAAATAACGGGAGTGGTTTGACAATATTTGCCAGGTTTTTCGCGCTACAGGCCGGCACAACTTTCTCTATTCCAAATTTTCCAGCTCATCTACGCTGATCCCTTGGCGCATCGCCATCCGAATTGCGCCGCTGGAAAACCCACGCTGCGCCAGATAACGAATCTGCTTAGCACGCTGCTCTTGCGATAGCCGCCCGTCAAGACCGACTTCAGCCACCACTTTTGAATTACCAAATTTCTTTTGCCAGACTGCACAGGCCCGTGCGACTTCCGTTTCGGCTAACCCTGCTTTGGTTTGTGCCAGTAATTCCGGATCCAGCTGGTGGGTTTGCAGTTCAGCCATGATCCGGCTGTTGCCATAGCTGTCGAGTCGGCGCCGGATCAGCGATTCAGAAAAACGCTCCCCCGACAGGAAACGTTTTTGCTCCAGAAAATCCAGCAGGGCTTCAATGTCCTCGCCCTCCTCTGCGTAACGAGCCAGCTTGCGACCAAGCTCAAGCCGGCTGTGTTCGCGCAAAGAAAGGTAGTTCAGCGCCCTATTCTTTAGACTGAGCTTTGGCTGCTTTGGTGGCATGGGCAACAACGGAATCGTCGTCTGTCGTGACAGCAACCTTGCCTGCTTTGGGTGCCTTCGGTTCAACAATGACCGGCAGTTCCGGTACGCCCAGATGCAGACGGACTTTGTTTTCAATTTCACGCGCCAATGCCGGACGTTCTTTCAGGAAGGTACGCGCATTGTCTTTACCCTGACCAATGCGTTCGCCGTTATAGCTGTACCAGGAACCGGATTTTTCAACAATTTTGGCATCCGAACCCAAATCGAGAATTTCACCTTCTCTGGAAGTCCCTTCGCCATACAGAATGTCAAACTGGGCTTCCTTGAAAGGTGGCGCCACTTTGTTTTTCACCACTTTCACTCTGGTTTCATTACCGATAACTTCATCACCAGTTTTAATGCCGCCAACCCGACGGATATCCAGACGCACCGAAGCGTAGAATTTCAGCGCATTACCGCCTGTGGTGGTTTCGGGATTACCGAACATGACACCGATTTTCATACGAATCTGATTAATAAAGATGACCAGTGTATTGGTACGGCTGATAGTGCCGGTCAGTTTGCGCAGTGCCTGCGACATCAGACGGGCCTGCAGACCTGGCAGCGACGCACCCATGTCGCCTTCAATCTCGGCTTTTGGCGTCAGCGCTGCCACCGAGTCGATCACGATCAGATCAACACTGCCGGAACGGACCAGTGCATCGACAATTTCCAGCGCCTGCTCACCTGTGTCCGGTTGCGAAATCAGCAGCTCGGGCAGTTTGACATCCAGTTTTTGCGCGTAACCGACGTCGAGCGCATGTTCCGCATCAATAAAAGCGCAGGTACCGCCAATTTTTTGCATTTCAGCGATGGCCTGCAAAGCCAGGGTGGTTTTACCGGACGATTCCGGACCGTAAATTTCAATCACGCGACCACGTGGCAGACCGCCAACGCCCAGAGCGACGTCCAAACCGAGTGATCCGGTGGATACCACCGCGACTTCTTCGACAACTTCGCCGTCAGCCATGCGCATGACCGAACCCTTGCCGAACTGTTTTTCAATCTGCGCTAATGCTGCTGCGAGTGCTTTGGCTTTTTCTGCAGTGGGGAGTGGTTTTTTGTCGTCCATGATGTCTTTCCGCTGATAGTGAAGATAAGTTAAAAACGAAGTTGAAACTGTTTTGGGGGCTGCATTTCAACCGGTTACGTGCTTGATGTAGCGTATTCTACTGTAATTTTAAACAGCTGTATAAAAAAACAGTTAAATATCTAAAAATAGTGCAATCTGTTGTTTTGAACCCGAAATCCGGTCAATACGTTGCATTAAATATAATTCAACGATCGCGAAAGTAAACCAGTGCGCCGCACAGCGCAACACCGACCAGATACAACGCTTCAGTGCCCGGAATCACATACGGATACAGCATCAGGACGACACCGAGCCACTTGACGGTTTGACGACTGGTTCGTTTGCCATAGTAAAACGCGGCCATGCCGATGACGCCGAACACGATGGCGCCAAATATATAAGCCGGGGATGGGAGCGTGAAGCCCAGGTCCTGCAGTGTGTTTAGTTCGTCCATGGGTTGGGAAGATATTTGTCGTGAAAAAATCGAATCTG
>Ga0075019_10000605_pt1 | contig 20729 bp, 18 predicted proteins | sample ColStrG_CSR_2013_FD_71473 | JGI IMG/M metagenome (GOLD analysis project Ga0075019, IMG submission 71473) | Freshwater sediment microbial communities in response to fracking from Pennsylvania, USA - Cold Stream Run_MetaG_CSR_2013 | ecosystem: Environmental > Aquatic > Freshwater > Creek >...
GCACCCACGGCCCAACAAATTCGTGAACGGATTGCGGCGAGTATTTATCAGCAGGCGCAAAGCGATTTAGCGCTTAGTCAAAAAGATCAAGCTGTTCAAAAACTGTTGCGTATTGATGATGTGGCGCCCGGAACTGAGGTGGCTATTAAGGCGCGCTATGATGCCGGCGTGTATTTAATTGAGCAACAAAGGTGGCCTGAAGCCGAGCAAGTTTATTTAAGCTTTCGCCAGCAATATCCCAAGCATGAATTAACGGCCTCTATTCCAGCCAAAATGGTTGTGATTTATCAAAATCAAAGTAAATGGGCGCTGGCAGCGAATGAATTAAGTGTGATGGAACGCAGTAGTAATGATCCCAATGTAAAGCGTCAATCATTGGCATTGGGGGCTGAGCTCTATGAGAAGTCAGGTAATAAACCTATGGCAATTGAGCAGTACCAGCGTTACGCCAATGAATACCCGCGCCCTGTGGCTGAGGCTATGGAGGCAGAGTTTCATTTGGCGCAGCTTTACGGGGAATTAGCCGATAACAAAAAACACCAGTATTGGTTGCAACGAATGATTGATGCCAATGCGTCCGCTGGCGCGCAGGAAACTGATCGCACTAAATATTTAGCCGCATCGGCTGCTAACGAGTTAGCGGATCTTCCTTATAAAGATTTTGCCAGCACGCCACTGACTTTACCGTTAAAGCAAAGTTTGCAGCGTAAGCGAGCTGCGCTTGATAAAGCATTAAAGGCGCAGGAGACTGTGTTGAATTACGGTGTTGCAGAATTTACCACGCAGGCAAGCTATCGTATTGGTGATATTTACGCGCAGTTAAGTCGCGATCTTATGAAATCTGAGCGCCCCAAAGATTTGGATGCGCTTGCGCTGGAACAATACGATATTTTATTGGAAGAGCAAGCCTATCCTTTTGAAGAAAAAGCGATACAAATTCATCAGGCTAACGCGCAGCGCAGTGCTAAAGGTATTTATGATCAATGGGTAAAACGCAGCTTTGAGGAGTTGGCCAAATTGTTGCCAGCACGCTACAAAAAATCGGAATCTGTGTTGGAGGTGAGCAATGAAATTCAGTAAACCATTGCTGCTTTGCACAGTTCTTTTTTTGCTCGTTGGCTGCGTCTCTGTACCAGAAAAAGATGCCGATAAAATTGCCGCAGAAAAATCATCGTCCAATATTAAGGCAAAAGCTGATGATGCAACGACGCCTGTTAATCAATCCGTAAAAGAATCAGCGCCTACCTCGGTGTTGCCGGCGGGCCCAGTAACCCCCAATCCCTATTTGCAAAATCCACAAAAATTTAGTGAGCCAATAGAGGTTAATTTTCATGATGCAGTTGCTGCTATGCAACAACAAAATTGGGCGCATGCCGAGGCAGTGTTGCTGCCTCTTGCGGATAAAAACCCCAATCTCTCTGGTGTGCATTTGAATTTAGGTATTGTTTATCGCGCAAAAGGCGAAACTGAAAAAGCGAGTACAGAATTTAATCGCGCAATTAGCGCCAATCCCAAAAATGTGGATGCGTATAATCAATTGGCCGTGTTGAAGCGCGAAGCCGGCGATTTTTCAGCAGCAGAAACTCTCTATCAAAAAGCCTTGACGATTTGGCCTTTTTATCCTGAAGGACATAAAAATATTGCCATACTTTATGAGTTATATTTAGCAAAACCTGAACAAGCCTTGCCGCATTATTTGGCTTACCAACAATTATTGCCTGCACCAGATAAACAAGTCGATAGCTGGGTTGCAGATTTGGAGCGCCGTTTAAAAGGCGGTAAAGACGCGAATAAAGCGGCTGACACTAAAACTCCTGATCAAACATCTGAAAAGGCGGAGGCAAAATAAATGCACATTAGGTTTCAATCTTGGTGGAAGTGGTGCGCGCCTTTCTGTGTGTTGTTAGCGATGGATGCCAGTGCGCAAACTATTAGCACTCCAAATGAAAGTTCTGTGGCACCTACCCCAGAAAATAAAGCTTCTGCGCAACAAGCTGTAGTGCAACAGGCTGTAGAAAAAAAATTACCGAACCAAAAATTGGAAAACGAAACGGCGCAGCCTGTAAAAAAAATGGTTCAAAATGCAACCATTTCATTGCAAACAACTGTAACGGGTAATCAAGAGCAGCCGCGTGTACTGTATATCTTGCCGTGGCAATCGCCTATGACAGCAGATGTAGATTTTGAAGCGCTCGATAATGAACAAAAGGCAGTATTTGGTCATGTAGAGCGTGAAGAATTGCGCCGCGAACTGGAATCAGCAGGGCAAAGCGATAAATAATTTATTTGTGTTTCTAACAATTTACAGCAAGAGGATTTAACCATGACAGTGGCAGGAATTATTCGTTTTTTCCAAGATGGAGGCATTTTTATGTTTCCAATCGGTATGATTTTAATTGTGGGTGGCGCCATTGTTATTGAGCGTTTTATTTTTCTGGCTAATGCCAAGCGTATGAATCGTGATGCATTTGATCGTATTCTCGCGATGTTGCAAAAAAAGGATTATCAAGGCGCGCTGAATGTAGGTAAATCATCAGATGCGCCTGTGGCAAAAATTATCAGTGCTGGATTACAGCGTATGGCGCAGTCCAGTCGTCGTGAAGATATTGAGTTGGCAATGGAAGAAGGTGTTATGGAAGCTGTGCCGCGTTTGGAGCGCCGCACCGGTTACTTAGCAACGCTCGCCAACGTTGCAACGCTGCTAGGCTTGCTGGGTACTATTTCTGGCTTGAGCGCAGCGTTCGGTGCAGTGGCTAATGCGGATCCTTCGGAAAAAGCCGCCATGCTATCCGCGAGTATTGCGGTGGCCATGAACGCGACGGCCTTTGGTTTGTTTACCGCTATTCCACTATTATTAAGCCACTCCATGATTCAAAGCCGCACGCTGGAAATTATCGACAGTTTGGAAATGGCGGGCGTGAAGTGCATGAATATTTTAACGCACGCACAAGATTTAATGGCTAAGCAGCGCGACGCTAAATCACCTCAATAATTGCATCTACTTACAATAGTGGCGACACGTCGAAACGTCGCTTGAATTGCAGCATAGAGGTAAAGCCAAATGCGCCGATTAGCCAAACGAAGTGGCGAACACGCAGATGTGGACGTCACTTCATTTATCAATCTTGTGGTGGTTCTGGTGCCCGTTCTCTTGATGGGAATGGTGCTCTCACATATCACCGTATTGGATTTAAAATTGCCGGATATTCCCGCTATGAACAGCGAGCAGCCAGAGCCGCCCGCACAACTTGAGCTGGTGATCCGTAAAGACTATTTTGATATTAATTATCCGGCCGGAATTCGTTTAAAGCGAATTGAGAAAGCCGCTAATGGTAAATACGATTATGAAAATCTCACGCGCTATCTGCAAGAAATTAAACGGCAGTTAGGTGAAAAAGGGATTCAAAAGCGCGACATTTATTTGCTCTCTGAAAAAGAAACAGAATACCAAACCTTGGTGGAAGTTATGGATCGGGTAAGATCCTATCGTGCAGTGGTAGCGACTTCGGTAGTTAATGCTGAATTATTTCCCGAAGTTTCCTTGGGTGATGCACCTCCTGAAGGCGAGCAAACTCAAGCCGTTAGTGCAGGAGGGCAGCCATGAAGCAATCACTTCGTGCTAAACGTATGGCCAAGCATCGCGCCCGTTTAAATCTGGTGCCTAAATTAAATTTAGTGCCTCTGATTGACTGTTTTACGTTACTGATTTTTTTCTTGCTGATTAACTATTCGGCTGACGTAGAAATTTTGCACACCGATAAAACGATTAAATTGCCCATGTCGATTTCTGAAACTTTGCCGGGCGACACCATAGTAATCAGTGTGAATGCAACGGATGTTATTGTATCGGGGCAGCGTGTTGGTAGTATTAATGAGATGATGTCGAGCAACTCAGCAAAATTTGAGCCGCTTGAAAAAGAGTTGCAGTATCTTGCCAGTAAAGCTGCGCCGCTAACAGAGCAGGAAAAAGCTGACGGTAGACCCATAACCGTTTTGGGTGACAAGGCTATTCCCTATGCACAGTTGAAAAAAATTATGGCGACTTGTGTAGCCGCTAACTATCGCAAAATTGCCTTGGCCGTTGCTCATAAAGATGCGAGTAATAAAGTCGTAACAGGCGCAGGGGGTTGATATGAGCACTTATGTGATGTCAACCATGCAGCTACCTTGGTCATTTGCCGATGATGATTCGCGCTTTAAAAAAATTCTTTATGGCGCGCTGATTATATTCTTGGCTTTTGCTATTCCTATAACCATTATTAAATTGCCTGAATTAACGCGCGCAGAAAAAGCTGAGCTGCCACCACAACTTGCGCGGGTGATGCTAGAGAAGCAGGAATTGCCACCGCCGAAACCTATTGAGCCACCTAAAGAAGAAAAACCACTCGAGGAAAAAAAACCTATCGATAAGCCTGTCGAGAAAAAACCAGTCACAGTACAGGCTACCGACAAGCCTATAGATCATCCTAAAAATCCAGATGCTAAAGGAGAAGCTGTTGCTAACGCACGGGCAAAAGCGCAAGCCCAAATATCTACCTTTAAAGATGATTTAATGGAGATGCGTGAAACTCTGCAAACCAGTGCGGTAGAAACGGCGGCAACCAATGTGACCAATGGGAGTGGCCCTTCTGCACAAGTGGATCGCTCGATGATTAATAGCGGCGTGACGCGCGGTAGCGGCGGTATTAACGTCGGTGCTTATGCGAGTCACGATACGGGCGGTGTTGCACTTTCTGGACGCGAAACTACTAAAGTGAAAAGTGGTTTGGCTGATGCTAGTAAAAAGGCAGCGGGTGCAACCGGCGCTGGTGGTGGCAATAGTGATGGTGCTGGCGGCGCAGCGCGTAGCGAAGAAGAAATTCGCAAAGTAATGGAGCAACACAAGGGTGCTATTTTCTCCATTTATAATCGTGCATTGCGTGAGAATGCTTCACTGCAAGGCAAGGTGGTGGTCAAAATGGTTATTGATCCTGCGGGGCAAATTGTGGATGTCTCTATCGTTTCCAGTGAATTAAAAAATCCAGAATTGGAAGCAAAACTCTTGCAGCGTATTCGGTTAATTACTTTCTCCGCAGCGAATGTGGCGCGTACGACCCTGAATTATTCATTTGATTTTTTGCCGCAGTAATAAAGTTTAAGTAAAAGGCGAGTCTATAGGCTCGCCTTTTTTGTGATGTTTTCGAATGCGTTATTTTCAAAAAGAAACTATTTTTCGACAATAAGAAATGTGATGAATAAAATAGTTTTCTATTACTAATATAACGCTAGTGGCGGCTCTCGCAATGCTGACAATTGTTCGCGCAACTCCAAAATATGTTGTGACCAATAATGCTCAGTATTAAACCACGGAAAGTGTCGAGGAAATGCGGGATCGCTCCAGCGTCGAGCGAGCCATGCGCTGTAGTGCATAATTCGCAAACTGCGTAATGCATCTATGAGTTTTAATTCAGCTAAGTCAAAATCACAAAACTCTTGATAGCCTTCTAATATTTCACTCAATTGCAGTTGCTGATTTTCTCGTTCGCCGGTAAGTAACATCCAGAGGTCTTGCACTGCAGGGCCGTTGCGTGCATCGTCAAAATCCACAAAGTGTGGTTGTCCATCGCGCCACAACACATTGCCCGGATGACAATCGCCATGCAAACGAATTGCATTAAATTTTACGCGCTCAAACAAGGCGTCGCACTGTGTAATAATCTCCGCCCCCATGCGTTGATAATTGTCTAATTGATTGGCGGGAATGAAATTATTGTTGAGCAAAAATTCGTAAGAATCTCGTGCAAAATTTTGCACGGTCAGCGATGGGCGATATTGAAATGGTTGTGCCTGCCCCATGGCGTGAATGCGGCCAAGGCAGCGCCCAATCATGAGTAGCGAATCAAAATCATCAAGGTTGGGTGCGTGGCCACCTTGGCGGGGAAAAAGTGCAAAATCAAAACCTTGGTGGTGGAGCAGTGTATTGCCCGCGTCATCAATAAGCGGCGCCACCACAGAAATTTCTAATTCTTTGAGTGCTTGGGTAAAGCTGTGTTCTTCCAAAATTTGGTCGCGTGTCCAGCGTTCAGGGCGATAAAATTTTGCGATGATTGGGCTGCTGCCTTCAATACCCACTTGATACACGCGATTCATCACATAACCTTAACGCACATGTGTATGTACTATTTGTAAGCTGCTGATATAAAAGGACTTTTATTAAGAAAAATTTTTTGCATGTGTACATACTTTTTTAGACTGATATGTACACGCTGCCTCTTCCATGGGGCGGCACAACTGATATCGGGTACAGATAAGCCACACGCACCACCACAACAGTTCCATTAACAAAGTGTATACGCAGACTCTACATACTCTGCGTATACACTTTGAATCAGCAGTCGGCAAAACGTTATCCCTGGTTAACTATCTTGTTGGTTTCCATCTGTCCCGCTTTGCTCAGGATCACTCAAGATACTTCAGTAAATCACAAGGCTCGATGTCTAGGGCACGACAATATTGAACGAACTCGTGCACTGTGAGCCGTCGTGCGCCGCTCTCGATTTTGCTGATGAATTGGTTGGGTTCTTTTATACGTGCACCCACGTCGCGCACAGTCAATCCCTGCGTCAAGCGCGCAGATTTAAGCTCGTTTAGAAATGCTCGGTATTTCTCATCGTTCAGTGATTTGATCATTGAGCGAATATTAACTGCATGGTATGCTTGCCCCGAACTTGGGGGCAAATATGAGAAATGTTCCTATTACGATTATTTATTACAGTATTAGTATGTCAGCGCGTTTTCTTAGGAAAATTCAATGCGTTGTTTCCAGAGGCCTAGATGGTAGTGATTTCTCAAAAAGTCGGTACTTTGTGTATTGATTACCGACCTCCCGAGACCGTCGCAAATTTATGTTTCGATGACGGCATTTTCGAAGCAGATGATTGTGATCAATTTTTCGTGACGTCTAATTTTGAGGCGAGATTTGTCCAGCTGCTTCCTGTTTTCAATTTAGACTCTCGTTGCTATACACGGATGAGGGTCAAGGTATTTTCAATCTTTGACGCAATAGATTTCGTTAATCATCTCTCGATTGAGGAATTTGAAATTAAATTTGTTGAAAATAAATTCAACACTGCCACCAATTCCGCCGTCGAGCGAGACGTAGTTAGAGTCGAATTTTCTGGAAATATTCGAAATCAATGGGCGATGAAAATCTTTATCGCTGAGAAGGAATATTTTATTTTTAGATCTAACTATCTCGAATCTGCATATGGCATTTCCGATTTCCAAGTAATTTATCAGAAAGCATAATTAGCGAACTCGATTGATTTTTCAAAATAAAATACTGCGGAGCTAAAAAATAAATACAAAGCACATCCGCTAAAAAGCATCGCGTTTTGTAAATCACTGAACAAAACCGTTCCATTTTTCAATGGAGACTTTCTTAATCATATCGCTGGGAACGACCCTGATACCAAGTGGGCTATGAGCTATTTTTTCCAAAGGGACCAAATTTCATTTCGAGACGAAACTCGTGTGAAAGAGAAAATGTATGTGCAAAAATTGGTATTAGATCTTGAATCAGAACTTGAAATTGTGTCTGAAGTTAAACGACCAGAAACGTTATCAAATTGGTACATATCGAAATCTAAACGTCCATGTAGTTAAAAAACGACGTAATATTTATTGTTTATAAACCAAAGGAGAGGCTAACGTATCATGTACTCCGCGAGCAAAAGCATCAAATCGCCCTCCGTCCACCATGAAAAATAAGCTTTGGTATTTGTTTGCTTTGATCACGTTAAGACCATTGCTTTCCAGAATTTTAGTATCGGCCCATGTTTTACCTTGACCAATGGTGAGTTGTTTTAAATCATCTAACGTTTTTATATTGTCGAATTTACTTTGGTTATTTTTATTGATGATAAAAAGACGATTACCGAGAAGGCCTTTGTAAAGGCAAACTCGAATAGGCGTGAATAGCAATTCTTTTTGCGCGTTTGATGAATTCCAAAATATCTCAAGATTTCCATTGTTCACTTCCTCCATGATTTTTATTTGAGAATACGGCTCTTTAGTAACCTTTAAGGTGTATTTTTTATCGATATGTTTTAGCGCAAGCTGAATCATCTTGACTGCATAAGGGCCGTTGGGATCGCTTGAGTCATTTGCTCGAATCATCCCTTCTTCTGCGAAGGACGGAAATGTTAACGCTCCTAATAAACATAAACTTGTTAATTTTAGAACTGTCATGATTATCTCTAATAAATTTCTTTAAGACATGCTTTCACGGCACTTATGATTTCGCGTGCTGTTTGACTAAGTTGCTAATTGCTCATTCTAGAGCGTAAAAAAGCCTCGTCACTAGGACGAGGCAAAGCTCCAGACTGAATAAAAAGGCCCCGCCAAAAAGGCGAGGCAAAGCTGTTGAGTCAGCAGGAACTGCTCAACTAGGGAAGTTGTCGTGCCGAAAATGGCAATTGTATTTTTTCGTTAAAATTTAAAAGCTCTCTTATTCGGTATGTGTGATTACCAGCTCGAATCATTTTTTAAGTGTTGCATTTAGTATTTTTATTTATTTCAGTGTTTTTTAAAAAATTATCTTTTAATTATTTTTTCAGAACGTTAATTGAAGTTCGAGTGTTGCTAATATTTTTTTTGGGGATTTAGCAATGATTCGCTCATCATGCTCACGCGAAGAAAGTGATTTTCATCGCCCCTGTAGTAAAAACGAATCCTGAAGATTTTTCCCCCATGCCTGAACGAAAGTAATTATTTATGAAGTGGGAGCTTGGATGAGTAGCTAACCCAGGTATCGGGTGTGGGTAGAATAAGACGTTCTTGAGTCTGTAAAAAATTAAACTAGATGTAAAAGCCTTTAGCTTGATAGAGATACTATTAGCGCTACTAGACTACCGAGTTTTTCAATAAAAATGTCAGCACACTTGACGATCCCCAGAATCGAGCCTGCTTTTTCTCGTAAGGTTGGCGGGCAGCCATGAAAGACAGAAAGGATCACAGCCTGATTTGTCCAAGCTAATAGGTAGTTTCGCTCCCGTTCCTCGCCTGCATGCCTCTTTTTCACATGGCAGCTATACTTTTTTACTCCACCTATAGTGGAAAAATGCATGAGATACGTCATACCTGTTAGGGTAAAAATAATTATTAACGGCTTAATCTTATATGTCGAACTACGAAAAGCTATACCGCACTTACTTGGGCTTGAGACTAAATCTCGCCAGAGTCGTTTCAACTATCGTTCCGCCGCGCGAGATTGAAGATATTGTTCAGGAAACCTATGTGCGTATTTGTGAGGTCTCTGATCGTGAAGAGATACAATACCCGCACTCATTCCTATTCAAAGTAGCTCGCAATTTGGCGTTGGATCACATAAAGAGAGCCGAATCGCGTCTTTCCGTAAGCATGAATGACGATGAAATCTCTGAATTACTGATGCAGGAACAGCTGACTGAGGAAGAAGAGGTTTTCAACCAGGTAGCCGCCAAAGAAGAGTTTGCACTGCTTTGCGAGGCAGTACGAGAGTTACCGCTTCAATGCAGGCGCGCTTTTGTGTTGAAAAAAGTCTATGGCTACAGTCAAAAAGAAATCGCACTGGATTTAAATATCAGTGAAAGTACTGTTGAAAAACACATTTCAACGGGCATTAAGCGTTGTACGCATTTCATGACGTTTCATACCGCTACAACAAAACCCAAAAGCGTAGAGCGAGCAGTCGCTAGCAAGGGGAAGGCATATGAGTAATGTTATAGAGCTTCCGGTTTCTGAGCGCCGGTTCGATGAATCCAGTCAGTGGATTGCAAAATTAGATCGCACGCTAACCGATGATGAAGAAACGCAGTTAAAGGCGTGGTTACAAGCTGACCCTGAGAATCGCGCGCTCTTTTTGCGTATGGCAGCAATCTGGGACAAGATGGATCGGCTCGCACTTCTATCTGCGTTAGTTCCTTTGGAAAAAGTTAAGCGCCCACGCCATCGTGGTTTCATTTTTTCTGCTGCGGCAAGTATTGCAATATGTGTTTTGGGTGTCGCATGGTCGCTTATGCCCAATACACAAAACGCGTCCGCACTATGGAATGCTAAAACCGAAGACGTCGTTAATATTATCGATGGTAGTTATGAAACCGCCATTGGTGAAAAAAATACTATTAAGTTACCAGATGGCTCCACATTGGTACTCAACACCAATAGCTTAATTAAAGTTGTCTACACTAATAAGCAACGTTTGCTAATTTTAGATCGTGGCGAAATTCATATTGATGTAGCGCATGATACTGAGCGCCCATTGAGTGTAGTCGCAGGCAAAAAAATCATGCAAGCCGTTGGCACGGCTTTCGATGTGCACCTATTTGATGACAAAAAAGTGGAGCTTATTGTCACCAATGGGCGTGTTCTAGTGGCAGAGCGACAAGACATCAATCAATCTAAAACTATCAGTGACATCAAACGGCTTACCGGTAATGCCGTATCTGTTTCGCGTGGTGAGAAAATAGTGTTGGGCACCACACAAGAAGTAGTGGCAAAAATAGATGCGAAAGAAATGGCCGCACAGCTGGGCTGGCAGCAAGGCAATGTCGTATTGCGCGGCGAGACGCTGGTGGAAGCTGTTTCAGAATTTAGCCGCTATAACAATGTGCAATTTATCATTGCAGATGACAACATTAAAAATATTCGAATTGCAGGAAGATTTAAAACGGACGACACCGAAAGTTTTCTACGAGGACTCAGCAATAATTTCCCAATTACGTATCAAAAAATTAATGAAAACAAAGTTATTTTGCACAGTCGTTAATGGAAATATTTTCTTTTAAAAAAATAAATTTATAAAAACAAAAAATGTTCGTGGGTAAGATTTATTAATCCTTGAACCAGGTGAGCGCTCGATAACATTAAAATAATTTATATAATGCCGATAATTTTATGGTGGAAAAATAAAATCAGGTCGTCCTCTAAATACGCAAATAATAATTCTGCGTATGAGGTGATTAGACGTGATTTATTTCAACCGATAGCTGTTAGTGTTTTGATGTTGTTTTCATCAGAACTAGCGGCTGACGGTGCTCGCCCCAACGAAATATATCTGTTCAATATACCTCAGCAACGAGCCGATCTCGCGCTCACCACACTTGCTGAGCAGGCCAATTTAACGCTGATATTTCCTTACGAAAAAGTAAGTGAAATTACAGCGAATTCATTGACCGGTGAATACTCCATTGAAGAAGCCGTGCAACGGTTGCTTCAAAATACTGGATTAAAGTTAGTGGTGAACGATAAGGATCAGTTCACCATAATTCAGAATAATGGAGAGCTAGACCCCATGCATCAAAAAAATAAATTATCAACCGCCATCATTGCAATTCTTGCATCGATGTTTGGCACTCACTCCTCTCATGCACAAGAGAGTGCCGCTACCGATCAAGTTGCCGAGGAGATCACGGTCGTCGGCCTGCGTCACTCTTTGCTTGGCGCAATGAACATTAAGAAAAATGCCTCAGGTATTGTTGATGCAATCGTTGCAGAAGATATCGGCAAGCTACCGGACAACAATATTGCCGAATCTCTTCAACGTATTCCAGGCGTACAAATAACCCGTAACCACGGCGAAGGCAGCGGTGTCGCTATTCGAGGTCTTACTCAAGTTAAGACGCTGCTCAATGGGCGTGAAATTTATAGCGATACAGGTCGGGATTTATCATTGGAAAACGTCCCCACCGAATTACTTGCCGGGATCGATACTTACAAAAACCCGTCAGCTACGCTTGTGGAAGGTGGCTTGGGCGGAGTAATTGATCTAAAGACACGTAGACCCTTTGATTTTGACGGATTTGCAGCAAGTGCCACTACGCGGGTTAATTATTATGACCTGGCCGAAAAATCCAAGCCTGAAATATCAGGCCTAATTACTGATCGTTGGGATACTAGCTTCGGTGAATTCGGTGCGCTACTTAGCGTCGCTGAAGTGAAGTCAGCAGGTCGCTTTGATCAAATTGGAACCGAACCATTTAACAATCGCTACAACCTAGTGGATTTTAACCACAACGGCGTTTTCCCTGGTACAACACCTCCTGCTGCTGGATCTGATGCGGGTGATCTGGTGATTTCACCTAACGGTGGAGGAAACTCTGTAGAGCTGACTGTTCGTGATAGAAAGGCCGCGAATTTTGTGGGTCAATGGCAACCCAATAGCGATACCCTTTGGACTCTTGAGCTTACGCACAACGACTACGACTACAATCAGGGCGCTTATGTAGTGTTTGCAAACCGTGGCAGCTTGTTAGCGGCTCCCGGTGCGACTTTCGAATACGCAGATACAAATGTTGTGCAGTCAGGAACTTACAAAGACGTCACCTTCACGTCGAATTCTAATTATTTTGATCGTGAAGCTTCAACGGATCAGGCAGCGATAAGCGGTAAATGGACACCTACCGAGCACCTCACTGTTAATACAGATATCGCCTACACCACGTCGAAGCGTACTGACGCAAGTGGTGGTATTCGTATTGGTAATTCTGCAAATCCTACGGGGACGACACTATCTTTCGATGTGAGGGGTGACTTGCCCGTTTATCATTTGACGGGGTTTGATTTCAATAATGTTAGTGCTTACAACTTTATCGATTCAAGTCACGCTATCGAGAAAGCCGATGGTTCAGGTACTGCTGCCAGAATTGATGCTAACTATACTTTTGATGATTCTTTCGTAACCAGCGTGGACATCGGGTACCGTTATGCGTCGCGCGATATTGAGCGCGAGCAAGGTTCACGATCTCATTTCACCGGCAACCAGTTGATCAGTTTGCTTCCAGAAGCCGCAGGCACAATTCCCTACACCCATTTTTATCGCGACCAGGCAGACCAATTAATTCCGCTGGGGATTAAGGGGGCACCTCTCAACCTGATCCGTGATCTTTCAAGAGTTTGTGCGGCGTTTGGGGATACTGTATGTAACCCGGTTTTCAATCCGCTCAACAACTATTCAGCCAGTGAAGACACCAATGCAGTTGATGGCCAACTCAACTACGGTTTCGATCTTGCAGTGTTTCCGGTTACGGGTAATGTGGGAATTCGCTACGTGACCACCGACCTGAATATCACTGGATTCCGTACGTCGAATGGTGGGGTTGCAGCGCCTATTGACCAGTCCACCAACTATAGCGACGTATTGCCGAGTTTTAACGCTCGCGTCGGCTTGAAGGACGATTTGTTTTTGCGTCTTGCGGCTGGCAAGCAGATTACTCGTCCGTCGTTCTCACAACTAGCACCGAACCTCCAGATCGGCTTTGCAAACGCGAATGCAACGCTTACCGGTAACGCGGGCAATCCAGACCTTAGACCGCTTCGCTCAACCTCTTACGACGCCTCCTTGGAGTATTATTATTCTGAGACCGGGTACGCGTATCTATCTGCATTTCAGAAAGATGTAAAAGGATTCATCCAGACCGTCACTACCACTGAAAACGTTGCGTTCCCTGACTACCCTAACTATTCGACAGCGGATATCACTCGTCCACAAAATGGAGCAGATGGAGAAATTAAAGGGTTCGAAATTGGTGTTCAAACCTTCTTTGATTTCTTGCCAGCACCTTTTGATGGTTTTGGTGGGCAAGCGAACTACACGCGCGTTAACTCGTCAGCACCTGGTCCTATTGTTGGCACCACGGTACCTTTAGTGGGGCTCTCCAAGAACAGCTATAACCTGGTCGCTTACTATGAAAAAGGTGCTTATCGTGCTCGTATTGCTTATACGCATCGCGACAACTACGTAGATACGACATCAGGTCCAGGCTCAGGCGCGTTGCCAATTTATGTTCAGCCAGTAGCGTTCCTCTCTGCGTCATTCGGCTACAAAATCAATCAGCATTTCGATGTGTCAGTGGATGCCGATAACCTCGGAAACTCTGAATACAATAGCTATTTCGGCAACACCAATCGCCCTCGTTATCACAATGTGGTCGACCGTCGTATCGGGTTAGTGCTTAAGATGACCTACTAATCGAGTCCATCCAACCAAATGTTTCCATTCACGCCTGTTAGGGTGAATGGCGAGATTCAACTATTACGCATCACCCCTCATGGAGCTTTCACCTTAAGTGCCATGTGGGGTTTTGCTTTGATAGCTCTTAATACTTCAACGCGTTAAGACATGCGAGGATTATATGTCCGCTACAACGTTTCGTTTTCCATTATTTCAATCACACAAATTTCTGACAGTATTAGTCTTTCTAGGCTTGGGATTCTCACCATTATCGGTATTTGCAAAGGATCGCTTGATTCAAAACCTCGATGCACCATGGCAATTTATTCGCGCTGAATCCTCGGAAAATCTTTCTAGCCTTTCAGATTTTATGAGCTGGAAACCTGTGTCATTGCCACATACATACAACGCTCTCGACGGAGCTGATGGCGGCGGTTATTACCGTGGCGCTGCGTGGTACAAAACCACATTCAATGTACCTTTTGATAGAAAAAACCAGCGCACATTTATTGAATTCGATGGTGCTGCTACTGTTGCAGATGTATGGGTTAATGGTAATTCTGTAGGCCGTCATGTTGGTGGATATGCCCGCTTTCGGTTTGATATCACCGCCCAACTTAAAAACGGCGAAAATACTATTTCAGTGCGGACATCGAATGCAAAAACGACTAAAGCTCCACCGATCGGAGGAGACTTTACCGTTTTCGGTGGGCTGTATCGTAATGTCCGCCTAGTGACGACGGCTGATATTCATTTCGACATGTTGGATTTCGGGGGCAAGGGGGTATATCTCAAAGCGGATAAAGTTCTGTCTCAGGACGCATCGCTTACAGCGACTGCCCGTATAGCAAACGATTCTAGCTCGACGGCAAAAATCAGCGTGCGTCTAAGCTTGATTGATAGCGAGGGCAAATCGGTTCAAACAGACGTTACTAAAGTAAGTCTGAAGCCGAAAACAATTGTGCCGGTCGAACTCACGCTGAACGGTCTTATTCCTCACTTATGGGACGGCGTAAAAGATCCCTACTTGTACTCAGTTAAAGCAGAGCTGATTAACGAAAACACTCGCACTAAGGATACGGTCGATGACGTTACGCAACTATTCGGATTTAGGGATATTCGTATCGATAATTCTTCAGGCTTGACCCTCAACGGGCGCCTGGTCCCCATCCATGGTGTGAATCTTTTTCATAGTGGTAGGCCGGAAAAAGGCTTAGCCGTGAATGATGCGGATATCGATCAAGATCTGAAAATTTTACGGGAGATGGGTGTTAACGGTATCAGGCTTGTCCATTTTCAACATCCACCACATACCTATGACGAGGCTGATCGGCTTGGCTATTTGATCTGGACAGAAATTCCCTTGAATGGCGCGGTCGATCCCGGGCAGGAATTTGCGGCCAACGCAGAGCAACAACTACGAGAACTCATTCGACAAAACTACAGTCATCCCTCCGTTATGGTATGGGGTCTAGGAAATGAAGTTTATAAGTCAGATGCCGACAGTAACCGAATCTTTGACCAACTACAGCTAGTGGCGCACTCGGAAGATCCTCATCGCCCGACTATATACGCGCATTGCTGTTCATCACCTGATGCCCCTCACGCCAAGCATACGGATATCATTGGATTCAACATTTACAACGGCTGGTATCCGGATCAAAAAGGTTCAATGGGCGATTGGGCAGATAGAGCGCATGCTCTTCTTAAAGATAAAGTGTTTGCGATTAGCGAATACGGTGCGGGTGCCTCGGTCCTTCAGCAAGAAGAGTCACCCAAAAATCCCACACCGGACAGTTACTGGCATCCAGAACAATACCAAGCGCAATTTCACGAAAATAGTTGGCGTCAGCTTCGCGAAAAACCTTACCTATGGGGCAACTTTATTTGGGTAGCTTTCGACCTGGCATCCGATGGTCGCCATGAAGGTGACCGTGACGGAATTAATGATAAAGGACTTGTGACCTACGACCGATTAATTCGCAAAGATGCTTATTATTGGTATCAAGTGAACTGGACAGATAAGCCCGCAATCTACATTACCTCGCGTCGATTTACACAGCGCTCAACTTCACCAGTGACAATAAAAGTTTATAGCAATCTCGCGAAAATAAAGTTAACCGTTAACGGCGTAATACTGCCCGAAGCAACTGTAGTTGACCACATTGCCCAATTGGACAAAATCGTGTTGAGACCAGGTTCTAATGAAATAGTTGCGAGTGATGCAGTGTCGACATCGGGAGCTGAAGATCGCGTCAACTGGATTTATGAAACTAACGCAGAAAATTCTCGAAAAAAATAATAAAACTACAGCTTAAAAATTGTAGTTTGGCTATCAACGAAAGATCTGATGCGAGCGTGTGCAGGCAAAACTAATGAAGACGTAAGCTGCAATTTCGATTGCAGTTTTCTGTAGAAAAACTCTACATATTTATCTTAAAAAAATTAATGCATTTACCGGATTACTCAAATGAAACGTTTACCATTATTAATATCGTTACTCTTAAGCATACTTATCAGCAATCAGATATTTGCACAAAAATTCGATCAAGTCGGAAAAACACCACAACTGGGTTGGAACAGTTGGAATACGTTTGGCTGCGAAATTGACGAGCATATGATTAAAGAAATGGCCGACGTTATGGTCGCCAACGGTATGAAAGATGCGGGCTATGAATACATCAATATCGATGACTGCTGGCACGGCGAACGCGATGCAAAAGGTTTTATCCAGGCCGATAAAAAACATTTTCCATCAGGCATAAAAGCGGTTGCAGATTATGTGCATTCTAAAGGTTTAAAAATCGGAATTTATTCTGATGCTGGTAGCAAAACTTGCGGGTTTCGCCCCGGTAGTCGTGGCCACGAATATCAAGATGCCATCAGCTACGCAAGCTGGGGAATTGATTACGTTAAATACGATTGGTGCGATACCAAAGATATAAATCCCAAAGCTGCTTACACCACCATGCGCGACGCTATTAAAAGCGCAGGCCGTCCAATGCTATTCAGTATTTGCGAATGGGGCGATAACAAACCCTGGGAATGGGCCACCGATATCGGCCATTCGTGGCGCACCACCGGCGACATAGATCCCTGCTGGAATTGCGAACACAGCCACGGCTCATGGTCGTCATGGGGTGTATTGCGCATTCTCGATAAACAAGAGGGCTTGCGCAAATACGCTGGCCCCGGCCACTGGAACGACATGGACATGATGGAAGTGGGCAACGGCATGACTGAAGCTGAAGACCGTTCACATTTTTCATTGTGGGCGATACTCGCTTCGCCACTAATTGCGGGCAACGATTTACGCAAAATGTCAGACACCACGCGCAAAATTTTAACGAACAAAGACGTATTAGCGATCAACCAGGACGTACTAGGTATTCAAGCACTGAAATGGATTGACGATGGCGACGTAGAGATTTTTATCAAACCTTTAGATAAAGGCGATTACGCTGTATTATTTTTGAATCGCGCCGACTACGAAAAAACTTACGTGCACGATTGGGCGTTCAACGAAATGAAAGATGACATCAGCAAACACCAAATTGATTTCACTAAAGAATTTTTCAACTTTAAAAACGCCTGGACTGGCGCAACTGGTGATACCAAATCCAAATTGAATTTAACAATTCCCGCACACGATGTTGTTGTGTTGCGTTTAACACCGAAGAAATAGTTTTTACAGAAATAAAAAGCCCGCCATGTGCGGGCTTTTTAGAACATCTAAACACTATTTGAAGAAGATGATTTTACTTTTAACCTGAGAAAAACAGCCTGCTAGCTTTCTGCTGGACTTTTCTACTTCAATAATTGATGACACGGTTAATTCAGTTACTTGACTGATGTTAGTGATGTTGCGATGTATTTATTCTGCCACCATCGTTTGTTAGGATTGCCCTTAGTAATTTCCTGACGATCTAGCTAGTGCTGGTTCTTGAAGATTTGCAAATTGTTCACGTAGTTCGAGAATGTGTTCCGCCCAGTAGCGTTCGGTATTAAACCATGGAAATGCAGGGGGGAATGCTGGATCGCTCCAACGTTTTGCAATCCATGCGGCATGATTCATCATGCGAAGAGTTCTAAGAGACTCTATCAGTGAAAGCTCTGAATCATCAAAGTCATGGAACATCTCGTAACCTTCAAGTAATGCATCAAGCTGAGTGATTTGATCTTGGCGATCTCCGCTCAACAACATCCATAAATCTTGTACTGCTGGCCCCATACGGCAATCATCGAAATCAACAAATATCCCTCGATCGTCTCGCCACAATATATTGCCCGGATGGCAGTCAGCGTGAATCCGAATTGAAGTATAGGGGCACTCTTTGAAGCGCCGTTCGATGATTTTAAGAATATCTACGGTGAGTGAATCGTAGGATTGGCGAAGACTCGGCGGAATGAAGTCATTACTAAGTAGAATCTCCCGACTATCAAAACCATAACTCTGAATATTGAGGTGGGGTCGATAGCTGAAAGGTTTCACTGATCCAATTGCGTGCAATCTTCCAAGTGATCGACCGAGTAATTCGATTGTATCAAGTTTGTCTAGCTCTGGAGCATGCCCACCAAACCTCGGAAAAAGCGCGAAGGTAAATTCACCATCACGATGAGCGCTCACTCCGCTTTCGTGTATTAGTGGCTCCACAATCGGCCACTCAGCTGCCGCAAGTTCTCGGCAAAAATGGTGCTCCTCAGCTACTTGCTCAAAGGACCACCTCGAAGGCCTGTAAAATTTTGCGATGATCGGTGCGGAGTCAGTGATTCCGATTTGAAATACGCGATTCTCGTAAGAATTTAAGGCATTTAAACGCCCATCACAGTGATAACCTAAGCTTTCAACTGTATCGAGTATTCGCTCTGGAGTTAAGGTGGTATAGGGGTGTTCGGACATAATTGAACTCATCAATAGGGTATATCTGTGCTGTTGGAATCTACTTGGATATCGCTCACCATACTATATTGAGGAACATCTCCACCTAATTTGCGAATCACTTTTGCCATCTCTGCATTGAGATATAGCAGTGACATATAGCGACTGCGCGCCACATCGAGATCGCGTCTAAGAAGCTCTATTTCTGCGGTCTGATTTGGATTTGTCTTGACGCGATTCTTGTTACTGGGGCGAGGATGCTCACCCGCCGACTCAATCTCCGATATCAATACCTCAAAGCCTGGGCGGCTACGGATTGTGCCGCGCTTCCGTCCAGCTTCCAGCGCCACCTGATCTTTATTGATAGGGGACCCTTTGGGAACACGAATTGGGGCGTTTTGCTTAAGACGCTCCAGCGCAGCAAAGTATTCTTTAACAGTGCCACTCATTTTCATATTTCAGAATCCGATTGTTTCAAGTAAGTGGATGTTACGAAGTCAATCTCTTTAGCAATAAGTTGGTAGGGGCGACTGTTTGGTGACAACACCTCCATATCAAAGCGAAGGCTATCGATATATGTTTCCAGTTTTTCTGGATTCAAGATGGCCTGCTTACAGCCACTCGTACAAGGTAAAACCAGATCAACTGCGAAATGAGAGCAGCTGCCTTTCAGAACGCAACCGCCTACGGGAGTCTCTTTGAAACTGAATCGGCCTTGTTTCACTGCAATTCGGGTTTCTTCTCGGCCCTGAAAGATTTTGGGCAGGTTGCCCTTGTCTTTTGCGCGCTGAATTTCAGATCCAATAGGCCCGCTGAGTCGGCTTTCAGATTGAATCACTTGTTCGTGGAAGCGCACACTCGTGTTAAAGGCCGAAGCATCGCGGAATGACATCAACACGCTGCCGTCATCGATTGGTTTGCCGTTCGCATCGACTAAAAAGTTTTTGGCATACGTTGAGTTCTCTGAGTAAAGCGCTGTCATGACTTCAGATAAGTGCTTAAATTGGGTTTTTAATGCTGGGAGTGAAACCATGCCCGAACGACTTGCGTAGACGGCTACTGATCGTCGGAATTGGTGGGACGCGAGTGGCCAAATTTTCCCGACAGAGAAGTCGGGGTTTTCATCCCATGCCCGAAACGCATCAAACACGCGAAGTTCCTCCAGATCCTCCTCTTCTATCACCAAACCGAGCGATTGAGAGATGTTACGCCAAGATTCTGTGCCGAATACGTAGGCGGTTATCGCTTTTTTGCCGTACCAACCTTCTAAGGTAGCGATAGTAGGCCCAAGTAACGCGCCTCTCCTCTTCCTCGGGGAAATACAACTCGTGAATATCCGTGCCTTCCGAACGGGCGTGCTCAATCCAACGCAAATACATCAGCAAATGCTTGGCGGTCGAGGTTAAGGTTGTTATGACTGGAGGCGCAAGTTTAGCCATTTCCGTGAACTTGGCCATCAGGTAAAGATTTCCCAAATCCCAAAGAGTATTATCTCCTCGAATTAAAATCGGAAAACCTCGAATCACACCATCTTCTATCGGCGATAACTGAAGCGATAAGCGGGTGTATTCGAATCTGGAAAATCGCGCAATGCTCTGCTCGCTCTGGTGCTCTAATGAAAGCTGAGCCGGGACAAAGACATCAATGTACGAGAGTCGAGCGGTTGAATTTAACGCCTGTTTAGATCTTTTATCAGTGCGCAGATAACATTCCCCAAAGTAATTTTGTACATACAGTTAATCACGTTAGGGGTGACGTGTCTACATATGCACGTTAAGGGTATCGTACGAGTTGAGCGCGAGTATGCGCGCATCGGTTAAAAATCCGTTCGCTTCAATCGCGTCCATCACTAAGTCGGGGCTAAGTTTTTCGTAAGGGTGT
>Ga0075019_10000609_pt1 | contig 20633 bp, 22 predicted proteins | sample ColStrG_CSR_2013_FD_71473 | JGI IMG/M metagenome (GOLD analysis project Ga0075019, IMG submission 71473) | Freshwater sediment microbial communities in response to fracking from Pennsylvania, USA - Cold Stream Run_MetaG_CSR_2013 | ecosystem: Environmental > Aquatic > Freshwater > Creek >...
GTCGGCGACCACGCCACCAACATCGCCGAGATCCTGCACTACGAGATCACCGGTGAGGAGGTCGACGGCCAGCGGCCCCGCTGGCAGGGGGCAGACGGCGAGCATCCGACCGGAGAGGATCAATGATACCCTACGTACTGGTGGTCGAGGACGAGGACGCCCTGTCGACCCTGCTGTCCTACAATCTCGAAAAGGAAGGCTACAAGGTCGCCGTCGCCGCGGATGGCGAAGACGGCCTCATGCTGGTGGACGAGCGTCTGCCCGACCTGATCGTGCTGGACTGGATGCTGCCGAAGGTCTCGGGGATCGAGGTCTGCCGCCGGTTGCGCACCCGGGCGGAGACCCGCAACGTGCCGATCATCATGCTCACCGCCCGGGGAGAGGAAAGCGACCGCATCCGCGGGCTGGACACCGGGGCGGACGACTATATCACCAAGCCCTTTTCCATGACCGAGCTCACCGCCCGGATCCGGGCGGTGCTCCGGCGGATCCGGCCGGGGCTGTCGGAGGATCGCATCCGTCACGGGGACATCGTCATCGACCGGGTCGCTCACCGGGTGAAGCGCGAAGGGCGTGAAGTCCATCTGGGCCCCACGGAATTCCGCCTGCTCGACTACCTGATGCAGCACCCCGGGCGGGTGTTCAGCCGCGAGCAGCTGCTCGACGCCGTGTGGGGATCGGACGTCTATGTGGAGGCCCGGACCGTGGACGTGCACATCGGCCGGCTGCGCAAGGCCCTCAATCTCAGCGAAGAGACCGACCCGATCCGAACGGTCCGGTCCGCGGGATATTCCCTCGATCTGGAGACCTGACGCACCGCGCGCCGCGGCCGAAACCCCCGATCAAGACCGTCAACCTTAATAAAAGTCACAATTGCGCCCCTGGAACGCCCTCAATCGGTTGATTTGGGGGTGCATTGCTCCAGATTGTGGCATTTAATCCACGAGCGACAAAAAGTTCGTTTGGGAGGTTGACCTTTGGCGCAAATCTATCCCCCGCAATTTGACCGGAGAGTCGGCCTCGGGATGACGCTCGATGGCGGACAGGTTGCCGTGCGCAAGTATCCGGGCGTGGTGCGGGTGAGCCTGCTGCTCGGGGTGCTGGCCATGTCGTGGACCGGAGTCTTTGTCTGCGCCGTCATGGCCAGCCACGTCGTGCGGCACATCCTGCGCTGACGCAGACGCCGAAGCAGGTTTGCCGGCTCTGGTCCGTTGACTCGCAGGCCTGACTGAGTATAGTCCGCCGCTCTCGCCCGCGGGGTTCTCGCGGGCGTTATCATTTCTTGCTCGCGGCCGCCTCCGGAAACGGAAGCCGCCCGTCAATTCTGGAAGGCGTCAAGCCCATGTACGCGGTGATCAAGACCGGCGGCAAACAGTACCGGGTGCAGCCGGGCGACCTGCTCGTCGTTGAGAAGCTCGACGGTGATGTCGGCGCCCAGGTGGCGTTCGACCAGGTCCTCATGGTCGGCGGCGAGGGCGGCGACGTGCTCGTCGGCGCCCCCACGGTGGACGGCGCCGTCGTCACGGCGACCCTGATCGAAACCCGCAAGGGCGAGAAGGTGAAGATCTTCAAGAAGATCCGTCGCCAGGGCTATCGCCGGACCCGCGGCCACCGCCAGTTCGAGACGGTCCTGCGCGTCACCGGCCTGGAAGCCGGCGCGCACACCGCCAAGTGGGACGGCGTGGTCGACCTGACCCCCAAGCTGGTGCTGGACGCCCGCGCCCGCGGTCTTGCTCCCCGCGTCGAGGCCCCCGCCGTCGTGGAAGCGGCCCCGGCCCCGGCTCCGGTCGTCGAAGCCGCCGCCGAAGCCCCGAAGAAGACCCGCGCCAAGAAGGCCAAGAGCGACGCTGCGCCGGAAGGCGACGCGGGCTCCGAAGCCTGATCGTCCCAGTCGAGATTAGGAGAGCACCATGGCTCACAAGAAATCAGGCGGCTCCTCGCGCAACGGGCGCGACTCCCAGTCGAAGCGCCTTGGCGTGAAGAAGTTCGGCGGCGAGCGCGTGCTGGCCGGCAACATCCTCGTGCGTCAGCGCGGCACCACCTTCTGGCCGGGCGTCAATTGCGGGATGGGCCGCGACCATACGCTCTTCGCCCTGGCCCACGGCGCGGTCAAGTTCACCACCAAGCGGAACAACCGCACCTATGTGAACATTGAACCGACTGTGGTGGCCGAGGCCGCCGAATAGGCGTTCCGACCTGACCGTCCGGATCGCCGGGGCCCAGACGCCCGGATCCGGATCATGACGCACCTGCGGGGAGTCCGGACCACCGGGCTCCCCGTTCTGCATTCCCCCGCAGACCAGACCGCCGGCCGCCAGGACCGGCCAAGCGGACGGCATGGGGGTTCGAAGTGGTGAGAGACAGGCTGAAGATCGAGATCGACACCCCCCGACTGCGGCTGCGGACGCCGCTGGACCGGGACGTGGAGGACATTGTCTATCTGGCGAATGACGTGGAGATCGCCCGCAACACCACCGGCGTTCCGAACCCCTATTCGATCAATCACGGCGCCGCCTTCATCGCCATGGTCAATCTCGCCGATCCGGACGTGGATCTGCCGCTGCTGGTGGAGCACAAGCAGCTGGGCCCCGCGGGCATGATCGGCCTGCACCGGCGGGACGAGCCCTGGAGCGAGGTGGGCTACTGGATCGGCCGGAACTTCTGGGGCCAGGGACTCGCCACCGAGGCGGGAACCGCCCTGCTGGACTGGGCCTCGCGGATCCGCGGGGACCGGGCCGTGTCCTCCGGGCATTTCGCCGACAATCCGGCGTCGGGACGCGTGCTGGAAAAACTCGGCTTTCTCTATACGGGCGAAGTCCGCTGGCGGAGAAGCCACGCCCGGCGCGATCCCACGGCCACCCGGATGATGATCCGCCTGTTGTGAGCCGCGTCCCGGCCAGCAGCCCGAGATCCTCCGACCGGCCTCAGAAGATGGAGGTGCAGAACGCCCGGAGCCGACCCTCATCAAGGGTTTGGAACGGGTCGGGATGTTCGCCGAGGGTCGCCTGCTCGAGAATGTACCTGGTCATGGTCTTCATTCTCTCGTTCATCCCGAGGGCCTGTCCGTAGGCCTGATGCAGTTCGACCCAGTCTCCGGACGACAGGAACTCCGGATGGTTGATCAGGCTGAGCTTGCGCCAGATCGAGTCCTCCTCTGTCCGCAATTGGTGGAAGGCCCTGAAGGTGTCGAAGGCGTCGCTGAACGTGAGCTTTTCCCTGTGTGGCATGTGCGCAAGCGCCTGCCCGCTGAGGGCGATTTCCCAGCTGCCCTGGCTCGCGCTCCACGACGGGGGCTTGGTCACGGGTTGACGGAACCCCGTCGGCTGTCCCTTGGCCTGGCGCCGGAAGCCCACTTCGATCTCCGCGAGGCGGTGCTCGATACAGGGGTCCAGGGCCACGCGATAGGCCGCGGTCGTCACGCTCTGCCGGGCTTCCTCGTGCAGCGCGGCGCGCTCGGCCTCGACCTCATCGCGCCAGTGAAGCTGTTCGACCGCCTGCTCGAGGCCAAGCGCGATCAGGATGCCACAGGTGATGGTTCCAATCTCGACCAGGAACTCTCGCCACGAGTGCGCGGCCTTCGGCTTGTGAATGTCCATGAAGGTCCCTTGTCCGACCGTCTGAGCTTAGCCGGTCGCTCGATGGCTGCAATGGGTGGCGAGAGCCCCTCGCCAGGAACCGGCCGCTATGCGGACAGGGCGGCGTCCGTCGCCCGGACCAGGGCGTCGATGACCCCCGGCTCGGTGGAGGCGTGGCCCGCGTCGCCGATCACCTCGAGCCGGGCCTCGGGCCAGGCCTTCTTCAGCTTCCAGGCCGCCTCCATTGGCGTGACCACGTCGAAACGGCCCTGCACGATCCACCCCGGTATGCCCCGCAGCCGGTGAACCTGTTCCAGCAGCCAGCCATCATGAGGCAGAAAGCCGTGGTGGCTGAAGAAGTGGTTCTCGATCCGAGCGAAGGCGATGGCGAAGTCCTCCTCGCCGAACTTGGACGGCCGCCCGTCCGGCCCGCGGATGGAGATGGTGTCCCCTTCCCACTGGCTCCAGGCCGTGGCCGCCTCCGCCTGGACGGCGCGGTCGGGATGGGTCAGGCGGCGGTGGTAGGCCGCCATCAGGTCCCCGCGCTCCGCCTCCGGGATCGGGGCGAGAAAACGCTCCCACGCATCGGGAAACAGCATGCTGGCCCCGTCCTGGTAGAACCAGCCCAGCTCCCGCTTCGTGAGCAGGAACACGCCCCGCAGCACCAGCCCCGCCACCCGCTCCGGATGGGTGGCGGCGTAGGCGAGGGCCAGGGTCGAGCCCCAGGAGCCGCCGAACACCGTCCAGCGCTCCACCCCCGCCTTGACCCGCAGCCGCTCGATATCCTCGATCAGCGACCAGGTGGTGTTGTTCTCGAGGCTGGCGTTGGGGCGGGACTGGCCGCAGCCCCGCTGGTCGAATAGCATCATCCGCCAGCGGGACGGATCGAAGAACCGCCGCATGGTGGGATTGATCGCGCCGCCGGGCCCGCCATGCAGGATGACACAGGGCTTTCCGTCAGCTGCGCCGCACTCCTCGTAATAGATCTCATGGCCGCTGTCGGCGGAAATCCAGCCGGACGAAAACGGCTCCGTCTCCGGATAGAGGGCGCGTCGCGTTGTGTGGGAGGCTGCGTTCATCCCGCGAATCTAGCGCCCCGCGCCACGCATGGCCACCCGTCTCGCCTCACCGTCGGCGCGCCCCGTCCGTGTTCACAGGCGGCCGCGGGCCAGCGACCCGCCGCCGTCTCCCGTCCGCGCCGTCTGCATCGCGCCGTCCGCCTTGCGCGCAGCCCTCGCGATCATCTCGTCCAGGCGCGCCTTCTCGACCTTGAAGGCCGCCAGCTCCCGCCCGGCGAGCAAGGCGCCCTGCGGCACGCGGGCCCCCTTGGGATCCAGCTTCTGGTCATGGTTCATGACCTCGTAGTGCAGGTGCGGGCCGGTGGCGATGCCGGTGGCGCCCACATAGGCGACCAACTGGCCCTGGGCCACGTGCTGCCCCACCCGCAGGCCCCGGGCATAGGCGGACAGGTGGCCATAGCCGGTGGCCCAGCCGCCGGCGTGGCGCAGCTTCAGCCAGTGACCATAGCCGTTGGCCCAGCGGATCTCCTCCACCACCCCGTCGCCGGCGGCGAAGACCGGCGTTCCGGTGGAGGCGCCGAAATCGATCCCCTGATGCATGCGCGTATAGCCCAGCACCGGGTGGAACCGCAGGCCGAAGCCGGACGTGATCCGCACCGCGTCCACCGGGGTCCGCAGCAGGAAGCCTTTGATGTTCTTGCCCGTTTCATCGAAATACTGATCCCGGCCCTCATGCCGGAAACGGTAGAAGCGGGTCGGCTTGCCCTTGCTCTCCAGCTCGGCGAACAAAAGCCCGCCGGTCTCGACGGTGCGGCCGGTCTCGGTCACCTTGCGGTCGAAGACCAGCCGGAAGTGATCCTCGGGATGCAGGTCGCGGCTGAAGTCGATCTTGTGCGAGAACAGTCGCGCGGCGTCGGCGACGATGCGGCCATCCGCCCCGGCGCGGACCGCCGCTTCGTACAGGGACCCGCGGATCGGGCCGGCGGCGACGGCGGTCTCGTCGGTGACCGCCTCGTCGAACACGTGGAGGCGGAAGGCGCCGCCGGCGTCGCGGGTCAGGCTCAGCGCCCGGGTGGGGGACGACCGCAGGGACAGTCCGGCCAGCCGCGAAGGCTGACCGGCGGCCGGGGCCGACAGATCGGCGGTGAAGCCCATGCCGGCTCGGAGCTTCTGCACATCCATGCTCCCGGCCAGGGCGGCCACGGCGGCCACCGCCTCGTCCCGCGGCGCGCCCAGGCGCTGCAGGGCGCCGGCAAAGGTGTCCCCGGGCTGGATCACCCCCGGGACCGCCGCCACCGGCGGGCGTGCGGCGCGAAAGGCGGCGTGCTGCAGTCGCAGCAGGTCCCCGGCGGAGGGGGTGACGGCCACAGAGGTCGGGGACGGGGGTCCGGCGGGAAGGAGGAGTGCGACCGAAGCGCCCACCCCCGCGGCCAGGGCGACGGCGGCCAGGGTGAAACAGACCGGAAGCAGCCGGAGGCGGACTGGACGGGGAGAGCTTGGCGGCATCGACCCTACGCGAACTGGCGCCCTGCGGCCTCTCGGCCTGTGGGCGGACGTGACTGACCTTCTCGGATCGCAGCACGGCGACGGTTCCCGTCTGCGGACCGAGACGACCTTAGCAGGGCGAGACCCCCGAAAAGCAAGAAAGAATTAAGACTTTCACCCGGTTTCGCTGCGCCTGCGGCAATCTGCCCGGACGTTTGCCGCCGATATTGACAGACAGCGGCTGTTTGTCGCCTAACCGGCGGATGACCGTGCTGAGCTCTCCCCGACCGGATCAGACCGAAGGCGTCCTGCGACTGCAGGCGCCCCTGCGGCTGGACAGCGGGCAGGTGCTGCGCGAGGTGGAGATCGCCTACTGCACCTATGGCCGCCTGAACGCCGATCGCAGCAATGCGGTGCTGATCTGCCACGCCCTGACCGGCGACCAGTATGTGGCCTCCACCAATCCGGTGACCGGTCGTCCGGGCTGGTGGCCGGTGATGGTCGGGCCGGGGCGGACCTTCGACACCGACCGCTACTTCATCATCAGCACCAACGTGCTGGGTGGGTGCATGGGATCGACGGGGCCGTCCTCCATCGATCCGGACACCGGCCAGCCCTATGGCCTGTCGTTTCCGGTGATCACCATTGCCGACATGGTCCGGGCCCAGGCGATGCTGGTGAGCCAGCTGGGGGTCGAGACCCTGTTCTGCGTCGCCGGCGGCTCCATGGGCGGGATGCAGGCGCTGGAATGGGCCCGCTCTCATGCGGAGCGGATGTTCACCTGCGTGCTGCTGGCCACGGCGCCGCGGCACTCGGCGCAGAACATCGCCTTTCACGAGGTCGGCCGTCAGGCGATCATGGCCGATCCGGACTGGCGCGGCGGGGACTATGTGCGGCAGGGGGTCCGGCCGGAAAAGGGACTGGCCGTCGCCCGGATGGCCGCGCACATCACCTATCTGTCGGAACCGGCCCTGCAGCGGAAGTTCGGGCGGGAGCTGCAGCGGGACGGCCTGTCCTGGGGCTTTGATGCGGACTTCCAGGTGGAGAGCTATCTGCGCCACCAGGGGGCGGCCTTCGTAGACCGGTTCGACGCCAACTCCTATCTCTACATCACCCGTGCGCTGGACTATTTCGATCTGGCCCAATCGGCGGGTGGGCGTCTGGCCGACGCCCTCGCGGCGGCGGCGGCGGTGCGCTTCTGCGTGCTGTCGTTCAGCTCGGACTGGCTCTATCCCACCAGCGAGAGCCGGGTGATCGTGCGCGCCCTGAACGCCGCGGGCGCCCGGGCGAGCTTCGTCGAGATCGAGAGCGACAAGGGCCATGACGCCTTCCTTCTGGATGAGCCGGTCATGCGCGACGCCCTGAACGGCTTCCTGGACGCCGCCGGCGCGGCCCGCGGGCTTTGACGCCGTCGCCGAATCGCGCAAGCGCTCAACCGCACAGGAGACACGGGCGCCAGATGGCCGAGCCCCTATACGCCGCCGACCGGGAAGACTTCCGCGAGATCGTGCGCCTGGTCCGGCCCGGCGCCCGGGTGCTGGACGTGGGCTGCGGCAATGGCGAGCTGCTGCAGCTGCTCCGCGATGAAAAGCAGATCGACGGCCGGGGAATCGAGATCGGCGCCGAGGGGGTCAGCGCCTGCCTCGCCCGCGGCCTGGCGGTGATCCAGGGCGATGCCGACCGGGACCTGAGCGAGTATCCGCCGGCCAGCTTCGACTACGCCATCCTGTCCCAGACCCTGCAGGCGGTGCGGGCGCCGAAGGATGTGCTGTCCAACCTGCTGCGCTTGGCAGAGAGGGCCATCGTCTCCTTCCCCAATTTCGGCCACTGGCGCGTGCGGATGAGCCTGCTGGCCACCGGGCGGATGCCGGACACCCGGTCGCTGCCGATCCCCTGGTACGAGACGCCGAACATCCATCTCTGCACCCTGCGCGACTTCACCGAGCTGTGCGCCGAACTGAACCTGCGGATCGAGGCCTCGTCCGCCGTGTCGCCCACCCATCCGGCGCGGGCGATCAACTGCCAGTCGCCGATCGAGAACTGGCGGTCGGAATCGGCCCTGTTCCTGCTGAGCCGCAAGTCCGCGGCCCTGTCGGCGCCCGCGCGGCCCGGCGATCTGTTCGCCTGAGCCTGACGGCGGCGGCTCAGTAACTCCGCTTGAGGGACAGACGCCAGGTCCGACCCACGCCGGGCAGCACCGCCACATTGGCGTAGACGTCGGCCACCGGGGTGAAGCTGCGCTGGTCGGCGAGATTGTCGATATTGGCCGAGACGCGCCAGGGCCCGGTCTCCACAAAGGCCGAGGTGTTCATCGTGACATAAGCGGGCAGGACGAAGCCGCCAGGCAGGATCGACGCCATGCGCGACACCGATGTGGCCCCCAGGGTGGCGCCCGCGCGGCCCCAGCTCATCCGGTCGGTGGTGTAGACGGCATAGAGGCTGTTCACCGAATGCGGGATCAGGCTCTGGTCGTAATTGCCCGGACGCAGCTGCGCCACGGAATAGACGGCGTAGGCGCCCCCATAGCCGTTGACGCCGCTGATTCCGACGGTCGCCGGCGGAATGACGATGAAGCCGGTGTCCGGCCCGAGCACCGTGGTCCGCTGCAGATCCCCGGCGAAGGTGAAGCTGAGATTGCGGGTGGCCAGCCACCGCAGCTCGAGCTCCACGCCCTCGCCCTTGGTGCCGACCACGGCGTTGCCCTGCTCCAGCCGGGTCCGGGTCTGGCGGTAGGCGCCCAGGGAGCCGGTCAGCCGGTCGTCGAACGCCCGCAGCTTGACCCCGGCCTCGGTGAGGGTCGAGGCGGTGAGCCAGTTGTTCCCCGCCAGCAGGGACGGCGCCACGCCGCCGGCCTGGCTGAGCTCCAGCGACGCGGTCCGCGCCGTGGTGACATAGGGCATGAGCCCGAGGGGCGCGCGCCAGGTCAGGGTGGCGTCATAGCTGCCGTCCCCCTTGTCCCGCTGGTAGCTTCGACCCGCCGCGGCGCCGAACACCAGGGTTCCGTCGTCCCGGCTGACCACGTGGAAGTCGTCATAGCGTCCGCCCAGCGTCAGATCGAGGCTGCGCCAGGTGATGTCGGTGACCCCGAACAGGCCCCCGTCCCGCCAGCGGCTGGTGACATTGGTTTCCCAGGGAACCGTGGAGTCGTGGAACGGATCGGCGAAGATGTCCGTGGGGCTGGGCCCCTGGCTCAGGTCCCGGCGGTCCAGGGACAGATAGCCGCCGTTGAAGCTCTCCTTCTGCTGGCCGCCATAGACCCGCAGGCCTGCGCCCAGCAGGGTCTCGGTCTTCACCTCGCCATAGCTACGCTTCACATCCCAGCCCAGCCGCCCCTCGACCACCCGGGCGTCGTAGTCCGCGGGGAAGCCGTAGGAGACGAACCGCTGGTTCTTCAGGTCGTCATAGAACAGCTGCAGCTTCAGGGTCTGGCCGTCGGCGAGGTCCTTGTTCAGGTCCCAGTAGAGGGTGGTGGTGTCGGTTCGGGAAAAGTCCGCGGGCGACACGAACACGGTCCGGGGACTGAGCGTCACCGTCTTCACGCCGCTGGTCAGCTGGAAGCGGGGGTCGACCGCGGGGGTGAAGCCGAAATAGGGCGTGATCAGCCCGGCGCCGGGATAGGCGCCGGCGTCGGCTTCGGAATGGCCCAGGCGGCCGTCGCCATTGCTGTCGACCAGCACGGTGTTGCGGCCCGCCTGGTACTGGCCGCTATTGATCAGGGACTGCGTGACCCGGTTCCAGCCCGGCGTCTGCACATTGCCGTCGGAGTGATAGACCATGCCGCCGAAGGCCGTGCTCCAGCCGTCGCCCAGGTCCAGGTCCGTGGACAGCTGGCCCAGCTGATGGCTGGGATAGATCCCGTGATAATAGCTGTGGCTGTCGTCGACCTCAGCATATGCGAAGACGCCGCCCTCGGCCGTCCCGAGCTTCAGCGGCGCGCCCAGGTCGGCGGTCACGCGCTGATGGTCATAGCTGCCGCCCTCGACCTCCACATCCCCGGTCGGCTGGTCGAGGAAGCCGTGCTCCCCCCGCGCCGTCTTCGGCGTGAAGTTCAGGAACCCGCCCACCTTGCCCGGCCCCATGGAGGGCGTGGCCGGGCCGCGCACCACCTCGATCCGGTCCGCAGCCCCCAGGGGGGTCGGGTAGGTGCCCCGGTCCTCGATCCGCTTGAAGCCGCGGAAATAGGTCTCGGCCAGGGTGCCGCGCAGATTGAGGGCGCCGGCCACCCCGTAATAGCTGTCGGTGAAGGCGCCCGGGGCCACGGCCACCAGGTCGTTGATGCTCTGCACGCCATAGCGCGCAAGCGTCTCGGCGCTGGCGAAGCTGGCCTGGCGGCCGGTGTCCAGCAGGGCCTTGTCGATCCCGAACACCGTGGCGTCGGGCTGACGCTCCAGCAGGCCGGCGGGGTCACGGGCCTGCACCGTCACCGCCTCAACGGTCGCAGGCGCAGGCTCCGCCGCCGAGGCGGCGACAGACAGGGCGGCGACGGACGCCGCCATGAACAGAACACGATACATTGCAAACCCCGCCAGATCTTGACGCAGATCAAGGCGTCATGACTTGGCGATATAGGCCGCGATCACCTCAGAACAACAAAATAATCCATATGTCTGCTGAAATGTCAGACGGAATGTCCTGAGTTTACCTTAGGTTAAACGCCGTCCCGACGGTTCCGGTTGGCCAGCACCCGCAGCCGCAGGGCGTTCAGCTTGATGAAGCCGGCGGCGTCGCGCTGGTCATAGGCGACCTTGCCCTCCTCGAAGGTCACCAGGTCCTGATCGTACAGGGAATAGGGAGAGGTCCGGCCGATGACGGTGACATTGCCCTTGTACAGCTTCACCCGCACCTGGCCGGTCACCGCCTCCTGGCTCTTGTCGATCATCGCCTGCAGCATCTCCCGCTCCGGCGCGAACCAGAAGCCGTTGTAGATCAGCCCGGCGTAACGGGGCATCAGCTCGTCCTTCAGGTGCATGGCGCCCCGGTCGAGGGTGATGCTTTCCATGCCCCGGTGGGCCGCCAGCATGATCGTGCCGCCGGGGGTCTCGTAGACGCCCCGGGACTTCATGCCGACAAAACGGTTCTCCACCAGGTCCAGCCGGCCGATTCCGTTGTCGTGGCCCAGCTGGTTCAGCCGGGTCAGAAGGGCGGCGGGCGACAGCCGCTCCCCATCGACGGCCACCGGATCGCCGCGCTCGTAGTCGATGGTGATCACCGTCGCCTTGTCCGGCGCATCCTCCGGCGCGATGGTGCGCATGTGCACGAACTCGGGCGCCTCGACGGCCGGATCCTCCAGCACCTTGCCCTCCGACGAGGAGTGCAGCAGGTTCGCGTCCACGCTGAACGGCGCGTCCCCGCGCTTGTCCTTGGCGATGGGGATCTGGTGCGCCTCGGCGAAGGCCAGCAGGGCCTCGCGGCTCTTGAAGTCCCACTCCCGCCAGGGCGCGATCACATGGATATCGGGCTCGAGGGCGTAATAGCCCAGTTCGAACCGGACCTGGTCATTGCCCTTGCCCGTGGCCCCGTGGCAGACGGCGTCGGCGCCGACCTTGCGGGCGATGTCGATCTGGGTCTTGGCGATCAGCGGCCGGGCGATGGAGGTGCCCAGCAGGTACTGGCCCTCATAGACCGTGTTGGCGCGGAACATGGGGAAGACGAAGTCGCGGACGAACTCCTCCCGCAGGTCCTCGATGAAGATGTTCTCCGGCTTGATGCCCAGCAGCAGGGCCTTCTTGCGGGCGGGCTCCAGTTCCTCGCCCTGGCCCAGGTCGGCGGTGAAGGTCACCACCTCTGCGCCATACTCGGTCTGGAGCCACTTGAGGATGATCGAGGTGTCGAGGCCACCGGAATAGGCGAGCACGACTTTCTTCACCGGGGGACGGTCGGCGGCGGTCATGGGAGACTCCTTCGAGGAGGGACGGTCAGGGGACAGGACGCGGTCGCGGGCAATCCCGGACGGCGGGCGGGGTCAGGGGACAGGCGAAAAGGCGGGCGACGTCGAGGACGGGTCCAGCGCCCGGGCGGTCAGTGACCGGGCGGTCAGTGCCCGGCGCCCTCGGCCCGCACGAATCGTCGGTCGCAATAGCCGCACTCCACATAGGGCTTGTCGCCCATCTCCATGTAGACCCGCGGATGGCCAAGCGCGCCGCCGCCGCCGTCGCACGCGACGCGGTGACCCTCGACGATGATCACCTCCGGCGGGGCCGGGACGGAGCTTTCGGACGGAGCGACAAGGTCGGTCGACATGGGCCGGGTCTCTTCAGCTTGGCAAGGGGCGGGATCGGCATTACCTAATGCGCGAGGGGGGTCGCCCCGTCAATTCACAGAGCTCAATCTCGCGCCCGTCGCCGGTCCTGCGCACCGGTGTCGACCGGCGCAGACGCCGCTCGCCCGACGCAGCCAAAGGCGCCCATGTCCCTGCCCGACTACGCCATCGAGGCCCGCGGCCTCGTCAAGACCTATCCGGCCTCCCGCACCGGCCCGGCCAAGACGGCGCTCAAGGGCGTGGACCTGGCCATTCCGCGGGGCTCGATCTTCGGCCTGCTCGGCCCCAATGGCGCAGGCAAGTCGACCTTCATCAACATCCTGGCGGGCCTCGTGAACAAGTCCGCTGGCGAGGTGAGGATCTGGGGCGTGGACATCGACCAGCATCCCCGCACCGCCCGCGCCGCCATCGGCGTGGTGCCGCAGGAGATCGCCGCCGACGTCTTCTTCACCCCGCGGGAGAGCATGAACACCCAGGCCGGCCTCTACGGCGTGCCGAAGGCGGAGCGGCGCACCGACGAGATCCTCGAAGCGCTGGGGCTCGGCGACAAGGCCGACGCCTATGTCCGCCAGCTGTCCGGCGGCATGAAGCGCCGGCTGATGGTAGCCAAGGCCATGGTGCACAATCCGCCGGTGCTGATCCTGGACGAGCCGACGGCCGGGGTCGACGTGGAGCTGCGCCGCCAGCTCTGGACCTATGTCCAGGCCCTCAACGACCAGGGCGTGACCATCGTCCTCACCACGCATTATCTCGAGGAGGCCCAGGCGCTCTGCGACACGATCGCCATCATCAACCGCGGCGAGGTGGTGGCCTGCGAACCCACGGGCGACCTGTTGCGGCGTTTTGACAGCCGCTCGGTGATCATCACCCCGAAGGCGCCTCTGGACGCTGCGCCGGCGCTGGGCGGCTTTGACGCCCGGCTGCGACCGGATGGACGGCTGGTGATCAGCTTCAAGGCGGACGAGACCGGGATCGAGGAGGTGCTGGCTGCGGTTCGCACCGCCGGCGTCGGGATCAAGGACCTCGCCACCGAGGAGCCGGACCTGGAGGACGTGTTCCTCGCCCTGACCTACAACGACCCGACCGCGGTCAGCCCGACGGCGTTCTGACGGGCCTGCGGGCCCGCGCGCAAAACGCCTATTGAGAGGCCGGACGCTTTCCGATAGGTTCCGCCACCTCGCCCCGACGCGCCTGCGCGCCGTGGTCACGCACCCGTAGCTCAGCTGGATAGAGCGTTGCCCTCCGAAGGCAAAGGTCACACGTTCGAATCGTGTCGGGTGCGCCATTTCCGTACAATACTACTAACATTCGCCGCGTCTGCGGCCCGGCCGGCGATGACGGCGGCAAGGGCCGCCTTTTCTCCGGTGATGCGGACCCGATCGTCGTCGACCTCGATGTTGGAGATCACCGCCTGCAGGTATGGGTTACGACCACTGATGAAACCAACAGTAAGACGGAAAAGGCCGAATACCACAAGGCTGCGTTCGAATGTCTGTCGCGGCTGATCGGCAACGTCCACAAGATCTCGAACATTTATATCATCGATGCTCGCGCGACCGGCTATGGCTATGCCGGCGTGACCCAGGAATACGGCTTTCAATACGAGGTCCGAAGAGGATGATCGTCGTGATCGTCGTCTTCGATCTCGCGCCGGGCGTTGATCGCGACATCGCCCAGGCGCTTTACCGGCAAACGGCGCGAAGCTGGCTTGGCAATCCCGACCTCATAGAAAAATACTATTTTTTCGACGCGGAACGGCGCCAGGGAGGCGGCGTCTACATCTGGCCGTCCCGCGCAGCGGCCTTGCGATGGCACGATGACGATTATCGGCGGAGGATCGCCGCGCACTACGGCTCTGAACCACGGATCCAGGTTCTTGACGCTTTGATGCACGTGGACCCGGGTGCGGCGCGCCTGTCTGAAGTGTGACGAAGAGGGTCGGCCAGACGACGGCGGTTCCGCTTCCGTCGGGCCTTTGTCGGCTCAAAGGCCCCGACGAACAAACCCGTCATAGTCTGCTATCTCCGGGTTTCGGACGGTCGGCGCTGTCTCGAGGCTCAGGAGGCGCTGGCGGTATCGCGTGAGCCAAGCGGTCCGGGCGGTCTCGTCGATTCGGCCCGGTCCGTAGACCACGAACGGCTCAATGACCGTGAACCCGGTGAATCCAAGGATTCCGCGATGGATCGGATGCAGAAGCGTCTCAATCCGCCCGTACCAGCCGGTGTCTGAATACGCCTCGACCGGCCCGCCGACCGTGACCGACAGCATGGCGCGTTTTCCCGCGAGGACGCCCCTGTCGAACCAACGTCCGCCGCCATAAGCGCGACCGACGGCGAACACGCGATAGATCCAGCCCTTTAGCAGGGCGGGCATGCCCAGCCACCAGATCGGAAACTGCAGGATCAGGACATCACACCAGGCGAGCTTGTCCATTTCCGCCTGCAGATCTGGCGCAAACCCGTCATTGGCGCTGGCGAACGCCTCCTCGGTCTGTTGATGCAACCGGCCGGCGTCCGCAACCGTGGTGAAGTTTCGCCGGTCGGACACAGGGTCGAAACCCATGGCATGGAGGTCAGAGACCCTGACCTCGGCGCCGGCCTCCGTCAGGGTGGTCACCGCCTCCCGGGTCATGGCGCCGTTGAAGCTTGTCGGCTCGTTATGACAATGGACGATAAGGACACGCATGCTGCTGACCCTCTGAGGGCTGATGTTCGAGGATGAGCTCACTTCTGGGTCGACAGGTAGGCGATGATGTCGGCCCTCTGCTTCGCGTTCGACACGGAAAAGAACATCTTGGCCCCCGGAACGAGCTTCTGCGGGCCCTGCAGCCACCGGTCGAGCGTCACCGGTGTCCATACGATGCCGGAATTGCGAAGCGCGGCCGAATAGGCATAGCCCGGGACGGTTCCCGCGGTTCGGCCGACGACGCCCCGGTGCTTTGGCCCGACGTCATTGTCGTCGATGGAATGGCATCCCATGCACGACTGATAGGTGAGCCTGCCAACCACAGGATCTCCGGAGGGCATGGATCCCGCGGCGACCGGAGCCGCGGCCAGGGCCTGACCCGAAGTCGCGAGGGAGCAGAGCCCGACCAGACTGGCCAGGCGCGCCAACATCCTGCTGTTCATGGACATCTCCTAGGCGAGCGTCGTGTCGATGAGCGGGATCGAGGCGCTGTTCGCATGCACTTCGAGCGACGTCAGGCCGACATATCGCCGGAGCTGATCGGCCGGGACCACCAGAGGACCAGGCCCCAGGCCGACGCCGGGCGCGGGTTGCGGATAGGCTGTGGATCGCGCCGCATGGAACACGACACGCCCCTCCACATGCTGCTGGATCTGGTGGATGTGTCCATTCAGCGCGGTCACGGACCCGAAGCGCTTCACGAGGGCCAAGGCCTCGTCTCCGTCTGACGTTCCCCACCCCCATTGGGTGTAGAGGGGCCAGAGCGGGAAGTGCGACATCAGCACGATCGGGGTGGACGCCGGCAGCGGCGCAAGATCCGCCTTCAGCCACGCCAATTGCTCCGGGCCAAGCCGCCCCAGCCCGGAATCCACGAATTGCAGCACATTGACCAGGGCGACGAAGTGCACGCCCTTGATGTCGAAACTGTACCAGCCGTCGCCTTTGGCGTTCGGGGCGAACCTGTCCGTGTACGGGCCGGGGTTGTTGCCATCGACGATGTCGTGTTCCCCCGGCACGTAGAAGACGGGCAGGTTCAACTCGCTCAGGAGCTGATGAGCGGTGTCAAACTGCGCCGGCGTCGCCAGATGGGTGATGTCGCCCGTGTGGATGATGAAATCCGGCTGGGTCGGCAGCGCCTTGATCTTGCCGATGGTCTCGTTGAGCGTCGCGATGACGTCCTTGTTCGCGGCCTTGCTGAACCCGATATGGCTATCGCTGATCTGGACGAAGCTGAACGGCGTCACCGATTGCGTATTTACAGGGGCGGCCAGCGCGCGCTCGACCATGATCGAGGACGCCAATCCCCCGCTCATGGTGAAGAGCGCCCCTGTGCCCGCCCAGCTGAGGCATTGCAGCGCGCGGCGTCGTGTCGGATCGTGTTCCATCGATTGGGTCCTTCCCGGATGTGTCCCAGGCTAGACCGCTCGACGGACCGTTTTATTCCGGCTCTGCGCGGACCAGATCTGCGAAAATCGCGAGTTCCGCCGCCGACGTGTCGGAAACGGCTGCAAAATCAAGATCGTGCTTCTTCCAGAAAAACGCGTGATAGCCGTGGCTCAGAGCCCGGTCGGGGAGCGACGCACCGCGGTCGGCCCACACGAAGAGGTCAATCGCGTGCCGGCCGTGCTGGTAGACCACCACCGCGGCCTCTGACCGGCCCACCCGGTCCACACGGCCGCCGACCAGCTTGTAACCCTGCGTCGCAAAGTCGGCGACGGGTGGGGACAGGGCGACGCGACCGGCGAACCAGGGCTTGACCGTATGGTGGTCCGTCGACACGACCGCAATCTCGCGCTGGTGCGCGAGGGCCGTCGTATGCGCCTCGGTGACCTGATCGGCAAGCGTTGCGGCGGAGGGCGGCAGGACCGCCACGGAAGCCAGACCGGCGGCGAGCGCGGTCACGCCGGCGCCGCTGAACACGCCGCGCCAGAAGCCGGGCGGGACGGTCCGGACGGGTTCATCGCGCGCCGATTGCGGGCGTGAATGAGCGCCAAGGCTCGCCTTGATCCGCGCCTGCAGATCGTCCGGCGCCGTAAACCGCGGCGCCTGCGCGCGTATCCCGTCACTGAGCGTCGCGGCGTCAGCGCAGAAGGCCTGGCAGTCCGGACAGGCTTCGATATGCCGTTCGATCTCGTCGGCCTCGGCGCCGCCGACTTCGCCGTCGATGAAGGCCTGGGTTCGAAGGTTTTCAGGGCACGGCATCGGGGTCCTCCGCGAACCACTGGGACTTGAGAAGCGCGCGGGCGCGGGCCAGGCGCGACATCACCGTACCGATCGGCGCCCCGGTAATTTCGGCAATGTCCCGATAGCTCATGTCCTCCATTTCGCGAAGGATCAGAGCGGTCCGGAAGTCTTCCGGAAGGTCCGCGATCAGGGTGTCGAGGCGGCGACGGTCGCTCGCTCGCGTCGCCTCCGCCTCCGGATCCGGTCCGTCAAAGACCAGCTCACGGTCACCGTCCGCCGACAGGGGCGCATGGCGGCGACGACGGATGTCGCCCATCCGGTTGCGCCAGCAGTTCCGAACGATGGTCAGCAACCAGGCGCGAAAGTTTTCGCCGCGGAATTGCTCGAACGCCGAGAAGGCGCGCAGCATCGCATCCTGCACGATGTCGTCGGCGTCCGCGGACGAGTGCGACAACCACCGGGCAAGATTGTAGGCCGCATCCATATGCGGCAAAGCAAGGCGCTCGAAGCTCTGACGGTTGTCGTGCATCATTGTCCAGACCTGACGCCGCCCGACTTTATTCCCATTCCGGAAAACAATTTTCGCCGATACCGCGCCGGGTGGGAACGTCAACTGCGGCGGGCGGCGCGATCACCCAGACCGGCGGAATCCTCACAGCCAAGGGTCTCACCGGCTCGGCAACCGGCGCCGTCAGCCTGACCCGGACCAACAATCTCCAGCAGCTGGGGGCCTTCTCCGCCGCCGGTTTCAGCCTGACCAACGCCGGCGCCCTGGCGGTCACGGGTGGTCTGGCCAGCTCGGGCGCAGTGCTGCTCTCGACGCTGTCCGGGGATCTCACCCTGGCGGCGGACGTGGCGGCAAGCGGTCAGGTCGTCAGCCTCGCCGCCGCGGGCAGCCTGTCGCAGACCTCCGGCGCCGTCTCAGCGGGCCAACTGTTGGCCTCGGCCGGGGCCGTGCTCTCGCTCACCGGTGCGAACCAGGTTCCCCTCCTCGGCTCGGTCAGCGCCGGCAACGGGCTCGCCTTCAACGATGTGGCCGCAGCCGGCGTCACGATCGGCGCAGGCCAGTCACTCAACGGCGGCGCCGGCGGGGTGCGTTTGTCGAGCACCGGACCGGTGACCCTGTCTGGCGCGGTGACGGCCACCGGCGGCGGGATCACCCTGGCGGCGGGGACGGGAGACCTGCTGCTGGGCGGAGACGTGTCCGCGGCGGGACAGTCGGTCAACCTGTCGGCCGCTGGCGCCGTCCGCCAGAATTCGGGCATTGTGACGGCCCAGACGGTGACCGGCGCATCCGGCGGGGATTTCAGCCTCGGGAGCGCCAACCGGATCGCGACGCTGGGAGACATCATCAGCGGCGGAACAACGCAAGTCGAGGATGCGCAACCGGGCGGACTGACCCTGACCGGCCTCATTTCCAGCCCGAATGGCGGCGTCGGCCTCTCCAATGTGTCGGGCGACCTGATCCTCGCCGCCGGCGGGGTCAGCGCCGCGGGCCGGGCCGTGAACCTGACAGCGTCCGGCGCGGTCAACCAGACCGGCGGCGCCCTGACAGCAGACCAACTGTCCGGCTCGGCCGGAGGGACGTTCAGCGTGACCCACCAGCTGAGCGTGGTGCGGACCGGCGCGATCACCGCCGCCGGCGTGCAGTTGGCGGACAGCCGGTCCCTGCTGGTCGACGGACCCGTCAACAGCACGGGCCCGGTGAGCCTGGCAACCCTTTCGAGCGACCTCACCGTCGCGGACGCGGTCTCGGCACCGGGAAGTTCCGTGACCCTGGTCGCCGGCGGCGCGCTGACGGAAGCCGGGGGCAGCATTTTGACAGATCGCCTGAGCGGGTCCGCCGGCGGGCAGGCCGGCCTCGGCGGGGCGAACCGGATCAGCCAGATCGGCAGCTTCGCCGCGGGGAACGGCTTGAGCCTCAACGACCTTGCCGACACCGGGCTGCAAGTGCCGCCCGGGGCGATCGTGAGCGGTGGCGCTGGCGCCGTGACCTTGACCAATTCGGGCGGGATCGCCGTCGACGGCGGGCTGGACGGGCGCGGCGGCGGCGTTTTCATCGTCAGCCGGACCGGAGGCCTGACCTTGAGCGGCGATCTGAACGCCGCCGGCCGAACGGTTCAGCTGCAGACCGCCGGTTCCGTCAGCGAGACCGGTGGAACCCTCGAGGCCGGTCAGCTGACCGGCGCGATCGGCGGCGACGCAGGGCTGGCGGGCGCCAACCGGATCGATACGCTGGGCGGCCTGACCATCGGGGGCGGTGTCACACTCGCAGATCAGTCGGCGCTGACCCAGCCGGGGGCGGCCACCCTGAGCGTCGGCGCAGGCGGCGTCCGGCTGACGGTCGGCGGCGCGATCGAGCTTGACGGCAACATCGCCTCGGCGGGCGGCGTGGCGATCACCGGCGGTGGCGCGATCACCCTGACGGGCCAGGTGACGGCGGCCAGTGGAGTGACGATCGGCGCGGTCGGTTCGCTGCAGGTCACGGGAGGCGTCATCTCGACTCCGGCGGACGCCAGCCTGAGCTCGACCGGCGCCGACATCCTGCTGACCGCTCCGGCGGCTGACACGCCCCTGCTCACCGTCGGCCGGGCAACCACGCTGGCGGCGCCGACCGGCGCAATCCTCATCGGCGAGGCCCCGTTTGTCAGCGCCGTCCAGGCCTTTCTCGCCGGCGCGCCCGGCGCTCAGCTCAACGTTTCCAAGGGTATCCCCGCGGTCGGCGTAATTCCTCTGGAGGGCCGGGTGTTCCTGAGCACCGGAACCCTGTCGCTGAGCGCGGCGGGTGGGATCGTGCAACAGAACGCGACCCGTCTCCCCGGACAAGGGGTGGGGATCGTGGTGAACAATCCCCAGTCGGTCGCGTCCCCGATCACCCTCTCGGGAGGGGTGAGCGGCGGACCGGCCGTGATCGACCTGTTCATACAGGTGGCCAACGGCGGCGGCGTGATCTTGAAGGGCTCGGTGGTGTCGACATCGAACGTGATCCAGCTCACATCGCCCCGCAGCACCTCCTATCGGATCAATGGCTGTGTCATCGGCCAGGTGGGCGAGTGTACGGTGATCAGCGACGCGATCGTCAATGTGGAACCGGCCAAGCTGACCGATGTCCTGCTCCTGTCCTCGGCCCTGCAGCCCTTCGTTCAGGACCCGACTCTGGTCGGCACCGGCAACGAGGAAATCTGGCGCCGTCGGAAATAGGTGGTCGCCAGCGAAACCCCGGCGTCTGGATCTGGGCGTCCGTCAGGTCCCGGACGCCCGGGACAGGACGCCGGTCCCCGCAGGTCGCCACCCGAGGGGTGCGCCCGGGCGCTGACACCGGCATCTTGGCGCGCGGACGGGATGTGAGTCCGGGCGTGTCCAGGAACGGCGCGGGCGTATATTGAAGGTCCAGAAGACGGGTCAGGCGCGCCGCCGACCGACCCG
>Ga0075019_10000612_pt1 | contig 20580 bp, 20 predicted proteins | sample ColStrG_CSR_2013_FD_71473 | JGI IMG/M metagenome (GOLD analysis project Ga0075019, IMG submission 71473) | Freshwater sediment microbial communities in response to fracking from Pennsylvania, USA - Cold Stream Run_MetaG_CSR_2013 | ecosystem: Environmental > Aquatic > Freshwater > Creek >...
GGCTACCTGCTACCGCCGCGCGCACGTCCTTGCGGTGCCGAGCCGCGCGGAGGGATTCGGGTTCCCGGTGCTGGAAGGCCTCGCCGCCGGTGTCCCCGTGGTCACCAGCGCCGACCCGGCGCTGCTGGAGACCGGTGCCGGCGCGGTGCTGAGCGTTCCGGTGGGTGACGCCGACGCATTGGCGGTGGCGCTAGCGCGCTCCGTGGGAGGCGGTGACGACGTGGCAGAGCGGGTCAGCCGAGGCCGCCGCCGTGCCGCTGCGGCGACGTGGTCGGACGCGGCCACGCGCCTGTGGCAGCTGTATCGCGAGCTGGGCGCCGGGGACCCGGTCCGCTGAGCCTTCCCGGTCGGGGACAATCGGGGAGCCCCGCTGCTCGGGGCAGTGGCGACGGAGGTGAGCGGTGCGCGTGCTCCTCGACGCGACGGCCATCCCCGCGGACCGCGGCGGCGTCGGGCGCTACGTCGAGGGCTTGCTCACCGGTCTGCAGGAGCTGCCCGCCGGTCAGGGGGTGCAGCTGCACGTCGCCTGCCAGGCCGACGACGCCGCCCGCTTGGCGGCGCGGGCCCCCGACGTCGATCTGCACCCCGTGTCCGCGCGCGTCCGCTCCCGGGGCGCCCGGCTCGCCTACGAGCAGACCGGGCTCGTGGCATTGACCGCCCAGCTGCGTCCGGACGTGGTGCACGCACCGCACTACACCAGCCCCCTGGCCTGCCCGGTGCCCCTGGTGGTCACGATGCACGACGCCACGTTCTTCAGTGACCCGGACGTCCACCAGGACCACAAGAGCCGCTTCTTCAGGACCTGGACCCGGGTGTCGCTGCGCCGGGCGTCGCGCGTCGTGGTCCCCAGCGCGGCGACGCGCAGCGAGCTGGTGCGTTTCGCCGGGGCGGACCCCGCCCGGGTCCTGGTCGCCTCCCACGGAGTGGACCCGGCCGACTTCTACCCGCCGAGCCAGGCGGAGGTCGCCGGCCTGCGCGCCGAGCTCGGGCTCGGCCAGGCGCCCTACGTGGCCTTCCTCGGGACGCTGGAGCCCCGCAAGAACGTGCCCGCGCTCATTCGCGGCTGGGTCCAGGCCTGTGCGGACCTGGCCGAGCCGCCCGCCCTGGTCCTGGCCGGCGGCCGTGGCTGGGACGCCGCCGTAGACACCGCGCTAGCCGGGGTGCCCGACAGGCTGCGGGTGGTGCGCCCGGGCTACCTGGCGCCGGGGCTGCTGCCCGCCCTGCTCGGCGGTGCTGCGGTGGTGGCGTACCCCTCGCTAGGGGAGGGCTTCGGGCTTCCGGTGCTGGAGGCGATGGCCTGCGGGGCCGCTGTGGTGACCACCCGGGCGCTGGCACTGCCCGAGGTGGGCGGCAACGCGGTCGCCTACTGCGACCCGGATGCGGCCTCGATCGCTGCGGCGTTGTCGGGCTTGCTCGCTGACGGCGGTAGGCGGGAGGTGCTGGGCAGCGCCGCGATCGCGCGCGCCGCCACCTTCACGTGGGCGTCCTGCGCCCGCGAGCACGTCCGCGCGTACCGCGCGGCGGCGAGGAGGAGCTGGTGACCCCCGAGCCGGTGGCGGTGCGCCTGGTCCTTGTCGCGTACAACTCGGGGGACCTGCTCGCGCAGTGCATCACGTCCGCGCGGGCGTCCAGCGCTCGGGCGCTGGAGGTGGTCGTCGTGGACAACGGGTCCGATGACGGCGCCCCCGAGCACGCGGAGGCGGCACTCGGGGCGAGGCTGGTGCGCTCTGGTGCCAACGTCGGGTACGGCGCCGCGGCGAACCTCGGTGCCGCCGGTGCCACCACCCCGTGGCTCCTGGTGGCCAACCCGGACGTGGTCTTCCACGCCGGTGCGGTGGACGCTTTGCTGGCTACGGCCGCTCGCTGGCCGCGCGCGGCCGCAGTGGGGCCGCTGATCCTCACCGACACGGGGCTGCTGTACCCCTCCGCGCGGGAGCTGCCCTCGCTCGTTCGTGGCGCGATGCACGCCGGCCTGGGGTGGTGGTGGCCGGCCAACCGGTGGACGGCGGCGTACCGGCGTGAGCGCGAGGACCCCAGCGAGGGGACGACGGGCTGGCTGTCTGGGTCGGTGATGCTGCTGCGCCGCGAGGCGTTCGACAGTGTCCAGGGCTTCGACCCCGGGTACTTCATGTACTTCGAGGACCTCGACCTGTGCGAGCGGCTGACGGCCGCGGGGTGGCTGTGCGTGTACGCCCCGGACGGGGTGGTCACCCACATTGGAGCGCACTCCACGTCGCAGGAGTCGACGGCGATGGCCGCGGCCCACCACGCCTCGGCCTACCGCTACCTGGCGGGCCGCTACCGGGGGCCGGTCAACGCACCCTTGCGCGGCGGGCTGCGCCTGGGCTTAGGGGCGCGGTACCAGCTGTCGCGGCTGTCCCCGAAGGTCAGCGCTGGCGCCCAGCCCACTCGGGCGGCCAGCCAGCGGGTCGAGACGTCCCGCAGCGCGGCGCCGGTGCGCCCACAGGGTGGCGACGCGGGGCCGAGCGGCGGGTAGGTTGCGCGCATGAGCGGCCAGGAGATGCCCGCGCGCGAGGAGCTTGTCGGGGTGTCCCCGCAGCGCGCCACGGGCGCGCTGCACGCGACCACGCCGCTCGCCGCCACCCTCGGGCTGGAGGTGCTGGAGGTGACGGCGCAGCGGGTGCAGCTGGTGCTGCCGAACCTGCCGGGGTCGCGCAACCACGTGGCGGGGCCACACGCCGGCGCCATCTTCACAGCAGGGGAGACAGCGGCGGGGCTGCTGGCGGTGGCCAACTTCGGGGAGTGGCTGGACCGCAAAGTGGGTCTGGCGGTGCGTGGCCAGATCGAGTGGCTGAAGCTGGCCCGTACCGCCGTGATAGTGAGCGCGGTCCTGGACGTCGACCCCGCTGACGTGCGGCGGCTGCTTGACGCCGGTGAGCGCCCCCAGTGGGCGACCGCGATCACGTGCACCCGGGGCGAGGACGAGGCGGTGTGCGCGACGATGAGCGTGGAGCTCACGCTGGTGGACCGTCGGCCCACGCCGGCGGATGTGCCGAGCGTCTGACACCTGCCCCGACCGTGGGGCACGCTGGACGCCGTGGCCCCCGTGGCCGGTGTGAAGGAGGGGGCGCATGGGACAGGACGTCGCCCCTGCCGTGTTCTCCGAGGAGGACGCGGTCGCCTTCCGCACCCAGGTCGCGGCGGGCACGCAGGCACTGGGCCGCATGCTGGACGAGGGCGCGTTCACCTCAGGCCGGTCACTGACCGGGATGGAGGTGGAGTTCCACCTCGTGGACCCCAGCGGTGCGCCCGCGCCTCGTAACGCCGCCGTGCTCGCCGCCATCGACGACCCGGACTTCACCCCCGAGCTCGCGCAGTTCAACATCGAGTTGAACGTCCCACCGCGGCTGCTCGACGGCCACCAGGCAGTGGGCCTGGAGGCCGAGCTCGCCGCCCAGCTGGACCGCGCGCAGACGCGGGCCCGCGACCTCGACGCCGGCCTGGTGATGATCGGCATCCTGCCCACATTGCGCGCTGGCGACCTGACCGCTCGGGCGCTGTCGGCGAACGCCCGCTACACCCTGCTGGACCAGCAGGCCCTGGCCGCCCGCGGCACCCCCCTGGAGATCGTCATCGACGGCCCGCAGCCGCTGCGGCTGGAGGTGGACACCCTGACCCCGGAGGCTGCCTGCACCAGCGTGCAGTTCCACCTCCAGGTCGACCCGGACCGTTTCGCCTCCCGCTGGAACGCCGCCCAGGCGATCGCCGCCGCACAGGTCGCTCTGGGTGCGAACTCCCCGTTCTTCGCCGGCCACCGGCTGTGGGAGGAGACCCGGATAGCGCTGTTCACCCAGGCCACGGAGACCCGGCCGGCGCACCTACGTGCCCGACACTCCGGCATGCGCCCCCGCGTGTGGTTCGGCGAACGGTGGGCACGAGGGCCACTGCAGCTGTTCGAGGAGAACCTCCACTTCTTTCCCCCGCTGCTGCCCGTGCACGACGACGAGGACCCCCTCGCGGTCCTCGACGCGGGCGGGGTGCCCGCGCTGAGTCCACTGCGGCTGCACAACGGGACGGTGTGGCGGTGGAACCGCCCGGTCTACGCCGTGGGGGAGGACGGACCGCACCTGCGGGTGGAGAACCGCGTGCTGCCCGCGGGACCAACCCTGGTGGACATCCTGGCCAACGGCGCCTTCTTCTACGGCGCGGTGCACGCGCTGGGCACGGCCCCCGATCCGGTGTGGGACCGGTTGTCCTTCCACGCGGCAGAGGCGAACTTCCTCGCCGCCTCGCGGCTCGGCCTGCAGGCGCGGGTGACGTGGCCAGGCATGGGCGCGGTCAGTGTGCAGACCCTGCTGCTGCGCCGGCTGATCCCCCTGGCACATGAGGGTCTGCGGGACTGGGGGGTGGCCGACGAGGTGCGGGAGCGACTGCTGGGCGTCGTCGAGGCACGGACGGCCACCGGTCGCACCGGGTCGGCCTGGCAGCGCTCCACTGTGGAGTCGCTGGAGGCGGGGGGGCTCACCGCGGACGAGGCCATGGTGGAGATGACCCGGCGCTACATCGCCCAGATGCATGCGGGCGACCCCGTGCACACCTGGCAAGTCCCGTAGGTGACAGCGAGGCACCCGTTTTCTTTGCTTTCAGGCCTCGGCGAGGTTGAATGTGCCCCCGACGACGGGGGATGGACATGCACAAGCCCAGCAGGATGCTGACAGGGGTGACGGCCGTCGCTTCGGCGGCTGCTCGCGCTTACCGGGCCGATGGCGCACGCCGCGACGCGGAATGTCTCGCCTCGCGCTCTGGTCGTGCCCGCTGACAGAGGTGCGCTGATGGCCCAGGGCATCGACGCCTTGGCCCACAAGCGGATGAGGCACGTGGCCGGCGCCGTCCGAACCCCCGCGCCGGCGGGGCACCGCGCTGTCTCGCGCCCCCGGTCGGTGACCGGGTCACCGACCTACCCGGGCGTGCTGTCGAACTACTGCCGCTTCAACAGCAGCGGGTACGTGACCACGTGCGGCATCGAGGCCCGCAACCTGACCACCGGGGCGTCGCAGGTAGTGGTGCAAAGCGCCGACTACTTCTTCGGGGAGCCGACTTTGTCCCCCGACGGTTCCACGGTGGCGTTCGTCGAGACGCCATGTGAGATCAGCGGGACGCTCGCGCCGTGCGCGACCACCAACACCTACGGCAACGACGAGGTCGCGTACGTGCCGTTCAGCGGGGGCCCGGCCGGACAGGTTCTGCTGTCCTCGAAGACTGACTACGTGGACTACCCGTCGTGGAGCCCGGACAGCACCACCGTCATGGTGAGCAAGTTCACCTTCACAAGCACGGGCATCGTGACCGCGAGCACCCTCGTCGACGTCGTCGTCAGCACCACCTCCGCGACGACGGTGACCATCACCGGGGAGACCACCCCGTGGGACGGGGTGTTCTCCCCGGACGGGAAGACCATCGCCTACCTGGCTGGTGGCACCGTGTTGAAGACCGTGCCCGTGCCGGGAACCGCGGGGGGGGACGCCGGTGGCTGCCACGCACGACTTTACGAATGCCTCGGCAATTGCCTGGTCCCCGGATGGTACGAAGCTTGCCGTGGACGATGCGACACCCCCGGTGGGGACCGGGGATTGGCACCAGTTTGTGGAGGTGGTTCGCCTCAACGCGACGTCCCCGGGCCTCAGCACAGTGACCGCCCTGGCAGGCACCACCATCGACGGGAGCGTCTACGCGCCGGCGTTCTCTACCGACGGCAGCGAGGTCCTCTACGGCACCTGCCCTACCGTCAAGATCAACGGCAACTACTACTGCTACCCAGACTCCGTGGACGCGGTCGACGTTAGCGGTACCTACCGAACGACGGTGCTGGCGGGCAAGTCGGACGTCGCGAACTACGTCGGCGGCGACACCTTTGGTCCCGCACCGGTTGCCGGCGTTGGGTCGACGTTCACTGCGCTGACCCCGACCCGTCTCGCGACCTTGACCGGGACGACCGCGGTCACCGTTGGTCACCCGGTCACGTTGCCGATCGCGGGGGTCGCGGGAATCCCGACGAACGTCACAGCGGTCACGCTCAACCTGACGGGGTCTGGAGCCAGCGTGCCCACCTACGTGCAGGTGTACCCCGGGGGCAGCGCGCCGCTGGTCAGCAACCTGAACCTCATGCCCAACCAGGTGGCCGCGGTGGCCGTCCAGGTGCCGGTGTCGTCCGGCGGGACGATCGTCATCGCGACCGGTGCCGGCCGCGTCGGCGTGCGTGTGGACGTGTCCGGGTACTTCCAGGCCGGCAGCGGCGGTGCGCGCTACCAGCCCCTGCCCGGGCCGGTCAGGGTGCTGCCCTCCACCCCCGTGGGACCCGGGCTGTCCCACCAGGTGACGCTGACAGGGGTCGCGGGGGAGCCCGCTAACGCAGTGGCGGCGGTCGTCAACGTGACGGGCACGGTCACCAGCGGCGGGGGCACCTACCTCACCGCCTACCCCGACGGGGTGTCCCTTCCGGGGGCGTCCACGTTGAACCTGGCACCGGGGGCGCCGCGTGCCAACCTGGCGACCGTGGGGCTGGGAGCCGATGGCGACATCAGTGTCTACAACGCGGTGGGGACGACTAACGTGATCGTGGATGTGATGGGCATCTACACCACGTCAGGGAAAGGACTGCAGTACGTGCCTGTTACCCCTACCCGGGTGCTGGACACGCGCAACGGGACCAACACCCGGCTCGGCTCCACGGCGCCCCTCGGCGCGGCAGCCACGCTGGACCTCCCCGTGGTCGGCACGGTGAGCACTGCTCAGGGCCAGGTCTCCCTGCCGAGCACAGCGGCTGTCGCGGTGTTCACACTGACGGCGGTGGACCCGTCCACCTTGACCTACCTGACAGCCTTCCCCACGCCGACGAGCGGCAGTGCCGTACCGGCCACCAGCTCGCTGAACGCGCAGCGCGGCCAGGTCACACCCAACCTGAGCATCACAGCGATGGGCGCCGGCGGGCGGGTGCGCATCTACAACTCCCGCGGCACAGTCCCGACGTTGGTGGACCTGTCCGGGTACTACCAGCCCCCGGCCCCGTAGTCCGCTGACGCCACCGGGCCCGCACCAGTGGGGGAGGGGACCCCGTCGCCGGCGGGTGACCTCGCCGGGGCTGGGCGCGGCTCCAGGGTGGTCAGAGGCGCTGACCCCGCGGAGGCGGGGGGGTGGCGGGCGTAGCTTCGCGGACTAGCCCGCCTATGAGACCAGACGGACCAGCGACCCGGAGTTCGCGGTCATCTCGGTGAGGGCGTTGCTGCCCTCGTTGACCACCCACACGTTGGCACCCACTACCTGGAGCGCCTGCGGGTTGGTGAACTTGAACGCGTAGTTCGTATTGCACATCATCCAGTTGACGTAGTCGTTGGACGCGGTGATCTGGGTGACCATGGGGGAGGACCCGGGCGGGCTGGCGGCAAATACGTACCCGTCCCCAGCGGTGATCGGGCCAGGCATCGGAAGGTTGCCACTGGTGATGGTGGCCAGGTGGGCTCCGGTGGCGGCCGCGAGCTTGCTGACCGAGCTCCCTGTGGCGTTGGTGACCCAGACCGCGCCGTCCGCGACGGTCAGGCCCGTCGGACGTGACAGCCCGGCGCCCGCTGCGGTGGCGTGCCCGATGAGGGCTCGGCTGCCGTCGGCGAGCTCGGTGACGGTGTTGGCGGCCGGGTTTGCGACGTACACGCGGCCGTCGGTCAGGGCGATCGCGTCAGGGTGGTTGAACCCGTACGAGGTGCCAGCCGCAACCCCGACGAGGGTGCCATGCGCCAGGTTGATCTCTGTGACGGACCCCCCCGCGTTGACGACCCACAAGTTGGACGGGTCGGCGCCGAGGGCGACGGGGGCGGACAGCTTGAACGAGGCCGCGTTGATCACTCGCACCAGTGCGTACGTCGCGGGGTTGAGCTCGGTGATCGAGTTGTTCGCCGAGTTCGCGACGTAGAGCTCCCCGCCCGCCACGAGCAAGGCGCTCGGGTGGTCGAAGTGGTAGCTGGTCGAGACGAGACGGGCGGCGAACGCGCCGGTGGTCGCGTTGACCTCGGTGAGGCTGTTGCCGCCCCCGTTGGCGATGAAGATGTTGCCGCCGTAGGCGGCGATCGCGTCCGGGGCAGAGAACCCATAGGGGCTGACCGTGGCGGCGGTGGCCGTTGCTGTCCCTGCGGCCCCGACAAGGAGGGCGCAGACGCTGCCCGCTACCACCACGGCGCGACGGGTTGTCCTGCTGCGCTGCCGGGACATGGATCCTCCGAGTGGTCGGCGCGAGTGCCTATGCAGGGTGTCGACATTCCCACGCCGGACTTGAGGGGTCCCACCCGGTCGGAGTCAATGGCGCGTCGGGCTGGCTACTCCGCTCGGGGGTTGTCCTGGCGCCAGAAGTACCACGCGATGAGGAAGCCGGCCGCGAGGACGCCGAGGTCAACGACCAGGAAAGACAGAAGCCCGTAGGACCGCTTGTGCCAGGTGGAGGAGCCGTACACCCCCAGCAGCACCGTCCCGATCACCATCGTGACCAGGGACACCCGTTGGGACCTGTCCACGTCGCTCCCCACGCTCCCGCCGCACCACCGGTCGCCGCCACTGTAGCCACGCGGGGCCCGAACGACCCGCCGGTGGCCTACCGTGCCTCCCGGACAGGTGGCGTCCCCCTCGGCGCCCGGAGCCTGCGCGGTGGGCGGGGGCGGGCGGGGCCCCACCGACAGCCCGGCGGTCCCCGCCGCCACGCCGGCTGGGGCCGGCGAAGCGGGCCTGCTCCGTCCTGAGGTCAGGCAGCCACTGCAGCGCGTCCCGCGGCATGCCAGGCCAGCAGCTCGCGGGTGGCCTCGTAGTCGGCCTGGGCCTGCTCCCGCATGGACGCGAACCTGGGGTTGTCCGTGAGCGCCATGGTCAGCTCCGCGTTGGCGAACGTCACGTCGTCAGCACCGAGGACGGCCAGGAGGTGGGCGACGTGGGGACGCACGAAGTCCAGGTGCACCCGCTCACCGCTGCTGTAGCGACCGGCGCTGGTCACCAGCACGACCACCTGGGTGCCGGCGAGGAAGTCGACGTCGGTGGTGCGGTCCATCCGAATGACGTGGTCGAACCACGCCTTCAGCGAGCTCGGCAGACCCCAGTTGTACATCGGTGTGGCGATCAGGACGGTGTCGGCGGCAGCCAGCTCGTCGACCAAGACGTCGGACAGCGCGAGCTCCGCGGTCAGGTCAGGCGTGCGCGCGGCAGCGGGCATCTTCGACGCGATGGTGTAGCCCTCGCCAATGTGAGGCAGCGACGCTACGTCACGCACTGTCACCGAGCTGCCAGGGTGCGCGGCCTCCCAGCCACCGCGGAACTCATCGGCCAGAGACCGCGAGACCGATCCCTCGGTGCGGGCACTTGCGGTCACGATCAACAGGTGTGCCATGTCACGCCTAACCTCTCCGGGCGGGGTCGATCCCCACGCAAAGGAACGTTATGTGACTGTTCAACTATTCCTCGGTGCCGTGGTGCACGGGCGGCGACGCTGCGACTCACCGGAGTCGGGCTGTGTCGCCGACCGGGCGCGGTCGGACGTGACGGGCTGCGCGGGGAATCGTCCCCGGCGTTCGTCCCCGGTGACGACGCCCAGGGCACGGTCTTGGGGCACAGGGGGCCACGGGTGTACCTTACATAATGTCACTTATCGGCGACATGTCTGGAGCGGCGTCGGTCACCTCAGGGCGTGGACGCGCCTGCGGGCGGCCGGGCCGAGTCGGTGCCGGGCAGACGCCTCGTGCGTCAGCGGGTCGCGAGGACCTCGAACACACTCGTTGGCGCCGTCGCGGCGAAGGGACGCGCGACGTGCACGGTGATGGTGTCGACGCGGCTGGCGGTCATCCGCTGGCTCACCCGGTAGGTCCCCGGGGCAGTCGGGGCGACCAGCGGCGAGTTCATGGCGTACACCTGCCGCGCGTACGCGCCCACCACGGCGACCGGGTCGCCACGCCACGGCTGGTGACCCTGCTCGAAGGCAGCCTGGGCGACGCGGGCGGTCGTCAGGCTGACATCAGGCCACATCCGCCAGGCGGGAGCCGGGGAGGCGACGTCGATGACCAGCCGGTCGGGCGCACGCAGCCGCTCGATGCGGAAGCCTGCGACCCGGTCGAGGCCGACACCCACGCTGAGCACGGCCTCGAAGTCGCCGCTGATGCTGACCTGCTTGGTGGTGGGGTAGCCCGGCGTCACGGTGCTGGGGCCCGTGTAGGGCCTAGGCAGCGGGACTGCCGCGTAACGCGCGACAGCTCCCTGCACCGCTACCTGGAGGAAGGCGGACCCGCGGAGCGGGATGATCCTGTCCGATGGGTCCGCGTGGACGGCCGCCACGTACCCGACCCGTACCGATCCGAAGGTCCCCGCGAAGGCCAGCACGACTTGCTCATAACCGGAGTGCCGCCCGGTCCGGATGTCGGTCAGGACGGCCGTCCCCCCTCCGACCACAGCCGGCACGGTGCGTGCCTGCACCGGCCACACCGGTGCAGCGGCCGCAGCAGTGGCCGCAGGAGGGGATGTCACCGACCGCGAGGGAGAGGCCGTCGGCGTCGGGGTCGCGCTTGCCTGCGAGGGCGACGTGGCGGGCGTCGCTGAACCTGCCGAGCCGGCTCCCCCGGGCGGCGCGCCGCAGCCCAGGGCCAACGTCAAAAGCATCGTTGTGAGTAGTGATCCCCGGGCCACACGACGCCTGCGCACCGCGGCCACCTCCTCGACCCGCTCTGTACTGAGTCTGGGCAGCCCTCGGCGCGACGGGTAGTGACCAACGTCCGCACCACCGCCCGGCGTGCCGCCAAGCGATGGTGTGGTGCGCAGAATCGCGAGCAGGATTGACGCCGTGCGCCTGCCCGCCCCCGCAGTGCAGACCACCCGCCTGCGCCTGCGACGCGTCGACGACGAGGACGCCCACGGGCTCTTCTTGCCGCACAGCGGCGCCCACGTCCTGCGCCACTGGGACACGCCAGCGTGGAGCGAACCCGCCCATGCCGAGCGCTTCATCGCGGGTTGCCGGCTCATCCAGGACGAGGGCAGCGGGGCTCCGCGGGCGATAGACCGAGCGTCGGACGGCGTCTTCATCGGGGGGTGCGGTCTGACCCGGCGGAACCCGGACTACCGAAACGCGTCGCTGGGCTACTGCTTGGAGCAGGCGGCGTGGGGCCAGGGGTACGCGGCGGAGGCCGCTCGTGCCGCGCTGGGCGCTCAACACCCTGGACCTGAATCGAGCTCAGGCCGAGACCGACACACGAAATCGGGCGCCTGCCCGCGTCCGGACGACGATCGGGTCCGTGCGCGAAGGGACCTTGCGCGAAGACTGCGCCGTGAGCGGCGAAGTGTCCGACTCGTCGGTATTCGGCCTGCTCAGGCGGGACTGGCAGTCGTAGGACGGTCGCCGGCCACGCGGGGATGGCCGCGCACGCGACAGGTTCGTGGCGTGAGAGGTGTCGTCGTTCCGGAGCTACGTGGCCGTCGCCCCCAGCGGACGCTGCATGAATCGTAGGTGCGGCTTGACGGTGGCCGGATAGTCGTGGAAGGGGGGGCAGTCCCGGAAGCCCAAGGACGCGTACAGGGCCATCGCCTCGGTGTTCAGGTTCCCCGTGTCCAGTCCCATGCGGCGGTAGCCAGCCCGGGCGGCGTGCTCGATGAGCGCCGCGCAGAGTCGGCGTCCGCTCCCCTGCCCCTGGTGCCTCTCGGGGACGAACAGGCGCTTCATCTCGCACGCCTCGTCGCCGAGCTCGCGGTAGGCACCGCAGCCGACCACCTCGCCGGTGCGGACGGCGAGAAGCGTGGTCCCGTGGGGCGGCCCGTACCTGGTGCGCAGAGCAGCTAGCTCCTCGTCGAGCCCCTGGTGGTCTGTGACGGTCGTGATGAAGCCCGGCAGGTCGGCGTAGCGCGTCTGCAGCCAACGCACGTACTCCGTGACGAGGGTGGCGAACGCCGCGTAGTCATCGTCGGTGCTGGCGACGATGATCGTCTCGGACATCCGGGGCGGGCCCTACGGAGCGAGCGGCTCGAAGGGGAGCATGACGTCGTCACCGGGCTGCACGATGCCGTACATCGACTCGGGCACCTCGTTCCAGGCCCCGGGCAGCGGCCCGAGCGGCTCGGACACGATCAGGCGGGACTCGTCGTCCAGACCGTTGAGGAAGTCCAGCTCCGGGTGCATCTCGCGAACCTGCGGCAGGGCAGTGGAGTAGAACAGGGAGCGGGACTGTCGCTCGGAGGAGTAGCGGAACGCCCACGTGCAGACCCCGTCACTGGTGGCCACCGTCATCTGGATCGGGTGCTCCACGCCGTGGGACCGGCCGACGGACTCGATGAGGCTGACGGCGCGGGCGACAGCGGTGGGCGGATCGTCCTGAAGTCCCAGGGTGAGTGCCAGGAAGAAGAACACCTCGGAGTCTGTCGACCCCTCGAGGAACGGGAACAGGGACGGGTCGACCGCGAGCAGGAGGTCGCGGCGCACTGTCGGGAAGTCCCGGATGGCGCCGTTGTGCATCCACAGCCACCGGTCGAAGCGGAACGGGTGGCAGTTGGTCTGCTGCACCGCGCCCCCGGTGGACGCCCGGATGTGGGCGAAGAACAGCGGGGACTCCAGCTGGTGGGCGAGCTCGGTGAGGTTGCGGTCGTTCCAGGCCGGCTCCGTGCTGTGGTAGATCCCCGGGGTGTCCGCCGTGCCGTACCACCCCATCCCGAACCCGTCACCATTGATCGTGGTCGCGCCCATGCGCGAGCTGTGGCTTTGGTGGATGAGCGAGTACTGCGGCTGTATGAGCAGCCGCTCCGGGCGGATCGGCGAGCCGGAGTACGCCAGCCAGCGGCACATATCGGTTCCCCCTGCTCATGGTCTCGTCCGCGGGCACAGGTCTACCACTCCCCTGCCGACGCCGCGTGCCGGGTCTACACGTGTCCCTCGGGCGGACGCCGCCACGCCCGCGAGGTCGCGCGGCCGGGCCGGTCCGGGACGGAGGAACCGACGCACCGTCGCCGCGCCTGAGGCGTTCGCTAGGCTTTCTCCATGACCTCGCGAACCACTCGTACAGCCGGCTTCGCACTCGCGGCGGGCCTGCTGCTGACCGCCTGCAGCTCCTCCGCGTCCTCCGCCGCCGGCTCGACCGGCGCGTCCGCGAGCGGCTCCCCCACGTCGCTGAGCCTGACCCAGCGGGTGCAAACCGCGCAGGTGTGCGTCGCGGTGGGTGGGGCCGTGGCTACTGCGGGGGGCGTGGCGGTCAAGGTGGTCTCTGGCGGCCTCCCGCTGGCCCAGGCCAAGGCCCAGCTGGCACCGGTCGAGGCCAAGATCGGCGCCCAGGCCACTGCCCATCCCACCCTGCCGATCGCGGCAGACCTGCACCAGCTGCAGGCGGCGATCACGGCCCTGTCGGGGCTGTCCACTAGCTCGTCGGCCTCCGACCTGACGGCGGCCGCGACATCGCTCAAGACGGCCACGAGCGGCCTGGCGCACAGCTGCGCCGCGGTCGCGTAGCCGCACCCCCTTACGCCAGTGGCTTGGTCAGCCCCATCGTCGTGCCCGTGAAGGCGGGGAACACCTGCTGGACGGCGGCGGAGGACGCGCCGCACCGGTTGTAGAGGATGTCGGCCAGTACTGCGCGGTAGTCGGTCGTGGCAAGTACGTCCCCGTCGCTGACCTGCAGCGTCGCGGGGCTCAGCGTCGGCCAGGTGCCGTGCACCCCGGGCGTGAGGTTGCCGCCGACCATGAGCATCACGTTGCCCCAGCCGTGGTCCAGGCCGCCAGAGTCGTTCTCGTAGGCGCGGCGGCCGAACTCCGACATCGTCACCAGGGTCGTCTGGTTCAGCAGCGGCCCGAGGTCGGTGGCGAAGGCGAGCAGGCCGGCGGACAGCTCGATCAGCTTGTCGTGCATCCACCCGTTGCTGACCGACCCCAAGCCGACGTGCATGTCCCAGTTGCCGAGGTCGATCGTGGCGACGCGGATGCCCACGTTGGCCTTGATCAGCCTCACCACGTCGCGGAGGGAGTCCCCGAGGTCGCCGGACGGGTAGACCGCGCCGTTGGCCGGGGTGTACGTCGTGGAGGCCAGCGTGGCCGCCGTGTTCAGCGCGGCCAGCGTGTCGTTGGCCGCGCCAGCGGTCACCGGGTCCGCCTCGCCGAAGAGGGTGGACAGCGCGGTGCCCCACCGCAACCGGTCGGAGGGGTTGCCCGTGCCTGACAGCGTGAACGAGTTGATCGAGTTCATGCCGAGGGTCGGGTAGGGGCCCACCAGCGCGGTGGGCATGTTCGTGGAGCCCATCTGCACCGCACCGAACGGTCCGTCGGACGTGTGCAGAGCCAGGGTCCGGTCGAGCCAGCCGGTGCGGCTGACTGACCCGGGGGTGGCCTCCTCCATCTCCGCCATCGCGGAGAAGTGGCTGCGGTTGGGCTGGGGAAGCCCGGTGGCGTGCACGGCAGAGAAGGTGCCTGCGGTGAACATCGGCAGCAGCGGCGCCATCATCGGGTGCAGCCCGAACAGCGTCGTGCCGGGCAGCGCCACCGCGGCGGCCTGGGGCACGGCGATCGAGGGGCGCAGCGTGGCGTAGTCCGGGTCGCCCACGGGTGCAACGAGGGACAGGCCATCGATGCCGCCGCGCAGGCTCAGCACCACCAGGGTGTCCCCGGCGTAGCCGGCGTCGAGGGCGTAGGCGACGCGGGTGTCCATAGTGACCAGGGTGGACCCGGCCGCCGCCGCGCCGGTCCCGGCGAGCAGGCCCTTGAGCATTGCGCGTCGCGTGAAGGGTCGCTGCAGGGTGGCGCGCTCGCACTCCGGGCACGTGCCCGCGCCGGGAGGCTGGTCGGTGGTGGTGGTCATGGCCGTCGCCCTCAGCTGTAGAGGTGGTAGGGGGAGTCGAGCATCACGGCTGTCAGGTACGGCAGGTACCAGCTGGCCGCCGGGGAGCTTGCCGTCACCGGGGAGGTGCTGGCTGCGCCCACGAAGCTCAGCAGCGCCGCGGAGTGGGTGGGCGTCAGGGTACGGCCGAAGAGTTTCAGCGCGATCGTGTCGATCAGCTGGCCGTGCGTCGCGGGCAGATGCGGGCCGAGCAGGTAGGTGGCCAGCGGCTGGCGCACCAGGGTGTTCGGGTACCACCCGGCGGTCAGGCTGAGGGTCTGGTTCCACCGCGACAAGGTGGCCCCGGTGGACGCCCAGTTCAAGGTGACGTCGGGGTAGCCGTCCGGTTCCGGCCAGTACAGCGGCTGGTGGCCCCCGTCGGCGGCCTGGTACACGAACGCCTGGGGGCCGTTGGTGCCGGTGGTGTCCGGCTGCAGCCCGAGCAGGCGCACCACGGAGATGAGGTGCTCGTAGGGCCGCAGCGTCTTCTGGCCCGCCGACTCGGCGAACTGGGGGCTGGCGAACAGCTGACGCAGCACCGTGGCGATGTCGGTGTCCGCCACCAGGTAGGTGTGCGCCAGTTCGGCGACCAGGCTGGCCGGGGGGTTGTCGGACACAAAGTGCGTAGCCAGCTTGGTCGCGATGCGGGTCGCCGTGTCCGGGTGGTGGGCCAGGTAGCTCAGGTAGCGCACCGCCACCCCCAGGCCGCCGGTCTGGGTGGGGTTGGGGTCAGTGAAGCCGAGCACGGTGACCCGCCCGGCGTAGTGCTTCCACGGCTCGTACAGGAACTCCCCAGAGTCCGAGGAGATCGACAGGCCGGTGAGGATGCGCGCGGAGTTCTGCACCCCCACCTCGCCGTACCCGGCGTTGATCCCCACGGTGTGCAGCTCCAGCAGCTCCCGGCCCTGGTTCTCGTTGGGGAGCTGGTAGGTCGAGGTGTAGTTCCCCAGGTAGGTGAGCATCGCCGGGTGGGTGGAGATGGCGGTGAGCAGGGTGGAGAACTTGCCGAGCGCGTTGGCGCGGATGATGTTGGCGTAGTCCGCGCGGTTGGCGTCCACGCCGTCGCCGGGGCACGTGACGTTGAAGTGGTTGGACCAGAAGTCCTCCATCACCGACAGCAGCTGGCGCTTGGACCACGCGGCCCGGACCACCTGCGCGAGGACCGTGTTGGTCATCTGGGTCCAGCCGTTCAGTGTCCCGTTGTTGATCGCGGCGTTGACCTGCCAGATAGGCCAGGACAGCTCGGGCATACGGGCCACGACCTGCTCGGCGAGGGTGTCGGGGATCGCGTTCGGGTTCAGCTGCCAGTTCACCCAGCCGGCGTGGCCCAGCCGCTCGACGTCCGCGAGGTCGGCGGCGGTGACCCCGTAGCCGGCGCGGCGCAGCAGCAGGCGCGACTGGTCTGCCGTGACGTAGGGTGACCGCGACGTGACACCGGGCGCGCCTAGCGACGGCCGTGGCGGTGCCGTGCCCAGCCGACTCCGCGTCGTCCCGGCGGCCAGCGCCGGGGCGGCGGCCAGGCCGCCGAAGGCGGACGCTCCCGCCACGCCGGCCGCGACGGCTGCCCCGCGGCCCAGCAGCCGGCGTCGGTCCAGGCCCCGGCCGGCCGGGGTGTCGGGGGTGTCGGGGGCAAGGGTCTGGGCAGCACTTTCAGGCACGGCGCGCCCTCCCGGTCGATGTCGGCGTTGACTGCCTCTCGACGTGTGCCGGTCGACGCCGCAGAGGCTGAACGGGTGATTACAGGGGTGGCGCTGGCTTCGTGACCCCCGTGTGGGGCTAGCCCAAGTGCGGGGCCGAGGTGTAAGCGGCGCGCCAGCCACCGCGACCGCGCACCGCTCGCCGGCCCCTACTCCCCCACCGCGCCGAGGACAACCAGGACCGGGGCTGAGCAGGCCTGGGGACCTCGTACCCGCCGATGCCGCGTCGCGGGAGGTTCATAGACCTTTCACCCGGCTCCGCCACACTGCCGGGGTGCACCCGTACCTGGTCAGTGCGTTTCCCCTGGCCATGGCCCATCGCGGGGGTGCTGGCGAGGGCACCGAGAACACGTTGGACGCGGTGGCCCGTGCGGTGGACCTCGGTTTCACCCACGTGGAGACCGACGCCCGAGCGACCGCCGATGGCGTCGTCCTTGCCTTCCACGACCCAGACCTGGGCCGCCTCGCCGGTCTGCCGCGCGACGTCGGCGCGCTGCGCTACGCAGAGGTCGCCGCGCTGCCGCTGGCCGGCGGCGGCCGCATCCCGACGATGGCAGAGCTTCTCGAGCGCTTTCCCGACGTCCGTTTCAACATCGACGCCAAGGAGGCAGCGGTGCTCGCGCCGCTGGTCCGCCTGCTGCGAGACGCCGACGCGCTCTCGCGGGTCTGCGTGGCCTCCTTCAGCGACGCCCGCCTGGCCTGGCTGCGAGCCGCTCTCGGGCCGGGGGGGTGCAGCTCGCTGGGCAGCGGCGCGGTAGCCAGGCTGCGGGCGGCGTCGGTCGTGCCCGGCCTGGGCTGGTCGGGTCCCGTCGCGGACTGTGTGCAGGTGCCCCTCGCGGTGCGCGGCGTGCCCGTGGTCGACCGGCGGTTCCTGGACGCCGCGCACGGTGCGGAGCTGGCCGTGCACGTGTGGACCGTCGACGACCCCGCGACGATGCACCGTCTGCTCGACCTCGGCGTCGACGGCCTGATCAGCGACCGGCCCAGCGTGCTGGCCGCGGTCATGGCCCAGCGCGGATGCTGGCCCCCACGGCCGCCTGAGAGCGTCCACAGCCGGGGTCCGCGAGGGTGTGTACCTGACCGATGACCGGGGAATTGTGCCGACGTCGGCCGTGTTGCGTCAGTACGGCACGTCGGTGGTTCCCCTACCCCGGCAACGCCAGGAGGAGGTTCGGGAGCATGGGTGAGGCACTGCGCGGTACTCGGCTAGGTGCGGTCAGCTACGAGAGTGACCTCGGGGTGGACTTTGCTCCCCGCCAGCTGGTGCCGTATGACTGCCCGGCGGGCCACGCGTTCGCCGTCCCGATGGCGATGCGCGCGGAGATCCCGGCGACCTGGGAGTGCCGCGTCTGCGCCGCTACCGCCCGTCGACGTGACGGCGCCAGCGCGGAGGAGCGGCCGGCACGCAAGATCCGCACGCCGTGGGACATGCTGATGGAACGGCGCTCCGTGGACGACCTGGAGGCGCTGCTCGTGGAGCGCCTGGAGGTGCTGCGCAGCCGCGGGGGCGTTTCGGTCGCGGAGCACCGCGACCACCGCGACCAGCGCCGCTCGGCGTAGTCCCTCACCCGCCGCACACTTCCCTGGTGCGGCGGCTGACCGGCGGCGGGCCGGGGCACAGGCGCTGCCATCGGCCTAGCCGGGGGGCGTCGGCGGCAGGTCCTCCCTGACCACCTCACCACGTATCACGGTGGGGGTGGGCTGAGGTCCCCCCTCGCGCTCCCACAGCACTCCCCCGCCGGGCGCGGTAACCGCGACGACCCGGCGGGCCACCCAGGCCGAGCCGATCGCCACCAGCGGGCGCCGCAGGAACGGCGCCAGCAGCACCAGCCCGACCAGGTCAGACAGGAACCCCGGCACAGCCAGCGCCACCCCCGCGGCGAACCGCCAGGCGTGGTCGGCCGGGCTCCCCACCACCGGTGACGCCTGTGGGGTGGCCTGCGCGCGCAGCGCGGCGAACCCGGCCGCCCCGGCGGAGCGCATCAGCGCCAGGCCGGCGACAGTGCTGACCAGCACCGCGAGCGCGGTCAGCCCCCAGCCGATGACGTGCGCCACCGCCAGCAGGACGAGCAGCTCGGCGATGCTGGCGAGCAGGACGACGGTCCGGGGGCGCACCCCTCTAGTGTCGCGCACTCCAGGCCCGGATGCGGGCCGCAGCGCCCCACTGGGTCACCCGCAGCAGCGCCTCGGCCACGATCGCGCCGGACATCTTGGACACGCCCTGCTCCCGCTCGGTGAAGGTGATGGGCACCTCCTCGACCCGCAGCCCGGCTCGCACGGCGCGGTAGGCGAGGTCGACCTGGAAGCAGTACCCCTGCGACGCGACGCTGGACAGGTCCAGGGTGCGCAGCGCCGCGGCGCGGAAGGCCCGGTAGCCGCCCGTGATGTCGTAGATCGGCACGCCAAGCACGAGGCGGGCGTAGGTGTTGCCCCCTCGGGACAGCGCCAGGCGGTGCAGCGGCCAGTCCTCCACCCGACCACCGTCCACCCATCGGCTGCCCAGCACCAGGTCGGCTCCACCCGCGAGCGCTCCCAGCAGCCGCGGCAGCTGCTCGGGGTGGTGGGAGCCGTCAGCGTCCATCTCCACCAGCACGTCGTAGCCGGCCTCGAGACCCCACGCGAAGCCAGCCAGGTAGGCGGCACCGAGACCCTCCTTGGCGCTGCGGTGCAGCACATGCACCGCAGCGTCGCTGTCGGCGAGCGTGTCGGCGATCTGCCCTGTCCCGTCCGGGCTGGCGTCGTCGACGACCAGCAGGTCGGCGCGGGGCACGGCGGCGCGGACCCGAGCGACGACGGTGGCGACGTTCTCCGCCTCGTTGTACGTCGGCACGACGACGAGCACCCGCTCCCCGGCGTCCGCTGGGCTGGTCACGAGGTGGCTCTCCTTCGACTCCGCCGCGACGTCGTGACCGCTACGGCTACCGCCAGGGCCGCTACCGTAACCGACAGCGCGGCCGGCCACTGGCCCACGCGGTCGGCGACGGTGAGCCCTGTGCGCAGCGTCACACTGCCGTCCCACACCCACGCCACCCGGGTGGGGCCCTGGACCTGCATGGAGCCGTCGGGGCGGACCACGCCGCTGATGCCTGTCGTGGCCGCGACGACGACGCTGCGCCCGTGCTCCACGGCGCGCAGCCGGGTGATCGCCAGCTGCTGGGCCGGCTGGCCGGTCGCGGCGTAGTCCGCGTTGTTGGTCTGCACGACGAGCAGGGGCTCGCGGCCCACCGCGGCGACGAGCGGGTCGTAGGCCACCTCGAAGCAGATCACCTCGCCCACGCGCTGGTTGCCCAGGCGGAGCAGGCCCGGGGTATCACCGGCAACGAAGTCGCGGGGGATGCGCGCCAGCTCGCTGATCCACCCGGTGAGCAGCCGGCGGTAGGGGACGTACTCCCCGAACGGGACCAGGTGGCGCTTGACGTACACAGACTCGGGTCCGTGAGCGCGCCCGCTGCCGGGCAGCCAGACCAGCCCGGCGTTGAGGACCGTGGAGGGGTCGGCGGGGTTGGTCAGGACCGCACCGACCAGGGTGGGGGCCCGGGCCGCGTCGACGGCCGCGCTGATCGCCACCGCGGCCGAGGGGGTCGTTGCCGGGTCCACATCGGAGGCGTTCTCCGGCCACACCACCACCGCGGGCTGGCGGGACTGCCCGGTCGCGACCTGGCGCGCGAGCCGCAGGGTGGCCGCTACGTGGTTGGCCAGTACCTGCTGGGGTCGGCCCAGGAAGTTCAGCCCCGCGCGGGGCACGTTGCCCTGGACGATGGCCACGGTGGTGCTGGGGCCGTCGATCGGCGTGGGGACCAGGCCGCCGACCAGGGTCGCGGCGACCGCGCCGAGGACGCAGGCGGCCGCGATCGTGGCGGCCCGGGCGCCGCCGGTGGACTGCGCGCGCGCTGCCCACGCGCGCCGTGCCCCGGCGGCGAGCAGGGCGCCGGCCAGCGCGACGGTGAAGCCGGTGGCCGCGTCCCCGCCCAGCGCCTCCAGGCGGGCCAGCGGCGTGCCCGCGGTCGCGAACGCGAGGCTGCCCCAGGGGAACCCGCCCAGCGGCAGATGGGCGCGGGCCACCT
>Ga0075019_10000615_pt1 | contig 20520 bp, 10 predicted proteins | sample ColStrG_CSR_2013_FD_71473 | JGI IMG/M metagenome (GOLD analysis project Ga0075019, IMG submission 71473) | Freshwater sediment microbial communities in response to fracking from Pennsylvania, USA - Cold Stream Run_MetaG_CSR_2013 | ecosystem: Environmental > Aquatic > Freshwater > Creek >...
CATCGATGCTGGTGGCCACGCGGTGGATTTCCGCCTCTAACTTGCCCCTGAGGGATTCAAGCTCGGCTTCCGAGCTCTTGAACTTTGGGTGATTACGCCCCAGGTCGCGCGCCAGTTCGTCCTGCTTGGCCTCGGCGCGGGCAATTTCGCCGCGCAGGCTCGAAACCAGGGAGTTCTGCAGCACATCGGGGGAATTGCCCAATTGGTCTGCCGCCTGATCACGGCGGGATGCCGACTCGGCGTGCTGGCCCTGCACGGCCACCAGTTGGCTGTTGAGTTCGGTCAACCGTGAGGTTTCGACATCAATATGTTCCTCGGTGGGAATAATGATTCCCTTGTCGCGCTGAAACTTGGACAGGCGCGCCTGCGCTTCTTCAAGCACACTGCGTGCCTGCGCCGTGCGGGCGTCGTACCACACCTTGAAGTCGCGGGCCGGGTCGGCCTTGAGCTCCACGTTGGTTTCAACGTAGGCCTTGGCAAAGGCATTGGCCACGGTGGCCGCGTATTGGGGGCTGGGGCTGGTGAACTTCACCGACAGCACGTTGCTCATGCGGGAGGGGCGCACTTCCAGTGACTTACGCAGCGCTTCCATATAGTACTGGTCTATGGTTCCGCCTTCGCCAGCTTCGTGCCAGGCCTGTACCGATTGCGCGTTCGTGTCCAGGCCCAGCGCATGCACCACCTTGCGGGCGACGCGGTCGCTCACGACGATATCAGCCTGGGTTGCCACGTAGCCGGGGGAGATCAGGCCGATGGTCTGGGTCTGCCCCTGCACCGGGTCAGACTCGCGAAAATCCAGCAACACGTCGGCCGATGCGGTGTATTGCTTCACCAGCACAAAGTGCGAATAGGCAAACGCAGCGCCGCCGCCCAGCAGGCAGGCGCCCCACACCAGCCAGTGGCGGGCACGCAGCAACAACAGCAGGCGGCGCCAGGTGAGATGGATGGTGCGTGGCGTTTCCGGCGCGTTTAGCGAGGGAGCAGCGCGCGCGATGCGGGGGTACATTTAAGGAGACCTAGCCTAGGGCGGACATGACCCCGGATTCTCTCTCGGCAAGGTGTCAGGCTCTTGACACGTAACAAGCCATGGCGGGCTCAAATGGAATGTTGGTTTTTCACCAATAGGTCCAGGCGGACTTGCTTACCACCCAAACGGCCAGCATCAGATTCGTGGTTGCATGGGCCACAACGGCGTACCAGATATTGCCCGTGCGCCGGTAGATCTGGGCGTAAATCAGGCCTGCACAGAATGCACATAACCAGAGGTCGTGCGCCAAGGCGAATACGGCCGAAGAGATCACCATGGCGGTCATGCTGGACATTCGCGGTTCCAGGGCCAGGAAGTTACGCTTGTCGATCCAGCGCATAAGGAAGGATCGCCAGAATAGCTCTTCCATTACCGGCACCACCAGCGCAGCGCCGCAGCTGCGCACGGCGATGAGGTCCCATCGCAGGGCGCCCGCGCCATCGACGGGAATGAAGGATGCGGTGGGTGCGCCCAAGTGTGCCCAACCGGGCATGGGGGCTATCCAAAGAATGAAAACAACGCCACCCGCTAGCAGACTGATCAGCACAGGGCCAAAGGCCAGCCGGCGGCGTGCCAGTTCGCTGTAATGGTTGCGCAACAGGACCAGTGCGCCACATGCCACGGCGGCCTGCACGCCGTATAGCCAGTGCGAATCCTTGACTGTCTGCCCGGTACCACCGGTCGGCAGTGCACTGCGCAGAGCCAGTACGCAGATGAAGAGCAGGAAGGGCAGCGCTCGGACAATGGCGTCGCGGCGCGCGGCGTCGCGAGTTGACGCAAAACTGAAGAAGGCTGTCACGAAATTGACATAAAAATACTCGTTGCGCACCGCAATAATACGGGCCTGCGGGTCGCCGATAAAATTTGGATAAATAGTTCGATTTTTTCAGTGTTTCGTTACGAATTCATGATGGCGGCGACGTAAGGAGCCCAAATGGATCCTTTCGGACTATGTGCCGCGAAAATTTGCCGCGCTGTAGGGGATTGCGCTTGAGACGCAGTTGTCTGACGAATTATTCAAAAATTGTTCGTGTCGTTCACGGACATTTGTGTCGTGTCAAGATGCTGTTGATCGATATTTCGTACGCCCCCTGCGTGATAGCTTGATCCGTTCGGACCAATGGGCGCCCGCTATCGTTAATTTATCGGCACCATGACGTCATTCGCTGCGGTGCACACATCGTCGCGGTGTCCCGGTGGCGAAGGTCGCCGGCTTCAAGCGAGTCAGGCGTGTGGTTTGCGCGGTAGATCACAGGAGCAGGATCATGGGTTTACATAGTTGCGAGGGACTTCGGCTCCGGCCTGGTCTGTTTATCGTGGTGATACTTGCCGGCAGCGGCATGTTGTCCGTGGCTGCAGGGGCGGCCCCGCTAGAGTTGAATCGGGCCTCATTTGCCGGGCAGATCCGCGACGATGGCACCGAACCGCGCTCGTTTTCGTTCACGGCGGAAGAGGGCATCCTGCAGTCCTCTAGCGCCGGCGTCGGTGCGTTCGATGACAAAAGCACCGTCGCCGATGCCTACCCGGCCAACGGCAATGACCTGCCGGAGCGTTCCAACGCGGACGCATCGTTTTCCACCTACGTGCACCGGCCGCACGGTGGCTTTGGCGGCGGTCGGCCAGACCGTGGCGACCTTGGTGGCGACGACCACCGTCGCTGCGAGGATGGCTGCGTAAGTACTAGCGCCGTTCCCGAACCGTCGCGGGTGGGCCTCATGGTTGCCGGCGCTGCTGTATTGCTCTTGTTGTTCAAGCGGCGCCGTGCGGGCGCAGCAGTCGCCGTCGCAGCACACTGAAGGTGCTGCTCCCCACGCGCCCACGGTGCTTGCCCCGGCCGGCAGCCCCGGTGGCGTGTACTTTTGCCTGATGCGCGTCTCATGTTAGTTGCGCAAATGAACGTGTGACGCGCGGGCGGCTTCGGTGGATTAGCGGCAACATTTCAGCAAGTCGTCACAAAGCGCTTCTAACCTGACGAGGTCTGCTGGTCGGCAAGCGGCGCATACGCGCGGTTTGCGTCTTACTTGCACTCTTGGTAGAAACATGTTGCTGGGTGCTCCCTCTGTCGCGGTCTCCCGCGGTCATCTCTCGTTTGGCGGATTCGTACGCGTCGTTCTGGATCCGGCGTTGATCGTTATCTGCCTGCTGGTGAGCTGCATGGTTGTCGGAAGCGGTTTCGGTGCGGGCGAACTGGTGTTGGCCGTCATCGTCTTTTCCCTGACCTTTCCTTCAGAGGTTTCGTTGCACAAGTTGCGGCAGAACCTTGCCGGAACCATCTTCGTCAACTGGACGCTGATGGTTGCCTTGCTCGTTTTCTTCGGCTATGCCACCAAATTCGTCTGGGTCTTTGACCAGCGCATGCTGCTTGTATGGTTTGTGGCCACGCCGTGCGTGATTTACGTGGCACATCGTTCAATTCCTTATCTGGTCCCACAATTACTCGCCATCGACGGTTATCGCAGCGCGGTTGTCGTGGCGGCCAATGAAGTTGGCAGTCGCATGGCGCGAAATATCGTCGACCACCCGGCGCTGGGTTTCCGCTTCTTGGGCTTTTTCGACGATGGCCTCTTCGATTCCACCGCCGGTGGCGTGATGCACGGCCGTTCAGACGCGGCCGATTACGGCGGGGTTGCGCCAATCGAATCCGCTGCGGCTGCGGTAGACTCCGCGGTGACCGCAAGCGCTGCACCGGGTCCCGTCCTGGGGAGCGTCGATGCTGCCGCTGCCTTCGTCAAGGCCAATCGCGTAGAGGCCGTTTTCATTGCGTTGCCCATGGCTGCGCAGCCCCAGCTTCTCAAGCTGCTCGACGAGATCAAGGACACCACCGCGTCCGTGTATTTCGTGCCGGATATCTTCATCACGGACCTGATCAACGCGCGCATCGACGATATCAATGGCATGCCGGTAATGGCGGTATGTGAATCTCCCATTATGGGTCTTAACGCGGTGTTCAAGCGTGGCTTCGACCTTGTTGTCGGTGGACTTGCGCTGGTGGCCCTGTTACCGGTAATGGCTGTGATTGCGCTCGGCGTCACTCTGGAATCCCCGGGCCCCATATTGTTTCGCCAGCGCCGCTATGGCCTGGATGGCCGGCAGATCGTGGTATGGAAGTTCCGCTCCATGACGGTGATCGAAGACGGCTCGGTTGTGCGCCAGGCCACACGCGACGACACACGCGTCACGCGGCTGGGTGCCTTTCTGCGCCGCACTTCCCTCGATGAACTGCCCCAACTCTTCAACGTGATCCTGGGGACCATGAGCCTGGTGGGGCCGCGTCCGCACGCGGTTGCCCACAACGAGGAATACCGCGGGCTCATCAAGGGTTACATGGTGCGCCACAAGGTCAAGCCAGGTATCACGGGGTGGGCGCAGGTCAACGGCTTGCGCGGTGAAACCGATTCTGTGGACAAGATGCGCCGCCGTATCGAGCACGACATCGAGTATCTGCGCCGCTGGTCGCCGGGCTTTGACGCGCTGATACTGTTCAAGACGGCAATCATTGTGTTTAAGCGCACCAATGCCTATTAAGGTCCCGCGCTGATGCGCTCCGAAGCCGGATCGCCCGATGCCGCCGGGCCAGTACCTATGCCGCTGTCCATGGCCGACAGCGCAACACTGGTATCGGCCATTACAGATGCGGTAGTCGTGCGCCGGCGCTTCCAGTTCTTTGCCTGGACCCAGGGGCATCTGCAGACCTTGCTGCCCCATGGTGTGCTCGTATGTGGGCTGCCGCGCGGTACGGGTACCGGCATGTTCTTCGACTATTTCCACAACGTGCCACTGCCCACCTCCGCGCTTTCGCGGCTGTGCCATCCGCGCGATGGCGTGGCGGTGGCCATGCTCGAGGCCTGGCGAGGGCAGGGCGGCGACCCCTTGATCATCCAGTCCGGGCAGACCCGTACGGCCGGCCTGTATGCCCAACTTCAGGATCTGGGTCTGGGTGCGACACTGGCCCATGGCATACCCTTCGAGCAGTCCAGCGTGGGTGCGCATGGCTTCTTTGCCTTTGTTTCCCTCGCCAAGCCGCCGGACGCCCGCGAGTCGGCCATTGCAACCATGGTGGTGCCATTTGTCTTCAGCACCTACTGCCGGGCCTTGTCGCGGGACCGCACGCCCATAACGGTTTCGGTTACGCCCAGCGATGGCGCCTTGAGCGAGCGCGAGGTGGAGATCCTGCACTGGGTGCGGGAGGGCAAGAGCAACCATGAGATCGGCATGGTGCTGTCCATCAGTCCGCTGACGGTAAAGAACCACATCCAGCGCATCCTCAAGAAGCTGCAGGCCAGCAACCGCACCCAGGCCGTATCCAAGGCCATGAGCATGCGGCTGCTCGGGGGCATGGCATCGAGCGGTGAGGCTATCTCTGGCTTGCCGGCTGGTCCGGCGAGCGAGACATCTACGGCCGAGAGCGCGGAAATCTAAATACAGGTCATCGAGCCAGCCACGGATCAGAAGCTGTATCCCAGCAGCGCCTCCACCCGCGTCGTCCCGTTGGGAGTGATGAAACTGGAAACACCGTGGCCGCCGTCGCGCAGCGTCTTGGCCACGTCCAGCGCCAGGCGAAATCCGTACCAGGACTGCGCATGCAGGCCGACGCCAGTGGATGCAATCGTGCTGATGGATATCTGCGGTCCCGCAGGGTGGACTAGGCGCACCTGGCCACCATCGACAAAGGCACACGCGTACAGGCTGCGATTGCCGTCCGGACCGGGATGGCCGAAGGGAAAGAGTCGCGCCTCGAGGGTGGCGTTGAGGCCGCGATCGCCGCTCACCTCGGATTCGCGGTAGCCGCGAACGCTGTCGGCGCCGCCCGTCAGGAATTGTTCGTTCGGGATCAGGGGGTCAAAGCTCCATTGCCCAATGGCGTGCGCATAGGCGCCCCAGTGTTTCGACAGCGTCTGGTCGATGGAACCTTCGTACTTATAGGCTACGAAACTTGCACCCCCATAGACGCGGCGGCTTTGGAAGGTGGCGTCCGAATTGCCCAGCACGCCACGCGGCGCCGTGACGAAACCGACGGAGGCGCTCACCGTTCGCGAGGGCAGCAGGGCCGTGGCTGCATAGGTCAGGGACAAGGGAGCATAGGTGACCGGTGGCAGCACGGTAAGAGACGACTGCGCGGCATCGATATTGGTCTGGGCAAAGTCCTTGCGATCGATCCCCAGCGTTATCGAATGGAAGTAAGGAAAGCCGGGAGTGCTTGAGGTGCTCAAGGGCATGATCCAGCGCGCACCGGCGATCTTGGCGTTCCCCAGGATCGTCGATCCCCCCACGACCGCCACGTTGCTGTTGGAACGTATGCCATATACCGACACCACGTTGTCGCTGCCAGAGAAGCGCCACAGGTAGGTGGCGTAGAGCACGTTGGTCTGGGCGGGATCCTGGGGCGCAACTTGGTAGTTCACGGCGATGCTGTGCTGGCGCTGCCAGAGATTGTCATAGTGCAGCGAAGCGCTGGTGCGGTTGCCGGTCGTGAAGGGCGAGGCATGGTTGTCGTCTTCGATATCACCGTGCAGTGGCAGGCTGTCCTTGACGGAGAGATTGACGTCCACGGTTCCGGGAACCCGCCCGGGACTCAGTATGGGTGATACCTGCCGGTCGGCGTTGCGGTTCAGATCCGACATCTCCTGCTGCATCTGCAGGAAGTCCGGTACCGACCCGGGCGCGAGCTGGGGAACGGCCGCGCGAATCTGTCCCTGTTCGTAGTACCGTGAGCCGGTGACGTGCAAGCGGCCCACGCTGCCTTCGAGGACGTGCAGGCGGATCACGCCTCCCGATATGCGCTGCTCGGGAATATCGACGAATGCCGTCTGGAAGCCGGCCTTTTGATACGCGTTTTCCAAGGCACGGCGGGCCGCTTCGATATCGGCAAAATGGCGCTTTAGTCCCAGAAACGGCGTGACGGCCAGTTCTATCTGGCGTGTGGACAGGACGCTATTGCCTTCGACGTCGAACGCGAGAATGTCAAATGCCGGATCGCGCGATGTGGCCGCAGGGGCTGGTGCCGGCGGCGCACTCGGCGCACCCGCGGGCGCGTTACCCGCATTTGCGGGGGTAGGCTGCTCGGCTTGCGCCGAAACCCGCGCTACGGGGCAGATGGCAAGTGTCGCCACGAAGAGCACGGCAGTGGCGCGAAGTTGCCTTGACATTCACGACTCCGAAAAATCTTTGAGTGTCGAAGGCGAATCTTTCCTCGGCATGACAGTGGTGCGTTGCCGACACCTGCGCGTGATGGCCGGATGATGGCGTGGCCTGAGTGATCCGCGGCAGAAGCTCTGTTGGCAGTATTCGCGGCTCGTCAAATTTTGGACACACTGGTCGTCCAGAATAGAGGGTTGGGCCGCACGAAGAAACCGCACGAAGAAATGTTGATCGGGACGTATCAAACCAATGAAACGAATTTGCGCGCTCCTCTTGCTGCTGCTCGTCCTGCCCATGTCCGCACAGGCGTGGTGGAACGGCGACTGGAAATTCCGCAAGAAGGTCACCATCAATGCCTCGTCCACTGGGGCTGATCTGAAGGACTCGGTTGGTCCGGCCCTGGTGGCCGTGCGCTTGCACTCGGGCAATTTCCTGTTCACCGACGCGCGGCCCGATGGGGGCGATCTGCGATTTGTGGCCAGTGACGACAAGACCCCGCTCAAGTACTTCGTCGAGTTCTACGACGCCACCAACCAGCTGGCGTTGGCCTGGGTGCAGTTGCCGCGCATTTCCGCTGCCTCCAGTGCGGAATTTTTCTATATGTATTCGGGCAGCGAGAAATCACCCAACGGCAGCGACGCCAAGAATACCTACGACCCGCAAACGCTGCTGGCGCTCGAATTTGGCGAGGCGCAGTTGCCCTTCAAGGACGGCAGCGCCTACGCCAGCGCCGTTGCGGGCGACGGCGTCACGCCCGACCCCTCCGGTCTTTTTGGCGCAGCCGCGCAATTCTCCGGCAGTGCACTCGCGGTGGCCAACGGACCCAATGTCCATGTTGCACCCGGCGGCGGGTTCACGTTCTCCGCATGGGTGCGGCCGGTGGCGGTGCAAAACGCGCACGTGCTCGACTGGGGTCCGCTGAGCATCGAGATCCAGGGTGACGAGGTGACAGCCCGCGTGGGCAACGCGGCAACCACGGGCGGCAAGCTGGCGGCAGGCCAGTGGTCGTTTGTGGGGGTAACGGTGGCCGATCGGATCGTGGTCTATGTCAACGGCGCGCCTGTTGCCAACGTGGCCGTGCAGGCGCCCGAGCTTGCCGGCCCTATTTCCATCGGCCAGGGTTTCAAGGGTTCGCTCGATTCGCTGAACCTTGCTGCGACGGCGCGCAGCGCCGCCTGGATGCAGGTCGAGGCCGCCCAAGGCGCTGAGGGCAAGCTACTGGGCTATGGTGAATCGGAAGCCGGCGAGGACGCCGGCGGAACGAGCTACCTGAAGATATTGTTCAGTAGCCTTACGGTCGACGCCAAGGTGGTGATTGGCATCCTGGGCGTGATGTTCCTCATTGCGGTGGGCGTCATGGTCAATCGCACCATCGTGCTGGGCCGCACTGCCCGGAGTAACGCCCAGTTTCTAGCGGGTTTTACCAGCCAGCAGGCGGCCTTCCTGGACCCCAATTCCTCGATCGCGCGCGATTTCACCGCGGAAACGTTGCCCGATTCCTCGCTCGCACGCCTTTATGAAACGGGCATGCGCGAATTGCGCCTGCGCCTGCAAACGCGCAAGGGGGATCTTTCGGCCCAGTCGGTAGCGGCCATCAAGGCCAGCATTGACGCCACGCTGGTGCGCCAGTCGCAACGGCTCAACAAGCTCATGGTCCTGCTCACCATTGCCATTTCCGGTGGGCCCTTCCTGGGGCTGCTGGGCACGGTGGTGGGCGTCATGATCACATTCGCATCCATTGCCGCTGCGGGTGACGTCAACATCAACGCCATCGCGCCGGGTATCGCTGCGGCGCTGCTGGCCACGGTGGCGGGTCTGGGAGTGGCCATACCCTCTCTCTTTGGCTACAACTATCTCATCACCCAGATCAAATCCATCGGCGCCGATATGCAGGCATTTTCCGACGAGCTGGTGTGCAAGATGGCCGAAGTGCACGTGTCGTCCTGATTTGCCACCGCAATAGATAACTGAATTCGAGAGCGTTAGCCATCCATGCAGATCCAGGAAGACAAGGCCTACGACGACATCAATGTCACGCCGATGCTCGACCTGGCCTATGTGCTGCTGGTGATCTTCATCATCATGACCACCGCGTCCGTCCAGGGCATCAAGGTAAACCTGCCCAAGGCGAGCAATTCCCCCAGCCTTGCCAAGCCACGCACCAAGGCCGTCACCATCACCGAGGACGGGCGCATGTTCCTGGATGCCTACCCGGTGACAATGCCCGAGCTCGAACAGCGATTGCGCGATTTGAAGGCAGCCGAACCCGACTTTCCGGTCGTGATCAAGGGAGATGCCCACGTTCAGTACGAGAAGGTCATGGCGGTCCTGGACCTCATGGGGCGCCTCGACATCACCCAGCTGGGTCTGGTAACGCAGCGCATCGTCAACTAGGCACGGGACCTCCACCAGCGAGCGTGAACATGGATCCCTTCCCGTTCAAGGTCCAGCCCAAAACCAAAACGCGAAAGTTCCTGCCGCTGATCGCCGGCATCGTGCTGGGCGTGCCGCTGCTCGTGCTGGCGTTCACGCTGCTGTTCACCAAGACGGACCCTGGAAAGCACAAGGTGGTGACACAGATCTCGCTGATAGCGCCACCGCCGCCACCGCCCAAGCCTCCCGAAGTAAAGCCGCCCGATCCCCCCAAGATGAAGGAAGAGGTCAAGCTCGACGAGCCCAAGCCGGCCGACCAGCCCAAGGCGGCTCCAGAGCAGCCGCCGGCCGGGCCCTTGGGCCTCGATTCCGCGGGAACTGGTCCTGGCGATGGATTCGGGCTGGCCGGGCGCCCGGGCGGGCGCGACATCGTCATGGGCACCGGCGGTGGCGGGTTGGGGACCAGTCTCTTCGGGTCGAGCACCGCGCGGCACATCGCCCAGCAGCTGGCGCGTGATCCCAAGCTCAAAGGCACACCGTATCGCATTGAAGTTCGTATCTGGCTATCGAAGGACGGGCACTTCGAACGCGAAGAAATCGTCAAGGGCACGGGTGACCGCGAGCTCGATGCGCTCATCGGCAACGCGCTGCGGCAGGTGTCGGCCCTGCAGCAGCCGCTGCCGCCCAACGTCCGGCAGCCGCTCCTGATACGCGTCACGTCGTCGGATGCGTGATCCTCAAATCCACGTTCAATTCCATTCAAAAAAGATGAACAGCAAAAAGATTGCGGTACTGGTGGGGATTTGCGTGATGTGTGCGATCGGCATGCCCGCCCGCGCGCAGAGTGTCGAGAGCATCGACCAGTTCAAGGTGACCTTGCTCAACCTGATCCGTGCGCTCGTCGATCAGGGCGTGCTGACCGCCGGCAAGGCGCAGGATATGCTGCGACAGGCGGGCTTGGATCCGGCGCTCCTCAACGGCCAGGTAACCCAGGTTCCGGCACCATCCGCGGAAGCGCCCAAGCCGGTGGTGCGCGTTCCCTATGTGCCCGAAACGGTCAAGGATGAAATGCGCAACGAGATACGCCAGGAGGTCCTTGCGCAGGCGCATGCCGAACGCTGGGGCGACCCGGGTGCGCTGCCGGAGTGGCTGAGCCGCTTCAACGTCTACGGCGACATGCGCATCCGCTACCAGCGCGAGGACTACCCGAGCGAAAACTCCGTGCCGCAGGCGGTGGACGCCTGGTACCAACTGCCGTTTGGAACCACCCGCAACAGCCAGACCTCGCGCCAGCAGGAACTCGTGCGCGCACGGGCCGGCTTTGACGCGCAGATGGGGGAGAACTTCGTTACCCAGCTGCGCGTGGTGGCGGTCAATGGCGATACGCTGACTGCTAGTCCGGTGACCTATAACGTTGACGAGGCATCGTACGGCCGACCTTTTTCCGCCGGCATCGACCTGGCCAATATCCAGTGGAAACCCCTGCCCATGGCCAAGGCAACCCTGGGCCGCATGGCGAACCCCTATCTTGGCAGTGATTTGATCTTTGCCAGCGATCTGAGTTTCGATGGCATCGTCGCCTCGGTAGAGCCGCAATTCTCCGCGCACTGGAGCGGACTCTTCACCGCCGGCATGCATCCCCTGACGTCCAACTGGGTGGGGCCCTACAACAGCGCTTCCAATCAGTGGCTTTACGCCGCGCAGCTGGGCGGCAAATGGACAGCGGCCAGCGAGTCCAAGCTGCAATTTGCGGCCACCTATTACGACTACGTCGCCCTGGAGGGCCAGCTCAATCCTCCGGCCGTACTGGGAAACACGCTCAATGCGCTGTCGGCGCCGCCGTTTCGTATCCTGGGTAATACCATGTTCAATATCAACTGGTATAGCGATCCCAACAACGCGCCGGCGTATGCCTACGCCTCGAAGTTCCGGCTGGTCAATGCGTTTGCAAGTTACGAACTGGCGAGCTTCGACCCCATGCACCTCGCCTTCACGGCCGACTGGGTGCGCAATGTGGGCTTCAATACCAACGAAATTTCAAAGCGTATCCAGGGCGCGGTTGCAGGCTTGCCCACCGATGCCAACGGGCTCAATGGCATCCAGCGGCCGCGTGTTACCGGCTACCGCGCGGAATTCGACCTCACCCGGGGAGATATGAAGCACCTGGGGTCCTGGCAGTTGTTCGGTGGTTACCGCTATCTTGAGCGCGATGCCGTGCCCGATGCCTTCACGTCGCTCGACTACCGCCTGGGCGGCACGGACCAGAAGGCCACCTTTGCTGGCGTACGTGCTGCGCTGTCGTCGCGGGTCAATATGCGCGTGTCGCTGCAGAGCGCCAAGTCCATCGATGCACCCATCAAGTACGACATCGACATGTGGTTCATCGACCTGTATGGAACATTCTGAAGTGATGACGATGCGGCCGGTTCCATTCAGCGCGCGCGCTCGGGTCCTTGCGCGTTGCGCGCTCGTCCTGCTTGTGGCTATCTGGGCCATCCCGGGGCACGCCCAGTCGCAGGACCGCGAGCGTGCGCAGATGCTGCAGATGCAGCAGCAGCTGCAGCGCCTGCAGTCCGACAATGCCGCGCTGTTGCATGAAAAGACGCAACTGCAGGAACAGGTCAAGGACGTTGAGCGCCTGAAGAAGGAATCGGCGCAGACGGACAAGGAGCTGGCGCAGTCGCGAGCGCAATCCGCTGCCGGTTCGCGCGAAGCCGCGGCGCTGCGCAGGGAACTCGACGCCCTGCGGGAGCAATCGAGCATGCAGCTTGATCAATGGAAGAAGGCCCTGGCCGACCGCGACGGCCAGCTGCAGTTTGCGGCACAGGAAAAGCGCCGGGTCGAAAGCGCCAATGCGCTTCTCGAGACCCGCTTGAAACTGCAGACGGAACGCTCTGACGTGTGTGAAACCAAGCATGCGCAGGCCATGCGCTTTGCCGAGCGCATCGTCGACAAGTATGCCCAGGGCCGGTTGCGGCTGTGCGATCCGTTCGTCGCGATGTGGAAGGTGCACGATCGCGAGGAGATCGAGGGGCTGCGGGACGAGATGTACGAGTTCCGGTTGGACGTGCCGGCGATTGCCGCCCAGGCGACGGGTGGCGTGGGCACAGCAGCGGAACCGGTTGTTCCCGCCGCTACCATGCACAGTGGCGTCCCGCCTGCGGCAACGGCCACACCGGCGGTACCACCGACTCCGGCGCCACAGAAATAGCCAACTTTTTTGAGGTTGCTCGGCCCGGCCGGAGCGCGCAGCACTCTTGCTGGCGGTCTCGCAATTTCAAGAGCGGTTGCGACCTGGGAAATCCGGCGGATCGATCGGAGCCTTTAGCCGCCGCGCGGATGGCACGCGTGTGCCAGCATGATGCGGATGACCAATAACGCCGCGCCGTAGCCACGATGCCAAGAACCATGGCAGCCGGCCCGTATATTGGGTACGCTCGCGCTCATGGCCTTGGCAACTGGCCTTGTACCTTGTTCTACTTGCTGTCCTTAGGGTCCTTGCAGGGATCGCCGGAATCAGGGTCCTTGCAATCGTCGCCGCCGTACTGAAGAAATTCGCCAACGACCAGCATGGTGGATTGCCGCGCCTGCAGTGCAGCTTCCTCCTTGAAAAGGGCATCGCGCTGGGCCTCTTCGGCGGCCTTGTCGCCGGACGACGTGCCCGTCGACGGCGGCGCCGGTGGCGGGGGCGCGGCAACGATGGCGCCGCCACTGATGCCGCCGGCCGCCTGGATGTTGCCGGCATTCAATACCAGGTTGGTTCCCAGGGTGACCGAGCCGCCCTGCGCCCGGATGCCTGCTTCCCCCGCATCGACGTAGCCCAGGGGTGCCATGAGATTGATGTTGCTGGGGGGTTGATCGGGTTGGGTCACCAAGGCCCCGATGCCGCTGCCAGTGACGGAAGCAGAAAAATTGAGCGTCGCGATACCGGTATTGGTGTTGACCACCAACACAGGTGGCGCGGCAACGGCGGCGTCGCGCGGACCCTTGCCGGCATCCACGTTGCCGAGAGAGGACCATAGATTGATATCCCCCCCGGCTACGGTGAAGACGCGCGATTCGAAGACATCGAAGTTGTCGCGCGCCATGCCGATGATGTCTCCTCCACCCAGGGTAAACATGCCCAATTGATATGGCAGCTTGGCGGCGGCTGTCGAATCCAGCGCAGGCGGGTTAGATTGGCCGACGACCACCGAACCCTGAGGGGTGAACACGGCAAGGGTTCCCGATCCATCCACCGTGATCTGGTTGTAATCGAAGCTCAGGTCATTCAAGCCCGCCGTTGTCCGGGGACTGTAGGCCGCGGCAAATGCAGTAAGACCCTGTGCATACGGGGAGCCGAAGCCTACAAGCCGGCCGCTGGACTGCAGGGCGTTCCTGCTCGTGCCGGCAACCATCAGCGTGTTGGCCAGCAACTGGCGCGTAGCCGCAGCCAGGGTCGCGGGATCCAACGCGGCCAGAGCCGTGCTGAATGCCGAATCCGCAACGCTCACAGCGGCCGGATTGGCGATGCCCAGGTCAACGACATCCACAACGGCAGCGGGCAAGCCCACCAACGCCTGAGACTGCAGAGCCGATGCATTGCTCGCATTGGCAAAGGGGTTGGCAGCGATGAACTGACGGATTGCAGCTGCCGAGTTGTTCAGGTTAGGAAACAGGTCGTCGAATGCGGCGTATGCAGGAGCAAAGGTATCCTGGTTCTGGCTATTCACGAACTGCTGGTTGGCCACGATTTGGATCCCCGACGCCAGCTTGGTCGCGCCAACAGCCAGCGCTGCCGGCGAAATTCCGGCCAAGGCGGTTCGGAAGCTCGAATCGGCGGCCGCCGCGGCGGAGCGATTTGCGAGCGCGGCGCCAATCAGGCTTGCCAGGGGGGAAAGGCTGGCATCGCTGGACACATAAGCGAGGACCTGGGCATTGAGCGCGGCAGACCCAGTACCCGCGGCGGCGAACGCATCGTTTCGCACGAACTGCTCGATTACATTAAGGTATTGGGGTTCAGCCGCAAAGCCATTTGAACCGAGCCCCGTACCTGCCGCAACGATCAAGGATGCACCCGCCGAACCGAGGTTGCTATTGGCAAGGTAAATATTTGCCTGCACATTGGCGGTTGCCTGGATCCCCGTACCATCGGTTCCTAGGCTCATGGCGCCACCGGACAAGACTTCGCCGGCGCCCGGACCCGCGATATTTATGTGTCCTCCACTCAAGATGGAGCCGCTCAGATTGAGCGTCGTGCCGGCGGAAATCTCCGACAGACTACCCACATTGGAATTCTGAATATCAACCACCAGATCTGAAATGGATCCAGCCGCCAGGATTTGCGTGGTCTTTGGTATGACTAGCAAGTTGTCGGACATGGACCCATTGCGGGCGATGATCTCCGCGCTGGTCGGATCGCTGGCGTGCAAGGGGGTGCTCGAGTCGACTGCGGCCAGCAGCAAGGCCGTTGGATTGATGTTCGTACCTGTTTCCAGCTGCGGCGCCGCCGGTTGCGGCAGAGTGGCCGGGTCGGCCTGCGACATCACCAGGTTCCACTGGTTAACGTTGCCATCGGCAAGCACCTCGAATTGTCCCGTCGCCGACGGTGCCTGGTAATTCAGGTTGGTATCACTCGTGGCATTGCCGCCAAAGGCGGTGATGCGAACGATGGGCGGAATCACCTTGGAGAACTGCGTAATGGAAATATTCGCGAAAGTGCCCGCGATGCCCGGGCCGCCGTTGTCCTGCGCCTGCAGCATCGACACGTTGCCGGCCGCAGCGCGGACGTCCAGGGTTGCGTTTGCGCCATAGGTGAAAAAGGTTGTGTCGTATTCTGCTGCGCTGGTCGGGTAGGTGGATGACGCGGGCGCATTGGGTAGTGCTGGCAGGAATGCGGTCGGGTTGAACGGTGCCGCCAGAGTCGAGGCCTCACGCATCTGCACGTCAAGCGTGCCAGAGCCCAGCGCGAAGCGCACGTCCTGCTGCTGGCTGATGGGTGGTGCCAGGTCGAGTGGGTTTGCGACGAGGGCAGTCGCCCGGAGCGAGGCCGTGCCTGCCTCATCGTAATACATGCCTTGCACGATATTCCCGCCCGCGTTAACGATAAGACTGCCAGCATTGCGTTGTGAGATGCCGGATCCGCTGTTGTAGCCATTGCTGGGCAGCATGGCATCGACCCGGACGAGGTCGCCACCGGCGTTGATATTCAGGTTCCCGCCTCCGAGCGCGCCAAAGCCTTGCTGAAACTGGGAAAAGTTGACCCACCAGACCGTGGGTACCGCAGCGGTGCCAAGTCCTCCGCGATAGAGCCATTCGGAAACCGATTGCACGCTGCCATCGAGATTGGTCGCGGCTCTGTTGTCCGTGCCCTCGATATTGCCGCCGGCAGTGATCGTGAGGTCGCCGCCGCCCTGCGTGAGCGTGGGGCTGATCGGTACGGCCCGCCTGCCGTTGTAGGTAGTCACCAGGGCGGGAAATGCCGGTGCGTTTACGTCGGCGACGCCGGCCGTGTAAACCACGTTCGGCGTAGAGTTTCCGCCGTTGCCCAGCACGATGTCCTGGCTTGCGGTCAGCCCTATCGACCCCGTACCGGTACGTATTGTCACGGGAGTTGCTAGAGCAGCCGATCCCACGTAAAGACTTCCCGCCTGGGTGGCAACGGCATTGGGGTTGGCGGCATTGAGGTCGGCGCCAGCCGTGAGGGTGTAGCGCCAGCTATTGCCGCTGGACCACACCGTGCCGTTCAAGCTGCCAGCGGGCGTACCGCGCGGTGTTGACGTCGTCGGCGCGAAGCCATCGGTGATGCTGGCGTTGATCAGGAGATTGCCGGCGGAGCGCAGTGTGAGCGCCCCTGGATCGCTGGTTGCCAAGGTGGAGCCGCCGTAGCGCCACGTGAAGCTTCCGGTGCCAGCGACGGGGTCGATGAGCCCGGCCGCAAAGTCCGCGCTGCTGGCCAGCGTGATGCTGCCCGTGGACTGTATCTCCAGACCCGGCCGCAGACTGAAGCTGGGATCCCCGGCTTCGCCCAGACGAGTTGCCATTGCCGTGCGATTGGCGGCGCTCATGTACGACTGAAGTATTGCCGCGTCGGCGGCCAGGGCCGTGGCGTCTATGGTCAACGGCCCTGCGTTCTGCTGCACCACGACTCCTTCTACGATGATTCCGGCGTTGGGGTTCTGGCCGGCAATGACTGCACCGGGTGTGGCGCAGGCCGGCGAGGCGCTGCAGATCTCGACGTCGCTGGGGTTCGCGCCGCCGGCTGCATTGGCGCGCAGCGTAACGCTGCCGCCCGTACCGTTGGCGTCACCGGCCGCGACATTGATGCTGGCCCCGGACTGCAAGACGATGGCATCCAAGGTCGTGGGCGCGGCGGCATTGCCCGTCACCCGCGAGGAGATCAGCACCTGGCCCCCATCCGCGCCCGCGCCTGTGGCATGGGCATCGAGCAGTGCGCCTGCCGCGATGGTCACCTGGTCGTTGGCATAAAGCTTGATGCGACCACCCGTCGGGCCGCTCGCATCGAGGGTCCCAGCGACGAGAATGGAACCATCTGTGGGTCCGCCGTTGCCATCGGCTTCCAGCAGGATGGAACCGGCCTTGATCGATTCGCCTGCCGCAATGGCCAGATCGCCGTTGCGACTGCGGATCGCGATGCTATTGGCGCCGCCTGTGCCGGTCCCGGTGGCCAACGCCGCCAGGAGCGAGGGCAGGGATGCGATCTGGCCGGCATCGACGCTGACATCGGCGCCACGCGCGGCGGTTCCCGGTTGCAGCAGCAACTTACCCGAAACCTGCACGTTGCCGGTGGGCGCTGCCAGCGCCAGCCGGCCCGCGTCGCCCTGTACACCGGCACCCGATAGGTCCAGCGTGGCATTGGCATTCTGTACCACGGATCCCGCCGTCGAGGTAATGGCAATGGACCCGGCGGACGCATCGGCCGTGACCGCGCCGAAGGACTGCGACACGCCGGCCACCCGGATCGACGAGCCCGCCTCCAAAGTGGTGGCGCCGGTTGTGGTGATCGCGACCACGCCAGCGGGCAGGTCGATGCGGCCCGCCATGTCGACGCTGGTAGCCGTGATGGCAAGGGACGCGCCAAGTTCGCTAGCTTCGACCGTTGTCGCCGGTCCGGAAGCGGCGATGGCCAGACTGCCTGGGGTACTGATCGTGGCATTCACGCCGCGGCTGGCCGTGATGCGGGTTGCATCGATGGACAGCGGCGCTCCGGCAACATCGAGCGTCAAGCCGGCGGCCTGACCGGCGGCGCCCGTGAACAGCAGATCTCCCGTTCCCACGGTGGTGCTGCCAGCCACGGTGCGTCCGACCGCGGTGATGCTGGCACCCTGGAAGCCGCTCAGTGCGAAGTTGCCCGCCACGTCCACGTTGCCGCTGCTGGTGGCGCTGGCGACTGCGTGGATGCGCAAAGTGCCACCCGATGACCCGGCAGCACTGAGCGTCTGCCCCAGGCTGTTGTCGAGCGCGACACGCCCGGCATCAATGGTGAGCTGGGCGCCGGGCGCAGCGGCGGAAACGCCAGGCCCAACCAGCGTGACGCTGGCCAGCGTCGCCTGGCCCGCTGCGTTCAAAGCGCCGATGGACGGCGTACCGAAGACATCGAACCCGCCTTGGCTCGTGATGGTCAAGGCACCCGAGGTGGATAGCTGGGCAAGCAAGTTATTGCTCAGGTCCAGGCCGGATATTCCGGCCGGGACGGCGCCCAGATTGACCGTGGCGGCCGAAAGCCCCACGTTTTGCGAGGTCAATGAGAACGTTGCGGGATATGACTGTGACCGGGTTGCATCAAATAGTACCGCGCCGCCTGCGATCGTCGCGCCATTGTCGATGGTGAGCGCGCCCACGGTTGCAGCCCCAGGGGCCGAGGCACCTGCGCGCGTCAGCGACGGAATGATTGCGGCGTTGCCAACGTAGAGGGCAGCGCCGTCCCCGGTAATGGCAATGCTGGATGTTTGCGGCTTGGCGTTGGTGCTCGCAACGATCTGTGCGTTGGCACCCATCGTTACGGACTGACCTGCCAGCAGGACTTCTCCCGCCGACAATGGGGTAGTTGCGCTGTCGGTGACCGACGTGGCGACGTTGCTCAAGCTGACGGCCGTGCCGCCCGCCTGCCGGCTTTCCGCGGCGCCAATAATGAGCGTCTCGGCCCCCAGCCCCGAAAGTTGCGCAATCGACAGCGCCAACTGGGACGAAGCCTGCGCCATTTCAGGAACCATGTTGTCGATGACGATGCTTTGCGCGGCGATGGACACGTCGGCACCCCGTCCGCCAGCCACTGGAGCTGCGTCGATGGTCGATTGCAGCAGGACATTCGTGCCCGAAACCTCCAGGATGCCGGCGTCCGGGGCAACGCGTGGCAAGGCCTGGTTCCCCGCGCCGGCCGCGGCGCTGAAGAACTGGTCTCCGGCGTAATCGGAAAACTGCGACATCGTGCGGAACTGCGTTCCGGTGAAGACGCGGTAGCCGCTCCAATTGGATGACGCTGTTCCCGCCGAGGCGATGCCCAGTTTGCCCGCCACGATGACCGAGCCATCGGGCATGGTTTGCGCAGTTCCGGGAGAGATTCCGAAATAACCGGTAGCCGCCTCTACGGCAAAGGCGCCTGGAAGCAGGGCATAGCGTGGCGGCAGGATGGTGTAGGTGCCGCCCGGTATGCCGCTGCCGGCACCGATGGTGATGGTTTGACCAAATTGGAACGACGCCGTGCTCGACGAGGGCGATCCGGCATTGAGAACCAGGTCAGTGTAGATCTGCGGATCGTAGGCCGCGAATGCCGTGCCCCGGGAGGGGATCAGGGCGAATAGGGTGTTGCGCGTGTTGGCGACGCCGGAGGCTGCCGCGAACGGAAAATTGAGCGACATGTCATAGCTGCCGCCCGGACCCGCGACAAATCCCGTGCCCAGCATATCGCCCTTGCCGCCCGCGATGTCGACCGTTGAACCGGATTTGGCATCGACGGTGGGTGCAAGCAGGGTCACGCCCTTGCCGGGCACCGCCACGTCGCCTGTGGATGTTGCGATCGTAAAGGGTGCTATCGGCGTATTCGCGCTGTTCGGCGGCACGTTGTACGTCCACGCCGTTCCGCCGTTGAGGACGGTCCCATAGGGCACCAGGGCGTTTGCGGAAACCGACAACAGGCTTCCCGAGGCCAGGGTGATAGCGTCGATGGCATTGACATCGATCGATCCCGCCGGCGCAAGCACGCGGCCGGATGAGGTGAAATTGTTGACCGCAAAGGCCAGCGATCCACCGGCCGAAAGAGGCGCTAGCGCGTTCGCCGCGTTGGCCACCGATGTGATCTGGATGTTGCCGTTGGCCGCATCGCCTGGTGCCGCTGTGGTGGTGAAAGTGAAATCGGTCTGGGTCGCGGGGTAGATCTGCGCCGCATTGATCGCCAGGTTGCCGCCAAATTGAAACGAGCCGCTCACGCGGGCACTTGTGCTCGCGCCCAAGGAAGCGCCCGGCGATCCAATGGCCCGCAGGTCGCCACTGGAATTCAGGGTGGCGGTTCCGACCCCGAGCAGGGACGTACTGCCGACCAGGTCTATAAGATCCGCGTTCACCCGCAGGCTGCCGGTTCCGCCGGTGGCCGCGCTCAGCGCGTTATAGCTCGCACCGTTGGTCGCAAAGTTCAACTGCGCGACACCACCCAGGGCAACGTAAGGTGCCTGCAGGGTGACGGTATCGCCGGCGCCCACCGCAATTTCCTGGCCCGACAGAACCAGGCTGGCCCGGGTGTTCAGTGCCACGCTCTGCGAAAACGTGATCCGATCGGCGCTTTGCAGCCAGACGTGGTCAAAACCTGATCCGTTGATGAGGCTGGGCGTAACGATGCCCACCGGTGACGCAATCGGCAGGTTGGTCTGGCCCAGCACCAGTGTTGGCAGGCTGCTTCCGATAACGAGGTTCGTCGGCGATACCAGCGGCTGCAGGTTGGAGCCGCCGCCGTTGGCAAGGACGAAAGGGCCGACCTGTAAGGCGACGGA
>Ga0075019_10000616_pt1 | contig 20487 bp, 22 predicted proteins | sample ColStrG_CSR_2013_FD_71473 | JGI IMG/M metagenome (GOLD analysis project Ga0075019, IMG submission 71473) | Freshwater sediment microbial communities in response to fracking from Pennsylvania, USA - Cold Stream Run_MetaG_CSR_2013 | ecosystem: Environmental > Aquatic > Freshwater > Creek >...
GCCAGCCCAAGATCTTCAACATAAAACTTCGACTCACCCACTTTCACTTCGTCGATGTAGGCTTCCCACAGGTAATCCCCTTTCTGCCAGTAAGCGCCAGGTGTAGCGTTACCCCAGGAGTCGCGGATATAAACGATGTTTTCGTCTTTCAGCACTTTTCTTTTTTGCTCTTGACTGCATAGCTCATTTTTTTGACTACCGTTGATGTAATAACACTTCAGGCGAACCCCCGCATCCCATTCTTCTTCATCAAAGAGTTTATTAAAAAACGAAAATTCAACTCTCATGTAGGTTGTTTCATAGCGGTCATAAACCTTACGATATTTTTTGGTCGCATCGGCCATCCACTCATCTGACGAATGCACCTTAATATCGCGAAACTTATACTTAATGAGCATCTGTTTGGCCGGGGTCTTCTCATCGTTACCTGGTGTACTCATACCACTGTAATTTGATAATCAAGTTAAACAAAATTCAGTTTTTCAAGTACAACGGCTCCTCCGCTTCACCGGGAAAGAGAGGGGTCAGGTCCCACGCCTCATTTTTATGATAATGGAGAAAACCGTTGAGCGGTTCTAATGGGGAAGGGAAATTATTTGTATAAATCTTGCCCGTACCCAGACCCTGCGCCAGGTCAATGGGATATTGAGCGGTAAACTGTGCGATGGCATTCAATCCAACGTTGGACTCCAACGCCGAGGTCATCCACCAGCCAACATTATTTTTTCTGGCGAACTGAATCCACTCATCACAGCCACTAAGTCCGCCATGCAACGTTGGTTTTAAAATAACAAAGTGCGGTTTGAGTTTTTTCAATAAGGCATCCTTCTTCTCTGGTTCGGTGATACCAATGAGTTCTTCATCAAACGCAATAGGAATGGGCGACTCACGGCACAATGCTTCCATCTCAGGCATTCCCGGTTTGATGGGCTGCTCGATGGAGTGTACTTGAAATCGTTTGAGGTTTTGAATCTTTTGCAACGCCTCCTCTTTTTTGAATGCCCCATTGGCATCCAACCTAATTTCAATATTGTCGCGAAAATATTTCCTCCTGATGTACTGCAATACATCGCACTCTTTTTCAAAATCAAGGCCACCCACTTTCAATTTCACTACCTTGTAGCCATCGCGGATTTTGATCTCCACCTGTTGCAACATAAAATCAAGGCCACCCATCCACACCAGTCCATTAATTGGGATCGGAGAATGTTCCGTAAATCTATTTTTGAAGATCAAACGATGGCCGCCATTGACCAAATCAAGAAGGGCCGTTTCAAGCGCAAAGGTGATGGAGGAGTGTTCTCTAGGAATGCTATTCCCGTTAAAAAATTCCCTCATGGAATTAATATCACTCCATCCTTGAGGCGGCAACGACAATTTTCTATTCCGAATTCCTTCAACAAAATCTGCTATCACCGTTTCAAATTCAGGGGTCAGTTCTTTACTTAAATAAGGAAGAGGTCCACACTCACCCAGGCCGTAAATGTCAGGCTTCCCCTCATCCCAAAGCCGAATAAACCAAGAGGTCTTCTCGCGCATGGGACCACGCGAAGTCCGCGCGGCGAAGGCAAACTGGAATATTAGCTTATGAAGACTCGCACAAAGCATACAACGCAATTCAAAATTTTTATCCAGAATCAAAATTTAAAATTTAAATCCACAATCACAACGCTGCGCTGGTGGCTGGATTGGGGCCGTCCGATCCCGATGCTGAGAGGAAGAACAGATTATTAAGTAATTTTGTAACAACCGCAAACACCAATGCACGCTACGATCAACGAACTCACAAAACTAATTCAAGATTTCTCCCTAAAAATCAACGCCATCCCAGAGCCAGAGTTTTCCGCCAAGAAAAACCTCCATCAATGGAGCAAGAAGGAAGTACTTGGTCATTTAATCGATTCTGGTCAAAATAACCTGAGGAGATTCATTTGCGGTCAATACGAAGCCACTCCACCTAAAATTGTGTACGACCAAGACTCTTGGGTAAACCTGAACGCTTACCAGCAGACCGATAGTAAAGAAGTAATTATCCTGTGGAAATTAATTAATAATCGAATTGCTGCCGTTCTTGAACAGATGCCAAGTACTTCTTATGAAAAAGAATGTGACACGGGAAAAAATTCCGTCTCTCTTCATTCGCTGGAGTGGCTGGCGGAAGACTATGTAAAGCATCTTAAAAGTCATTTGAATCAGATTATTCCCAATTCATTTGATATCGTTTATCCATGACCACGGCTCAAATTTATCAATGGCTTGACGAGGTCAAGGATCCAGAGATTCCAGTATTGTCCTTGGTGGATCTGGGGGTGATCACTAAAGTTGAAGTTTCAGGTAGCGCCGTGAAAATTGAAATGACCCCAACATTTGTGGGTTGCCCGGCTTTGGATCACATGAAGACCGAAGTAGGAGCGCTACTAAAAAACAAAGGAATAGCAAGCGTTAGCGTTGAAGTCAATTACAAAAAAGCATGGAGCTCAGATTTGATTTCAGAAAAGGGACGAGCTGCTTTAAAAAAATACGGCTTCGCTCCTCCTCCCTCAGCTCATGTTTTTGCCGATTTGGAAATTTTAGAACATGCCATTTGTCCCCGCTGCAACAACACCAACACAGAAATGAAAAATCCATTTGGCCCAACCCTGTGCCGGTCCATTTATTATTGCCACGATTGCCGGGAAGCCTTTGAGCAGTTTAAACCGGTTTAAGAGCCTAATCCTCTATTTCTCTCTCTATTTCTCTCTCTATTTCTCTGTTTTATTTTGTCCGCTTGAACTAGGCTGCTGCAAAAAGGAGAAAGCCATACCCAGCACCCGATCTTTTTCGACCGGGCTTTCAGAATTCCGCTCCCGAAACGACGATTTTAATTTGATTGTCCCTTCCGGGCTACCATGCTGGGGAACACGACCCATCGCTGCCCCGTGTATTGTTATGGAACTATGATTTTCTTTTTATCCCGATTTCAAGCTTTAAAAGTCTGTATTTTTTTGAGTAGTTTAGAGCAAAAATTCATATTCTATGCCGAAGTTTATTATTGAGCGAGAGATTCCAGGTGCTAGCCGTTTAACAGCAGAACAGCTCAAGGCGATTTCGCAGAAATCCAGGGACGTATTAACCAAACTGGGCACTGACATACAGTGGATACAAAGCTACGTAGCCGGCGATAAAATTTATTGCGTTTACCTGGCTCCCGATGAAGATATCATCCTTAAACATGCTAAGTTAGGCGGTTTCCCTGCCAATCTGGTTTGCCGCATCTCTAATGTGATCGAACCACTTACCGCTGAATAGTCATAATCTTGTAATGGCTCTGGTTCTTGGTTTCCTCTTAAAACTAAATCAAGAATGAAATTTCTAAAGAAATATGACTTGCAATTTGTTTTTGCAGTCTGCCTTGTTGTTGCCTTGTTGCTCATGCTGTTCGAAAAGACCAAGGAACTTGGCACCAACCTGTTCACCGAAATCAGCAGCGTTGTATTGACGGTGTTTATTATCAACAAAATACTGGAACGCAAGGAACGTCAAAAGAGAGTGGCCATCGACCAGCGAATTTTACGCGAAATACAATCCATCATCGCCTCCTACTTTTCAATTTGGAAGCATTTGATCTGGCATTATTTCCCCAGCGAGAAAATCGAAAACGAAGACGATATTTTTCGACTCTATCCAAGGCTCCTAGAAGTAACTAGGATCAACGAAGAGTTTGAAATCGTCTCTACCCACCACCCCGAATCCTGGAAACTATTCTTTCACCATCGGTCAATTAAGGATTGCTTTAAAAATTATTATGAAACCCTCAATGGTGATATTCAATTATTTATCAATGATTTTAAGATCTTCCTGGAGCCCGAACTGTTAGACTATCTTCTTGATATTATGGAGTCGGAATACTTCAAAAACATCTACATGATGTGTTATGAAGAAGGAACAGAGCATATCTTAATTGAACTGGAGCAGGATGTCAACAAACTGGATTCTTACTTTAATCCTGCTGAAAGCAAACACATCCAGCAATTCCAGGAATTGATTAGCTACAGTAAGAAACTCAGGAGCACCATTGTCAAAACCATATCGACCAATGTCGAATTGTATCAGATCAAAAAATATTTCATTCATCCTGCACAGTTCTTCTGATTGCTCCGCCTTTAACTCCTTTTTACATAGGAAGCGCTCATCACTGGGCTCTTTGACAAGGTCTGATAAACCACACAATATCTTTCCGTCAATTTCAGAAGCGTATCGAGTTGTTCTTGAGTAGCTTCCGTTTCCAGTTGAAAACTGAGCCGAATAGCTTTGAATCCCACAAGTGCTTCTTTTGAAACCCCCAATGTCCCTTTAAAATCCAGGTCACCCTCCGCCCTGATAATGCCATTTTTAATATGAATTTCAAGAGAGGTAGCCACCGCTCCGAGGGTGACGCCGGCGCAGGCAACCAAGGCCTGAAGTAACATATCCCCCGAACAGGCTTGCAAACCACTGCCGCCTGTCGCCCGATGAAGTCCAGCCTTAACAAAAGCCTTCCCCGTTTCCACACGGCAGGATATATCCTCGCTTAAATTTCCTTCTGCCCGAAGCGTGACCATCGCCGCTTCCGGGTTGGTTTTGTAGCTTTCTTTAAGCGGTGTTTGAGCCGCCTTCAGTTCTTCCTTTGTCATGAATTGCCATTAAATAAGTAACAATGTACAACTTCGTTGAAATCAAAGTCAAAATAATTGGCTCGTCTTGTTCTCCATTACACACCCGAGCACTTGATTCATGTAAAGAATTTGAACAATTTTAAACTCGCGCACATATCCATTGTCAAACCATTGTCGTTAATAGTTATCTGATCTATACATGAGAAGTCCAATTTTAGTTCTAGGCGTTATCCTAAGTATAAATTGCCTGTACGCTCAGGAAAAAACGTTCGTAAAAGAATATACTTACAAAGCCAGTGAAGCCGACAGTAAGGTTTCTTGTCGCGCGATCGCCACCAACCAGTTAAGGTCTATGCTTTTAAATGAGTTAGGGGTTTACGTTGAAAGTAATCAACTGCTGAAAACCACCGACCTGAAAGGAAAGAACTCACAGGATTTTATTGAAAATATTTCCACCATTAGTGCCGGAATTACCAAACTGAATATTTTAGGAGAAACCTGGAATGGTGAGACCTTTTGGATGAAAGCCGCCATCACGGTGGATACGACAAGCCTTCAGGAATCACTTAAGAGAATAAGCGCCGATCATCAAAAAGTAAAAGAGCTGGAAGACATTAAGCAACGGCTCAATGATGCCAACCAAAAATTAGCAGAATTAAAGCAAGCACTTAACGAACAGAAAGAAATAAATGAAAAGACGGCGTTGACAGAAAAATACCATACGAAAGTCAATGAAATCAGCGCTTCCAATTCGATGTACCCGGCCAAGGCAAAATTTGAAGCAAAGGATTACCAAGGGGCCATTGACGAATTCAATAAAGTCATTGCCCTTGACCCAACCTACACCGTTGCTTACGCTTACCGCGGACATTCAAAAGTCAAGTTGGCTGACTATCGAGGGGCAATTGAAGACTTTGATAAGGCCATAGAACTAAATCCAAGATTTGACGCTGCTTATGTGGATCGGGGATATGCCAAGCGTTTTGCAGGAGATTATGAAGGTGCACTGGAAGACTTTACTGAAGCCATAAGAATAGACTCTCACTACGTCATTGCCTACAACAGCCGAGGAGAAACGAGGTTGAGGCTAAAAAACTATCAGGCCGCTATTGAAGATTTTGATGTCGTGATTCAATATGCTCCAAAATATGCATCTGCCTACCTTAGTCGTGGCATTGCAAAGAATTGGCTCGGCCGAAATGACGCGTGCTCCGATTGGAATCATGCAGCCAAATTGAACTGCATGGAGGCCTTTGACCTGTTGAAGAAGTATTGCAAGTGAACTACTGAAGACCGGCGGGTTTTCTGCAAACAAGTTTATAAATTAATCCTTGCCTTGCTCGACAACCCAAATTCAGCGCCAGAGTCCAGTATCCCTCAATTTCAATATCTCTTTCTTCCTTTGCTGCCACCCCAGGAACCTTCCCGTTTCTTATCGGAGAAGGTTCTCTTCCTCCCCTCACTGCGTCCACTGCGATCGCCTCGATCTCCCCTTTCACTCCCCGAAGATTTTTCCGACCGTCGTCCGCCAGTCATTTCCAGACGTACCTTACGGCCTCGTACTTCCACCCCTTCAAAGCCCTTCATGACCTGATTGGTGAATTCTTTTCCAATCTCAAAGAAAGAATAAGCGCCTTTCAAATCAATCTTACCTATCTTGTCTTTGCTCACGTCTCCATAGTCACAGATCAAACCAAGCAAGGTGCCAGTTTCCAGACCATCCATTTTACCAACGTTGATAAAAATCCGATCGCCGGAAGAAAAAGACGAGTCAGAACCACCATCATCAAGGTATGATCTCTTCTCTGATTTATTCAAGTCGCGCGCATCGCGATAGTATTCCAAAAAACGATTGAACTCGATCGAAGCAAAACGCTTGATGATATCCTCCTTGCTTAAGTCTTTCAATTCATGATATACTTCAGGCAAAAAGGTATCGATCTCTTCTTCGTTTACTTCGACCGTTCTTACTTTATGCACCAACCCAACGATTTTTTGTTGACATACTTCTTCGCCTGTGGGTACCTGCACTTTGGTGAATTTGCGTTTAAGCATTTTTTCCACCATGCCGATGCGACCTACTTCTTTCTTAGAGACAATTGCCAAGGAGATTCCCTTCTTACCGGCACGTGCGGTACGTCCGCTGCGGTGGGTATAGAATTCCATCTCATCGGGCATGTTCATATGAATGACGTGGGTGATGTTGTTCACATCGATACCGCGTGCTGCCACATCCGTGGCCACTAGCAATTGCAACGTCTTGTCCTTAAAATTTTTCATCACCCGGTCACGCTGAACTTGCGTGAGGTCACCATGCAACGGGTCGGCGTTGTAACCGTCTTTGATCAGGTGCTCGGCAATGCGCTGGGTATCCATTTTCGTGCGACAAAAGATGACGCCAAAAATATCGGGAGTGTAGTCCACAAAACGCTTTAACGCCAGGTACTTGTCGCGTTCATCAACGACGGCGAATTGATGATCAATATTTTCATTACCCGATTGGCGACCTTCCATGGTCAGCTCTTTGGGGTTGGTCATGTAGTTGCTGGCAATCTCGCGCACTTCGCGTGGCATAGTAGCGGAGAATAACCACACCTTTTTGGTGTCGGGAGTAGTCGAAAGAATTTCGTCAATATCTTCTTTAAACCCCATGTTCAACATTTCATCAGCCTCATCGAGAACAACGAATTGAATATGCGTAAGATCGACTACCTTGCGTGAGAGCAAATCAATCAATCGACCTGGCGTAGCGACAATAATCTGCGCGCCTTGTCTGATTTTCCGGATCTGATCGGAAATACTCGCGCCGCCGTATACGGTAACAATGTTGAGGCGTTTTACTTTCACCATAAACCGCTCCAGGTCGCTGGTAATTTGCACACTCAATTCGCGTGTCGGTGCCACAATCAGCGCTTGCGTCGCTCGGTTTCTTTCATCAACGAGTTGAATCAATGGCAAACCAAAGGCAGCCGTTTTACCAGTGCCGGTTTGAGCAAGTCCTACCAAGTCGGTATCGCCCTGAAGTAAAATGGGTATTGCCTTTTCCTGGATGGGGGTGGGTGTTTCAAAACCCAGTTGGTGGATTGCTTCCACCAGTTCCCCGGAAAGTCCCAGGGCTTCAAATGATTTCATTCAATTATTATATAATGTAAGCGACAAAGGTAGGGAATTTAATTAGCCCATCGGTTTTTAAGAAGTTTAGGTTGAAATGATGAAGTCTAACCGAAGAAACCATGGCAAATGATGATAACCAACATATTTCCACAATGATAACGGATCCAAAACAAAACATTCAACCCTGATTAGAAGTGCTTTTTGTTGCCTTAGGCTGTTCCTTTCACTAATTTTCGCGTCTACTAAATCCTTCCATTTTGAAAATCTTGAAACGGACTCTGCTCATCATATTGTCATTAGGTTTTGCCTTTGGCGCGCAGTACGCCTGGCGCGCTTTCCCCATTCTCAGTGGCTATGGAGCCAAAAATATTTGTTCCTGCGTGTTTGTGGCCGGTCGCAACCCGCAAGACGTGATCGACAATGAACTTAACAGTTTTCCCTTGAAACTGGGATCCTTCAATGTCAGTTACAGCGACTCCACCTCCAACGGAAGTGTGTTTGGATTAGCCAGTCGCAAAGCCATCTACCGCAAGGGGCTGGGGTGTACCTTGGTGACGGAAATGAGTGAAGAGGAACTCCGTGATCAAAAAATAAATATCGATGGGGACAAATCAATCAATACCGACACGATCTCCTGGCCCATGGGCGACAAGCTTCCCGATTCGGTCACCAAAAAAATCAACCTTACAAAATTATTCGCCGCCTTGGATGATGCCTTCCACGAGAGCGAGACAGAGAAAATAAAACAAAGGAGAACAAGAGCAGTAGTGGTTCTTTACGACGGTCAGCTCGTCGCAGAAAAGTATGCCCCTGGGTTTACCAAAAATTCGAAACACATCGGCTGGTCCATGACGAAAAGTTTGACCAATGCACTGGTTGGAATTTTAGTTAAACAAGAAAGATTAAAAATCGACGATCCGGCGCCCGTGGCAACCTGGAGGAACGATGCCAGAAAAAATATCCGACTTACCGACCTCCTGCACATGAGCAGTGGATTAAAGTGGACAGAGGATTATGGTGGACCAAGCGGCGCCACTAACATGCTGTTCAAAAAGAAAGAAATGGGCCTGTACGCGGCCGATGTTCCTCTCGAATTCAAACCGGGTGAAGTATTTGAATACTCTAGCGGCACCACCAATATTATTTCGAGAATTGTAAGGGAATCTATTGGCGATGAAAATTATTATCGATTTCCTTATCAGGAACTTTTTAATAAAATCGGAATGCATAGCATCGTGATGGAACCAGACGCTGGCGGCACCTTTGTTGGCTCATCTTATTCTTTTGCAACAGCGCGTGATTTCGCGCGGTTCGGCTTATTATTTTATAATGATGGCGTTTGGAACGGTGAACGAATCTTGCCAGAGGGATGGGTAAAGTACTCCTACACTCCTGCCGTTGGTGCACACCAAGGAGAGTATGGCGCTCAATGGTGGACTAATGCAGGAGAGAAAAGTAATCCCTCCAACCGGACGTACCCTAATGTGCCCCCCGATTGTTTTCAAGCGGAAGGCTTTGAAGGCCAATATATCTTTATCGTGCCTTCAAAAAAATTGGTCGTGGTCCGATTGGGGCTTACCAAGAGTGGTGATTTTGATATGGATACGATGATTTCTGAAATCATGGAATCGCTACCAAAATAAATCACGCTAAGGCCCGTCCTTACCCGAGGGTATCGTCAGTGATCCTTGAAATTATTTCCTCAAACGATTGAACCTCACTCTGTAAGACATATTCTTACACTTCGCCACCACGCTTAAGGCGAAGAACTATCTTTGTGGAAATTTTTTGATTATGAACTTCGTTGAGATCCTTGGATTGACTGCCGGCTCGTGCACCACCATTGCTTTTTTGCCGCAAGTGGTGAAAACCTGGAAAAGCCGTTCGGCCAAAGACCTTTCTTTGGGCATGTTTTCATTCTTTTGTTTCGGTGTATTTCTCTGGTTGATCTACGGACTATTTCAACACGATGTGCCGGTCATAGCCGCCAACCTCATCACGCTCATGCTGGCGTCGACCCTTTTGTTTTTCAAGTTGCGCTTCAAAAACTAGTGGATCAAAAAGCCGCCTCCTTTGACGGACCCTCGTCGAATGGGTTCGAAAGCCCGTGCGGCTTTGTATCTTTAATTTCTCAAGTGACCTCTCAAAATAGCCAACCCTAGTTCGATCACTCGGCTTTCAGGCGTACGGCGCCGTGCAAAACGGCCTATCTCTGGCGCACGCCCCGGAAAAAAAACTCTTTTTCATTTCAGGGTCATCGCTTTACGGCCGGGACACTAATTTACCGTCGTTGAAGTTCCCTTCTTTTTCTCCCGCTTTGAAAAAAGGATGAAATAAAATATTTTTAGTAACATCGCCGGATGAAAAAGTGGTTCACCATTGCTTTACTCATTGCTGCCTTTTTATTTTTGATGGGGCGGGCGTTCTACCTCCGTTTAGGTAGAGGTAAAAATGAAAGGAAGTGGTACGTTCAGCATCTGACCTATCAGTGCTCAGTAAGGGTAGATTCGGTAAAAGTATTTTCACGTACCAACGGACTAGTTTACATTCATCCCACTGGGGGTGAATTCAATCCCTCAACAGAAGATCGGGTAAATCAAAAATTAAAATTCAATAGATCACTGCAATTTGCCTTAAGAATGGCCAACGGCACTCGAGCCTTTCATTCGCGCGACCTTCACAAATACCGCACCGGGGATAGCCTCGCCATCAATTCAGATGTCGATAAAATTTACATATACCGTAAAGGCAGGCTCACAGCGGAAAGCCAGATTTCGGAGGCCTTGAGTGGAAGGCTTTTTTAGGTCTCGAAAATTCGTTTCCCGTGGGTTTCTTCGGGCCGGTGCAGGGCAAAACAAAATCTAAATCGCGGAACAAAAAGCGTTTCCCTATTTACCAGACGCATTTTGTTGGTGGTCTTCTGAATAAAGCCAGATGGCATAAACGCCAATGGCCGTGCCGATGGGAAAGGAGAAGAGTTTCAGGCATCCCATGATCAGCGCAAAAAGTGGAGCCCAGTGCTGGTGGGTTAGCAGCCCAACGCCGGCGATCAGTGTGGGAATGGAGATAAAAATGACAATGAAGTATGGCAAAAATTGCAGCCACGGCAAAATCATATCAAGGACCAGGTGATCATCAGGGTCTGCTTTGTCTAATGCCATGGAGAAGACCAGGGATAAAATGGCCCGTAGCAAAACCATTCCCGCGATAGTAAGCACCGCTGATATAACGTATAAGATGCCGAGCACTTTTTTATGACTGTCCAGCTTGATGGAGTCCATAAAAAGAAATTTTTCAGGAAGTTACTAAAATAGAGGCACCCATGGTTACGCTGACAAGAGGGCGTTTGTACAACGTACCTACCCGACACAACAGCGTTATCTTTTCGAGGGCTCTGCGGGGTGAAAACAAGAAAATCCGATAGGTTCAAAAATCGCTAAAGCGAAACGTGGGGAGGCACTCACCCCTCAAAGAAGAAACAGAGTCATGGTAGTCACCAACAGGACCGATTCAATCACCCCTTCCGCACGAAAATAGATTTGAGAGCCATGGCTCCGAAACCTTCTACCCGGCAATCAATATTATGATCACCTTCAGTAAGCTTGATGTTTTTCACTTTCGTGCCGGCCTTAATGGCTTTCGAGGAACCCTTTACGGGCAAATCCTTGATCAGCACGACCGTATCGCCATCCTGGAGCACATTCCCATTGGCATCTTTCACCACGGATGAAACAGGGCCTTCATCAGCAAGTTCAATAGGTTCGGCGGGATTCCATTCGTGGCCACATTCCGGGCACATCATGGAGGTGCCGGTAGGATAGCCGTAGATCGATTGGCAATTGGGGCATTTAGTGGAATCAGGCATGCGATGAATTTGTGCGAAAGTAAGGAAGAAATCTTGAGTGCTGCTCAAATGGATTCCAAATAGTTCTAGCCCGTTTTAAGGAAATCCTGCCATGGACCGAACCAGGATATGGCTCACTCTAACATCTTCGACTTCCTCCGCTGGTACTCCTCCTCGCTCAATGCCCCCTTTTGTCTGAGCTCGAAAAGTTTTTCAAGTTCGGCAGCAAATCCTGCCCTGTCATTTTGAAGACCTGGCTTGCCGCGGTATGCACCATGTTCCTCTTGTGCGGTGGTGATCGCATCGCGCAGCCGATTGGGGCCCTGTACAAATCGATAAACAGTAGCACCTGCCTCAGCGCCCGTTTGAATTTCTACATCACCATACCCAAAGAGAGAACCCATCCATGACTGCCGAAAAGAAACATTGTTGATTTTGTCGAGTGGGCTCTCTTTAGCGTATTTAGAAAAGATTCCTTCCTCATCAATGATTCGAAGGTTCGTTACCGCCCACAGGTTGTATCGTCTTTGATAAACTTTCAATAAAAAGTAAAATGGTAAGACGAAATCCAGATACCAATACGTTGGAAGGTAGATCAACAGCAAGATTTCGACAGCAACGGAAATAAGAAAAGGCAGCGCCAGCGTCAGCCAGTGATGTCGCGTTTCTAAGATGATGTGTTCATTATTTTTGAGTGGGGTTCGCATAGCACAAATTTATTGGGATTCTAAGGTAAAACTAAATTCCATGGGGTATACGTTTTCTTCCCCTTTGACCAAGCTCCTCAAGAACAATTCATGTGTGAAAGTGGGGAAATTTTTCTACTGCTCCTTCCTATTCAACACGTATACGGCAACAATTCCCAGCAGGCCTCCTGTGATGGTGTTCAGTTGAGGAATTTCGTCCAGAAAGATCCATGAACCCAATGCGGCAGAAATAGGAACCAGGAAAATGAAACTACTGGCCTGGCTGGCTCCCAGACGGGAGGTGGCAACAAAATATAGCGTGGTGGCAAGGGAAGTGGTGATCGTGGCACTAAAAAACAGATTACCCCAAAAAACCAAGCCCGCTTTTGCAAACGTAGTTTGTGCCCCACCCCATCCGGCCAACAAAAACATCAGCACCGTACAAATTCCGTATAAGTAGAAGCTGAAGGCGACCGTTGACCCGTAACGTGACGCGCGCGAAGTGAAGATGCTCAATACCGCCCAGACCAAGGCGGCTAATAAAAAATAAATATTGCCGGCGTTGAAAACCTTATCGGCTTCAGTAAGAAGTCGTAGAAGAATAGCCCCTGCCAGCAACCCCAACAGTAATCCGAGGGTTTCATGGCGTGTGGGTTTGCGTCGCGTCATCAGCAGCATGAGGCCGTAAGAAAGTATGGGATTTAACACCGTGACCAACACCCCACCGGCTCCCGCCTTTCCGGCCGTTAACCCTTTAAAAAAAAGAAACGTATAGATAGACATAAGCACCGATGCCGTGATCAGATCAAAAAGTCCTTTGCTGTTTACTATCAGCGGAGTCTTAATGAAGAGCATAATCAATAACAGAGAGAGAAACGTAATGGCAAAGCGGAAAAACGAAATCGTAAGCGGATCGCCGTATTCGGCCATGATCTTTCCCGCCGTCCAGCTGAATCCCCAGCAGACCATGCTCAGGATCATACCGGCGAGAAAGAGTTTCTTATTGTGTTGGGGATATTCACTCACGGGATAAAACTTTCAACGGTTTAATCTTGATTTAGCCCATCGACGATGACTTCGGTGGAGGTCATAGGCAGGTGGTCTTGCTTGAACTTTTCAAAAACTTCTCAGGGCATAAAGGGGATGCGATCACTGTTTCTTTTTTCCGGGGATCTGCCGTCCTCCCTGAAAAAGAATGAGTGAATCATAGTCTCCCTTTTCATTGAATTTGAATTCGATTTGCGCATCCACCACTTTCAGAAAGAAGCGTGATTCATTTTCTGCAAACAGTTCAAACTTCTGTTGCCCAGTTGCCTGCGACATGAGGTGTCCGCCTTCGAGCGTTATGGTGATGTCGAATCCGGGTTGGATTTCATATACCCCCACAAAGGGTTTCAAAAGTGGCTCGCTCATAGCAATCTCCAGGTGCACCGGGATAGGCTTATTGGTCTTCACCCCTTTGCTTACGTCAAGCCGATTTTTGAGAAGCAATTCCTTGGGGCCCGTCTTGGGATCGACGAACTCAATGGAGGAGTTATCCCCTTCAAAAAGGAAATGCGTTTTATCCTGTGGCAAGAGTTTGTATTTGAAATTGGCTCCCGCACGCTGACTATAAAGCTGACCCTCTGCATAGGTTATAACACGCGAAATGCCTTCGTCAAAATCATACACACCGGTGAGCGATTTGGCATAAGCTTCATCCAGCTTGATTTTAGCTTCGGCTTTGGTAAACGGTTTTCCGATGGCCAGGGCAGCCATTTTCAACGACACCTCCGAAGGATCGCGGTCATCTCGGTTGGTGAGAAAAATGACATACACGTCTTCTTTGGGCAAATAAATTCCGTTGGTGGTATAACCGAAGATACCCCCCGAGTGTTCCAGGGTTGGGCTGCCATTGATTTCGCTAAGGGCCCAACCATAGCCATAGTGTGTGGATTTGCCGTTGTTGAGTTTGTAATCGGTGAATGCCTTTTGCAAGGTTTCCTTTTTCACCAATTTACCCGCATGAATGGCACGATTCCATGCAAGCAGGTCGTCGACCGTTGACATGATGCTGCCAGCTGCGTAGGGTTGTGTCAGGCTGAGGTACTCGGCGTTCTTGAATATTTCGCCGTGCTGATAACCGCGAGCGCGATGGGGTATGAGCCGTGACATGTCGCCGTAGTAAGAACTCTTCATGCCCAAGGGAATGAAGATCCTTTTCTCCAGGAATTCGGGATAGGGAATACCCGACGCTTTCTCGATCACATAGCCCAGCATAAAGTAGGCGGAGTTGTTATACATCCATTTTTCACCGGGTGCAAAATCCATGGGCTCGCTTTTGAAAAGATCGATCATCTCCATTGGCGTTTTATCCTGGCGCCACAGTTTCGTCCAGCTTTCCATACTGGTGTAGCTTTTGATTCCCGAGGTATGCGTGAGCAGGTGATGCACGGTGATCGTATGGCCGTGCATGGGGTACGTGGGAATGAATTTAGTGATCGGATCAGTGAGTGCTAATTTGCCTTCCTCAAGCAACATGAGAATGGCCACCGCTGTAAACTGTTTGGTGATCGAACCGATTTCAAAAACATGATCCGGCGTCAACACGACTTTGTTCTCCAGGTCCGCCATACCGAACGCCTTACGATACAGGATGTCACTGCCTTTGGCAACCAGGGCTGCCGCGCCCGGCTCCTCAACTTTATATTTTTCCTGGATCAGGGTATCGAACTGGCTGGAAAGATCTTGCCCGCATGCCGGGGTGGCCAGCCACAGGAACAGAGGAATTAATTTTTTCATGTTGTAACGTTGCGTGACCAAGATAACAAAAAGATCAACATCCTCCTTCCGACGCGATCATCATCATTGGTTCTTCCTTACCGTTGCCCCTATTAGATTTGTATTAATCAACTTACCTTGCATTTCCAAAAAATAAATTCATGACGGAAAGGGAACTAATCAAATTGGAGGCTACCATCCGAAACAAAATGGAGGAAATAAAAAAACAGCGTGTAAGCCTGAAAGACTCCGGTATTGGGGGATTGATGAATTCACTAAAAAAAGTGGATGAGGCGCTCTACGAAAAGATCCTACCGGAATATAAAAAGATGGTCTCCGCCTATAACATCTTCAAATAGCCGTTGGCCACTCATTGGTGTTATTATATTACCGCACTTTTATTTAGACACTCCTTGGTAATCGCACAATCATTTTATGGAAATAGGAATCGACAGTTTCGCAGCCAATAGCGATCAAACGGGTGGGAGTCCTCTCAACAATGTGCACGTCATTGAAGAGTTGCTCGCGCGCATTGCCCACGCCGATGCATGCGGCCTAGATGTATTCGGCATCGGTGAACATCATCGTAAAGAATTTTTGGATTCCGCGCCCACCATCTTACTGGCTGCGGCCGCCGCCCGTACCCAACACATCCGCCTAACTAGTGCCGTAACCGTATTAAGTGCAGCCGACCCCGTGCGCGTGTTTCAAAACTTTGCTACGCTGGATTTGGTATCGCGTGGCCGCGCAGAAATGGTGGTTGGCCGGGGGTCGTTCATTGAGTCATTTCCGCTCTTTGGATTGGACCTCCAGGCGTACGATGCGCTGTTTTCAGAAAAATTAGAGCTGCTTCTTACGCTCCGCCAGCACGAAGAAGTCACCTGGTCAGGAAAATATAGGCCCGCACTGAACAAACAGTCCGTGTACCCTAGACCATTGCAAAATCCGTTACCTATCTGGTTGGGTGTAGGGGGAACGCCCGAGTCGTTTATTCGGGCTGGCATGCTAGGATTACCCCTGATGGTGGCCGTAATCGGCGGAGAGACACATCGCTTTCGTCCGTTGATAGACCTCTACCGCCAAGCCGGTAAACAGGCGGGGCATTCACCGGAGCAGATGAAAGTAGGACTACATTCACTGGGCTACGTGTCGGACACCACCGCCATGGCGGTAGAAGAATATTATCCGGGATATGAAGAAACCTTTACACGCATCGGCAGAGAGCGGGGATGGCCTCCGGTAACCCGGCAACGGTTTGAAATGCAACGTGGGCCCGCCGGCGCCTACCTCGTTGGTAGCCCGGAAGAAGTGGCGGAGAAAATTTTGCGGCACAGCGAAGCGTGGGGAGGCATCTCACGGGTGACCTTTCAAATGGACAATGCTGGTTTGTCGCATGCCCAACTGGTGCATGCGATCGAGTTGATTGGATCAAAGGTGATGCCCTTGGTGAAAAAAGGATAGATTTTTTTTATTATAAATGTAACCCCACTGCCCACCCGGAGTATTATTAGGAGACCCTCAAAATACTCCCCTATGCAGACTATTCATCGCATGCTGGTTGCCTTGTTAATGATGGGACTGGCCGTGGCGCCCGTTTTCCCACAAGATACTGACTGGTCCAATACCGGAAGAAAGCTTAAATCGGACGCCACCCACCAGGAACCGTTGTCAGATGGACTGCGAAAAATAGTGACCCGCACCACTCAAAATTGGAATTTTGATACCCCCATCCATCACCCGGAATTTGAAACGAACATCGAAGCCGCCGTAGAGCATGCCTTGAAATCAGTAGAGGTGGCACTAGAAAAACTATCGGTCCAGATCGACCCTCTCGAAATCAATTTGAAGGATTTGAACGTTGACATTGATCCGATCGTGGTGAATATCCCCAATTTAAAGATCGACATCGAACCGGTCGAAGTTGATTTGGACCAGGCCCTGGACATCGATACCGACTTTCATCATCGCCATTTTGATGCCGATGATGAAAATAGAGATGATCATGACAAAGTCCGCTCCAAGGACACATCCCCATCAACCTCAAACGACGAAGAGAAAAAGGAGAAAAAAAAGTCAACAGAGAAAGTCGATAAGAAAGAAAATGAGAAATCGAAAGGCCTGAAAAAACTCAACTAATAGGAAAGGTTTTTTTCTTGAAGACACTTCAGGGCACTTAAACCAATACTGGCCAACGTCAGCGGAGACGCTTCAGGAAATGACTTCAATCAATTTATCAATATCCTTCATCTCATTATAGAATGACGGGGAGATCCGAATCATGTTATCATAAACTGAAATGTTTATGTCAGCATCGTCCAACCTTGGTTTCAAAATTTTTATGGCATCTTTAAATCCATAGCAAACGATCGGCGATGTCGATTCCAGGGGTGTGAGCGGAATAAAATGATGCTTGGGCAGTACCTGTTGAAGACGGTCAATCATCGGCTGTCGGTATTGTTGAATATGAGCAACCCCTACCTTATCTAAATAATCGAGAGAGTAGCGGAGTGCCGCAATGCCCTCATTGGCAAAAGTTCCCACTTCAAAATGACCACTCATGTCATTTCTGGCTTCCGAATCAAAAACCGTTTCACCGCCAGGATCAAACGGCAACGTATGAGAAACAAAACTGGCCATTTGTCGGTACCCAATCAGCGTACGTCTGAGCAACGACAAGCGGTCTTTTCGAACGTAAAGAAATCCGATGCCAAAATCACCCATCAACCATTTGTAGGTAGCGCACGCACAAAAATCGACTCCGCTGCTACGCACATCGATCGGGACGGCACCCGCTGCCTGAATGATATCGGCATACACCAAAGCTCCACGCGAATGAGCCAGGTCACAAAGTTTTTTCAAGTCATGTTGATAACCGGTGGTGGCCGACACCAGCGAGACAGCCACTAATTTGGTTCCGGTTTTTATAGCCGCATCAAGATCATTCAAGTCAATTTTGTTGTCGCGGGGCTTCACGACAGTCAGCTTCAAACCCTGCTTTGCAAGTTGGCTATAGAGATGCAGCGATCCATGAAAATGAAAGGCATCCGTCACCACGTGTTCTTTCGTTCCCGGTAAAGACAAACCTGACACGATTAAATTTTCTCCCACCATCGTGCTGGGAACCCATGCAATTTCTTCAGGAAATGCGTTAATGAGTCTAGCAAATTTTGCTGTTACGCTATGACGTTCAAAAGCATCATACCCCTTGGGTGCCTGGCGATTGATCATTCGCTCATTAAGAAAGTTTTTGACTTCATTGAAACTTCCTTTGCTCATGGGGTGAGTGTAAGCCGCGTTGATGAAAGTTCCTTTTATATCAAACTCATCGGTGGCCGGAAATAGATTTCCCTTTGCGCGGGCTACCGTAGCAGGCAGTGGCAGGCTCCAGGTCAACGGAACACTGGCCAGGAGTGAAACAAATTTCCTCCTTGACCGGTCGGTTGGTTTTTGTGGATTTTTCACGTGATTATAATTTGTTTAGTCGTGGTCACACGCCGCATACCAATGAGCGTCGTGCAGCCATCGAATGACGATCAAACATCAATTTGATAAAATTTAACCCCTACTGCAAACATTGTCCACGCTTATCCTTAATCGTGAGTAGGGCAAAAAGAATGCGCCGTGATGCAACAAGATCGTTCCTTGGCTCAGTAGCCCCCAAACTTAATTAGTCAAACCGATGGCGAACCGGCCATTTGCAAGCCGCGCTAACAAACCAGAATCCAGGAACTGGTAACTAACAAATTCTTATCATCTTTGCCGGGTACTTTCAAGAAGTGAAATACTTTTTTCATATCGCTTATAGGGGAAACCGATACCGTGGCTGGCAGCGTCAGCCGAACGTGCTGAGTGTACAAGAAGTAATCGAGACGGCGATTAGCCGCATTTTAAAGACCCCCGTCACCATTATGGGTTGTGGCCGCACCGACGCCCAAGTACATGCGACCCAATTCTTTTTTCATTTAGAGGTAGAGAAAAAGTGGGATTTCGATTTATTGTTCCGGTTGAACAAATTGTTGCCGCCCGATATTGCCGTCTTTGAGATTATTCCGGCAACCGACTCTCAACACGCCCGCTTCGATGCCATGCAACGCACGTACGACTATTTTATTCACACTTATAAAAATCCATTCCTGAGTGAAAGCAGCGCCTTCTACGGAGAGCAAAATCTAAATTTCGATGAGATGAAAAAAGGCGCTAAACTCTTCCTCACCCACAACGATTTCGCGGCTTTTTGCAAGAGCCCCACCAAATATAAACACACGATATGCCATGTTTCATCCGTCATTCTTTTTCGAGATGCGGCTGGCGAAAAAATACGATTTCAGATTTCCGCTAACCGTTTCTTGTCCAGCATGGTGCGAACGATGGTAGGAACCTTGTTGGAAATAGGTAAAGGAAATTTCAACGTGGAAGAACTGGAGAATGGCATCGCCGCTCAAGAACTTCCCGAATTTATCACACCGGCTTATCCTCAAGGCCTCTACCTTTCTAAGGTAAACTATCGTTACCTGGATATTCCTGCCCGGACTGAATTTTCTGCTATCTTTCAAAATACAGAACAGGATTGGGTCATCATTTAGCATGTTTAGTTTCACCTCTCCCCTAGGGGTCTGCTGCTGAAAGCGTTCAATCCGTTATTTTTTATTATCTTTTATTCCCTAATTAAAAGCAATTAAGATGAAGAAACTTGTTCTATCATTTTTAGTAGTCAGTATGGTGTCCCTCTGTGTGGCTCAAAGCAGGATTGAATACTACAGCCGTCAAACGTTTATGATTCCGATGCGCGATGGCATAAAACTCTTTACCGCTGTTCTTACGCCCAACACCATGAAGGAGCCTTTACCAATTTTAATTCAACGAACTCCTTATGGTGCCCAGTTGCCGGAGCGCATCGATATTGCCAAGATGGGCATCATGGCGGAAGGAGGCTATATCTTTGTCCTGCAGGACATGCGGGGCAAATTCAAAAGCGAGGGAACCTTTGAAATGAACAGACCTTTATACCACTTGACTGATAAAAGCAAAACCGATGAGAGCACCGATGCGTACGATGCCATCGAGTGGCTGATCAAAAATATTCCTAACAACAACGGCAAAGCAGGAATCAATGGCGTCTCCTACCTTGGCTACACGGCCCTTGATGCCAGCAGTGATCCACACCCCGCGCTGAAAGCCAGTTCACCGCAGGCCTCTCCCACGGATATGTTTCTCGGCGATGATTTTCACCACAACGGAGCTTTCCGGTTAAGCTATGGTTTTGAGTACAGCTATATGGTGGAGAATGCGAAGGAAGCCAACAGCGAATTTCCATTTCCGCAATATGATCTCTACGATTGGTACCTGAAGTTAGGCCCACTCAAAAACGTAAATGCAAAGTATTATAAAAACAGGCTCCCTTCGTGGAATGATTTTGTCGCCCATCCCAATTACGATGCCTTTTGGAAAA